>Ga0194113_10000274_pt1 | contig 64407 bp, 58 predicted proteins | sample TA2MahC200mmetaG_FD_146193 | JGI IMG/M metagenome (GOLD analysis project Ga0194113, IMG submission 146193) | Freshwater microbial communities from Lake Tanganyika, Tanzania - TA2015017 Mahale Deep Cast 200m | ecosystem: Environmental > Aquatic > Freshwater > Lake | place: Tanzania: Lake...
GACTTACCTCCGGCGAGTCAAATACACAACTTCTTCTAAAAGAACAAGCACTTAAATCGTGCGCGATTTCGCGCGGTTAGTGCCCATAAGAGGTTTTGCAACCAGCTCTAGGAGCAGACGCCTCGTTCGGCAGATGTTTATGCAAGGAATCAACGGGACAGCACACTATAGTTAACGGCATTGAGATTTGCGCCAAAGGTCACCCTCCCCCTTCCCCCTCCCATCAAGGGAGGGGTCATAAAACCCTCTCCCCTGGTGGGAGAGGGAAGGGAGAGGGAGATTCCATCCTAATCGAAAGGCGCAGATCTCGACGCAGCCTTCTATAGAAATTCGTATTGAGTCATATACTTTCTGAGACTCCGCGCTTCTTTTTACTGCTTGTCTTATTGTGCATAGCGCTATACACTACATTATGACAAAGAGCTTCCGCGAAAAGGAGACCGAAAAGCTGTTCAAGCGGGAATACTCAAAGATTCCACCGAACATCCAATCTGTCGCTCTCCGGAAGTTGGGCCACCTGGACGCAGCGAAGTCCTTGCAGGACTTAAGAGTGTTTCCCGGCCACCGGCTTGAGGCCCTCAAGGGAGACCGCGCAGGTCAACACAGCATTCGCATCAACGATCAGTGGCGAATCTGCTTTGTCTGGCTGGATGGAGACGCGTACGAGGTGGAGATCCGTGATTGTCATTGAGAGGTGACGCTATGCGCAAGAAGATACTTCCTTCGGTTCATCCCGGGGAGACCTTACTTGAGGACCTTATGAAGCCGCTTGGGTTAAGCCAGAATAAGCTCGCGGAGGCATTGGGCGTAGACCCGAGAAGGATCAACGAAATTGTTACAGGGCGCCGCTCCATTACCGGCGACACGGCTCTACGATTGGCCCGATATTTTGGGACGAGTCCCGAATTTTGGATGAACCTTCAGGCACGGTATGATCTTGAGGTGGCCAAAGACAAGAAACTTGACGAGATCGAACGGAAGGTGAAGCCGCGATCTGCAACCGACAATGAGGTCGCGGCCTGAGCAAAACAGCGCGCGGTCAACATGAAAGGTGATGCGCGCGACTTCTTACGTATGCTCCAAAAATGGAAACAGAGCGTTACTTCATCCGGTTGAGCGGCGCGAAGTCTTACTTTATTGACGCGCTCAATTCAGCCAGCAGGCTCTCGGCGTCCTTCTCTTTTTCAAAGCCTGCCGCGCCTATGAGGTAGGGGCCCTTGTGTGCGATGATAAGTTTCCCCTGATAAGCGTCTTCCCCTCTTGCCGGTTCAAATCCCGTTTGCGGCGAAAGAGGCGCGTGGGCGCTTCCCTTCTTGATCAAAACCTCCTTGAAGCTCCTAAACGCGCTCTCCGCTTCCTCAGGATTGGGGAAAACGGCTATGAACAGGTTGGAATCCGGACCCTCTGCCGCGGCCTCCGTCTTGTCCGGCTTCACGTAGGTCGCTTTGAAGCCCCTCTTGAGAAATTGACGCCCCATGAGCCCTTGTGGATAGTATTCGATCGAGCCCGGCTTAAGTCCTCTCTTCGGAAAATACCCAATCTCCTTCGGCGGGGGCGAACTATCCACGATCCTCGATTCAACGGTCCTTGCGATTTGTTTGATGCCGTCAGAACTTGATTCCGTGGCTTGCAGCGCAACAAAGTACTTGCCCTTATAAAAAAAAGCATAACGATCATCCAGATAAGAATCCAGGCCGATACCGCCCGGGCGATCGTCTTGCCTGAACCTCGAGAAAACACCAAACGCCTGAACCACAGCTCCCATGTCATATATGTCCAGGTCGATCTTCTCTTGGCTCGACTTATTATTCCCATAGACCGCGAAGATCGACCCTTCAAACCCATACTGCAAGAAAAGGTCGGCCTGTCCGTTAATATGCTCGAACAGGGTTTCCTTCGTGAAAGTTTGAGGCGCGCCTCTGGCGATCCAACCATCAGGGGTTTCTTTCGGAACAAGTGGCTCCATGTTTGATGTTTGGGTGAATACGTGACGGGGAACGAGAAAACACACAAACAAGTATATCAAAACCATCCAATTGCGTCTTCTCATAACAATCTCCAGTCCTGGAAGCGTAACCGCTACGCAAAAACGCGTTTGAGCAATTCCACCTGCGCCCGCACATCAACGCCTCTCCCACACACGATGGAGCAGGATGAACATTCTGAGCAGCGTTTAGCCGCCTGAAGCAGCCCGCCTTCTCGAAGCGCTTCCTCGGCAAGGTTCTTATTCTCGTATCCGTCGTAATACATCGCAGCTCTCATGAAATCGGTATGGTTCACGCCATAAGGGCATTCCCCCTCGCAGCCTCCACACATAGTGCAAATCCGTCCTTGAAGGTAGGAATCATACTGTTGAAGGGCGCGCGAGTCCTTTCTCGAGAACTCCGTTCCCATTACGGAAACACATTCCTCGATCTGCTCAATTGTGGTCACACCTGGAATAGCCGTGGAAACATTTTGGTCCATGAGCACATATTTGAGCGCGGCCTGATGGGGACTGAGACCACCCATATTGTGCGCTTTGTAGCCGCCGGCTTGAGTCTTCATCGCCACAACGCCGATCCCTGCCTTGGCGGCCAGGGCGATAGCCTCTTTTAGCTCGTTCGAGTGGGTGAAGTTGTAGGATGTCAAGGCTACTTCGTGACAACCTGCTTTCGCCGCGGCTCTCAAGAGAGGCGCCATATCGGTATGCGTGGAGAAGCCGGTGAAACGAGCTTTGCCTTCCTTTTTCATTGCCTGAAGAAACTCGAGAAGCGGAGGATCGCAGACTTCGTCCGGAGTCTTGAGCGAGTGCGCCAGAAGCACATCAACGTAGTCGGTCCGAAGGCTCTTAAGGCTTGTCTCCACTGATTCTCGGTTTTCCCTTTCGCCGGCCGCCATGCGAACCTTTGTCTGTATGAGCACTTTGTCCCGCTTTCCCTGTAAAACCTTGCCTACGATCTCTTCGTTTCTGCCGCCCATGTATCGACGCGCGGTGTCGAAGAAATTCACACCCAGGTCAAAGGCGCGAAGAATCACGGCCGGGTCGCTGCAATTCATGGCTCCCATGCTCACCGAGGTGACCCTCAAGCCCGTCTTCCCAAGATTCCGATAGTCAAGCGCTCGGTTTTTCGTCGCGGCTGCGTAAGAATGACCCGCGCTCAATAAGGGCGCGGTCGCCAGCCCCAAGACAGCCGATGTCGCCCCCTTCACGAATGTTCGCCGTCCTATCTTCTTTGACATAACGGTTTCTCCTTTTTCGCAATCAAGGATGATGACGTCCGCGGTCACTCCTCAGTACAAAATACCAATGGCGAGAACTATGCGCAAATCGCGAACAGTCACAGCTTCCGTGTGCTCCTAGGAACCAATCTCAGCCTTGTCAATGCCCGCCGATCGGCAGCCGACCAAATTACCGGATCATCATTCTCTATGACCGACCGGGTTTCCGACTGCTAAGCCCAAGGAAAGGCTCAACGCATCCGGCATCACGCAACCATCTCGCGGATAACCTCTTTCACGGAAAGAATATCTTTCACGAGCCCGGAAATCTGTCCCGCAGGAAGGACCCCCGAGTCCACATGCCCTTTGATCCACGAATCCTCCATAGCGGGACCTCCAAAGACCGACAACGCTTCAGTCTCTCCGCCTTCGATCCTCCGCGTGAGAGCCGTCCTCAGAGCCCGGACTTGAAAACGGCCCAGGTTGATGAGCACGGTCCCCACGTCGCTTGCTTGAACGACGAGGTTCTTGTAGTTTTCATGCGCGATGCATTCCTTTGTCGCGATGAAGCGCGTTCCCACTTGAACGCCCTCGGCTCCAAGCGCCATAGCTGCCCTATAACCCCGAGAGTCTCCTATTCCTCCGGCCGCGATCACCGGAACCTTGACCTTATCCACAACCGCGGGAACCAGAACCATCGTTGACGGGATCCCGAAGCCCTGCACCCCACCTGATTCGCTGCCTTCCGCCACAATGGCGTCCGCGCCCAGCGCTTCCGCTTGGCACGCATAATCGACGTTCGCAGCCAGGGCCAGGACTTTCACTCCACATTCACGGAGAAACGGAATCAACTGCTTTGGAGACCCCCCGGACACAGTAACCGCTCCAATGCCTTCGTCAGCCATCACCGCCGCGAATTCCAACGCTTTGGGGTTCATGGCAAATAGGTTTGCGCCAAAGGGTTTGTTCGTAAGCTCCTTGGTGGATCGCACCTGATCGCGCACAACTTCGGCGTCGGTCGCAAAAGCCGTCGCGAGCAGGCCGTAGCCTCCTGCTTCAGAAACAGCGGCCACCAATTCCGGGTTACAGATCACTCCCATAGCGCCCTGAATGACCGGATACTCGACACCTAACAGCTCAGAGACGCGCGACATTCCTTTTGGCCTCCAATTCAGCGCGGTAATCCCTGACAACTCTGCTTCATTCTTAGTGAACGAGACCCCCAACCTCGGCCGCGCACAAGTGAATCGTTTGAACGCGAATCGGCGTAAATCTCCTATATTGCTGCGCACTAACTTTAGGCCTTTTGGGCCTTCTCTACGCCCCCTCCCCTTACCCCTCCCGCCTGGGGAGGGGAATGAGTCCCCCTCCCTTGATGGGAGGGGACAGGAGAGGGTGAAAGAGGGTCAGTTTCAATGCCAGGCTGTATAAAGCTCGCGGGCGCCTGATGTCGGGCAAGGCGGCATAACAGTCATTTTCAACACGGCAACAAGGTAAAGCAAATCACGCCCAGGACAAACCAAACAGCGGAAAACACCAAACCGTAGCCAAAGAACTTTCTGAAATCAATACGGGCGATTCCGGCGACAACCACATACCAGAAGGGAGAGCAAAGATTGCCCATCTGATCGCCTACACCCAGTGATAGGAGTCCCTTTTGAAAGGACAGCCCCACGGCCTCCGCGGCTTTGGAAGTCACCAAGCCTTGAATCGCCCATTGGCCGCCGCTGGAAGGCACGAACACGGCCACGATCGTTCCGGAAAGGGCGATTAACAGAGGGAAAGTATAGGTTGTGGAAATCGCGGCCAGGAATTTGGCGATGGTCTCCCCGGCAGGGGTAAATTGCAGTATACCCGCAGCCGTAGCGTACAGATGGTAAATGACCACCACGGCCCAGGCGGATTTTATCCCTTCCTGCAGCGCCTGCGTGAAATTGTGGACATTCCTGTGGAGCAGGAAACACAGAAAGAGAAAAATGACATTGAGAGAGTTGAAATCCAAGCCCGCCTTCTTGACGCCAAAATGGTGATACAACCACACGATCAACCCGATCATAAGCACAATCCCTATGATTGAACTCTTTTCCAGTTTCTGGGAGAAGGTAAAGGGCGTCAGGGCTTCCGCAGGGATAGATGCGGTAGGAGCGGAGTCCGGAGCGACAGCCTTCGAGGTGTCAGGTTCGGGCTCATGCATCGAAATCAACTTGTACGATTCCGGGAACTCGGCAATGGTCTTGGGGACCCTCGGCATCAACAAACGGGTGACAATGAGCAACACAATAGTGAAGGCAATGACCAGAGTTATGGCTGCGGGAGACCATATGGTCGTGGACAGAGGCATAGTCCCGGTCACCTTATCCAGAAAGTGGCCCGGTGTGGCTACCAGTAAAGGCCCACTTGAGGACAATCCGTACTGCCAGACAGAATGCGCAGCGAAGACAGACGCCAGACAAAGCGTGAAATCGACTTTGATTCCCTTGCGTTCTGCTTCACCACAAAAATAAATGGCAATAACCGGGCCCAGCGTAATGGCCAAGCCCCAGTAAATGTAGCCCAAGACGGCAGTCACCAAAGTGCCCAACGCGATAACTTGAAATTGGGTCTTCGGAATTACCGCCAGCGCTCTAATGCCACGCCTGAAGATCGGAGAGGCGCCGACCACCGCGGCTAAGGTGATGATCAGAGTCATTTGCATTGTGAATGCGAGCAGCATCCATAGCCCTTTATAGTAGGCATCTACGGTTTGAGAGAGAGGGACGCCGATCAAGGACGCGAAAATAAAAAGGATGACGACCATAAAAACGGCCGAAGTGATTGCATCCGGCACATATTTCTCTACCGATAGCGCGAAACTCTCTACACGACCCTTTTCGTCCATCGTCCATACCTCCTTGGTCGGAATTATTCGGCGAACGCTTTCTTGTCGCGGTCCTTGGCGTCATGAACGGACATCGAATCCGGCCTCAGGCCGCAAGCGGTCGCCGAGTTATCGGTTATGAGCATCGACTGAGGTCCCATCGCGCGGTTACCCTCCAAAATGAAGTACTGTCCTGCGTTGGACCATCCGTTTCCGCCGCCCCGCCTCTCAACGATTATCAAAGCCGCTCGTTCCACAAGCATGAGACGCGCATCGCGCGCCTCCTAACGCCGTATTCCCACGCCCGGCAATCCGCTACAGGTACCCATATGCCGTCCAACCACCGTCCACGGTAACTATGGCGCCGGTCATAAACTCCGACTCATCGCTGCCAAGTAAGACAGCCACCCCCATCAGGTCCGAAACTTCACCTATCCTGCCTTGCGGCGTTCTCTTTTCTATGGCGCCCACAGGGAGCATGCCTTTGTCGATCACGCCTTGCACCAGTTCCGTGCGTATGTATCCGGGCGCTATGGCATTCACGCGTATCTTCTTGCTCGCCCACTCACATGCCAGCAACTTGGTCAGCATGTTGGCGCCTGCCTTGCTAGCGCAGTAGGCCGCTCGCATCGGCGCGGCCACCAGACCGTACACGGAAGTAATATTGACGATGCAGCCGCCCGTTCCTTGTGCGATCATCTGTTTGGCCGCCGACCGGCATCCGTAGAAAACCCCGGAGAGGTCTGTATCCAGGGCCCTTTGCCAGTCATCGGGCTGGAGGTCTTCAGATGGGTGCGCCATAGAAATACCCGCATTGTTCACCATGATGTCCAAGCGGCCGTATGCCTCCACAGTCTTCCGGACCACCGCTTCCACGCTTTCCGGTTGTCTCACATCAAGGGGCAGGGCAAGCGCCCGGCCGCCCGCATCCTCGATTTGCCGAGCAATGGCGGTGAGCAGCTCCATGGACCGGCTGGCCAAGGTCACAGCCGCCCCTTCCTCCGCGTAGCGTATAGCTATTCCTTTTCCGATGCCTTTGCTCGCTCCGGTAACAATGGCTACCTTATCTCTGAGTTTCATGGACTCTTGCGCTCCGTTCTCCCCTGCTTCACGCGCGTGCGACTACGATAAGCAAGGACGCACCGGCATGGCGCCGGATTGCCGACGGGCAAACCTCCTGCCAGTCTACTCGCCGTATATCCTGCGAAGTTCCGTTTTCAGTATCTTTCCTGTTCCCCCCTTGGGCAGCTCCTGCAAGATCGTCGCTTCCCGGAGCGCTTTGAAGTGCGCCAACCGCTCTCTCGTAAAGTTTACGATGTCCCGCTCGCTCAGCTTTGAGCCCGGCTGAAGCACCACAATGGCCTTTGGAATCTCACCCCAGTTTGGGTCTTTCTTGGCTATGACCGCACACTCCAAGATCTCCGGATGGGAATAAAGCACCTGCTCTATCTCCAGAGAGGAGATGTTCTCTCCGCCGCTGATGATAATATCTTTTATCCGATCTCGGATGTACAGAGACCCGTCAGGTCCCATGGACACAAGGTCTCCGGTGTGGTACCAGCCGTCTTGCAGAGCTTTCTCAGTCTGATCGGGTTTGTTCAAATAGCCCTTCATTACCATATCGCCCCTGACCAGGAGTTCACCCACGGCTTTTCCGTCCCAGGGCAGCTCCTTGCCCATCCTGTCCACCACTTTGTATTCCACGCCCACCAACGGGAAACCCCATGTCTCATGAGCGCGGCGCCGGAAAGTTTCGCCGTCCAAATCGGGCGGCAGTTCGGGCAACGCAATCAGGGGACAGGTTTCGCTCATACCGAAACCGCCGTGGACCACACAACCAAAAGCCTCTTCCGTGCGAGCGCACATGCCCGTGGGAGGAGGCGCTCCGCCTATGAGAATTTCCTTCACGCTGGAGACATTGTAGGAAGAAAATTGAGGATAATCCAAGAGGGCTGTGACCATCACGGGGACAATGAAGAACCGGGTGACCTTCTCCTGTTGGATGAGGGCTAGGACCTTTGCGGGATCGAATTTGTTGATCATGACATGGGTTCCGCCCTTTGCCGTCAGGTAGTGAGGCGTGCCCCAACCGTTCACGTGAAAGAGGGGAATCAGGTGCAGTTGCACGTCTGTCTCAGCCACAGGCATTGTGGCCATGGCGCAGAGGGCATGCAAATACAGGTTTCGATGAGTAAGCATCACACCCTTAGGTGGCCCCGTTGTGCCGCTCGTATAGAAGAGTTCCGCCATATCGTCTTCGTTGAACGGATAATTGAACGACGTCCAAGACGATTCGGACGATGAGCCCGTTATCAGGTCTTCATAAAATCCAGTGACCCACTCTGGTGGGTCGGCCATGGGTTCCAGAAGGTAAAAACCTTTCACGGAAGGAATGCGCGAGACTATGGGTTCGATCCTATCGAGCAACTCAGGCTCAATGAAGAGCAGCTTCGGCTCACCGTCGTTACAAATATACTCGAAGTCCTGGGCTATCAACCGTATGTTCAAAGGCAGCAAAACACCGCCCATCTTCGGGACGCCGTAATAGCATTCCAGGAGCTGATGGGAGTTGTAACCGAGAAACGCTACGCGGTCTCCCGGCTGTATCCCCAATTGAACCATGCTATTCGCCAGCCGGTTCACACGCTCGCCGAAATCACTATAGGTCCATCGCCGGCCTTGGCACACTACCGCTGTTCGGCGCCCGAAGAGGGTTACGGCTCTTTCGAGTAACCGCACCGGCGTCAGAGCGATGTTCATATGACTCTTGCGCCTCCTTGGAGAAGAATCAGTCTTGTCCGCGCCTAAACCAACCCATTCCGATCCTCTCACCCGGATGATCTGCGTAGACTTACCGCTTCAAGTTCGGACGAAACGGGCATCATCGCTGTCATATGGTTCGTGCGGGAACGAGCGAAAATAGTCATCGAGCCTTCAACCGCGGTAGCGGTGGGCGCCCTGTGGGAACACAAAACGGGCCGGACGGAGTTGCGCGTGGGGGTCATCCTTTCGGGTGGAAACGTGGATTTGGACAGGCTGCCGCAGCAAACCCTGTATATTCATCGCCCCCAATAATGTCCGTCTATCTTCTTAGGTCATTACCGCGTAGCACATCCCGAATCGCCGAGTCAACCGCCATTTCTTCTGTGCTCGCTCCTGAACTTGCGCCATGTGTGGTTGGAAATCTTTCATCATTTTCACAATACGCGATCCAAGTGGATGAGCGTAGGGGCGCCTGAGAATGGCGCCGGGAACGGCACGGGCGGTCTTACGACCACCAACTGGAGCGGCCGGTGCGATTCATTCTTGGGGAAGGGGGCCTGGGGGAAGGGACCCATTTCTACCGAAAGCAGCGCGAGCTATTTTCCGCAAATGCAGGAGATCTCCACGAGAACGTTCCTGGGAAGTCGAGCCACCTCAACTGTTTCGCGAGCCGGTGGACTCTCCTTGAAGTAGGTGGCGTAGACCTCATTGAACTTCGCGAAGTCATCCATATTCTTCAAGAAACAACTCGTTTTGACCACGTTCTTCAAAGTCATGCCCGCGGCTTCAACCACGGCCTTCAGGTTCTCCAAGACCAGTTTCGTCTGCTCTTCAATAGGGCCCGTCACAAGGTTCCCGGTCTTGGGATCTATAGGGATCTGGCCGGAGACGAACAGCAGATCTCCATACTTGATGGCCTGGGAATAGGGGCCGATAGCCTTAGGAGCGTCCGGGGTGGCAATGATCTCCCTCGCGCCCCCGCAATAAGCCGCCTGGGCGAAGAACGCTGCCGCGACCATCACCCAGAGACCGAAGAGCCCTCTCATGATACTTCCTCCTCTTGTGCCTTCCTGTGCGAAAGGCGTTGTGGAATCCCATTGTTGCCGGAAAGCACTTCCCCCTCAGCCCTCCCGCAAGAATCCTTATATGCGAATTATGCCTCTTCAATTGTGTTTTGCCCAGCTCGATTACTGTGCGAAAAGCTTCTTCCGAGTCGACCGATTCTAACAAAGCCGTTGGCGCCTTGGCAATCCAATTTGAGAACCGGCGCAATCTCGACCGGGTCCCTCCAGCCACGCGCTCCGGTTAAAGAGATGTCAAAAGAATGAGATTGCGCGCGCCCTATCTCAGCAGCGCATCTTTATTGCGCAACAAACGGCTTGCAAGTGATGTTGGTTCCGGCGCGCGCCAAGCTCATCCGGCAGGTTTGCGCTTGATGAAGGTTCCTCTCTGATACTCTTCGAAAGCGATTTTCAGCTCATCCTGGGTGTTCATAACGATGGGCCCGCGCCACGCCACCGGCTCACCAATGGGCTTGCCGGAGATAAGCAGGAAACGTGTCGGAAGTTCCGCGGTCGTTACCTGTATGGCGTCGCCATCCCCGTAGAGAAGGAGATGTTCAGAGCCGACACTCGATCCGTCCCGACGGGCGGCGCCGGAGTCGAATCCGGATGGGGTCGTTCCACCGTTAAAGTTTCCGTATCCTTGGATGACGTACACAAAAGCCGTATGGCCTTTCCGGACCGCATGAGCGAAAGCGCTGCCCGCGGGGACGGATATGTCCAGGTACGTCGGATCAATGACTATGTCCCTGACCGGACCTCGAACTCCGTTCACCTCTCCCGCGATGATCTTCACCTTTGCGCCGCCTTCCAGAGTTATTTCGGGGATCTCCGCGGCCTTCACATCCCGATACCGAGGATCCATCATCTTATGGGACGCGGGAAGATTCGCCCAGAGCTGAAATCCCCACATGCGCTTTCTCTCGTCTCCTTTGGGCATTTCTTGATGGATGATTCCGCTCCCCGCGGTCATCCATTGCACGTCACCGGACGTGATGCTTCCATTGTTTCCCATGCTGTCGCCATGGTCGACGATCCCTTGGAGAACGTAGGTGATCGTCTCGATCCCGCGATGCGGATGCCAGGGAAAACCCTTAAGATAGTGAGCAGGGTTATCTGAATGAAAGTCGTCCAGCATAAGAAAGGGATCGAAGTGGGGAACTTCCGCAGATCCGAATACTCGTTTTAGGTGAACGCCCGCCCCTTCAATGGTCGGTTTGGGGATTAACACCATCTTGACTTGTCTTACCCGATCCATGCGAACACTCCTTTTCAACTGATCCTGAGAACTCGGCGGCCTCGGTTCCGCAAGCCGACGGATCCTCGTGAAAACTCCTTTGGCGCTCCCCAGAAACACTTTTTGATGAGACGCGGAGGCGAGTTTTTTTGATGCCCCCATGCGCCTATCCCGGGCGGTGTTCAAGACAGTCTTTCGTCCAGCGCTTCCAGAATTGTTTATTCAGCTCATCCCGCGGAGAGCTTCAGCCCGTCTCGGCCAAGCGACGTCCAAACGCCCGACAAATCTCGGTCTCTTCGGGGTCGATGGGACGCCTGTTGTCAGGATCGGCCACATGCCCCGGACCGTAAGGCGAACCGCATGACCTCATAACAGTTCGGCTCCGGTGTTGCCTCGCGGTCGTGCGGGTCCCGACCGCGCGGCGCCTATGACTGCTCCGGCAGTCAATGTTCCTGCGGCATAAATGAATTCCCTTCTACTGATTCCTTCCGTTTCCATGTGACCGATCTCCTTACCCGTGAGCAGAGATGGGACACGACCTGATGACCGCTGTATCATCGGTTTTGCCGCGTGCCGAGCTTCCGGCACAGTCTGCCGAGTTCATCCTGTTCCGTCGGCGATAGGACACTCATCACGCTTTGGATCTCACGGATATGACGTGGAAGGACGCTCTCGAAGAGTTTCCTTCCCTCCTCGGTGAGGTGGACTTTGACGAAACGCCGATCGTGAGTCTGACGTTCCCGGCTGACAAGCCCGCGTTTCTCCAGGTGATCGACTACCATGGTCATGTTTCCTGGGCTCATGAGGTGCTTCTGGGCAAGATCTCGCTGGGAAAGAGGCCCCAGAAAGTAGAGAGCGTCGAGAACCCCGAACTGTCCGGCGGTGATCCGCCTCTCCTTGAGATGGCGGTGAATGCGCATCGAAGCGGTGTGAGTCGCGCGAGCGAGCTTGATGTAGCAGTTCAGGGCTTGGATCTCTTGCTCAGCGCCCGCGTAGTGTGTGGCCATAATGATCTCCAGCGCGAACTAGTTTGATGTTAAACTAATCTCTATAATCCGGATGTCAATGGTTTCCCTCAAAATTTGACGGTTGCGGTACGCTTTTCGGTTCAGACTTAGGCGTAAGATCCGAACCGGCCACAGGTCATGGCTGTAAAGGGCTTGAAGAAGTCCTCCGGTCCGCGGATGACCCTGGGGTGTTTTGATTTTGGCGGGCGGACCTGTCTTGGTCCCGGGTAGTATGCTCACATGGCTTCATCATTTACTCCGGCCCCGAGATGCGATATCGCCTGCTTCGCCTGAGCCTGGAACTCAATGTGGGCCGTAAGACCGGCAGATTACGGAGCGCTTGGAACCGCAGTCGGTTGTGTGATAGAGTCACCCAGTTTTGAAGTTTGGAGAGAGCGAGGCGCCTATGGTCTTAGGGATGCTGCCAGATAATGCGGAATTGAGGCCGCTCACGGAGGCGGACGTAAGTCAGGCCCTGGAAATTATTCGACAACGCGATGAGGATGATTTTGAATGCGCCCGAGAAGCCTTCGAGGAAGGCGGCTTGGAAGATCAGTATGTGCTGGCCGTGGACGGAAAGGTCAAAGGGGTGACCGGGTTCGAGTATATAGACGGGACCGACAACAGCTATTGGCTCACCCGGACCTACCTGGATTCTCAACTACGAACGCAAGGATTTGAGCCCCCAATGATCCTGGAACTTCTGAGCGTTCTCAACCAAAGAGGGGCACGTAAGGTCTTTGTCAATACCGGCGACTCCGCGGATTCCAAGAGGGCCGCCAAATACAGAGAAGAAAGAGATTGCTACCAATCTCTGGCTTTTATACTGGAATTGAATTACAGCGACTATTACCAACCCGGTGAAGGCAGATTGACCTACGGAAGGCGAGTGGGGTCTCTGTACACGTCGCGCCCCGTTTTTGAACCCGACTCCAGAGGATTGGAATTGCAGGGCATTGCTGAGATAGATGAAACGCAGGGTGGATATTTCATCGAGTGGGACTACGCAGAAAGTGAGATGATCTTCCGCGTAGAGGATCTCAATGGTATGGCCGGGAACGCACAAAGGGCGCAAGCGCGGTACTTGTTCGCCGGCTTCCCCTCCAATCTGCCGCAGGTCGATGGAGCGCTTCAGGAGGCCGGTTTTCACGAATGCGGACGCCTGATTGATTTCTACGAGGACGGGATCGATGAAGTCCATTATCGCATCGATCTGTAGCCGCCATAAGCAAGGAATACCCGAACCGAGAGAAAAGGAAGAGGAGAGATGAAACACAGATATTTGGCTTGGCTGGTCGCGCTGATCTTGGTCGTGACTGTTGTGGGATGTGGTCCGAGTAAGCCGAAAGTGGAGAGAATCGACCTTGATAAGGTGATCTCCATAATGATGGAGACCCTCAAGGGAATGGATAAAGAGGTTGCGGCCCCCGGCGCCGCTGTGGGCTCAGCCGAGAAGGCCGGCGAGGCCAAGGACAAAGAAGGCAAGAAACTCGCTCCTATTACGGGAATGGACGCGGAAAAAGAGAAACTGTTCTTGACAAGATTCGCTGAGAATCTGAACAAAGCGCATCTGAAATCGACGCCCATCGGGGTAGCAATGCTCGACAACGGCGCAGTAGAGGGTTTCGACGACCCTAACGAGAACATGAAACGGGATGGAAGTGAGAAGGTCATATTCAGAATCCACATAGACAAACAACGCGATCGTGTTATCGCCTCCGACCCGAATCAGGGCTATCACCGGGACCACAGTCTGAGCACAGGCCTTGGCGGCTTGATGATGGGCTACATGATAGGGAGAATGTTGAACCGCCAATCAGCTTCAGGCTTCGATACGCGTCAGTTTGAACAAATGAAAGCGTCGCCACCCGCTTCTCAAGCGCCTGCGCAGCAGCGTTCGGTCGCCACGGGCAAGACCTCCGAAGAGAAATCCGCGGTTGGGACCAAGAAGCCGACAGGGGGGTCACGAGGCTTTGCGCCCAAGTCTAAGGGCAGCCGACGGTGAGGAGGGTCGCCGTCAGGCATGGAGGCTATCGGCAGGGTTTTGACCAATACGTGGAATAGAGACGCATGAAGGCCGCAATCAACCTCAGCGAAAAGCTTTCAAAGTTTTCTGAGCTCTGGTCGCCGAAGATCGTCGCGCGGATGAACGACTATCATTTCAAGCTCGTCAAATTTCAGGGCGAGTTCGTTTGGCATGACCACAAAGACACTGACGAGGTCTTCATCGTGCTGGCCGGGGAAATGACCATTCACTTCCGGGATGGCGATGTTTCGGTCAGGAAAGGAGAGATGTTTGTCGTTCCGAAGGGAGTGGAACACATGACTTCGTCTGACGCTGAATGCCATGCCATGCTAGTTGAAGCCGCCGGCACGGTAAACACAGGGGATGCCGGAGGCGACAGGACTGCCACAACGAACGCATGGATATAGAGACGACGAGCTAGCGGCGCTGCCGGATGCGGGTTCCAATCGCGGCAGTGCGTTCCATCGCGCCGCGATCTGCGGCTTCCCGGATTCTGAGACAGCATCAAATCCCCCTCCCACAATGGTAATAGGCCGATTAAGCTTCGTAAGTGAAAAGAACTTGACACGCCAAGTGCTTTACTAGTAAATAGTCAACGTATTTAATAAGTCGGCGCCGACGCGACCGCTGGGAGAGGAGGCGGATCATTTTTGCCAAGGCGCCTCGTGCAATCGGCCGGCGGCAAGCGCGGCAAAGCTCCGATCTGAGCGCGCGAACTGCTCGATAGACAGGAGGGAGACCGTGAGGTTACCAAAATTCGATTACAGGCGACCTGAGCGCATTCAAGAAGCCTGCGCGATCTTGCTCGACCAACCTTGCGCAAAGCTCATGGCCGGGGGAACAGACCTGCTGGTAAACATGAAGCATAGGGCCGAGACGCCGTCCACCATTGTCAGCCTCAAGGCTCTGCCCGACCTGGATTTTGTGCAGAAGACAAACAGCGCCTTACGGATCGGCGCGCTCACGCCGCTCAAGAAGGTCTACAACGATCCGTTCGTGGCCGCGAAACTCCCTGCTTTGACCATCGCGGCTTCCTCAGTGGGATCGTATCACCATCAGACCATGGGGACTATAGGAGGGAACCTCTGCCAGCAGACCAGGTGCAAGTATTTCAATCAATCCAAGTGGTGGCGTAGTTCCCGGCCACTCTGCTTCAAGGCGGGCGGTGAATTGTGTCACGTGGCCAAGAGGGAGGGCGTCTGCTACTCAACCTACTGCGGTGACGTGGCGCCCGCTCTGCTGGCCTTCGGCGCAGAAGTGATCCTGACCGGGGCGCACGGCTTGAGACAGGTTCCGTTGGAAGAGATCTTCTCAGGGGATGGCAAGACTCCTCTGAAGATCGGTCGGGGCGAGATCCTCACGGAGATTGTCATTCCCAACCAAGCGGCGGACGGGTTCTCCACGTACGGAAAATCCGCCAATCGAGGGAGCATTGACTTCCCGATCGTGGGCGCGGCTGTGTGGCGTTCAAGCTCAACCGGGGAATCAAGGATAGCTTTGACCGCTGTGGACCGCAAACCCGTAAGAGCCCGACGGCTCGAAGATTTCCTGGAAGGGAAGCAGCTCAATGAGGAGACTTTTCAAGCCGTGGACGGCCTGGTGGCCAAGGAAAGCCGATTGATGCCATCGTCCATTGATTCGCTTTCATACAAGAGAAAACTGATGGGGCTGCTCGTCCAAAGCGCTCTCAGTGAAGCCAGGGGAGGTGAATAAGGTGAAGCAAGCTATCGCATTAGAGGTCAATGGAGATACGTACGAGGTCCTTGTTTCTCCGAATCAGACTCTCCTTGAGGTCCTCAGGGAGAAACTGGGGCTCACAGGAACGAAAAAAGGATGCGATCTCGGGGCGTGCGGCGCATGCACGGTGTTGCTGGATGGCGCAGCTTATCTCTCATGTCTGATGTTGGCTGTGGATGCCGTTGGAAAGAAAATCGTCACCATAGAAGGGCTCAGTCAGGGCGGCGAACTCCACCCGCTCCAGAAATCGTTTGTTGAACTGGGCGGATTGCAGTGCGGGTTTTGCACACCCGGGATTATCATGACGGCGAAGGCCGTCCTCGATGAGGAGCCGCAGCCCACTGAAGAAAGCCTGAAAAAAAAGATGGCGGGTAACCTTTGTCGCTGCACCGGGTACAAGAAGGTCTTAGACTCGATCATGGGCGCAACCGCAAGGATGGGAGGGGAACGGTAAATGGAAAAGCAATTCAGCGTGGTAGGACGTAGACTACCTATGTTGGACGCGGCTGCGAAAGTAAACGGCTCCGCCCAGTTTACCGATGACCTCATGCTTCCCGGCATGTTGCACGGAAAAATCCTGAGAAGCCGTCTCCCTCATGCAAAGATACTGAACGTCGATGTATCCAAGGCCGCGCGTCTTCGGGGCGTTAAAGGAGTTGTCACCGGCGCGGAGATCCCGGATCGCCAATATGGAATAGTTCCGAAAGCGAGAGACGAGTACGCCCTTGCCAAGGGAAAGGTTCGCTACATCGGCGATGAAATAGCCGCGGTGTGCGCTATTGATCAGGAGATCGCCGAAGAGGCTGTGGAATTGATTGAGGTTGACTACGAGGAACTTCCAAGTGTGTTCGACCCGTTGGACGCTATCAAAGAGGGCGCTCCGATCATACACGAGGGTGTGGCCAACAATACCTCCTTCGCCATAAGGAAGGAGTTCGGCGACGTTGAGGGCGCATTTGCCGCGAGTCACCTGGTTTCCGAGGATTCGTTCTATTCCCAACCCGTGAACCACGCGCCGTTGGAGCCGCATTCCGCGGTGGCGCAGCACGATCCGATACGAGGTCAAGTCGTCCTTTGGTCCAGCACCCAGATACCTTTTTTCCTCAGAAGGAATCTGGCTGCCACGCTTCAAATTCCCGAAAGTAGAGTCCGTGTGATCAAACCCAAAGTGGGTGGCGGATTCGGGCAGAAGATCGACATGTTTGCCAAAGACTTCTGTGCGGCGTGGTTCGCGATGAAGCTCGGCAAGCCGGTCAAGTTCACGTATGAAAGGGACGAAGTTTTCATTGGAACGCGGCAGCGGCATCCGATGTATCTCAAGGTGAAGACCGGAATGACCAAGGATGGAAAAATCCTCGGTCAGCAGTTCCTGGCCTATGCCGACGGCGGCGCGTATAACAGCACGGCGCCTACGATGATGGCCCTCTCCTGCTTTTTTCTCATGGTTCCGTACCATGTGCCCAATCTACTGTACGAGGGGTACCATGTTTATACCAACAAGCCCGTGGGCGGGGCGATGCGCGGGCATGGCATTCCTCAAGCCCGTTTCGCGGTGGAACGCCAGTTGGACATGATGGCGGAACGGTTGAACCTGGACCCGGCCGAGATCCGGTGGAAGAACAGCATCAAAGCGGGAGAACCGCATCCCGGGGGATTTGTCATCAACACCTGTGGGTTTGCCGAAAGCGTTCGAGCGGCCGCGAAAGCGATCGGTTGGAAGGAAAAGCGCGGCAAGCTTCCCTTTGGCCGGGGGGTAGGCCTCGGTGGAGCCTCATTTCCCAGTGGGGTGACCAATATGAGCCATATCAGCTCCGGCGCGGTGGTACAAGTGGGCCAAGACGCCTCGGTCAACGTGCTTACCGGCGCCGCGGACATCGGCCAAGGCGCTGAGACCGTGATAGCTCAGATTGTCGCGGAGGTGCTCGGTGTTTCGCTTGACGACGTCAGGGTGACCGCGGCCGACACCGGCGCCACTCCTCTTGATCCGGGCACTTTCGGGAGCGGAGTGACGGTGCGCGCGGGCAACGCGGCCCGAATCGCTGCCGAGTCTGTGAAAAAAAGACTCTTCGAATGCGTAGCCGACGAGTTAGAGGCCAACCCAGAGGATCTTGTGGCCAAAGACGGCGTCATATTTGTCACCGGATCGCCGGAGATCAACATTCCATTTGCTAAGGCTCTGAAAGCATACCAGTACAAAGACTTACCCATGCCCCTCGTGGGGAGAGCCTCCTGGATGGCCGACACCAGCGAGCCGACCACTTTGTTCAATCAGCCGGGGAACTTCTCCCCGAGCTACTCGTTCATGACTCAGGCCGCGGAAGTGGAGGTCGATACAAAAACAGGCAAAGTGAAAGTCATCAAAATGGCGACCGCGCATGATTGCGGTCGGCCCATCAACCCCATGCTTGTTGAAGGCCAACTGGAAGGCTCCATAGCCGGCGGGATGGGGCAAGCTCTCTATGAAAATGTGATCACCGAAAAAGGGCAGGTGATGAATCCCTCATTCCTGGATTACGGTTTTCCCACTACGCTGGAAGTCCCGGAAATGGAGTCTATCGACATTGAAACCGACGATCCTGTGGGCCCATTCGGCGCAAAGGAGGCCGGTGAAGGAACCCAACTGTCACCCGCGCCCGCGATTGTGAACGCTATCTACGACGCGATCGGTGTGCATTTCAATGAACTCCCGGTGACTCCGGAGAGAATCCTCAAGGCTTTGGAAGAAAGGAAGTAACAGCGCATTTGGGTCAATCAACGCCGAGAAGATGTCTCATGCCGAAAAACGAAAAAAAGGAAGATATGAGCGTGGAAGAAAAGGTCATGATCTTCGTTGTCATGGCTTCCGAGTTGTTCAAGAAGAATTCCACAGCCATCTTCGGCCAATACGGGCTCACTTTCTCGCATTATAATGTTCTCAAGTCCCTTGTCGCATGTGAAGGTGGCCGGGACACGGCGGGCAACGTCAGCAAGCGTATGCTGGTAACAGGCGCGAACGTGACCGGACTTGCCAAACGAATGGAGAAAGCAGGACTGATCGAAAGAAGGAACGACGAGAAAGACGAACGCCTCACCATGCTGCAAATCACTAAGAAGGGACGGAAAGCGCTCGATGCAATTCGTGAGATTCAGGAAAAACATGTCAATGAATATATGCAGACCTGCTCCCGGGAACAGAAAGAGGAACTCCTTACCGTTCTTAAGAGCATCCTCCGAAAAGGCAAGCAACTGGCCGGATCGAAATACTAAGATGCCCGAGGGGAGGCGAGACGCGACCGCTTATACGAAGTTCTGTTCAAGGAGACAGAATGGCATGGGCGGAGGGTTGCGGGTCCGGTGAACGAAGATCTGACGGCTCTGCGTCATTCGTAGTGAACCGGACCCGCAACCTCATCTGCTCACAAGTGACCGGTTTGAAAGCCAATTATTATCAAGCCTCACGCGGTGACAAGGGCGATTTATCCTTATCTCTCGATATTCCAGGTGAGGAATCGTCCTAATTGCGCTTTTTCTGCCCGGCTTCCTCCCGAGACACAGGCAATACGAGCCGAAATAGCGCTCCTGAAGCAGATTTCTCCAAAGTGATTGTTCCTCGGTGAGCGGAAACGATTGCCTGAACAATGGACAAACCCAAGCCGGTCCCCCCCGATTCTCTCTCCGTTGTGAAAAAGGGCGTGAAGATCCTGTCCGCATCGGTTTCCGACACACCCCTCCCATCATCTTGCACGTCAATTTCAACGCGATCCGCGCGGTCTCGCCCGGCCGGCCGTGCAGACAAATGAACATGCGCTTCATCGCCGGCATGCTGCCCGGCATTGTCCACGAGGTTGGAAAGAACCGACTCGAAGACCTCCGGCGCCATGGCGATCGGCTGTATTCCGGGCGCAAGGTCGAATGTGACGCTCAGGCTTTCACTTTGGAACCTCTCCGCGACCTGTTTGAAGGAGTCGGCCGGGTGAGTCTGTTCACTGCCGGGTTTCAATACGTCGGCCCTGGCGAGGTCCAGCAAACGCTGCACCAGTCTTGCCAGCCGATCCGCATCCTGCTCCAAGATGTTCAGAAAGCGCGCGCGATTGGCCTCAGACATGTCCGCAAGATGCTCCTTGAGAAGTTCCACGACGCCACGGATTGATGTGAGAGGAGTCTTGAACTCATGGGAAACGTTGGACGCGAAGGTGCGGATGTAGTTTGCCCGCTTTTCTAAGGCGCCGGACATCTGCGCCAGAGCCTTGGAAAGATGGTCCACTTCGTACGTCCCGGGCCTGCTCAACGGAACCGCCACAGCTTCCTTGTCACTGAGCGCCACCTGTTCGGCTTGACGTATGAGAGCCTTCACCGGCCTTGTAATGAGGAGAGTCGTGAGAACGGTCACAGCGCACACTACAAACAGAATGACCGCGCCGCCACCCACGAGATAAAACCTGTTCCGATGAAGGGCCGTGGATAAGGCCATTGGGGTTCTCGACAGCAAGACCGCGCCGAGCACCCTGTCGCCCTCGATCACAGGCATTGCCACAGATACTCTCACCCGACTGCTGCGACTGATCGAGCCCATAGGACGGGCAGTCTCCTCAGGGTACCGCTGCCTGAGCAGGCTCACATGCCGGCCTTGAAGGGCCTTTCTCACTTCCTCCTGGCCGGTGAGCGCCTTACCAAGGTCGGCGCGGGTCGAGGCCACAACGACTCCGCGATAATCCATGACCCTGATTCCGCTCAAGGTGATCTTCTGGGCATTCACCAACACGGGTGTCACCCGTTCCGCGGCGAGTTGAGCCATAGCGTCCGGCGCAGTATCCGGCTGGACGGAGTCCGGAGCCGGAGGGTAAATGCGATCCTTGGCGATATCCAGGGACGCGCTGGCCGTCGACTTGAATCTCGAACACCGTCGGAAGGGCTTACTTTGGTACTCAACGTACCGCGTAAGATTCGTGGGGCAGTATCAAATCGGCTATCCTACAGAGGCGCCTCAGACAGTTTTTTTTCAATTCAAGTCGCCTTCCCAAAAGGCCATTTACGATGATGTGAAATTGCTTGTGGATGGACAGGAAGTTGCGGATCTTCCGATCCGTAACGGTATCTTGACCAGAGAGCTGTCGCCGGCGCCCGGTCAAGTCCACTTCGTTGAAGTTCGATATGCGACAAACGGCATGGACGCATGGTGGTACGATTTTGGCCTTCATGTCAAACAGATCAAGAATTTCTCACTGACGATGAACACTAACTTTCGTCAGATCGATTTCCCGGAGAACAGTGTCTCACCCACAACGAAAGATAGGACACCCCAGGGATGGAAGCTTCAGTGGGCATACAAGAACCTCTTGAGCAATGTGAAGATAGGAATGGTGATGCCGCACAAGCTCAACCCGGGACCTTGGGTCAGTCAAGTGAGTTACGCTGCTCCTATATCGCTTTTTCTCTTCTTTTTCATGCTTCTTCTCATATCCACCGTGCGACAAATCAATATCCACCCGATGAACTATTTTTTCATCGGCGCGGCCTTTTTCAGTTTCCATCTGCTCCTGGCGTACATGGTGGATCATTTCTCCGTGCATATCTCTTTTCTCGTGGCTTCGATTGTGTCCGTGGCCCTGGTGGTTTCGTACATGCGTCTTGTGGTCGGTCCTCGGTTTGCCTTTTGTGAGGCTGCAATCGCGCAGTTCGTGTATCTCGTGGTCTTCTCCTACAGCTTCTTCTTCCAGGGGTACACCGGCCTAACAATAACTGTTCTGGAAATTTCCACGTTGTTCGTACTGATGCAGATGACAGGTCGCCTTGACTGGGATGACGTGTTTCGCCGTGACACTGGCCAACCGCAGCAGCTCAAACTTGAAGGAGCGCCGCCGGTCCGAGGTTGACCGTCACATCCTCACCATGCGCGTGGCGAGACGAGGCCTGGCAATCAAGGACTCCAGGCCCCTGGTTACCTTTTCGGTCAAGGAACGGAAGCTGATCAAGACGACAATCCCGCAAACCGGCACGTACAGGTTCTCCAGGTTTCCACGAGGGTCGTACGTCCAGTTCGGAGACCACGAGGTCGCTCGGTCCATCCGAAACTTGGGGCTTTCTTTCAGGCCCGTGCTGTCGCGCTATTACCTGGAACGAAGCGCCATCCTCCCCGCGGGTGAGGTGATCGAGCATGAAGTGCGGCCGCTGGAAGGTTACTACGGGCAAGAGCGCGAAGGAGAGCACGCTGCCTTGTATGGCGAGAGTAAAGAGGATTAATGAAAATGACGGCTGAACGCGAACCCGGATTCAAATGGTGAACGTCCAGCTCTCGTCGCCTCATCCTTTTGAAAGAGTATGGTTATCAGCCCGCCGCGACTGTAGACATCGGCGCCACCTGGATTCCGGCTGATTCCAGGGCGGATCGGATCGACTGGACCAGCTTCAGGGCTATAGGCGTGTCTCCATGCACGCACAAAGTTTGAGCTTCGAGATCGATCACTGTGCCGTCAATGGCGACCATCTTGGAGTCTTTTGCGAGGCGGACCGCACGTTCCGTGGCCTCTTGATGATCGTGCAACACAGCGCCCGGGAGCGATCGGGACAGCAGATTCCCGTCCGGAGTGTACGCCCGATCGGGGAAAGCCTCGTACACTACCTTAAGGCCAGCGTCGTGAGCCACTTTGGTCATCAATCGTCCTTTTGCGCCTGCGAAGGCCACATAGAGCAAGTTCGGGTCGTACGACACGACCGCTTCGGCAATTGCTGCGGCCTGGTCTTCATGATCGAATGAGTCCAAGTAGAGCTTTCCATGAGGCTTCACGTGCGTCATGCTGACCCCATGAGCTTTGCAGAAGGCATCCAGCGCGCCTATCTGGTAGAGAACATAATTTCGCAGCTCTGCGGGCGCGCATTCAAGGCGCCGACGGCCGAAGCCCATGAGATCGGGATATCCGGGATGGGCTCCCACTCCCACGCCATGCCGCTTGGCAAGGGAGACGGTGCGATCCATCACCATAGGGTCGCCCGCGTGCCAGCCGCACGCCACATTGGCGGAGGTTATGTGCTTCATTACCTCTTCGTCGGCTCCCAAAGCCCAACGACCAAAGCTCTCGCCCATATCGCAATTCAAATCAATTGAGCGCATTCACTTAACCCCCTAACAAGTCCTTTATGGTGAGCGCGAGGGTCTCTACCGCGGTGTCAATCTCCGTACGATCGATCACAAACGGAGGCCCGATGACGATGGCGTCACCATCCTTTCCTGCGAAACCGCTGGAAAGGTATACGAGCGCTCCACGCTGAAACATGGCTTCTCTTGTCCTCTCCGCAATCTTCTGTTCTCTGGGAAAAGGTTTGAGGCTCGACTTGTCCTGTCCCAGCTCCACACCCCACATGAGTCCGACGCCTCGTATGTCGAGCACGCGCGAAGAGTCAGAAAGCCGCTGTCTGAGGCATTCCTCCAGGTACGTGCCCATTTCGGCGGCCCGATCGACCAGCCGGTCTCGTTCCAGAATGTCGATGACCGCCAAACCCGCGGCCGCTGCGACCACATGATGCGAAAACGTTCCCCCATGAACAAAATTACCGCTGCCTTTGCGCATGAGCTCAAGGTATTCACTCTTTGCGGCGACCGCGGAGAGCGGAACCGCGCCCGAACTGATGCCCTTGCCGAGCGTCATTATGTCCGGCGTCACGTCCCAATGCTGACACGCAAACCAGCGGCCGGTGCGCCCCATGCCGGACATGACTTCGTCCAGGATGAGCAACACGCTGTGACGATCGCAGATCTCCCGAATTAGCCCTAGATATCCGGGCGGAGGAGGATAGATCCCCAGTGTGGCGCCACTCACCGTCTCCGCGAGAAAGGCCGAGACCGTCTTTGGTCCGAGCTGCAGGATGACATCTTCAAGCGCGAGAGCGCATTGCAAGCCGCACTCAGGCAAGGCGAGCCCATAGGGGCAGCGCAGGCAGTAAGGCGGAGGGATATGCGCCACGTCGCTCAAGAGCGGCGTGAACGGCTCCCTGAAATACGTGCGGCCCGACGCGGACAAGGCGCCGAGCGTCAGACCGTGGTATGATTTCCACCGGGCAATGAGCTTCACCCGCTCAGGGTGACCGCTTTCTACATGGATCTGTCGGGCAAGCTTGATCGCTGTTTCGATCGCCTCCGAGCCCGAGGACAGAAAGTAGAACCTGTCAAGCCCTTTGGGAGCATGTTTCGCAAGCTCCGAAGCGAGCGACTCCACGACCTCCGTTGAAAACAGGGTTCCATGTATGTAGTAGCACTGCTCCATCTGAGCATGCACAGCGCGAATAATTTCTTCGCGGCCATGACCCACGTTCACCACGAGAGCGCCGCCACCCGCGTCCAAGTAACGCCGCCCGTCCTGGTCCTCTATCCAGACGCCGTGCGCCTTTGCAGCCCTTGGAAGAGGCTTGTCCAGCCTTCGGGGGAAGACGTTGCCGGGAGGAATGCTCATGACGCCTGCGCCTTCAGACCTATTCAACCGGACTTGAATCACCCCCCCTTGCCCCTCCCATCAAGAAAGGGGGATTTGGAACCCTCTCCCCTGGCGGGAGAGGGCAGGGTGGGGGGGAACATATTTAGAAAGAGGTTCAACCTCAACCTACGGCAGTATGTGCGCTCTACTTCACTCTGATACCCAGGATCTGCCGAGCTTCAGAGCACGTGGCGATCCCTCGATCCAGCATTTCCGCCAGCTTCACCGTTCGTTCCACAAACTGCGCGTTGCTCTCCGCTTTCACGCCTCGTCTCAGATACAGGTTATCTTCAAAGCCTACCCGCACATGACCTCCCATAAGCGTGGCATGAGTCGTAATTGAAAGCTGCATGGGCCCAACACCCAAGCAAGACCACTGACACCCGGACGGCAAACGGCGCCGCATATCCAAAAGCGCTTCCACCGAGTCTTCTATACCCCACGGGATGCCCATACAGAGTTGAAAATACGCGGGAGGCTCTATGAGACCGCGCGAAACCAAATCTTTGGCCTGTCGAATGTGGCCTAGGTCGAAAACCTCCAACTCGGGTTTGACACCGGCCTCTTTCATGGTTTTGGCCGCAGTTTCCACCCAGTCCGGCGGATTGATAAAGACCCGTCCTCCGCGGAAGTTGAGAGTGCCCACATCCAGGGAGCACAGATCGGGTCCCAGTTCCACGGGCATCAAGCGCTGCTTTCCCACGTCGGAACCGGTGATGTTGAATCCGCTCGTGGTGAGGTTTATGAGCATGTCGCTCTCGGAACGTATCCGTTCCACGACTTCGGCAAAGAGCGATTGTTCAAACGCGGGGGCGCCTGTTTCAGGGTCCCGCACATGAACGTGAACCACTGCCGCGCCGGCCTTCCAGCAGCGGAGGGCTTCGTCAGCTATCTCCTTGGGAGAGTAGGGCACATTGGGGTTCTGGTCACGGGTCGGCCCCGACCCTGAGACCGCAACAGTGATGACAAGTTTGTCCAAAGGACTTCCTCAAGAATCATTAATGAGCAAGGTAAGCCTTGACGATATCCTCATCGGCCATCAGTTCGACGCAAGGGCCGGATCTGATAATTGTTCCGGTTTGCATGAGATATGCTCTATCCGTGTGTCGCAACACCTGGTTAACGTTCTGTTCGACAATCAGGAGTGTTCGGGTCTCTCCCACCAGCCTGAGCGCTCGGTAGATTTCCTTTACCACCAGGGGCGCCAGACCCAGGGAAAGTTCGTCCACCAACAACAATTGCGGCCGGCTCATCAGCGCCCTTCCGATGGCCAGCATCTGCTGTTCGCCTCCGGAGAGTGTTTCCGCGGGCTGATGGAGCCGCTCGTGGAGCGCCGGAAAGAGCGCGGTCACCTCTGCCAGCGATTCTTTCAGGCTTTTCCTCGCCGCGGGATTGTACGCTCCCATCCGAAGATTATCCATCACGGCCATGTCCCCAAACGGTCGCCTGCCCTCGGGAACACATGCGATCCCAAGCCGTGAAATCTCGTAGGGCGGCAGACCGCCGATGTCCCGACCGTCAAAAGCGATGCGTCCTGATCGAGGCTTTTCCAGGCCCACCACTGTGCGAATCAGAGTTGTCTTGCCTGCTCCGTTGGCGCCCAGAACAGCGACTTTCTCGCCTCCGGTCAGTTCCAGGCTAACGCTCCTGAGGATGTGGTGCTCCCCGATGAATACATCAATCTTTTCAATCCCCAGCATCGGGCGCCCCCAGGTACGCTTCGATGACGCGGGCATCCCGAGCCACGTCAGCGGGAGTCCCTTCGCAAATGAGCATGCCTTGGTTCAGCACGAGCAACCGTTCGCACAGCGTCATGATCGCGCCCATGACGTGCTCGATCCATACGAAATTGACGCCGCGCTTATCTCGAATCGACCGTATCAAGCCCATAGCCTGGTCCATCTCGATGGAGCTCAAGCCTCCGAGCGCCTCATCCAGCAGCGCTACGCGCGGCCGTGTGGCAAGGGCTCGAGCCAATTCAAGACGCTTCTTATCGATGAGGTTCAGCGAGGAAGCGAGAAAGGATTCCTTCCCCGAGAGCCCGACAAAATCGAGCAGTTCCCGAATCAACTCTGGTCTTTCCGAATCCGGGGCCGGATGGGCGCGGCCGATCAGGGCCACGAGGACATTTTCGTAACAGGTCATGCCCAGGAAGGGCCGGGCCACTTGGAAGGTCCGAGCCAAGCCTGCCCGCGAGATCCGGTAAGGCGGGAGCCCGGTAATGTCCAGACCGTTGAATCGGACGCGACCGCGGTCCGGGGTAATAGCGCCGGCGACGAGGTTGAACAGTGTGGTCTTGCCCGCGCCGTTAGGCCCTATGAGCCCCAAAATCTCGCCCTCATTGACATGGAACGAGACGTCCGACACGGCCTGTAGGCCGCCAAAACTCTTGCTCACATGGTCAACCACCACAAGACTCATATATGGAACCCTCAAACAGCGCTCCGGAATTGGCGCCAAAGCCCCACTAATCCTTGAGGGGCAAAACGAGCCACGGCCAGAGCCACCAGTCCAAAAATGAGAATATGGTACTCGCCGTAAACGCGAATATATTCGGAGAGCGTCTCCAAAAAAAGAGCGCCCACGATCGGACCTATGAACGTTCCCATGCCCCCGATCACGGTCATGGCCAGGACCAGGAACATCAAGTCCAACGACAGGATGTGCGGCGTTATGAGCATCAGGTAATGCCCGTACAGGGAACCTGCAAAGCCGGCCATCGCTCCTGCGATAACAAAAGCCAAAATCCTCACCCGAACCACCGGTATACCCAACGAAGCCGCGGCGGTTTCGTCATTCTGGACCGCACGAAAAGACGCGCCCAGGTCCGAGTTCAAGATCCGGCGGATCAACCAAAGGATCAGTAGAGCAGCGGCAAGAAGCACGTAGAAGCTGACCGTCTTGGAGTATTCCCCAAAAAGCGGCGGCGTCTTGAGGCCCATGGTTCCGCGAGTGATCTCATATTCATTGGTAACAATAATGCGGAGGATCTCGGAGAATCCGAGAGTGGTCAGGCTCAGGTAAATGCCGCCCATGCGAATGCACAGCGACCCCAGAGCAAGACCGAGCACAGCCGCGACGGCAATGCCGATGGGCAGGCCCAACAGAGGAGGCAATCCGGCTTTGGCGGCCAAGATGCCCGAGGTGTACGCTCCCACTCCGGCAAAAGCCGCATGAGCAAACGACACCTGGCCTGTATACCCCGCGAGAAGATTCCAGCTCGATGCCATCATGACATAGAATAGCCCCACAATGGCCGTGTGGAGCCAATACTGTCCGAGAAACAACGGGAATGCGGCAAAAAGCGCGAGGACAACTATCCCAACAACGGTGAGCGGTTTCTTCGTGTTTGCCGTGATAACCTCCATTGGCACGATCATCTCCAGCTAGGGTCTCCCCGGAAACTCTTCCAAAAAGCTCCCGCGCTTCAGCGCCCTTCTATGCTCGCTTGCGACCGAACAAGCCCGCGGGTCGCAAGAAGAGCGCCGAAATGAGGATGATAAAGCCAAAGAGCTGCTTGTACGCGCTGGAAATATAGGCGGCTCCAAGGTTTTCCATCACGCCCAACAGAATGCCGCCCACAACGCATCCTGCAAAAGAGCCCATACCGCCCAGGACGACCACAACAAACGCGGTGAGACTCACCCCCACACCGATCGTTGGGGTAACCGGGAAGATAGGTGTCAGGATGACACCGGCCGCGCCGGCCAAAGCGCATCCAAGGCCGAACGCGAGCAAGTTCACTCTTTGGGGATTCACGCCCATGAGTGAAGCCATGTCACGATCGATGCTCACGGACCGCACTACTCTGCCGAACCAGGTGTAACGGATAAGCGCAAAGAAGCAGACGATCATCACCAGCGCAAGAGCGAAGCCCAGGAGGCGCTGATTGCCGTACATGAAAAGCGAAAAAACGTTTGTAGCGCCGGTAACCAGGTTGGGAGGCTTACGAGGATAAGGCCCGAAAATGAGCAAGTATCCGTTCTGCAGCACGATGGACAAAATGAAGGTAACGATCAAGGAATACATTTCGTTACCGTATGTCGGCCGTATGAGCGTTCTTTCGACGATCAACCCCACAACAAAAACACACAGCGTCGCCATGATCATGGCGAGCGCCGGGTGCATACCCAGGGCGGACGCAAACAAGGCGCTGAAGTACCCCGCGAGAACGTACAGCTCGCCGTGAGCAAAGTTCACCACGTTCATGATCCCGACGATCAGCGCAACGCCCAGCGCAAAAAGGGCGTATATGATCCCCATGACCAATCCGTTGGTCAGGTAAAGCAAGAAATCAGTCATTACGGGGCGGTCTCCGTGTGCGATGAATCAGCGATCCGCTTTCGAAACGATCTGCAGCGCGTGGTTCTAACGCTCGAGATCGGGTGAGCCCGAGCGTTGAAATGTCACTTCTTCTTAAGCTCGCCGGTGGCAAGGTCTTTCGGATGGACGACCACCTGCTTCTTGTCTTGCCACTGGACGACGAGCATAGGCGGCTGCCACTGATGGTACCGATACGACCCGGGCGTCAGATCAAACTTTACGACTCCGCTGGCAATGGTTAGGTTGGTCTTTTCCAGGGCGTCGACCAATTTGTCGGCATCGGTCGAACCTGCCCGGTTAATTGCATCCGCAGCCAACAGGACCGTGTTGAACAGAGAACGAGACTTATAGTCAGTGGGATTCTGACCGAACTTCTTCCTGTACGCCTCATAGAATGCTTTGTCTACCTCGGTCACAGGCTTATCCACGTTCATGGATGAGACGAACAGCTCCAAATTGCCCGCGTCTCCCACGTTTTTCCAAAAGTCCGGCCACAAGCTGGGCGGCCCTGCGCCATCAAGCACCAGAGCGGTTTGAGGCGCCAAGCCGGTTTCATTGGCCTGAGCGATAAAATAGTGAAGCCCGAAGCCGTACACAAAGGCCAAGACCAGATCGGGCCCAAACTGCTTCACCTTGTTCAGCTCGGTGTAATGATCCTGACTTTGCCGTTCCGTAACGATGGTCATGAAGGGAATGTTGGCCGCCTTGAGCCCTTCCTCGGCCAGCTTCTTGATACCAAGGCCCCAATCCGTGTTTTCTGCAACGATAGCCACTTTCTTGAAGCCGTTTGCCTTGACGAAACCCATCAGGCTATCGTTCACCACACCGCTGTTGCTGGGCCCGGCTCGAAAAACGTACTTGTAGCCTTTGGCCGTGATGTCATCGTGCCACGCCTCGGCGATTATGAGAGGAACCTTCAGCCTGTTGGCCACGTCGATCTCCGCAAGAGCGGCGGACGAATGGCTCTCGCCGACCACCAGCGCCACCTTGTCTCTTGTAATGAGCTTCTCGATTCCCGAGGCCGCCTTCTCAGGATCGCCCGCGGTATCCTCGAAAACCACTTCCAGTTTCTTGCCAAGCACTCCTTTTCCCGGAGCATTGACCATGTCCAGGGCCACGGCAAAGCCCTCTTCGAAAGCCTTCCCAGTCGCGGCCGCCGGTCCGGTGCGGGGTCCCACCACACCTATCTTTATCGAATCATCCGCGGCCCATGTCGGGCCGGCTCCGATGACCGGAAAGAGCGCGAATAAAACAACCAACGCCCTATGAAGCTTCTTCGCATTCATCCCTAACCCCCTGGGTGAAATGTATGGGTTAATCGCCGCAATTCTGACGGCATGAGCAGTGACCTGCTCGCCGACCGGCGCGGGCATCATAGCAGCCTCCGAAAAGATCCGTCAATGGCAAACCCGATCAGGGACTTTTGGTTCGTTCAGGCGGCGCTGGACACTTCGGCGAACATATCATTGCGAGTCCTCCGGGACGAGGCACGAAGCAATCTCCTCGGTGGGACAGGCGTCTCGCCTGTCAGTCGGAACGACAGACATGGTGCCCGTCCCAGCAAGAAAGAAAATGCCGGTGAGACCGGTATGTTACCGTAGCCCCCAAGAGACAGGCTGGAAGCCTGTCCCACCGAGGACTTTTCACAGTGACATGGTTCGAGGCAATTGACACGCTGTGTCGTTGAACGTAACTTACGGTCCATAGGATTCAGCATATGCAGGAGGAACATGGAGGATGGAAGAGACGCGCTTCAAGTTGACGTACGCGACTATGTTCGACCCTCCCGATATACTCCATACGCGGTTTGAAGCCGCATTGGCAAAGGTGAGAGCCGATCTCGGCAAAGAACACGCCATGATCGTCGCGGGCAAGGATAGATACTCGGCTCAGAAGTTCAACGAGACGTCGCCTGCCGACACCGACGTGGTCCTCGGCATCTTCCAACAGGGCACGGCGCAGGGTGCTCTGGACGCGGTGGAGACTGCGCGCCGGGCCTTTGCTGAGTGGAGCGGCGCGCGATGGCAAGATCGCGTGACCCTACTCCGAAAGGCCGCAGCGCTCGTGGAGGAGCGGATCTTCGACATCAGCGCGGCCATGGCTCTGTCGGTAGGCAAGAACCGAATGGAGTCCCTCGGCGAGGTCGCTGAAACAGCGGATCTGATCAACTATGCCTGCGATCAGATAGAGCAAAATGACGGCTTTGTGAAAGAAATGGGTCAGGACCCCATCAAGAACTGTGTTTCCAGGAACCTATCCGTGCTGCGACCGCATGGCGCCTGGTTGATCATCAGTCCGTTCAATTTTCCCATAGCGCTCACGGGTGGCCCTGCGGCAGCCGCTCTCGTCACTGGAAACACGGTGATCATCAAACCGCCTTCCGATGCTCCGTGGACTGTTCGACTCCTTGCTGACTGCTTTCAGGACGCGGGTCTGCCGGACGGGGTTGTCAACTTTGTGACCGGCTCGGGCTCTACGGTGGGAGAGGCGCTGATATCAAGCTCGGATGTGGATGGTGTCACCTTTACCGGGTCTTACGAAGTGGGTATGAAGATCTTTCAGGAGCGGGCCCGACTGAATTACGCGCGTCCCGTGATCCTGGAGATGGGCGGCAAGAACCCCACCATAGTTTCGCGCAACGCGGACCTGGAAATCGCCGCGCTGGGGACCATGCGGTCCGCATTCGGCCTGCAAGGCCAGAAATGCTCGGCATGTAGCCGGGTCTATATTGAAGAGCCGGTGTACGATGACTTCGTCAGTCGCCTGGTGGACCTAACCGGCAAGATCGTAGTGGGCGATCCAACGCAAAAGCACGTGTACATGGGACCAGTGATCAACCGGACGGCGTTCGATCGATACAGGGCTTGTGTGAAGGAATTGTCCGCGGCCGGCAAAGTATTCAGCGGCGGTCAGGCGCTCGATTCAGGAGAGTATGCCAGAGGCTATTTTTGTTCACCGACAATCGTGGCGGATGTTCCTCGCGATCATCGGCTCTGGATAGAGGAAATGTTTGTGCCCATCTTGATGGTGAGCACAGTCGCGGACCTTTCCGAAGCGATGGAGCAGGCGAATCAGAGCACATTCGGCCTCACCGCTGGATTCTACGGTTCTCCTGAAGAGGCGGATTGGTTTTTCACCAATATCCGTGCAGGAGTCGCGTACGCCAACAGGTTGGTGGGAGCAACCACCGGAGCTTGGCCGGGGTTCCAGCCTTTCGGGGGATGGAAAGGCTCCGGCGCGTCCGGGAAGAACGCGGGCGGCCATTACTATCTTCCGTTGTACCTGCGAGAGCAAATACAGAGTCGAATGATCCGACAATAAGCAAAGGTTGCGGAACGTCGGATAATCGCTTTCTTGATGGCGCATTAGTATGATCTCAAGAGGGAGACCAAATCAGTCGGCCGATATGGTATCATTGGAGGGCGGTGAGGGAGGTGTAGGCCATGACAAAAGTAATGATCCATCCCGCTACGTACGAGAATGTCCGCCAGGCTGTTGACCGAGCCTTTGAGATCTTCCCGGTGGATGTTCAGGGCAAGAAGGCGCTGATAAAGCCCAATGTGCTCCGGGCTTCGCAGGCGTCAGAAGCTATCGTCACCAATCCTCAAGTTCTTCGCGCTGTTGTGGAAAAAGTGGAAACGCTGCGGCCCGCGTCCCTGATTGTGGGAGATAATCCCGGTCTTTTCAATTACGGCGCGAACGAAGAATGTTTCAGAATGACAGGGCTGCTTGAAGCTTCCAAAGGATATTATCTCAACATCGGTAATGATTCGCAGAAGCTTGATTTCAACCCGGATTTCATGCCCGCGGTGAGCGTTTCTCGATCCGTGCTGGACGCGGACGTGATCATCAGCCTGCCGAAGTTCAAGACTCACGGCCTGACCGTCATGACCGGAGCGATCAAGAACTGTTACGGCTTCTTGCCCGGCGCTCAGAAAGCCAAGTTACACAAGGCCGCGGGCAATCCTGAGCGCTTCCACGAAGTTATCGTGGATGTGTTCCGGCTCCGACCGCCCGATTTGTTTATTGTAGATGCGGTGGTCGGTATGGAGGGCAACGGTCCTGCTTCTCCTGACCTACGAAACATCGGCCTGGTGCTCGCGTCCGACAATGCTGTGGCTTTGGATGCAGTTATCGCGACCATGATGGGTTGTGATCCGGCTCGACTGCGATTCCTCCAAAAGGCCAAGGACGAGGGCCTGGGCGATTACGACCTGAAAAAAATAGAGCTCATCGGTGAACTAAAACCTATACGCGATTTCAAGCTTCCTCCTTTGGGCGGAGAAGCGATCATCCGCAACGAGAACATACAAGCCGTCATTCATTCGCGGACCATCTTGCGACCTCAGGTCGAACCTGACCTGTGCACTGCATGCGAAACCTGCGTGGATCAGTGCGCGGTATCCGCGTTGTCGATGGACAATGGGCTCCCCGTAGTCGATGCGGACACTTGCATCACGTGCTTCTGTTGCCAAGAGATGTGCCCCGAAAAGGCGATTACGCTGAAGTAGCCGATTTGTTCTTTTCCGAAGTGATAGGAAGTCGGTTGGGAGAAGCTTGGACCGGCCGGCCTGACCCTGGGCATTGCTCCACTCTCGCAATGACACGGCCGCCGGATCCGCCCCAGTGTAAACCTATAGTCAAGAAAAATCAGAGTTGACTCAACCGACGACGGTGGGGTATGGTCTTCACCTATTGGAATGGCCGGATTTTGATTTATGACGAAAGGAGAAGACATAATGCTAACCAAATGTGCCACGCTACTTGTTCTTATGGCAGCGGTCGCTTTCGTGACCGCGCCCTGTATTGCGGAAGCTGCTTGATTTGGCTGTTTCCCCTCCTGGTCAGGAGGAACATCGTACTCAGCCGGCTCCTACTACGGCGGATACGGAGCCTACGGATATGCTCCGGGGGTTTACGGTTACAACGTTGTCCCCGGTTCCGTGAAACGAACCGGCAAGTCTACCAAAGCCAAAACCGAGAAACCCAAGGCCAAGCCCGCGCAATAGCGAGAGGTGAGGGCAGGGCGCTACGGGGCTGGAGGAAAGTAGATCCGAACTTGCGGGAACCCCTTTTTCGTGTGAAAAAGCGGTTCCCGCACCCTCGCAAGAAGCGCTATCCATTCCTTATTGTGCGTGGGCGCTCATGTCGCGGGCGATAAGGGCTGCGCCCAAGGCGCCCACAATCTGAGGTTCTTCGGGCACGTTTATCCGTCCGCCCACCTTTTCTCTGATTTTCTCCACGATACCGGTGTTCTTGGCCACACCGCCCGTCATGGTCACTTCCATCCGTATGCCCACAGCGTCCATCAATGGCGCGAGGCGGTTGCATATGGATTGATGAATTGCATTGAGTATGTCTTCTTTCGGTGTGGCGCGAGCCACCAGTGAGATGACCTCGGACTCGGCGAATACAGTGCACATGCTGCTAATGGATATGTCACGGGTGGACCTCATTGAGAGCGGGCCCATCCGGTCCAGGCCGATTTCCAGGGCCCGCGCCATTACTTCCAAGAATCTGCCCGTGCCCGCGGCGCATTTGTCGTTCATGCTGAAATCCGCCACTTTTCCGTCTTGTGAGACGCTGATGACCTTGCTGTCCTGGCCGCCGACATCAATTATGGTTTGTGTTGCGGGAAAAAGATGAACAGCTCCCCGCGCATGGCAAGTGATTTCGGTCACGGTTTTGTCGGCAAAAGGTATACTTACGCGGCCGTAACCGGTAGCCACGGTGAAGTTCACTTCAGATTGAGCGATGCCGCCACTCGCCAAAGCCGCGGCAAATGATTTCTCACCGGCTGTGCGACTGTTCGCGCCGGTGGATGAAATGTGGTACGAAACCACCGCGCCCGCATGGTCGAGGATCACGGTCTCGGTGCTCAATGAGCCCACGTCGATTCCGACGAAATACATTTTCGCGTTACCTGGAGTCGTCGTACAACGATTCCAATAAGGGCGCGTACTTATCTTTTATGACCTTGCGCTTAAGCTTCAACGTGGGCGTAATCTCACCCTGTTCTTGGGAGAACTCACACGGGAGGATCTCAAACTTCTTGATCGTTTCGAAGCGCGCAAGGTCCGTGTTGACCTTTTCGATTCCTTGGCGGATATGTTCGCGTATTTCCGGGCTGCGCGTCAGTTCCTCGTAAGTCTCATACGTGATTCCTCGGTCTTTCGCCCAAGCGTCGGTTTCCGCGCGATCGAGGGTGATGAGAGCGATAAGGTAGTTCTTCTTGTCTCCATACACCAGCGGAAGCGATACCAGAGGAATCCTCTTGAGCTGGTTCTCGATGTTTTGCGGCGCGATGTTCTTTCCGCCCGAAGTGATGATGAGATCTTTCTTCCTATCGGTGATCACGAGAAAGCCGTCTTCGTCCCATCGGCCCACATCGCCTGTGTAACACCACCCGTCTCTCAACACTTCCGCAGTCAGTTCGGGCTTATTATAATAACCCATGAAATTGTTGCCTCGGATAAGAATCTCGCCGTCGGGCGCGAGCTTCACTTCCACTCCCGCCATGGGTTTGCCCACTGTGCCAAAGCGGCGCTCCTCGAATGTAGTCATGGTCCCGGAAATTGTCTCCGTGAGCGCATAGAATTCCAGCACATCTATCCCCATACTGTGGATGAACTCTCCTACATCAGCGGAAAGAGGCGCTCCGGCAGACACGGCAAACGTCAGCCTTCCACCAAGGAGATTACGGATCTTTTGAAAAACCAACCGATCCGCCACGTTACACTTGAACCTGAGCCACGCGGACATGGGCAAGCGAGCTGTGATCTTTCTGCTCCTTTCGCGGCCGGCTGCCATGGCCCAATGGAATATTGATCGCTTAAACGGCGAGCCCTTTTCCGCGGCGCCGACAATCCGGTCATACACTTTCTCGAAGATGCGAGGAACACTGGTGAAGTACGTAGGTCGGGTTTCCATCATGTTCTGACCCACGGTGTCGATGGATTCGGCTATCGCGAACGGAATGTTCATATAGATGTTGTAATAATATCCCGAGACGCGAGGGTAAAGATGTGATATGGGAAGGATCATGAGGGAGAAGTTGGTCTTGGGATCGATCTTGATCAATTCGTGAATCGACCAAAGAACAAATGCGATATTCCGGTGGCTGATCATGCAGCCTTTGGGCGGCCCGGTAGTGCCCGAGGTGTATACGATTGTGGCCATGTCATTGATATTGATGCCGCTGATGCGACGCCGCAGCTCTTGTTGACTTCCGTCTCTGACGCGTCGGCCCTGTTCAACAAGCTCGGCAAACGTAATGACTCGCCCGTCGTCTTGTGAGACTGTTCCTTCAATAAGAACGATCTTGGACAGTTTCGGCAATTCGTGGACGTGGAGGAGGATCTTGGCGAGCTGAGTGACATCTTCAACAACAGCGAAGGCGCAGCCCGAATCGCTCAGGATGTATGCTGCCTGTTCCGCGGTGTTCGTATGATAGATCGGCACGCCCACCCCGCCGGCGAGCAGCGTCCCCAGGTCCGCGACGATCCATTCGAGACGATTGAACGACATTATGGCAAGGCGATCCCCGGGTTGCATCCCGATATTGAGCAGGCCGCACGCGAAGGCTTCCGACGCTTCCCTCAGCTCCGCCCAGGTCAGGTCGGTGTATTGCCCACCCTTTTCCCGCTTGTGCTTGATGATGGTCTCATCCTGAAACTTACTTGCGTTTTCTACGAACGCTTCGACGATGGTCTTGTGCGACATGGCATTCTCCGACTGCGACAGCGGTCTTAATTCCACACACGGCTTGCGGAGGGCTCTAACTCTTCCTCGCCAGCAGCATCTCCATGAATGCGTCGACTCTTGTCCGGAATTGTTCAACGGAAAAGTTCCGGCTGTCCATATGGTCCGCGTCGATGACAATCGAGGGGATGCCAAGCTCAGCCTCGAGCGCCCGTTTGATATCCATCTGGCCCAATGTGATAGGAAGGCACGATTTGTTGCGATGAAGTATTGCCCCATCAATGGAGTATTCTTTGCACGCCTTGATCACCATTTCCACCCGCTTGTCCACCGACACGCAGGAAACCATTGGATAAGATTTGAGGCTCTTCAAAGCCAAGGCTTCGATGGGACGATTTACGTCCAGGCGCAGGGACCAGGCCGAAGAGTAAGTCTCGGCAACCACGACGCCTCCCATGCCCTCGAAATGGTTGAACAGGCCCATGTTGTACCACAGCGGTATGTTGTCCCAGAACAGACGTATCTTTTCCTGTTCCAAGACACCAAGCCCTTGCGCGGACTTCTCCTTCACCTCGTCCCTTACGGTGGTGAGGAAGTCCACCGCGGTCTGCGTTCCCTGACGGGTTACCATGACAAACATGATCCCGATTTCCGCCGCGGAAAACGGGGTCGGTATGCGGCGACGGTAGGTCATGATCTCGTCCCACAGCTCGCATGAGCGGTCGGAGAGCTTCACCACCTCCTTGAGTCGGTCCTGGTCGAGCTTTCTGCCTGTGGCCTGTGAAAGGAAATCGATCAAGCGGTGGATTTCAGCGATAGCGTAATCCACGTGATGTTGGCGGATCTCCTCGGTCGGGACCTGCGGCAGGTCCGCGGGGTAGACCTTGGCGTTGGGGAACCGGCGCTCCAGCGCCTGGAAGATCTTGATCACCGGGACGCAGCCGCCCCCGGGTGAGAGCAGTATATCCGGCTCGGGCAGGCCGCCCAAAGGCGTTCCTTCTTCCTTCATGAGGCCATGCACGTACCCGATGATGTTTCGCATGTACCCGCACAGGTCACGGGAATAGCCCATGCCTTCCGCAACTTCGAAGTTTCTTTCCGCGAGTCCGAATGCTGCGCAGATTGGTGACCAGTTCTCAGGAAAGACGGGCTGAATGTCCATGGCATAGAATATTTCAATGGCGCCGTTCATGGGAGGCATCCAGCCAACAGGCTTTCCCTCAGCCTTTGCTCGGCCGCATTCCACATAGTATTCCGTCACCACCCGGTTCAACTCTTTGGCCGCCCTAAGCCTCTTTCTGGATTTCCCGGTCTTCTCCATCGTGGTTCTACCTCAACATCTCAAAGAAGGCTTCGAGACGCGTCCTCAATTGCCCTTCGTTGACCCCGGTCTCCTCCATTTCCACCGCGATCGATGGAATCTCTTTTGCCTTGAAGTGTTCCACGAGGCTCGGATGGTCCGCCAAATGTGGAGTGCAGTACTTCTGAAAGAGGAAAATCACGCCTTGAGCCCCGGACCGCTCCAGAAGATGCTCGATAAACGGCGCCCTGTCCGAAACCCTCGACCTGCACGGACACGGGGCGCGATTCATGTACCGGTCTATGAGGCGTTGGATGGGATCCAATCCGAACCCCGACACGGGCTCGAAATTTCGTATGCCCGTGCACAGGTCGTCGGCTACGATCAGGCCGCCGGACTCCTCGATGAGGTCAAGGATTTTCGGGTCCTCCACAAGGCTGCCGGAAACGAGCACACGCGTCCCGCCGCGTTCCGACGCTACCGAGGGTCCGGTAATCGGAGCCGAGTCCTCCAGCATCCGTAGGTAATCCTCCGGCGGCGTCATGAAGCCGGCCTGGATGATGGCGAGGAAGTCGCTCGCTTGTATCGACAACCTTTCATCGTAGCGGATTTGGTAGAGCTTTAGGATCAAGCGTCTGATTTTGCCGTACAACTCAATTGCATCGGCCAAGCTTTGTTCACTGAATGTTCCCCCGATTGCTCGGAGCTTCACGGTCAGCGCATCGATCTCGGAAAGGAGGAAGCGTCGGGAAGAGGGTGAGTCACAGTACGGCAATGCGATAGTGTGATAGATCTCACCGGGGATGTTTCGTTCCCAGATTCTCACCGCGCCGCAGGCTGCATCGCAGGTATAGCCCTGCACAATACCCGAAAGAAAACCGTACTCGCCGCTCAATGCCTTATCAAGCGCAGCCCTCATATACGGACAGAGGAAGCTGGGCGCCAAAGTGTCAGCCTTCGTAAGAGTGCGAACGCCTCCCATAACCCTGACCGGGACAAAACCGGACGCGTGGATCAATTCCACAGGGGTGTACGTGCAGAAGTATCCCAGTATCCTCCGGCCTTGCGCGGCCAAGGTCCGGAGACGTGGTTCCTGATTCTCGATCGCGTCATGAAAGCGCGCCGCCAACTCGCTCGACATGCGAACTCCTTCAGCCTCAATGCGCACACGCGCTGCTCAAATCACAGCAGAAACCGGAAGCCCTCGGTGATCACCAGATCGTTTTCCACCTTTATCACTCCAGGGCACTGGGAGACGATCTCCTCTGCGAATTCCTTGTCCGCTTTTTGAGCGACGAGGCCGGTCATGCGCACCACCCCACCGCGTTCCGCCGTGATTTTGATATCGCGGGCCACGGCGGAGGTCAATTTGTTGCGCACCAGCGTTTCCGCGCGTTTGGCGACTGCAAGGGCTTTGAACGTTTCCGCGGACTGGGCCTTGTCAGGGACAGGCATCGTTTGCCTGACAGCCTCAATCAACGTCTTGGCCGCTGCGTGGGCGGTATAGCGCTCCGTGTTGAGAATAACGTCGTATAGACCCCAGTCATCCAGATTCGCCATGAAGATTGACTGTATCAACGACCTTCGGTCGCGGTCGTATTTCTTGACGAAATCCTCGGCAACCGCCGCTGAGGAGCCGCTTCGTTCCTGCACTCGGCGAACTCTTACGGCGAAGGGGGCCACGATGCGAGTGGTGAATACGCCGGGAAAGCCCCGCAGCACGATCTGCGCGCCGCGGCCGACCATCACCACATTTCCGCGGCTCGCCTGCTCAAAAGCCATAGCCTCGAAGAGGCTAAGGTAAGACGGTCTATCGAAGAATATGCGTTCGAAAAATCTGGCTCCGTGCTCTTTTTCGTAAGCCGCGCACGCCGCGCTATAATCGGGTTCGCAGGACAGCGCCAACTTGTGCAGGCCGTCCCTCCCGATCAGTTCCAAGCCCATCTCCGCGGCCACCAGAGAGGCTATTTCATCGCCGAACGAACCTACTTGCCTCGATATGACGACTATGTTCACTCACGGCCTCCTTGCGACGGAAAGGTTCTTGACTCTCCAAGCTGCCTATTACTGCTTTCGGGTTCCGTCGGGATTGTATTCATACCAGCCCTTGCCGGTCTTACGGCCCAGGTGGCCCGCGGCCACCTTGCGCCGCAGTATCGCGGGCGGATGGAACTTGGGATCTCGTTCCTCCATGTACACGTTTGTGTACGCCATGAGCTGCACGTCCAGCCCTACCAGATCAGACGTCTCAAGGGGGCCCATCCTGCGTCCGAACGCGAGACGGAATCCCTTATCAAGATCCTCGGGTGTGACAACGCCGTTTTCCACGAGGCGCATAGCCTCCAGGTTGGCGAGCATATTGGCGCGATTGAGCGCGAAGCCCGCAATATCGGTCTTGACCATGATAGGCTCTTTGCCGAGGAAGCGCACGAATTCGGCGCCGAACGCAAACGTTTCATCATTCGTGCACACGCCTCTGATGACTTCCACCGCGTCCATCATTGGGACGGGATTGAAGAAGTGTAGCCCAAGGAGACGCTCAGGTCCGCTCAGATCTTTGCCGATCGCGCTGATGGGAATAGCGGAAGTGTTCGTGGCCAGGACGGTGTGATGGCCTACGATCCCCTCAACACGGGCAAAGAGGTCTTGTTTGACCCTGAGATCCTCGAATACCGCTTCGATCACGAGATCCGCGTCGGCCCCGACTTGAAGATCAGTCGACGCGGTGACGCGCGCGATAACTTCTGTCGGTTTCTCGGAAAGTTTACCCTTTTCCGCGAGCTTCTCCACCGACCGGGAAATGGTCTTCATAGCTTTGTCGAGCATCTCCGGGCCTGTGTCTATCATGGTTGTCTTCAGGCCCTTTTGCGCGCCGACCTGAGCGATCCCGGATCCCATGGTCCCCGCGCCGATCACCAATACCTTGTCAATCTTCACGGATAGCCTCCAATGCAGCGGTCATTGCCGCCTTATCATGGTCGGACCACGCTTGTCATCCCGTTTCATTACCGAATACGGCCACAGCGCTGATCTGCGGCGGTCCCCCAAAGGTGTGGGAGAGGCCGCGCCGGGGGTTCTTAATCTGGCGCTCGGGGTTGTCCACCTTTTGTTGAAGCTGTTTGTATACTTCGTACGTCATCCGCAGGCCGCTGGCGCCGATTGGATGACCGAAGCATTTTAGTCCGCCGTCGATATTGACCGGCAGCCCGCCGTGTCTTGTGAAGAAGCCCGACTCCACGTCCTCCCGCGCGTTGCCCGGCTCGCTGAACCCGAAATTCTCATAGATTGCCAGTTCGGTGATGGTGAAGCAATCGTGGACTTCGGCCAGGTCCAGTTCTTGTCGCGGGTTCTTGATCCCCGCCATGTCATAAGCCTGCCTGGAAGAGTTAATCAAGGAGTCGAATCGCAACCAATCGAATCCGGGTCGCAAGTGGGGTAGCATGGAGTCCATGGAGATGCCCACTCCTTTGAGATATATGGGGTCGGGCCGAAAACTCTTCGCCAGGTCGGAGCGGGTCACGATCGCGCAGGCCGCGCCGTCGCTGTTGCCGCAGCAGTCAAAGAGTCCGAGAGGCCACGAGACAATGGGGGCCGCGATGACCTTGTCCAAACTCACCTTGTTGTGGAAGTGCGCTTTGGGAGTAAGCCTGCCGTTCTCGTGGTTCTTGACCGCAATGCGTCCGATCAGTTCCTTACCCTGTTCGTCACTCAGGCCGTAAGTTTCGAAGTAGCGTTTGGCAATAAGCGCGAAGGATCCGGGAGCTGTTCGGCGGGCTTCCAGCACGGGACTCATCCCGCGGCCCGCGCCCAATCCGGGATAGCCGGTGTCTTTGAGCTTTTCCACGCCCAGGGCCATGACCACGTCATACAAGCCGCTCGCGACGGCGACGCAAGCCTCGATCAGAGCGACATGGCCGCTGGCGCACCAGTTCTCATTGCGAATGAGGGGAATGTTGCGCAGCTTGAGCGCATCCGCGGCTACGGAGGCGCCTATTCCTCCCACAGGCGCGTAGACCGTGCTGAACCAGCAGGCTTCTATGGATTCGGGTCCTATCCCCGCGTCCTGATACGCTTCATACGCAGCTTCTATCGCCAAATCGGAAAGGCCCGCGTCCCAGCGCTCCCCGAACTTGCTACACCCCATCCCGATGATCGCAACCTTGTCTTTGATGCTGCCCATAGTTCACCCCTCGTTCACCTGACCGGCCGGCATTTCCAGAAGTAGTTGTGGAAGTCTCCCAATTCGTGAAACCGGCGAAGAGTAAGGCGCACCGGCATGCCCACCCGCACGTCCGCTGGCCGGCAATCGGTCATTAATCCGTAGAAGCGCGCGCTGTTTTCCATTTCCACTACTGTCTGCACCACCACCGGGTCGTCACTTCGGCCGGCGAGATTGTCCTGGCTGAACGAAAAAACCTTTCCCTGGAGCCCGGAAAGGCGAACAGTCTCGAATCGATCGAGACTCCGACAATTGTTGCAAACCCGCTGAATAGGAAACGCGACTTCTCCGCATTCCCGGCATCGACTACCCCGGCAGCGCAACAAGGAATCCCGCTCTCGCCACGTTGCGGATGCGGAAGGGAGAATGCGAAAAGGCTCGCCCGGCAAGGGTTCGACGGATTCCTTGTAGCTGAGAAAGCGCGCGTAAGAGTTCAAGGCGCCCCGGGCGGTTATCTGTTCACCGACAGAATGTTTCGGCGCTTCGGACGCCGGATTGGCGGCGACCCTGAAGAGCAGGGCCTCTGCCCCGTCCCCGTACCCTGCCACAAGCAGGGTTTGTCCGGGTCGGGCCTTCTCCAGAGCCTCGGTCAACATCAGAAGGGGGTGGGCGGCGCCCGTAAAGCCGACTTCGTTGAGCAGAGAGTCGGCAGCCGCCTCTTCCTTATCCATGCCCGTAACTTTGAGCAGGTCCTTCAGGGAACGCTGATCCGGCGCCGCCACCACAGCTCGATCCACTTCAGAAGGCTTCAGTCCGAGCTTGGTCAACAAGCTGCTGATTACCTCCTTCATCAAAGCCATATACCCTACGCTCGTGATGAAGCGGCCCTCCCATGCGCGCACGTATCTGTCACCGGGGTTGCGCCACACGTCCGTGATGTAATCGTTGAGACCATAGCCGCCCATATATTCGAGAACTTCATTCGATCCGCCCACCAGGACGGCCGCGGCCCCATCGCCGAACTGCTGCTCCGGATCCGAGCGAGGATAACCCTGACGAGTGTCCGCCGCGGCCACCAGAATCGTATCCGCCGTGCCTGCCGAAACAGCGTCCAGGGCCAGACGCAGGGCGCTCAGCGAAGAACGCAAAGAATGCGCATAATCGACTGTCAGAATTCCCCGGTCAAGATCCAGCGCTGTCGCTAACAGAGCCGCAGCCTGTTTTTCCAAGTAAGGCGCGGTGGTGGACGCGAAGAAGATCCCGCTCAGTCTCGATCGATCTTCCTCCTTCAAGCAGGCCTGCGCAGCTTCCGCCGCCATGGTCAGGGAATCCTCGTCGTGGTTCGCTACGCTGCGACACCCGGGCAGAGCGCTTCGTTCCCACGCGGCTGCTATGACCTTTCGATCCATCTTAAGGTAGGGCACGTATCCCGCGGCTCGAACAATACCTGCCATAAGAATAATTCCTCCTCGGTCCACTACAGTCGGACTCTAGGAAAATCGGCTTGCGTCCGAATAACGATGGAAGATGCCGCATCAGTGAAAGGTTAATGAACTCGACGACATTGCCGCCTGTGGGGCGAAGAGCAACGGCGCGGGCTGCGGTCCAAGATCTCTAGATTGTGCGGACGGGTTTGTACTCCCCGAAAACTTCCCGCAGCGCGCCGCAGATCTCTCCCAGACTCGCGTATGCCTCCGACGCTTCAATGAGAACGGGCATCAGGTTCCGATCGCCCTGCGCGGCCTCACGCAGCGCGCCAAGCGCGGCAGTCACCTTATCCGCGCTGCGTCGCCTCCGCAATGCCTGAAGACGCTCGATCTGGTCTTGCTCCGCCTGCGGATTCGATTGGAAGATGTTGACGCGCTGTTCGCCTTCCTCTTCCACCTGGTGCTTGTTCAGTCCCACTACGACTCGCCGACCCTGCTCGATGTCGCGTTGGATCTCGTACGCGCGGCCTTCGATCTCCCTCTGGACAAAACCGCGCTCAATCGCGGCCACCGCGCCCCCCATGTCGTCTATCCGCATGATAAGAGCCTTGATCTCTTCGCACATGCGCCTGGTGAGCGCCTCAACGTAATACGAGCCTCCCAGAGGATCAACAGTGTCCGTCACACCGGCTTCCTCCAGGAGGATCTGCTGAGTGCGAATGCTGCAGCGGACCGACTCTTCGGTGGGCAGGGAGAGGGCCTCGTCGTACGAACATGCGGCAATTGATTGGGCTCCACCCAGGACCGCCGCCAAAACCTGGTACGCCACCCGAACCGCGTTGTTGACGGGTTGTTGCGCCGTGAGGCTCGCGCCGGAAGTCTGGGTATGGAAGCGCAACATCCACGAGCGAGGGTCCTTTGCCCCGAAGCGTTCCCGCAGCAACTCCGCCCAGACTCGACGAGCCGCTCGGTATTTGGCGGCCTCTTCAAAGATTTTGTTCGCTGTGTTGAAAATCCAACTAATGCGAGGCGCGAAGCTGTCTATGTCCAAACCCGCGGCCAACCCGGCCTGGATGTAGGCAATGGCATTGCTGAAGCTGAAGGCAATCTCCTGAACCGCGGAGCAGCCCGCCTCACGCATGTGGTACCCCGCGATGTTGATGCTGTTGAAGCGCGGAAGATGCTCGCCGCAATAAGCGAAAATGTCGGTGATCAACCTGATGGACGGCTTGGGCGGAAAAATATAGGTCCCACGGACCGTATACTCTTTGAGAATGTCGTTCTGAATAGTCCCGCTGAGCGCCTTGGGATCCAGGTTCCGTTTCCGGGCCAGGCTGATGTACATTGCCAGGAGTATGGCCGCGGGAGCGTTGATGGTCATGGAGGTGGAGAGCTTATCGAGCGGCAGGCCGTCAAAGATACTCTCCATATCTTCCAGCGTGTCCACCGGGACCCCTACCTTGCCCACTTCACCCGCGCTCATGGGGTCGTCGGAGTCGTACCCGATCTGGGTGGGAAGATCAAAGGCCACGCTGAGCCCGGTCTGACCATGCTCCAGCAGGTAGCGAAAACGGCGGTTGGTGTCCTGTGGCGATTCGTAGCCCGAATACTGCCGTATGGTCCAGGGCCGAGCCAGATACATGCCGGAGTGGATACCGCGAGTGAACGGATACTGACCCGGGAAGCCGATCTCCGCGAGATAATCCTGGCCGTCCACTTCGGCAGGCGTATAGAGAGGTTCCACGGCCGCGCCCCAATCCGTTTGCCGGCGTTTCAGACCGGCAAGGGATTTGTCGGCGTGAACCCATTGTTCCTTGATCTCGCGGAAATTCGTGCTGTCCATGTCTGCTCTTCTCCTGTCCCCAGGAAAGGCCCTACTCACCGTCGCCCCGATCAAAAGCCGCATTCTCTGGCGATCACCATCTTGTGCACTTCGGAAGTCCCTTCGGTCACGGTGAAGAGCCTGCCGTCGCGCCAGTGTCTTTGAACCGCGTACTCCATCATGTACCCGTAACCGCCGTGGATCTGCATGGCGTCATTCAAAATCTTCTGCAGGGTCTCGGTGCAAAAGAGCTTTACCATGGAGGACTCCTTTCGCACGTTTACGCCGGAGTCGTACAGATGAGCCGTGTAATAGGTGTAGGTCCGCATGATATCGACGTTCATGGCCATTTCGGCCAACTTGAAGCGAGTCGCCTGGAATTCGATAATGGGCCGTCCGAATTGCACCCGCTCCTTGGCATATTGCGCGGACAGCTCGTATGCGGCTTGCGCGGTCCCAGTGGACCGACTCCCATAGGTTATCCGGCCGGAGATCAGGGTATCGTCAATTTGCTTGAAGCCACCGCCTTCCTTGCCGCCGATCATGTTGGACGCGGGAACCACACAGTCTTCAAACACGAGTTCAGCAGTCTCCGTGCAGCGGTTGCCCACCTTCTTGAGCTTGGGGGAGACGTTGAATCCCGGGGCGCTGCGCTCCACAATGAAGAGGTTAATGCCTTCTCCGCGACGTTCCGGTTGCGTGTACGCGGCTACGACCACATAATCGCAAATAGGGCCGTTGGAGATAAACATCTTTGAGCCGTTGATGATGTAATTGTCTCCATCTCGCTCCGCTCTGGTCTGAAGGGAAGCCACGTCCGAGCCGGCATTGGGTTCAGTCAAACCGAACGCGGCTATTTTTTCGCCCTTTATGGCGGGAACGAGAAAGCGCTCCTTCTGTTCCTCGGAACCGTACTGATAGATCGGCATGGCGCCGAGGCCGCTGTGCGCCACCACCGCTCCCGCAATGCCGGAGCATACTCGCGTGAGCTCTTCGACCAGGATGCACTCGGCTATCTTGTCCGCGCCCCCGCCGCCAAGCTCCTCGGGATAGCGCGGGCAGAGGAATCCATATTCAGCCATGCGTTTGAACAGGTGTTTGGGGAAAGTCTCGGTCTCCTCCGCCTCTTCGACCAGAGGCGCAATTTCATTTTCCGCAAAGGCTCTGATAGCGTCGCGGAAAATGCGGTGTTCCTCGGTGAGTTGATATGCCATATGCGTAAGACTCCTAAGAGAACTGCGTTCGGTCAAGAAGCAGGTATAAGGCCGCGATGCGAATTTTCCGCAGGAACGATTTTACATGCCGACTTTTCCGAGGGTGACTTCCCTCACCCCACCCAAGAGTATGTCCGGCGCCTGGCGAATACGAAGGCTGTTTATGACCCGCGCCCGGCCCGAAGCAATGTGCCTTCTTGTCGCCGCAATCGCTTCTTGCGCCTCACCTCGGCTCAAGGCGTCCAGTAGCGCGCGATGCTCCTGGACGATCCCCAGAATCTGCTCGTTACTGAAGTACTCGGGCCGGTATTTCAGGTAGAGTTTCTCGAAGATCTCCTCAAGCATGGTGTAGATCACCTCATTCGCGGCGAACTCGGCAATCTTGAGATGGAAATGCGCGTCCACCAAGATCAGCCGACGGCCGATCAGATTCTCCGATTCCATACTGTGCTTCTTGAAGGTCTTCTTGAATTGGCTGACGACTCGGGGGTTCAGGTTCTCCACGATCCGAGGGATTATGTATATCTCAAGGGCTTCACGGGCTTCGTAGAGCTGGAGCGCCTCTTGCTCGGTGATTTCGCTGACGAAGTACCCCTTGTTAGGCGCATACGTAACAAAACCGGATGCCTTCAGCCGGTTGAGCGCCTGTATCACAGGGGTTACGCTCACATTCAGCCGTCGAGCCAGGTCCGTGTAAATGATCTTTTGTCCGGGCGCGAGAAGGCTCGAATAGAGCATATTGCGGATTTTCTGGAATGTTTCTTCAATGGCCGCGCCCCGTTTTGGGGGCGCTCCGTTGTGTGTGATCATATTCTTCATGGTGTCGCATGTTCTCCACTAAATGTCGGCGCATTGCTCGATTTGCCGGGCGCCGTTTCCACCGTCAGGCAAAGCGTTCCGGGTAGAGCCGCTTAAGCTCGTGTTTGACCACCTTGCCCGCAGCGTTCATCGGCAATTCCGGGATAAAATGTATGCCGCCTCTGGGCAGCTTAAAGTCGGCCAGCTTCTCTCTGAGCATGGCCATGAGCTGCTGATCGTCCGGGAGATCGTCCCCCTGTCCCAGCACCACGAAGGCCACAGGGGTTTCGCCCCAGACCGCATGCGACCTTCCCACGACCGCAGCCTAGAGCACCGCGGGATGGGACTGCAGGGCATCCTCGATCTCCTTCGGGTAAACGTTGAATCCACCGCTGATGATCAGCTCCTTCTTGCGGTCGACGAGGAAAATGTAGCCCTCGTGGTCCATGTACCCCACGTCCCCGGTATGGTGCCATCCGTGGCGAAGAGCTTCCTCAGTGAGTTCGGGTTGCCGCCAATACCCGGCCATGACATTGGTTCCCCTAATCACGATCTCGCCGATCTCGCCCGGGGGGAGTTCCCGGTCTTCGTCATTGAAGATGCGGACCTCGGCATTGATGCTTTCGTGGCCGATGGAACGCAGCCTGGCTTCCATTTCAGGTGACCCATCCAGCATGTGGTCGTGTTCATCCAGGAAAGCGATGTACCCCGGAGAGGTCTCCGTGGCGCCGCACGCGCCCACGAAACGCCAGTCAAACCGCGCCAGGGCACGCTTGAGCACGGTTATCGGCATGGGAGCGGAACCGTAGCAGACGGTGCGCAGGCTGGAGAGGTCGAAGTCCGAGAGCTGCGGGCATTCCAGGAGCTTCAGGAGCATTACGGGGATCAAGAATGCGGTGGTGACCCGCTCGCGCTCGATCGTGGCCAGATAGTCCACGGGGTCGAACTTGTTCAACAAAACCACCGTATTGCCGCGGAAGGTGCTCGCCAGGACGGTGCCCACGCCGGCGGCTTGATATATGGGCGCGGCCACCAGCGCCACGTCGGCGCCACGGGTGCGACGCGAGATGGCCGAGGCGTGAGCGGACGAGAAGAGGTTCCGGTGAGTCCACATAACCCCTTTGGGCCGGCCTGTGGTTCCGCTGGTGTAAATGAGGCCCGCAAGGTCGTCGTCTCCACGGACGGGCTCGATCCGCTCTGCGGACTGGCCTTCCAGTATGGTTTCAAAGGAGTCAGCCTCACCACCGCCGATAACAAAAAGATTTCTTCCAACATGCAAATTGGGGACTCCCGCAAGCTTGGCCAAGTATTCTTCGCCTGCTATTACCAAAGCGGGCTCCGCATCCGCGACGATAGCCGCCACTTCCGGCAGGGCCAGGCGGGTATTCACAGGGCAGAAAACTCCCCCGGCTTTCAGAGCGCCAAAGAAGGCTTCCACATTTTCGATCGCGTTGTGGTTGAGGATGCAGACTCGGTCACCGGGGCGCAACCCGCGTGCAAGAAGACCACGCGCCAATTGATTGGCGCGGCGGTTGAATTGACCGAACGTAAGTCGCCGAGAACCCTCCGCCAAATAGATCTTATCACCATGATTCTTGGCGTGCTTCTCGGAAACATAGGAGAAGAGCATCGTGTTCGCGGATTGCATGTGTTCTCCTATGAAAAGGAACTATCAGGCTCCAGATTGTCCCGGAGCACTCTTTTCAGGACCTTGCCGGCCGGCGAGCGGGGCAGGGCGGCCACGAACGTGACGGATCGCGGCTTCTTGAATCCGGCCAACTTATCCTTGCAATGGAGAATGATTTCCTCCTGCGTGCACAATACGCCGGGCTTGAGCGCCACCGCTGCGTGAACTCGTTGTCCCCAGATAGGATCCGGCGCGCCCACCACGGCAACCTCTTGCACTTTTGGATGAGTTGCCAGGACTTCCTCGATTTCGCGGGGATAGATGTTTTCACCTCCGCTGATGATCATGTCCTTCTTACGATCCCGAATGTAGAGGAACCCGTCTTGATCCATTTCGCCCAAATCGCCCGTATGGAGCCAGCCGTCCGTGAACGCTTCCTGAGTGGCCACGGGGTTTTGGTAATAGCCGCTCGTAACGTTGGGCCCTCGAACCAAGATCTCGCCTATTTGACCGGCGGGAAGATCGCGACCCAGCTCATCAACGATCCGCGCCTCCACACTGTGGAAAGGCTTACCGACCGAATCGGTCTTGCTGAGGGCGTCCGCAGGCTTGAGAGTGGAAATGACGGCCATTGTTTCGGTCATGCCGTAAGTTTCGCCTAGCTTGGCGTTGGGAAAGACTTCCATGAGCCGGCGCTTCGTATGGGTCGGCATCGGCTCGGCCCCCGAGCCCAAAGAACGAACCGAAGAGGTATCGTACCGATCCAGGTCGGGCAATTGCAGGATAAAGTTCCATACAGTGGGCGGGAACACGAGCCGATTGATTCGTTCCCTTTGCACGGTCTCCATGAGCGAGGCAGGATCGAACTTGGCCATGGAAACAGTGGAGCATCCCAGGTAGAGGTTTGTCACGAGCAGGGCAAATGCGGCGACATGAAATAGAGGAAACACGAGAGCCACTCGGTAATCCGGGGCCAAATCCACCTCTCCCGCCGCGGCTGCCGCGGCCCATATACAGGAGCGATGAGAATGGATTACCCCCTTGGGCTTGCCTGTTGTTCCGGCCGTGTACATGATACAGGCCGCGTCGCTTTCCATCAGATCGGGCCACTCAAAGCCCGCCGAGTCGGCCTCTTGCAGGGCTTCCAGGCTCTCTTCCGTCGGGAGAGGCTGTCCCCCGCTCACCACCCACCGGCCCACCCGGGGCGTGCCGGGGCGCACCTTATCCACTACCGGCCGAAACTGATGATCGTAGACGAACACGTTCGCGTCCGAGTTCTTGACGATATAGCTCAACTCGTCGGCGGCGAGGCGCACGTTCAACGGTGCCAACACCGCTCCCAGCTTCATGAGCGCCAGGTAGAGTTCAAGCACGGTCCGTCCGTTGAGAAAAAGGGTAGCGATCCGGTCGCCTTTCTTGACGCCCATCGCATGTAGGGCCCGAGCGAGCCGATTGGAATTCTCCAACCACTCGCGGTAGCGCAGGCGACCTGTTTCGGAGACAATCGCCTCTTTGTCCGGGCACTTCCGAGCCGCACGTTCCAGCAAGTAAGGTATGGTCATCTGGAGCATTGGGCACGCCTCATGGCTTGGTCCCGATCGGCGCGAAGATCGGAGGTTAATCCTTCAGGAGTTCCCTTGCAATGATCATCTTCTGGATCTCGGAGGCGCCGCCGCCGATTTCCACCAGTTTTGCGTCGCGCAGGTAGCGCTCCACAGGATACTCACGCATGTAGCCGTAACCACCGTGGATCTGGATCGCGTCCAGAGCAGCGCGGGTGGCCATGACCGAAGCGAAGTACTTGGCCATGGAGGCTTCCTTGGTCAACTTGCGACCCTGATCCACCAGCGGACACAACGAGTAGGTGTAGCGCCGCGCCATATCCAGCCGAGTCGCCATTTCTGCGATCATGTTCCGAACAAGCTGGAAGTTGCCGATGAGCTGGCCGAATTGCCGACGCTCTCGGGCGTACTTCACCGAGCATTCCAGGCAGGCTTGCGCAATGCCGATACTGGTCATGGCCCCCAGTACGCGCTCTTCGTCCAGCGCCTCAAAAAGTATCGTGAATCCGTCTCCTTCTGGGCCGAGGATCTGCTCCGGCCCGACCTCCACCTCGTCCAGGAAGACTTCGCCGGTCGGCGAGCAGCGCATACCCATTTTCTGAAAAGGCGGGCCGGTGGACAGACCCTTCATCCCCCGCTCCAGAATGAAGAGCGCGCCCCCTTGCGCGCCGTGAGTGCCGTGCTCCCGAGCCACCACCAGGAAATAGCGAGCCTCGGGGGCATTGGTTATGAAGGTCTTGGAGCCTTTCAGCGCATAGGCCGCGCCTTTCCGGGTGTAGGCGGTCCGCAGGGCGAGCGCGTCGGAGCCGGCCTCGGGCTCGGTCAGACAGAAGGCCGCGAGCGCCTCGCCAGCGATCACCGGCGGTATGTACGTGGATTTTTGTCGGTCCGTCCCATACTTGGAAATGAAATACGCGAAGTTGGTGGTGCACATGTTCACGGACATGCCGAAGCCCGCGGCCACGCGACAGAATTCCTCCTTGATAAGCGCGTTGGTCAGCAAATCAGCGCCACCGCCGCCGTACTCAACCGGCGAAGTGGACCCGATCAGGCCGTTCTCACCAGCCTTCCGGTACACATCCATGGGAAATCGTTCGTTCTCGTCGATCTCGCGCGCAATGGGCGCGAGCTCCTTCTCCGCGAACTTCCTCACAGTTTCGCGCACCATGCGATGCTCTTCAGAGAGCAATTCGTCCCACAGAATCCTCATGTCGGTCATGTCCTCTCAGGCGCCGGCCGGCTTTCTTCTGGCGATAAGAGCGGTGGTCGTGCCGGTTTGGACCACCTGGCCATGCTGATTTATCAACTCTTTTTCAAATGTCAGTACGCCCCGGTCCGGTTTAGAGGTATCTCTGAGATCTTTCACTCGTTGCATTACTCGCAGGGTGTCGCCGATCTTGATGGGATGGTGAAAATTCCACGTCATACCCAGGAACGCCAAGAGGGTCCCATCCGTGATGCCCAGCATTTGCGAGAGCCCCGCATGGATGACAATTCCCAGCAAACCATGTGCGATGCGCTCGCCAAAGGGGCTCTTCTTGGCGAATTCAACGTCCGTGTGCAACGCGTTGGTATCCCAGGAGAGCGCCGCGAAGTTGACAATGTCCGCCTCGGTTACCGTGCGGCCTTTGGTCACGAATTCCTGCCCGAGGTGAAAATCTTCAAAATACAACGGTTCCATTTAGTTCCACCTTGTGCGCTTCATCTTCGCCATGATTCGGTGCTCGGCCTCTCGCTGGAGGCGCAGAACCATTCTCTGAGAACTCTCTTGAGGACCTTGCCTCCGAAGGTCCCCTTGGGCAGCTCGTCAACGAAATGAATGGCGCTCGGCTTCTTGTAGCCAGCCAGGTGTTCCCCGCAATACCGCTCCACGTCTTCCGCCGTAAGATTGCTGCCCTGCGCCGGAACGATCACCGCGCACACGGATTCACCCCATTTCGGGTGCGGAATCCCGATGACAGCGGCCTCAGCAATGCCCGGATGCCGAGCCAACACCTCTTCCACTTCCTTGGAGTACACGTTCAGCCCGCCGGTCTTGATCATGTCCTTGAGCCGATCAACCATATAGAGGTAGCCTCGCTCGTCGTGCTTGCCCACGTCACCGGTATGCAGCCATCCGCCCCGCAGGGTCCGTTCCGTCTCCGCGGGCTCCTTGTAGTAACCTTTGAACACGGTGGGCCCTCTCACAATGATTTCTCCCGGTTCCCCCGCCGGGAGATCCTGGTCCGCGGCATCCACGATACGGACCTCAGTGCACATGTACGCTCTGCCCACGCTTCCCCAATCCAGCGGCCGGTCCCAAGGCTTGAGCACCGTCACGGCAGGTGAGGCCTCGGTCAACGCGTACGAACTGTAGTACGCGGCGTTCGGCCACAAGTCCGCTTGGATCTCTTCCATTTCCGTCGGCGTGAGCACTCCTTGGGTATTGAGCCATCTGGTCATTGAGGTGGTGTCACGGCGCTTGGTGCGGTTTGCAGCCAGGAGCATTCGATAGATCGTGGGATTCCCCACCACGAAAGTCGTACGGTAACGCTCCACGTAGTCCAGGTACCCGTCGGGCTCGAACTTCCTGCTCCCAATAAAGGTAGCCCCAGCGTACATGTATGCGAGGAAACGGCTCATCGCAGCCGCGTGGTACATCTGCATGGGGTAGAAGATCGTATCTTCGGGGGAGGGGCTGTGATTTTCGGTCGTTACCGATATGATGTTCCACAACAGGTTCTTGTGGCTCAGAACCGCGCCTTTGGGCGTTCCGGTCGTTCCGCCTGTAAACAGGATAAAAGCGTCGTCATCCTCCTCAAGGCGCGATGTAGGCTCCTGATCGCTGCCGGCGCCGATTAGATCCTCGTAGCTCAGGGCAAACTCGGGGGCCTTTTCCCCAAAGCAGACCACTTGCGCCAATTCGGGAAGCCCCGCTAGCAGCTCCTCCGCGATCACGCTGAATTCGAGGTCAAAGATCAGGGCAGAGCAATCCGTCGACCGAATTTGGCGTTCAATTTCTCCCGGTTTCTCACGAGAATCCAAGGGAACGGTGACCAGACCCTTCTTCAGGTTTCCGAGAAACACCTCCATAAGGCTCAAGCAATTGTTGGAGAGCGTGGCCACATGAGTTCCTTGAGTCATCCCAAGACCCTCGCAGGCGTTACTCCAGCGGTTGACCCGTCGGTTCAGTTCCGCGTACGTCGCGCTGCGCTCATCATCCATGCACGCGATCTTTTTCGGGAACTTGCGGGCTGAACGGGCAAACGCCTCGCCCAACGTCATCTCCATCTTTCCGTTCTCCTCGGGATCTTGCCCTCCGTCGGTCCATACCGAGACTTGGCGTCAACCCTTGTTGAGCAGCGGCATCATCTGTCTTGCTTCCTCAACCGTGGCCGGCTCCTTGCCAAGTTCCCTGACTATGCGCACCGCCTTTTCCACGAGTTCCGCGTTGCTCTTGGCCGGTAATCCCCGAGAAAGGAAGACGTTGTCTTCAAAACCCACACGCAGGCCGCCTCCCAGGAGCACCGCCATCGCTCCCATGGTGAAATGATGCCTTCCGATCCCGATGGCCTGCCAGGAATACGTCGGGTCCAGGCTCTCGCACATGACCAGAAGGTTCTTACAGGTCGCGGGAATGCCGCCGATCACCCCCATAACGAAGCTGAACCGGTACGGGGGCTCCAGGAATCCCTGCCTTCGCACCCAGTATTCCACGTTATGGATCATGGACAGGTCGTAAGCCTCGAATTCCGGCATCACCTTCAACTCTTTCATTCGCTGGGCGTACTGCTCGATCGTATCGGGAGTATTAGGAAACAGCTTACGCCCGAAATTCATGGAGCCCGCGTTGAGTGACGCTGAGTCGGGCATAAGCTCTTCAACCGGCCTCAACCGCTCTTCGACGCTTAGGCCCAAGGTGGTTGCGCCACCACCGGTGGTTATCTGTGTAATGATCGGGCACGCAGCCTTCACCGCGGCCAGATACGCCCTGAATACCTCCAGGTCCGAGGTGGGTTTGCCCGTGTCAGGCTCCCGCGCGTGCAAGTGGACCATTGCCGCGCCGGCCTCATAAGATCGACGCGTCTCTTCCGCCACTTCTTCCGGCGTGTATGGGATGTTGGGATTATCCGCGCGCGTTGATATGCTTCCCGTGGGCGCCACCGTTATGACTACCTTGTCGTTCATGGTCCACCTTCAGGGTCTCTTGAGGTCCTCGGAGCTACTCAATCGGCTTGAAGTAGAAGTCGGTTATGGAGCCGTGGCGCTCCTCACGGAACACGGCCTTTACTCTAGTTCCGACCGCGATCTTCCGCACGTCTTCCACCTCCATGTTCGTCATCAAGAGGAAATCGGTTCCGTCGAGCTGCACGTACGCGCAAATAAACGGAAGCTTCTTGATAAATGCGCTGGTGGTGTAATGCTGAACAGTGCAGGCTCGTATGACGCCGGTCCCTTCGAGTCGGACCCATTCCGTGGGCTGGTAGCAGTCATTGCAGTGCGATCGAGGAGGGCAATAAACTTTGCCGCACTCGTTGCAGCGAGCCCCATAGATCGCCTTGTTTTCGCGGAGTTCTCGAAAGAAGCGCGACTGTTGGCCGTAGCTATACTTGAAGAGGATTTCCATCTTATCCGGGACCTCAAGGGGAGCGTCCACAGGATTTTGCCCGGACAGTTCAGCTTCAAACTCTCTCCTGAGGTGGTCACTAGGAATGCCGTACTTCCGATGGTGGAATTGATACCAAGCTTCTCTCTCTTTTTCGTCCATAGGGATCTCCTAGTTTTCCAGGACAAGACAGACGGTCCACGTGCAGAGCGTGCCGCCGATACTCTGCACCAGTCCTCGTCGGGCATTGGGCGCTTGACGTTCCCCGGCTTGTCCGCGCAGATGCGTGGCTATCTCAAAAGTCTGCATGATTCCGGTCGCGCCCACCGCGTGACCGCAACCGATCAGACCCCCACTCAAGTTGACCGGAATCTCGCCACCGGGCATTACCGCGCCTTCGTCGATCAAGTCGCCCCCGCGACCTTCTTCGCAAAAGAAGCAGTCCTCATAAGCCATGATCTCCGTTCCCGTGAAGGCGTCATGAAGCTCGGCGAGGTCCAACTCTTTCAAGGGGTTGGTGATCCCCGCCATCTCATAGGCTTTTCTTGCCGCGACGCGTGATGACTCGTAGGTGTAGATGTTCGGCCGATTGCCCGGCATCACATAATCCACGGAAGCTCCCAGGCCGCCGATCCACACCGGATTGTCGGTGATCTCATGCGCGACCTTCTTGGAAGCCAGTATCACCGCGGCCGCGCCTTCGGTGTACAGGCAGTTGTCGTAGAACCTGAATGGCTCCACGATCATTCTGGAGTTCAAGACATCTTCCACGGTGATGATCTTCGGGGACTGGGCCACGGGATTCTTGGTGGCGTTGAAGTGGTTTTTCACCGAGACTTTGGCCATTTGCTCGTCAGTGGGGTTTCCGTACTTCTCCCGGTGAGCGACCACTGCCAGCGCGAACCCTGAGGCTGCAGTTCTGCCCGCGGGGTTGTCATAGGTCATGTCCGCGGTGTAGAGAATGGCCCGCAAGACCTCCGGCGTAGCCATCGCGACCTCGTAGTTGTAGCAGTCCGCGCACTTTTCGACGCCTAACACCAGGCAGATATCATAGAGGCCGCTGGCCACTTCCGCGTACCCGATCCTCAGGGCCGCGCCGCCGGTGGCGCCACCGGAATTGACCCTCACCATGGGCTTGAGTCCCAAGCCCAGGTAGTCATGGACAAACGCGTCCGGCTGGTATTGGCGTTGAAAGAAATCGTTATAGATGCCGTATACCGCGCAATCTATTCGATCTTTATCGACGCCTGCATCCTCCAGGGCCATTTTGGCCGCGTCAAAAGCCAGCTCGTAGTACGTCTTGTCAACCCATCTGGCTTTGAATTTGGTGCAGCCCATGCCTACAATGGCTACGTCTCTCATGACTCCTCCTTGAACACGACTCCCCTCATCTTTACTTGCCCTAGTGTTAATGCATCATCGAAGGCAGATACATAACGATTTCGGGAAAGATGGTGCAAATGAACAGACAGAGCATCTGAACAACCACAAAGGGGATGATGGAGCGATATATGTCGTCCATGGTTATCTCCGGCGGAACCACCGCTTTCATGATGAAAAGGTTGAAGCCGAACGGCGGCGTAAGGTAGGCCATTTCCATGTTAATCGTAAAGATCACGCCGAACCAGACAGGATCAAATCCTAGCTCCTTCACCAGAGGCACGAAGATCGGCGTAGTGAGCATGATGATGCCCGCGGGGTCCAGGAACATCCCCAGAACAAAGAAAAGGAGCTGGAGGCCGAAGAAGATCCACCACTTGGAGAGCTGGAGGCCCAGGATAGTGTCCTTGAGTATGGTGGACACCCCCGCATAAGCCAGGACGTGCGTGAAAGCAACCGCGCCCGCGACTATCCAGATCACCATCGCGGTGAGACTCAGCGTGGAAAGGAGCGCCTCCTTGAAATCCCACCGGGTCATCTTGCCGTGGAACAGGGCGCACAGCAGGGAGCCGAATGCGCCTATGCCCGCGGCCTCGGTCGGAGTGGCGGCGCCGGAGTAAATCGCTCCGAGAACGAGTGCGATCAGGAGCACCGGCAGGACAATGCCCTTGAGAGTGACCAACTTCTGCCTAATCGTGAAGCGTTCCTGAATCGGAGGTCCCAGCCTAGGATTGATGAGGCAACGGATCAGAATGTACACGCAGAACGTCGCAGCCAAGAGAATACCAGGCAACATCCCGCCCATGAAAAGCTGACCGACTGAAACTTCGGTCATAGTCCCGTAAATGACCATGATGACGCTGGGTGGGATGAGGATGCCCAAGGCTCCACCCGCGGAGATGCTGCCGGTCACCAGAATCTTGTCGTAGCCTCGCTTCAACATGGAGGGTAACGCGATCAGGCCCATACTCACGGTTGCGACGGAGCTTATGCCCGCCATCGCGGCGAATATGGCGCAGATGATCACCGTGCCGATGGCCAGCCCTCCGGGTATGCGCCCCATCCATGCGTAGACCATCTGGTACAGATCGTCGGCCAAGTCGGAACACCGCAGGATGTTGGCCATGAAGATAAACAGCGGCACTGCGATGAGTATCTCCTGGGTTCCCTCCGCGTACGCGGTCTGGGCGATCATGTACATGCCCTTGGGTCCCCAGATGTACAAGGCGGCCAACACCGCAACGCCGCCCATGGTGAAAGAGACCGGAAGCCCCAAGAGTAGCAGCGTAACCAGCAGCACGGTAATTACGAGCGCGAAGAGGGTGGCGTCCATCTCTGTTCCTCGTTTCTCCTCCCATGATGTGAACGAGTCGATGGTTAAACTCGGACCGACTCACTGGTCCTTTATCTCGTCTGCCCACAAAACCCGAATGTTTGACGCGGTCCGAGCCGCGATCTGTAACAGGAGCAGGAACGCCCCCAGTGGGACCATCATTTGCGAAGGATAGAGCGGCCACTCCAGAAAGCTGCTGGAAAGCTTGTTCTTTGTGAACGACTCAAGAGCGATCTCTCCTCCCCACCAGAGCAGTATCACGCACCACAGCGCCGCTATCCACCACGTGCAAAGCTCTATCCCCGCGCGGCGACGAGGCGTCCAGTGACGGTAGAGAATGTCCACGCGGACGTGTTGATCCCGGAGTAGACAATATCCGCCGCCGAGCAAGCTCATGGCGCACAGAAGGTACTGGTTGAGCTCACCGGCCCAGTCGGTAGGCGCGTTCAGGAAGTACCGACAGACCACTTCGTACGTGATGGTTACCGTCATGACCAGCGCCACGTAGGAGCTGACGGTCGCCACCCACGTATTGACAACCTCGATCACGCGAAGCCACCCTCGGCTCGGCTCCGTTTTGGCGGGCAGCATAATCACCTCCGCGGGGAGCGGAAGGGAACCTCTTGCGATTCCCTCCCGCGGTTTGGATCCTACATGGCGCCTTTTTTCTTCTGATAATTGATCAACAGCTCGACGATTTTCTTGCTGAGCGGCGTGGCCTCGCCCACCTGGGTCCAGAGAGGGATACATTGCTCGCGCAGTTTTTTCACGTCGGCGTCAGGAAGAGTGGTGACCTTGATGCCCCTTGCCCGAGCCTCATCAAGCCCTTCATTATCCCATTCGGGGCAAGCCTGAGCGCTGAGAAGACAGGTTTCCTTTCCCGCCTTCTCCAGCGCCTGCTGAAGTTCCGGAGTCAAGGACTTCCAGAAGTCCAGATTCAGATACACTCCTGATATGGAAGGCGCATGGAGCCCGGGCAACACCACTTGGCTGACCACTTCATGGAGCTTGTAGGTCCTCAACGTGTAATACGGATAGACCACGCCATCGACCGTCCCTCTCTGCAGCGTCACGTAGAGTTCCGTTGCAGGCATCGCGACCGCCGCGGCTCCCATAGTTTTAACAATAGCCCCGTCCAGACCGGTGGCGCGCATCTTCTTACCTTTGAAATCATCCATTGTCGTCACCGGGAACTTGGTCATGCAACCCATGGACGCCGACATCATGGGGAAGAGGTAATACACGTTATGCTTGGTGTTTGCCTCTCGCATCAGATCCAAGTAACCCGTGTTGTAGTATATGTCGAAGGCTTCATCCGGCGTGCGCCAGTTGAAGGGGAGCCACTCGGTCTTGCCTTCGGGCACTGTGCCCCCGTGATAGATAAGAGAACTGTACAGTCCTTCCACCGTGCCCTTGGCCAATGCGTCATAGCCCTCCTGCAAACTGACCAGCATCCCGGGCCAGAACAGCTTCACCTGCACTTGTCTCTTGGTGTACTCTTCCACCTTGGCGGCGAATTTCTTGAGCATCACCGGACCGTGGCTGGCTTCCGGGTAGACACACTGGATGCGCAAGGTGTGCGTCTTTGTTTGGGCCCAGCAAGGGATGACGATCAAACAGAATCCTGCAAGCGCGGCCAAAATCGTGCGCAGAGCATGGCTCCTCTTCATTGGATTCCCTCCTCCCATGTAAGGTGCTTAGATTGTTGGTTAAGTTGGGGATGAGCCGGGTATTCAATCAAAAACTTAATCAAGTTTTTCATCAAGTTTTCTCGGCTGTCAAGTTCTTTTTTCTCTCCCCGGCCTCTTGTCGCTCTCCGGCCGCAAAGAGTATAATAACCGCCAGAATCGCTCCGATTTTCAATGAGTTTCCCGGCGAACTACAATAGGAACCGTCTCTCAGAGGAGGCTGCCGATTTCAACTCTCGAGGCTCAAAGTAGGAAGCGCGGAGTCGCGCGGATCGCGCTGCTGATATGTTCAATTATCATCTTTACCGGCGTCTACCTTGCCTTCAATACTCGGGGGTTCAGTCGTTACGGCGAGATACCGGGACGATCCAATTATAACCTCCTGGCACAAGCCCTGGTCGCGGGACACCTTCATTTGCCGCACGAATTGTCTGCGGAACGAAGTCAGGCCCCCGACCCAAACAATCCCCGGTTGACTTCGCCCTATTTGATGGATGCGGTGATTTTCGGCGGGAAATACTACTTTCTCCAGGAGCCGATGCCGGGCACGCTCCATGCTCTATGGATACGAATCACAGGAACGGAGCTGCCCACAGGAGCGGTTGTGGTTCTCGCCGCGTCCGGATGTCTGGTGGCGCTAATCAGTTTGCTGGGGCTCATAAGACGAGAATTCTTCCCGGCTTCGCCTGAATGGATACTATGGCTCGCATCCATCTCTTTCGGGTTGTCCGCGCCGCAACTGTATCTAGTGAGCAAACCCACTGTTTATCATGAAGCCATCGCTTTCGGACTTCTTTTCGTTTTGGGCGGAGCGCTCTCCTATGCGGCGGCTCTGGTCCATACGAAGCGCAGCGGAGTTTATTTCGCGCTGTGCGGATTGATGTTCGGCCTGGCGGCCCTATGCCGATTGACACTAATCTTGTACCCTCTCTGTTTCATTGCGGCTCTTTTCTTCACATCAATTACATCTCCTCATGCCCTTTTCGGCCGCTGGAAGGCCGGGGTTTCGCTGGCTCTGCCGCCTGTCGCAGCCGTGGTCATATTGATGGTTTACAACTACATGAGATTTGGTGACGCCTTTGATTTCGGACGGCGCCACATCATGTATCCCTGGTACTCGGTATATGAATACGTGTGCCTTCAAGGCAACGCATTCAGACTGGCGCACGTCCCGGAGAACTTGGCCGCGTATTTTCTTTCGCTGCCGGAATTGGTATGGAAGAATTCATTGCCCTGGCTTCGCTTCGGGAGAGAGATATTCAGCGCCGGGAGTGTGGTAATGGGTCGAGAGCAACTGGGATCGATCGGGCTCCTCATGCCTGTTCTGGTGCTGCTCCTGCCTTTTCAAAGGCTTGTGGGGCCTGTGGACTGGAGCCGACCCCTTAAAACGATACTGGTGGCATCGGGCCTTTCTTCTCTGGTCATGTTTGCCATGTTCCTTTGCTACTTCTACGCGGTCCCCCGTTATCTTTACGAATTCACGCCGCTGCTGTTTGTCGTGATATTCTGCAACCTCTCAGAGACCTGGAGGCGCATGGGTCATGCGCCCAAAGCCCGTAGGGCCTTCACCATTGGCCTCGTCCTCTTGATCCTGTTCAATTCCGTGATGGGGATATATTTGGGCCTCAATGGCATGGCGCAGCTTGAGTGAAAGGGAACGTCCGGTTGATCAAATGAGTGATACCGGTCGCCTCCGAGTGATACAACACGAACTCCACAGATTGGTCGGCGCCGCGCTCCATGCAAGCTGATGAGGCGCCGTGCGGTGAAATGAGGCCTATGCGCCTGACGCGCTTGAGGATTCACGAGCGCCGCTGTGGATCATCTTCAAATAGATGAGCCACACGCCAACAGCCAAGGCCAATAGATAGTACTCGCCGACCTTGCCAAGACCCTGAAGAGCAAAATTCCCGAAAGGTAGGACAGAAAAGAGGAAAATAGCCGGATACGCTTGTGAAGCCTGGATGCGGAGCATAAGAAAATAGGTCGGCGCCAGGAGAATCATCCATTGGTAGTCTTGGAACCTTGGCAGAATAAGCACATAAACCAGGCAGGCCAGGAATGCCGCCTTCGATCTCTCGTCGTCCTCTTGCAAGTTGAGGCGCAAGAAGGCTTTCCAACTCAATGCAACGACAACGGCCGCCAAACACACGTACAAGCCCCACTGAACAATCCGAGGCGTCGTCATGCCCGTAAACTTCACAATCAGATGTGATACATATCTGATCAAGGAAAAAGCAGATGGGTTCGAAATACCCATCGCTTCTACTTCTGAGTGCGCCAAGGCCCTCCAGCCGAATGAGAGGAAGGCATCCGGGTATGCAAACCAAGCGATCAAGCTTGCGACAAGGACGGCGCAGACCAAGCTTACCAGGCGCCGTCTGCTTGAAGGGGTGTTGTCCACCAAGAGCAGTCCTAGCAGCGCCAAAGGAGTCAATTTGAATAGCGAAGCCGCCGCAATGAGAATGATGAACATCGTCAGCCTGGCTCGCATGTATGCCAAGAGGCCGCACCAAATGAGGGCCTGCTCGAAGATGGTCACATTACCTGCTCGGAGATCCAGCAAGATAGGGCCGCCGTATGCAAATAAACAAAAAAGGCCAAACCACGAGTCGGTCGGGTTCTTCAGCAGCTTGGATTGCCATAGGAAAAAGAGGAGAAACAGAAGACCGCACTTGACGGCAAGGAACAAGACCTTGGCCTGCGCTAAAGGCAAAAGGGTAAACGGTTTGAAGAACCAGATCGAAGGCGGAAAATAGGGGTAGTAAATGCGGCGCTCCTCTGAGCTGGCGACGACACGAGCCACATCAGAAGGATCATGCGCATTAAGACCGGCCCCATGGGTCTTCGTCGCCCAGTAATACACCTCGAAATCCCATTGAAACCATTCAGGGTGAATCAAGATTGCAGACAAAGCGCCAAGCCAACAGACAATGGTAAGCCCAACCGCGAGTTTGTTGAAGGTGTCACTTTTCATAACGCGGTATGTAACTCACGGGATTCGTATCGCCAAACAAGGTAGATCTTCGACAACGTCGCACCTCCGATTGCTCCTGTCCGGCAGTCCGTTTACGGTTCTCGCTCCCACTAGAATGGCCATGATCCACCCAGGGCCTGGAACCGGCGATCCCTTATCCCACACTCGCGCCTAAAGCCCCGGTTCGACCGAGTGTGGCCCAATATCAAGGGAAAATCGCTATCTCGGTATCCGTGCTGAGTTCGGGCGATAAAATCCCCGTAAAGCCACCGTGACCGACGATAACCCCAACATCTCCATTATCTTGAAGATAATGGAATCCGACGATTTCACGGCATTTTGTGATAGAAGCGCGTTATCACATCCACAACTGCCTTGATCTCCGTGTCGGTCATACCATAATAGACCGGAAGCCGCAGCAATCGGCTGCTCAGGTCGTCAGTCACCGTCATCAGGCCGTCCGTCCGCCCGTACTTTCTCCCAGCGGGCGAGGAATGCAGCGGGACGTAGTGGAAAACGGCAAGAATCCCGTATAGAGCCAAATAGCTTATTAGGCGTGTTCGTTCATCCAACGAGCGCGTGAGGATGTAGTACATATGTCCATTCCGCGTCGAGTCACCATCTTTGCGTGGAAGAGTCAGGACCCCCTCCTCTTGGAGCGGCCCAAGCATCCGATCATACGCCTCCATAATCTTGATTCTGACCTCTACTATCTCGTGGGCTTTCTCCAACTGAGCATAGAGGAATGCCGCCACGAGGTCGCTCGTGAGGAACGACGACCCAATGTCAACCCAGGTGTACTTGTCTACTTGACCTCGCAAGAACTGGTTCCTATTTTACGTGGGAGTGTTACTCTTAATATGTTAAGATGATCGTCTACCTCAATGGTAGGTAGATTCGAGGGCGAAATACCATCAGGAGGCAGATAGTCTGCTCGTACGTCCCCGCACACATTCAGTGCGTCTCCGTCGCCCAAAGTTCTCCAAAAATACGAAGCGTCCCAGTGCGGCTCCCCTGTCATATTCGGCCAAGGAGGCTCCGCCCGCTTCAAACAAACTCTCTTGTGGTCCTTCAGGTCCAATCGATTAAGGCACACAATGAAAGACCTTTGGTGACTTCCGAGAGCTGGTTGATCATAAAGACCTTTGATCATCCTTGTGCTGAAGAAAATATGAGAGAGGACCAATGCATAGACCAATGCGGGAGCTTTGAGATATCGTTTTGCAACGTAAATTACTGAACCGGTGCCAAACAGCATTGGTAGGGCTAAGTAATTCAGATGTCGCGTGTACACGAGAAAAGCGAACGGCATGTAGAAAGCGCCAGCAAGTAGAAGGAGGAAGACTCCCCTGCGATCCCTGTTAAGTAAACAAACCAATAACGTCAGACACATCAGCGCGAGGCAACTTCCCCATATTGCCAAGAACCTTACTTTTCTGCCTCCCATGCCTGTCGCATAAAAGAAGAAGGTATCCATAAACTGAGCGGGAGTGAAGTGGGCAGCATAGGCTGGGTCAATATGGTCTCTTACCCTGAGCCAGAAAAAGATGGACCAACTTGAAAGGACTAGAATCAGGGCGAGTTTCGGTCTGTTCAATCCGGAAATCCCTTGGAAGAGAACGATATATGCAATGAGAGACGGAATCACTGCTACCATGCCCAAGTTGCAGTACATCCCCAACATAAATACCAGAATTAAAATGAGTGACCGCCTCTTGACATGGTGAATGTCGAAAAGAAAACGGTCATTACAGGACAACAAGAGAAAAAGTAAAATAAAAAAATGAGCTGACAAGTGCTGGATATTGGATAGCCAAATGAAATTTTGCTGTGTTGGTATCATCAGGAAATAGATAAGGCCCGAAAACACGCCTGTAAATTGACTGTTCGTCAGTTGCCGGATAAGCAAGAAGCATAAATAAGAAATGACGATCAACAGCAACAGGTTGATTAGGAAATAATATTCCGACTTCATGCCGAATATCGCCTGCATGAAATGCCAGTAAGTATTCCTAGAGCTGGTTGCAAAACCTCTTATGGGCACTAACCGTGCGAAATCGCGCACGATTTAAGTGCTTGTTCTTTTAGAAGAAGTTGTGTATTTGACTCGCCGGAGGTAAGTCCGGTGAGCAAACGTGTCGTGTATCTGACTGATGAGCAGTGGAAGAAGATTGAGCC
>Ga0194113_10000276_pt1 | contig 64315 bp, 37 predicted proteins | sample TA2MahC200mmetaG_FD_146193 | JGI IMG/M metagenome (GOLD analysis project Ga0194113, IMG submission 146193) | Freshwater microbial communities from Lake Tanganyika, Tanzania - TA2015017 Mahale Deep Cast 200m | ecosystem: Environmental > Aquatic > Freshwater > Lake | place: Tanzania: Lake...
GTCATGGAGAGCTCGCCCCGGTCCCATTCCTTGATAAGCCACCGGCGTTTCTTGCGGTTCAGGGTCCGCATACATTCATATCCGCCTCTTAGATTTACCGAGAGGTCCTTATTTCGGGATTCTACATCCCCGGGCGTCCAAAGAAAAACGCATAAGGGGCGAACGCGATGGCAGGGCCGGTATCGGGGTGCAAGGATGGGACTTCTCGACAAGACCAAGGACCTGGGGAAGAAGACGGTCGAACTGGGCAAGAAGGGAGTGGACAAGGGCATCGATCTTGGGAAGAAGGGCGTGGGCGCCACGAAGGAGGCCGTGAGAAAACACAACTGCGTGGAGTGCAAGCACTACGTGCCGGCCGACGAGAACAGCGGCGACTGCCCTCCCGGCGGCCACCGCATGGCCTCGGCCGACGTCGGCACCTGCCCGCAGAAGGCGTTCGTGAAGAAGTAGCGCCGATGGGCCGGATGGGCGGGCCGGGGACCCGATCGCGCCGGCCGCGATACTCGGGGATATTCGAGCGCCTGGAGCGCGAGGCCGGCTTCGTCACTCCGCAGGACCCCATTTCCGAGTTCTGCCGCCGGGACATCGACCGGAGCCAGCACGCCGCGCTCGACGGCCCGGTGGCCCCGGCGCGCCAGGTTTTCAGGGACCCGCGGGAGGCGGCCCGCGTCGTGTCCGGGTTCGCAAGGCAGGCCGGGGCCGACCTCGTGGGCTTCACCCGCGTGAAGCGGTCGTTCGTATTCGAGGGCGTCGAGATCCGCCATCGCCACGCGGTCATCCTGGGCCTGCAGATGGATTACGACCGCATGGCCGCCGCGCCGGCGCAGCCCGCCGGGAGCGAGGCCCTCCGCGCCTACTGGGTGCTGGGCGGCATCACGGTCAAGGTGGCGGAGTTCGTCCGCTCGCTGGGCTATGCGGCCCGGGCCCACCACCCGAGGAGCTCTGGCGGCCGGCCGCCGACGGTGCTTCACACCCTGGCCGCAGTTGAGGCCGGACTGGGGGAGACGGGCCGGTCGGGGCTGCTCGTCACGAGGGAGTTCGGGCCGAGGGTGAGGCTCTCGACGGTCACGACCGCGCTCCGCCTGCCAGCGGGGGGCCGCAAGGCCTTCGGCGTGGACCGCTTCTGCCGGGAATGCCGCGCCTGCCGGGAGGCCTGCGAGGGAGGGGCCATCCCGGACGAAAAAAAGCGCGTCCGGGGGGTCCTCAAGTACACCATCGACCCGGACCGGTGCCTGCCGGTGTTCGCCCGTTACGACGGTTGCGGGGCGTGCATCGCCCGGTGCCCGTTCAACCGGGGGCCGGGGACCGGGCCTGGTCATCGACGGGGACAGGTTTAATACATCGAGGGAAAATATCCGGCCGTGGGCTTTTTCAGGAAGTCGAAGATATGCCCCATATGCTCCGGGAGCAACGAGGTCTCCATCGACGAGGAGGCCGGGGTCTACGGCGTCGTGGTCTTCCCGTTCACCAGGGCGTCCTGCGGCTACTGCCGTTATAGATTCAGCTTTCCGGGCCTGACGCTCGCGCTGGGACCGGGCTGGCTGCTCCCGCCGCTGGTCGCGGCCTCCGTCCCGGGCGTGGCCGGGGCCGTGGCGCTCCTGGCCTTTCTGGTGACGGCCCCGGTCAGCCTTGGGGTCTTCCTCTCCATCGTCCATGCGGACCTCTTCGACCGTCTCCTGTACCGCCTGGTGCTGCGGGAGGCGGAGAAGCTCGTGCGCAGGGGCGAGAAATACGGCTGGGCCGGCCGCTTCGAGAACGAGGAGATGAGGGAGCGGGTGAAGCGGCGGCTCCCGGCGAGGCAGGGACAATCGCGGTGCTCATCTGCCGGCCGTTGGTTTGGGCCGCCACGGGCAGTCCTCGATCTCGCACCCCTTGCAGCCGACGAATATCGATATCGCCGGGATCACGGCGAAGCCGTCGACGCAGAAGGCAACAAGGAGGATGGCGGCGGGCCACGAGAAGGCCGTCCAGATGAGGCAGGTTCCACCCGCGAGGGGCGCCAGCCAGACGGGGAACATTATCGCTATGTTGCGCCGGAACACCCCGCGGAAGTCGCCGCCCGCCTTCCGGGCGAACAATCGCGGCGCCACCCTGCCGTAGCCGCAGGGGCAGGCGCCGGTCCCGAAGTGGTGGCAGTACGGGCAGATGATCGCCCAGAAGAGGACTATCGAGGCGGCGCAGTAGGCCAGGAAGAGGAGGGAGAGGGGCCACCAGAGGAGCCAAAGCATCGCCGCCCCCAGCGCGAACAGCAGGAGGGTCGGGCCGTTGTCCAGGGCGACGAGCCAGGCCGGGACCTCCCGCGCGCAGCGGTTGGGGACGCCGCAGTCCTCGCCCTGCCCGGCCCCATGGTCCCTTGGCGCCCCGTCCACGGGCATTTCGATTAGCCTGCGGCCTATTTACCTTTTGTTGTTCGCATAGTGGAAATGGTTGCCATTTTCAAGGCGCAGGGCGCAGGGCGCAGGGCGCAAGGGGCGAAGGCGCAGGGCGCAGGGCGCAGGGGTCAAGGAACGGGGAATTGAATGATCCGATAATCCCCTTGTCCCTTGCGCCTTGGCCCTTGCGCCTCACGCCTCGCGCCTTGCGCCTCGCGCCCTGTGCCTTGTATCATCCTCGAGCCCGCAAGCTCACTTGCGCCTTCTGAGCTGGAGGACGGCCCCTCCCAGGGTCAGGCAGGCCATGAGCACCAGAACGAGCACCTGGGGCCAGATGTGCTCCAGGCCCCAGCCCCGGAGCATCACCGAGCGCATGGCGTCGATGCCGTAGCGCAGCGGGACGCAGTAGGAGACGGGCTGGAGGAACTGCGGTATCGATTCCACGGGCCAGAACATCCCGGCGAGCAAAATCGACGGGAAGAGGACGAGCGGGATGAACTGGATGGCCTGGAGCTCGTTTTTGGCGCTCGCCGAAAGGAGGATGCCCAGCCCCTGGTGGACGAAGGCCAAAAGCAGGATGACGAGGAGCGCCACGGCGATGTTGCCCACCACGGTGATGTTGAATATCAGCATCGCCGCGAAAAGGATGACGAGGCTCTGGAGCAGCCCGAGCACCGCGAACGCCAGCGCGTACCCGAACACGATCTCGGAGGCGGTGGCCGGGGACACGAGCAGGCGCTGGAGGGTGCCGCTGCGCCGCTCGTAGACGAACAGGATTATCGTCAGCATCGTGGTGACCATCATTATCGCCATCGACATTATCGCCGGGGCGAAGTAGTCGATGAACTTGGTGTCGCCGCCGCCGTAGGCGTAGGATATGTCAGGCTCTATCGGGATTTTGCGCGCGCTCTGGCCCGTTTCCTCGGTGATCTTGTTGATCGCGGCCAGGTAGGCGTTCGTGACGACCTTGAGCACGGTCTGGGCGATGTTGGGGCTGGAGCCGTCGATGTAGATTTCTATGCGGGCGGGCAGGGCCCCCGGAGTGGCATTGGCGCTCAGGAGGAAGTCCTGCGAGAAGTCCGGCTGGAACCTTATGGCGGCCCAGGCCTCGTTGCGGTCGACCTTGCCCTTCGATGCCTCCCAGTCCGTGGAGGCGGTCAGCTCCAGCGTATCGCGGTTGAGCTTGTCGATAACGCGGTTGCCGACGGTCCGGTTGCCCGAGAACATCGGGACGGACGGGATGCCGGAATCCAGGTTGACGATGTCCACCTTCACGTGGCTCACCTCGCCTCCGAAGGTGTAGCCGAAGGCGAGCATCATGAGGAGCGGCATCCCGATGACGAAGCCCAGCGTCCGGCGGTCGTGGCGGAACTGGAGCAGCATCCGCCGGGTGAACCCGAGCATCCGCCGAGCGTTCATTCCGCACCCCTCCTCGCGACCTCCAGGAAGACGTCCTCGAGCGACCTCTTGCCGTGTTTTTTCATGAGCTCCTCCGGGTCGCCCTCGGCGATGAGCCGGCCCTGGCGCAGCAGGCCGACCTTTTGGCAGTGGCCCGCCTCGTCCATGTAGTGGGTGGTGATGACCACCGTTATCCCCTTCTCGCCCAGCTTGTCGAAGTACTCCCAGAACGAGGCGCGCAGCTCGGGGTCCACGCCCACCGTGGGCTCGTCCAGGATGAGCAGCCTCGGCTCGTGCAGCAGGGCGCAGGCCAGGCTCAGCCGGTGCCTCATGCCGCCGCTCAGGGTGGAGGCGAGATCGTCCCTCCAGCCGGCAAGGTCGACGAAGTCGAGCATCTCCCTCTCGCGCTCGCGGAACCGGGCCGGGGTCATCCCGTAGAGGCTCGCGAAGAGCTCCAGGTTCTCGTGGACGGTGTTGTCGATGTAGACCGCCACGTCCTGGGGCATGTAGCCGATCGAGGAGAGGACCTCGCCGGAGGGCATGGCCCTGCCCAGCACCTTGACCGACCCAAAGGTCGGCCTGAGCAGGCCGCAGATCATCTTTATGGCCGTGGTCTTGCCCGAGCCGTTGGGGCCCAGGAGGCCGTAGGTCTCCCCTTCTTCGATCTTGAGGTCCAGATTGTCGACCGCGGTGAATTTCCCGAACTTCTTGACAAGCCTTCCCGTCTCTATCGCCGCCATCCTCTCACCCCTTTCTCAGACCCTCCACGAACATCGAGCAGAAAGCGCGTATCGCCCTGTCGTCCATGGTGATGAACATGTCCTTCCCCAAAAACGCGGTCATCACGAACGAGCGGAAGAAGAAGCTGAAAAAGACCATCGCGGCCATCCTGGGGTCCACCTTCCGGATGAGGCCTTCCCGGGCGGCCTCTTCGAAGTATCCCGACAGGAGCTCGATGGCCGCCCGGGGCGCCGGCTCTATCCGGCGCCACATCCTGGGCCGCCGGTGCATCTCGGTCATGCCGAGCTTGAGGATGGGCGCCTTCTCGAGCATCCCGGCGAGCATGAAGCTCCCTATGAGAGAGAGGTCCTCCACGACGTCGCCCGTGGCCGGGAACCCGCCGGGCGGGAGGCGCTGCTCCATGTCCGCCTCCCGGTCGAGCAGCGCGAAGAAGAGCTTCTCCTTGGTCCCGAAGAGCCTGAAGAGCGTGACCTCGTTCGCGCCCGCCCTCCGCGCTATGGCCCGCGTGGTGACGCCGTCGAAGCCGCGGCGGCAGGAAAGCTCGAGCGCGGCGTCGAGCAACCGGGTGCGGGCGTCCTTCCTCCGGGCCATCGTACCACCGGGCAGTGTATGCAAGTGCTTGCTTGCATAATGGCTTCTCGTGGATATATACCTTTGCCCGGCCGCCAAGACCTGACAGGCATTTATTATAAATAACTATAACCGGATATAGAAAGTTATAATAACCCCGACGAGCCAATATACCATGATGACGGCGACCACGATTCAGATAGACAAGGGCTTGAAAGCGCACCTTGACGGCCTGAAGCTCCATCCCCGGGAGACCTACAACGAGGTGCTCGAAAGGCTCCTCGAGGACCAGCTCGAGCTCAGCGAGCAGACCAGGCGGGAAATCGAGGAGGCGCTCGAGGCGGTGCGCAAGGGGCGCTTCAAGACCCACGAAAAACTGGGCAGGGAAATGGGATTCTAGTGCCTTTCCAGATCATTTGGTCCGAGCCGGCCGAGAAGGCGCTGAGGAAGCTCGACCGGTCCGTTGCGAAACGGATATACGGGACCGTCGGCCGGCTCGCGGGGGACCCGCTTCGCAACGTCATCCGCCTTGTCAACTCCCCGTATTACAGGTTGCGGGTGGGTGATTACCGGGTGATATTCGACCTCCAGGCCGACCTGATGAGGATCCTCGTCGTCAAGGTGGGCCACCGCAAGGGCATCTACGGTTGAGCCCCGGGGGGTTTCGGCCCGCCCCTCCCCGGCTTCGGCCCGCCTCGTCCCCTTCCGCCGGCATGTAGGCCGCCGCCCGCCGGCGGCGGCCTGTCTCCGTGCCGGTGCGAGAGGATGCGCAAAAGGATGTAGATGATGATGGACACGGCGAGGAGGGCCCCGACCGCCGCGGCGGGCATCTCCCAGCCGACGTTCGGGCCGGTCGCCTGCCGCACATCCACCGTGACCGTCCGGACCGAGACGCCCCCGGCGGCGTCGCTCGCGGTCAGCGTCACCGTGTAGCGGCCGGGCCTGGAATAGGCGTGGTGGGCCCTCGCCCCGGTCGCGGTGGAGCCGTCGCCGAAGTCCCACAGGTACGAGAGGGCCTCCGGCGGGTCGTCGGGGTCGGTCGTGCCCGAGCCGTCAAAACGGAGCTCGGAGCCGGTGGCGGCGCTCCCCCCGACCGGACCGATCCGGGCCGAGGGCGGGGTGTTTTCGACCACCACGAGGAAGGCGGCGGGCGCGCTCCACTCCCCGAGCTGGTCCATCACTGTCAGGTTGACTGTATAGACGCCCCGGCGGGCGTAGTAGTGCGTCGGGGCCGGCAACTCGGAGGAGCCGCCGTCGCCGAACTCCCAGCGGATCCGGACGACCCGGCCGTCGGGGTCGGAGGACCTCGAGACGAACGAGAACAGGGTGGCCACCGTGCCGTTTTGCGGGAAGACCTGAAGCCGCGCCTGCGGGGGGGCGTTCAGGACCGCAACGACCGTCGAGAACAGGAAGGTCGACCCGTCCTCGAGGCGGACCAGGAGCTCCACGGTGTAGTTGCCCGGGATGGCGTAGGTGTGGCCGGCCGCAAGCCGCGCGTCCGACATCTCCACCCCCCCGTCACCGAAAGACCACATGCCGGAGACCACGCGCTCCGCCGGGCCGGTCATTTCGACCGAGAAGGCGACCGGGCTCCCGGACCGGGCCGGGTCCGGGAGGGCGCGTATGGTCAGCTCCAGCGCCGGGGGCGACACCTCCATGTTGAGGGCGTTTTGGCACTCCCGGACGGTCCCCTCGAGGTTGGACAGCCACGCCCGGACCGTGTACCGGCCGGGCGAGGTGTAGGCGTGGGTGGCCGAGAGCGCAGTGGACCACTCCGTGGCGTTGCCGTCCCCGAAATCGAACCGGACCCCGGCGAGCGCCCCGGCCGAGCGCTCGAGGCGCACCGAAAAAATCACCGGCTCCCAGCAGGCGACCCGCGTCCCGCCCGACACGAGCGAGCCGTTCGGCATCGCCGAGACGAAGAACTGGACCGTGGCCAGGTTGTTGTCCTCGAAGAGCTCGTCGATGAGGTGGGTGGAATCGACCATGAAGGAGGCGTTGTGCCACCCGGGCGTGGCGATGGCGGCCGCCGAGAGACCGAACTCGCACCCGGGCAGGCACTCGGCCAGCTCCTTCGCAAGCAGGGGGCTTCCATCAAGGCCGATTTCGAGGACGGCGCCGGGCGCCGGCTGTTGGAACGGGTTGAAAGAGGCGTTGTGGACGCCGGTGGCGGAGATCCGCACCAGGTCGCCCTCCACCGGAGAGGGGGGCGAGACCTGGAGCGACAGGGGATGGAGCTCCGGCCCGCTGCGGAGGGACAGCTCGAGCTGGAACGGGCGGTCCACCACCCCCTGCACCCGGCCGACGCCCTTCTGGTCGGCGAGGGCGGTGAACTGGTGGGGGTTGTAGTCGCGATCGGTCCCGTTCCACCATACATGCTGGCCCTTGACCGCCAGCGTCTGGCTGCGGTATTCGGGGAGGTCGACCGCCACCGCACCGAGGCGGTCGGTCACGAGCAGGTGGAAGGTGCCGGCCGGCAACCAGTTCTCGGGGTCCCCGGGCGGGTTGGCGTTGTACCTGGCCGTCACCCGGACGCTCCAGAACCTCCCCTCGCGGCAGGCGCCGTCGCCCGCCGCCGGGCCGAATGCGTTGCCGCCGGAGTCCCCGGTGTAATCCAGCCCGTGGATGCCCCAGGCGCTGATGTTCTCCAGCTGGTTGGAGTTGACGGCGATGTCGGTCCTGCGCAGGGCGATGCCGACGCGCGAGCCCGCGACCGTGTTGCGGTCCACCGAGCCGGGGTTGTGCGAATCGGACCGCATCTCCACCGAAATGCCGGTCTCGTTGGCCGAGACCCCGTTCCCGGTGATGTCCCCGGTGAAGTCGACCGCGAGTATTCCGGTCTGCGCCTGCCCGGCCAGCCGGTTCCCGCTGACCGTCACCTTGGAGGAGCGGATATCGAGCCCGGTCCTCCCGCCCAGGATGGTGTTGTTGGATATGAGGCCCCGGCCGGAGGCGTCCTGCATCATGCTGGCGTTGATGCCCGTGGTCCCGGAGCGCACGGTGTTGTCGGATATCCTCCACGGCAGGCCGTCCGGGTTCTTTCCGCGCACCTCGATGCCGTTGTCAACGGATTCCACGGTGTTGCCCACGACATTGCCGTACGACTGGACCACCACGCCGTAGTTGGAGGCGGTCACACGGTTCTCGCCGACGATGTCGTCGTTGTTGTAGCCGCCGAAGTATATGCCGGTGCCCATCCCGGAGATGTTGTTGCCCCGGACCTCCGAGTACTCGAGGATGCTCGGGTTCCTCAACAATATCCCGTAGGTCCCGATGGTCGGCCTGGCCGGCCCGTCGATCGTGTTTCTGAGGACGCACGCCGGCCTGCTGCAATCGATCATACCGCCGTTGTGGCCCAGTTCCGAGCGGATGGTATTGCCCTCCACGAGGCCCCCGCCCGAGCTGAGCGCGATACCCTTGCCGCCGAGGACCGAGTTCTCCCGTACGGCGAGGGTGTCGGTGGTGAAGTCGTAGCAGACGACGGCGTAGTCCTTGCAGTTGAAGGTCGAGCGCCCGATGATGGTCACCGGCGAATAGACCGCCCCGATGGAGCTGCCGTCCCCTTCGAACGCGCAGCCGCGCACCAGGCTCTCCTTGGGATCGTTGAAGAAGACGGAGCACTCCGGCCGGCTGAGGAACCCTGAGGCGACGAGGCATCCGGTGTAGCTCCGGTTGAATGTGCAGTCCTCGACGGTCAGGTTGGCTCCCCGGCCGGCGGCGGCGGCCGGCGGCGCGTCGCGCGCGCGCCCCCCCGCCTGGCCGAAGCCGCACCCCGACATTACTGTCTTCGAGGAATAGAAGGAGCAGCTGGCCCGGTAGGAGAAGAGGCAGTCCACGACGGTGACGTCCGAGAGCGTGGAGTCGATGCCGCCGGTGGCCTCGTCGGTGCAGTTCACCAGCGACACCGAGGAGTTCCAGATGTATAGGCCCGCCGAATCGTTGCAGGCGAACCGGGTGTCCTCCAGGGTGATGCGCGAGTCTTCAAAGACCAGCACGGGCTCCCAGTCCTTGAAGGTGTCGTTGAACACGCACTGCCTGAAGCTGGCCGTCCCGCCCAGCACGTTGATGCCGCCCCTCTTGGTATCGAAGCTGGGGCCGATGTTGCCCATGCAGGACCGTTCCGCGTCCAGCTCCCCGTAGACCCGGAAGAACGCCGCCGGGACCGCCGGGTCGGGGTTCACCGTGCAGCCGATCAGGGTCAGGCGGGCGCCCCTCCCGACCGTTATCCCGCTCTTGTACGAGGAGGTCTGGTTGAACGAGAGCAGGACGTTGTCCAGCGTCAGCCGGGCCCCCGACCTGACCGTGAGGTTCCAGGGGCCCAGCTCGATGGTCTCGTTCGAGACGAGTGTGTCGGCCGTGACGACCCAGTCCTGGCCGGGAGGGGGGGCCTGCGCCGGGACGGGAATGGCCGGGACCAATGAAAGGAGCACCAATGCAGTGACGGCGAGCGCTCTCACAATGACCCCGCGAGTATTTCGCCGGCGGACTATATAGATTTATTGGGACGTTTTTAAGCAGCCTTGAAATACCACCGCCCCCATTCTGCGGCGGTGGTGGCATGGTCCAGGGAAATCTGCCCGTGAAGCGGATGGTGCTGTACAAGCACGGCGTGGGGTTCATAGAGCGCGGCGGGGCCTGCGAGGGCGGCCTCGTCAAGCTGAGCTTCAAGCGCGACGAGATGGACGACGTCCTCAGGAGCCTCTCGGTGTTCGTCAGGGGCAAGGGCCAGGTGACGGGCGTGTCGTACGAGACGGCCGACGACATCTCCAAGCTCCTGGCCGAGAAGGCCATCAATGTCCCGGACAAGGAGGCGATGGTGGGGCTCCTGCGCGCGCTCCGGGGCTACCGCGTTAGGCTCTGGGTGCCGGGGGAGCAGGCCGAGGGGAAGGTGGTCGGCACGGAGGAGGTGCCCCAGATGGACCGCTGGGCCAGGAGTCCGGCCAGATAGTCCAGGAGCAGGACCGGTTGCGCAAGAACCTGGGGGCGCTGGGCCCGAGCCAGCAGGAGGCGGGCATGCGGGGAAAGTATGTCTCCAAGCTCGGGGCGTTGGGTTGAGCGGGCAGGGCGCGGGGCGCGGGGCGCGGGGCGCGGGGGGAATGTGAAGGCGCAGGGCGGGAGACGCAAGGGGCAAGGATGACCGAGAAGAAGGACATAATCAAGGAGCTCGGCGAGGGCCAGCTCTTGCTCCCCGGGCTGGTGAACGCGGCGCTGGTCGCCAACGACCGGGTCAAGTACTACTTCACGCTCCTGCAGACGGCGCGCTCCCGGGCGGAGCACCCCGGGCGGGAGTTCCCCGACCTCAAGGCCGAGCGCGAGACGGCCGGGGTGGACGAAAGCTTCCTGGACAACGTCGTCACCGGGACCGAGAAGGTCTCCCCGGGCAGGTACCGGCTGCCCTTTTCGTCCGACATATTCGCGGCCGTCCGGGCAGCCATGGAGGACATGGCCCGGCCCGTCCTGATGCGCGAGGGGGCCGAGACGGACGAGCTCCGCTCCCGGCTGGGCCGGCTCCTGGAAGGGCTCCCCGCCGGCGGGGACGAGCCCGTGCCCGAAGAGCTCATAATGAGGCTCACCTCCGCCGACCGCGACGCCGGCGACAGCCTCCACCTGCTCGTGATGGACCTGCACAAGCGCCTCAACGCCCTGCAGGGGGAGCTCTCCAAGGACGTCATAGACGGCGCCCGCACCTACCTGCTCGAGGAACGGGACCGGGAGCTGGTCCGATCATTCATGTCCGGCGTCAACCGGACCGCCCCGCTCAAGTTCGAGCACCCCGGCCTGGGCACCACCGCCACGCGGGCGGGCCCAAAGCTCCTGCTCCAAAACGACATCGGCACCACCGACGCCCACGTCCTCGTGGTCAACATAGAGGACTCCACGGTGTCGATAGTGTACACGGACGTCCACCTGTCCCGGCTGATGTTCCTCCACGGCCTCCTCGAGAAGTACCCGGTCAAGTGGGAGGACACGCTCTCGAGGAGCGGCGGGGCCCGGTTCGAGTCGGGCATGTACCACCTGTCCGTCGGGCGGTTCACGGCCAAAGACCGCGACGAGCTCAAGGCGTTCCTCGCCCACTTCGGCTCCCGGCTGGTCTTCCTCATCGACTGGAACCGCGCCCGGAAGCGGTTCCGCAACTTCCTGCGCAAGAAGGACTGCATCGCCGCCCTGAGGTGGGCCGCCGACAACGATGTCGGCCACATGGGCTTCCTGAAGCTCGGCGGCGAGAAGCTCGTGTACGAGGCGCTGGAGCTTGCCGCCCGCGTCCCGCTGCGCTACGGCGAGCCGCTCTACCAGATACTCGGGCGCGAGCGCACTCTCGAGTACATACAGTGGGTGCTCAAGACCGCCACCTCGGGGCTTTTGGCAAACCGGTCGGTCCTCCTCATACAGGACGAGATAAAGGCCGAGCTTTTGCGCTACTTCCGCTCGGCCCACCAGGGCCTCATGGAGATCTGCACCGAGCACGCCTCCGTGACGACCGAGGTGGCGACCGCGGTGCGCGACTCGCTTCTCGGAGTCCATAGGGGCGGAAGCTCCTCGTTCGTCACGCGGACCGCCAAGCGGGCCAAGCGCTGGGAGAGCCAGGCCGACGAGCTCGTGAGCAAGGTCCGGGGGCTCTCCAAGCGGGCCGAGTCCGGGCCCTTCTTCATCGCGCTCATCACCGCCGCCGACGACGCCCTGGACTACCTCGAGGAGGCCTGCTTCTTCGCCACGCTGGCGCCGTCCGGCCCGGGGTCGAAGGGCATCCACTCCGAGCTGGTCGGAATGTCCGAGCTAGCGGTCAAATCCAGCCAGGAGTTCCTCAGGGCCCTCCACGCCGCCCAGTTCGTCCAGAAGGGCTGCACCCGCGAGGAGATGCAGGACTTCCTGGAGCCGGTCGACCGGGTGCTCTCATTGGAGCGGGAATCCGACGAGGCGCTCCGCCGCACCCAGAAGACCATACTCAAGGAGAGCTCCGATTTCAAGGAGCTCTCGGTCCAGTTCGAGCTCGCCCGCAGCATCGAGGAGGCCACCAACTCCTTCATGAAGTCCGTCCACATCATGCGCGACTACATACTCGACATGGTGAACAGGTAGGCTGGGCCGATGGAGGGCGACCAGAACCGCTTCGCATCGTTTTGGACCGGCTCGGCCGACGCCGTATCGCGGGAGGAGTTCGGCAACAAGGCGGCCAACCTGGCCGCGATGGTCTCCCTGGGTGTTCCGGTCCCGCCGGGGTTCGCGCTGGGTGTCTCGGTGTGCGAGGACTTCCACCGCGGCCGGGGCAGGCTCCCGGCCGACGTCCCGGTCCTCCTGGGGAAGGGCATCCAGCTTTTGGAGAAGGCCACCGGCCTGAAGTTCGGCGGCCGCCGCAGGCCCCTCCTCGTCTCGGTGCGCTCGGGCGCGCCGGTCTCCTTGCCCGGGCTCATGGAGACCATCCTCAATGTCGGGCTCAACCGTGAGACCCTCCAGGGCCTCGTTTTCATGTCCGGCAACCCGCGCTTTGCACACGACTCCTACCGCAGGCTGGTGGAGGGCTTCGGCACCACGGTCTTCGGCCAGGACCCGCGCCCCTACCGGACCCTGCTCGCCCGGGCGCAGGAGAGGGAGGAGGTCCCCGACGCCACCGAGCTGGACTGGGCCACGCTCCGCGACCTGGGCTGCGAGTACGAGCGGCTGTTCCAGGCTTCCGCGGGCACCCGGTTCCCGCAGGAGGCCTTCGAGCAGCTGGGGCTCGCGACGGCCGCGGTGCTCCGCTCCTGGAAGGGCCCGAAGGTGGAATCCTTCCGCAGGCTGGGGATGCTCAAGGGCGCCCGGGGCACAGCCGTGACTGTCCAGGCGATGGTCTTCGGCAACATGGGGCCGCGCTCGGGGGCCGGGGTCATGTTCACCCGGGACCCCTCCACCGGGGCGAGCGAGCCCATGCTGGACTTCAAGTTCGGCGTCCAGGGGGAGGACGTCGTCTCGGGCGACGCCTCGGCCGCGCCGGTCATGCTGGCGGAGGTCCTGCCGGAGGTCCACGCCGAGCTCCTGCGCACGGGCCGCCGGCTGGAGCAGCACTTCGGGGACATGCAGGACCTCGAGTTCACCGTCCAGGAGGGGAGGCTATACATCCTCCAGAGCCGTGCCGGAAAACGGGCGCCCCTTGCGGCGCTGCGCATCGCGGTCGAGATGGAGCGGGAGGGCCTGGTGCGGCCCGAGGGGGCGCTCTCGATGCTCGCCGAGGTCGACATCGGCGCCATCCGGGTCCGCCGCCCGGTATCGGAAGGGACCCCCATGGCCCGGGGGGTGCCCGCCTCGACGGGCGTCGCCTCGGGCTCGGTGGCCCTTTCCCCGGAAAGGGCGAGGAGCTCCGGCGCCTCCCGGCCGGTGATACTGGTCCGGGAGACGGCCTCGCCGGAGGACCTGCCGGGCCTGGCGGCGTCCGCCGGACTGCTCACGGCCCGCGGGGTTCGGACCTCCCACGCGGCGGTGGTCGCCCGCCAGCTCGGGAAGGTCTGCATCGTCGACTGCGGGGCGCTCCGGATCGACGTCCAGTCCCGGCGGTGCCGGCTGGGCGAGCGGGACATCCCCGAGGGCGAGCTCATCACGCTCGACGGCAACACCGGCAACGTCTACCAGGGGAGGATAGAGGTGGTGGAGGAGACCCCGGCCGAGCTCCTGTCGGCGTACCGCTCCTGGAAGGAGGGGCGGGACCCGCCGCGCGAGGTCAGCGGGTCTTGTCCCCGTGCCTGAACGAGTTGGCGCAGACCGGGGAGCAGAACTGGTGGTCGGCGCCGTCGACGTGCTTCTTCACCACACCCCCGGGCTTCATAAGCTTCCCGCACTTGTCGCAGGTGACGTCCATGCTGTGGCGCATCTTGCTCATCGAGTCCTTCAAACCCATCCTGTTCCGCCTCCGGGCGTTCCATCCGCTTGCGCCCTTATAAGATTTGCGCGGGGGCGACTCTCAACTCGCGACAGAAGCAATTTAAATCCTAGTTGCCGCATAGTAATATGAACCATGAGGGGGAAAGGACGCGCGAGGGGTGTCTTGGAAGCGACCCTGCTTATTTCCCTGCTCCTCCCCTGCCTGGTCCTCCCGGCCGCCCCGACCGCTTCCGCCCGTGAGATCACCATCACCTCGTTCGAGGACGGGCGGACCCGTGCCGAGGTGGCGTTCGGCGCGGCCGGCACCGACCTCTCGCTGTCGATATCGATGCAGACCGGGATGCGCACCAGCTGGGCGTTCATCAACATCAGCGGGGCGCCCTACACGGGCGGCGGGAAGGACTGCCCGCTGTCGCCCTCGCTGGACCTGGGCGCCGACGGCGAGCCCGAGTGGCGCTTCAACGGCACGGGCTACGGGGCGCTGGGCCACCAGTACCTCTTCCCGGACGGTTCGGCGTCCTTCCAGGCCGTGTTCCCGGCGGCCGGCCTAAATGATTCGATGGCCATCCGCCTGCCGGCGGGCTCCACGATTATCGACGCCTCCTTCGACCTCGTTCCCTCGGGCTTCGCGGGCCCGTCCGTGAGCGTCTCGGTGGACGTCGGCACCGACGGCGTTGCCGACTGGAGCAACTCCACCCTTGCCGGCAAGGCTAGCGTCCCGGGCATCGCTAGCCTCATCGGGAGCTATCTTTCGGACGCGTCGCCCAGCGGTGCCGACCAGTACGGCGTCAGGTACGTCGACGTCCCGGTGCGCCTCTCCTGCGGGTCGGCCGCCACGCTCTCGGCGACCAACCTCAGCGTCCGCTACGACGTCACGCTCACCACCACCAACCTCGCCCTCAAGCTCCTGGCCCTCGTGCCCGGCGAGCCGGGCACCGGCAACGTCAGTGTCCCGGTCAGGCTCGCCTCCGGGAGCGCCGGGAGGATAATCATCAAGGACATCGCCCTCCAGGTGCGGCCGCCGCTCCACGCGCCCGACCTCCTCGACCCCGACCCGCCCCTCTCCCCGGAGCTGTTCATCGACGAGAACCGGAGCGCCCGGTTCAGCGTGAGGGTACAGGACATCTACGGGGACCCGGTCACCCTGCAGTGGTTCCTGGACCTCGTGCCCGTCCCGGGGGAGACCGGGACCTCGTTCACGCTTCTCACCAATTACAGCTCGGCGGGACGCCACAGCGTCACGGTCACCGCGGCCAACGACCTCTCGGAGGGCTCCCTGACCTGGTGGGTCAACGTGGCGGATGTCAACCGGCCGCCGGTGATACGGGGGTTCGCTCCCCACGCGGCGACCGTCGGGGAGGGCTTCCTTCTGAATTTCAGCGTGGACGCCTACGACCCTGACGGGGGCCAAACCAGCTACGCCTGGTACCTCGACGGCGCCCGGCAGTCCGAGCCTGGCCCCACATGGAGCTACCGGCCCCAGCTGGGCGACGCCGGCTACCACGATGTGGACCTCACCGTCGGGGACGTCGGGGGCGGTTCGGCCAACCTGTCCTGGAACGTGCTGGTCAAAAAGACCAACGTGGCCCCGACGGTCGTGGACTTCTCGCCCGCCTCCGACCCGGTGGTGGCCGAGGGCCAGGCGCTCCAGTTCCGCATCGCGGCCTCGGACCCCAACGGGGACCCCCTGACCTACGAGTGGGTCCTCGACGGCTACTCGGCGGGCTTCGGGGCCACCTACAACTACACCCCGGACTTCTCGGCGGCGGGGGTCTGGGTGCTCCGGGCGCTCGTCTCCGACGGGGTCTTCACGGCCGGACGGACCTGGAACATCACGGTCACCGACGTCAACCACGCCCCCGCGGCGAGGATGGACCGGCCCCGGGAGGGCGAAGAGTACCTGGACACGGACATCATATTGCTTTCCGCCCGGAACTCGACGGACCAGGACCGCGACCCGCTCGCCTTCCGCTGGTACGACGGGGAGACTGCCATCGCCGAGGGGGTGACGGCCAACGTGAGCCTCACGCGCGGCCCCCACAGCATCCGCCTGGTCGTGGAGGACGGCAAGGGCGGCAAGGGGGAGCTTGCGGTGAACATAACCGTCCGCACGGTATCGGCCTCCACGGAGGTGAGCCTTTCCCCCGGGAAGCCCCGCGAGGGCGAGCGCATCCGCATAAAGGTGGTCGTGACCAACGAGGGCGACACCGCGATGACCAGCGTCCCCCTGGAGCTCCAGATGGACGGCGTGCGGATTGGCGGCCGGACCGTCGCCCGCATCCTCCCCGGCGACAACGCCACCGAGTTCTTCTTCTGGACCGCCGAGCCCGGCAGGCACGACCTCTCGGTCAGCGTGGGCAACCAGACCTCGGTGCTCTATGTCTCGGTCGCCCCGGGCGTGCCGGCGTTCTACTTTTGGATCCTGATGGCGCTGGGGGCGGGGCTCATCGCGATGGCGGTCTCGGCGGTGCACTTCTCCATCCAGTGGAGACGGGCCATCCGGGAAGGCATAATCGACGAGGGGAAAAGGCGCGGCCGCAGGAAGGACCAGGACCGCGGGAAGGGCCAGGAAGAGCGAAAGCCGCTTGGGTTTTTCAACATCCGGCTGGGGGCCTCGCCGTACAAGGAGCGGCCCCTCGAGATACAGACCACCATGCCCGAGGACAGGCCTCCCCAGGACAACATCCGGGAGGAGCTGACGCCGGTCCGGAGGCACTACCTGGCCCGCCAGCCGGCCCCTCCGGGGAAGGGGGGCCCCGCGCCCTCGCCCCGGGGGTCGCCCGTCACGGCGGGCCTGTTCGCCGCCAGGCGGTCCGAAAGGCCCCTGCCGCCCCCGCCCGAGGCCTCGGACGTCGAGCTGCCCGTGGCCCACCCGGCCCCGCCGGAAAGCAAGCCGTCCGTGCCATCGCCGCCGCCGAAATCGAAGGCGAAGCTCCCGCCTCCGCCCCCGCCCGGGAAGGGCCCCGCGCCGGAGGAGCCCGGGCGCGCTCCCAAGAAGCGGATGAAGGCCGTGGAGGACCGCCTGCACGACCTGGAGGGCCGGGGCATGGACATCGCCGCGCCCCGCCGGTTCGCGAGCCTGGCCGCCTCGTTCTTCAAGGGCGGCAACGTGGCCAAGGCCGACCAGTACCTCGCCAAGGCCGAGGCGAAGCTGGACGAGCTGGAGAAGGAGGCCCGACCGGCGAAGGCGGAGGGGCCCACCTGCCGCAAGTGCGGGGCCGAGGTCGACCCGGCCTGGATCGTGTGCCCGGAGTGCGAGGCGATGCTGAAATGAGGGCGCAAGGCGCAGGGCGCAAGGGAAGGCACGAGGGGCAAGGGTCAAGGATGAGCGAGGCAAACGGTCCGTAGATCCCCTTGACCCTTGCGCCTTGTCCCGTGCGCCTCAAGCCCTGCGCCTTGCGCCTTACTGGATGTACCGCCCCACCTTCTCCTGCCTCTGGGCCCGCAGGTTCTCGAGCTCCTCCTCGAAGGAGCGCGTGTCCTCCGAACTGATGAACTCGCCCATCGAGCGCGAGAGGCAGTCGATGCGCCCGATGGTCTCCGAGAAGTCGTTGAACGCCTCGTTCACGCGGCGGTCGACCTCGCGCATGGTGGAGACGGTGGCGAGGACGGAGGCGTAGCCCTCGAGGGCGTTCGCGAACAGGGTGTTCTCCTGCCTGACGAGCCGGAGGAGCTCGGAGGGCCTTCGCCGGGCGGCCTCCATCCTCCCGCCCAGGACCGAAAGAAGCCTGCGGCCCGCGGCGAGCTCCCTTGTGCAGTCGTCGGTCGCGGCCGCGCAGCGGTCCCTGAACTCCGCGTAGCGGGTGCGGAGGCCCTCGAACGCGCCCTCCAGCGACGAGTGGACGTTGCTCAGCGAGTTGTGCATCTCCACAAGACGCGGGACGACGGTCTCGGCGCCCCGGCCGCTGCTTTGGGACATCCGGGCGAGCGCCCCGAGCTGGGTGGCCAGGCTCTCGAGCACCTTCCGGGAGGACTCGAGCCTCCGCTCGAAGTCGTCGATTCCCGCCAGGAGCTCCCTGGCCTCCCCGGTCGAGACGCCCGCCGGCCGGGCCGGCCGGCCCCCGGCTCCGTCCGCCGCCTTCGCGGCTGCGTTGGGGCGCGCTCCGGGCATCGGCGCCTCAGCCCCCGAGGCGCGCCTCGAGCACCTGGTCGGTCGTGAACCCCTGAAGGGAAAGGTAGTGCGCGGCGCAGTCCACCAGAGCCTCCAGCGGAACGAGCCCCACGACCTCGCTGCGGTGCACCCTCACCCCGGCCCGCCCGGCCTCGGCCCTCACGGCCTCGAAGGCGGCGGCGATGCCGGTCCGCCTGAAGTCGACCAGGTTCATCGAGACCTGGACCATGCCCTTGCCGGAAAGCTCCAGCCCCAGGGCGCGCACCGCCGGGAGGCCGCCGTCCTTCTCGCGCACCTTCCTGGCGATGGCCTTGGCGACGTCGAGCCGGTCGGTCTCGAGGTCGACGTTGTAGGCGATGAGGGGCGGGCGCGCCCCGACGATGGTGGCCCCGGCAGTGGGGTGCATGCGGGGCTCACCGACGTCGGGCCTCCAGGCCGGCTCGGAGATGTTGAGCTTGCGGCCCTCGTACTCGCCCCGCCGGACGTCGGGGAGGCTCCGGCGCGCCGGCGACAGGGCGGCCTCCTCGTAGAAATAGACGGGGACGCGCAGCCTCTCCCAGAGCTCCCGGCCGGCCTGGCGCGCAAGCTCCACCGTCTCGGCCATCGTGATGCCAAGGATGGGGACGAAGGGCAGGACGTCCAGGGCGCCCAGGCGCGGGTGCTCCCCCCGGTGCCTCTCCATGTCGATGAGCCCCACGGCCACCCCGGCCGCGTCGAGGGCGGCGTGCTTGACCGCCGCCGGCTCCCCGACGAACGTGAAGACGGAGCGGTTGTGGTCCCGGTCGTATTCCATGTCCAGGAGCTTGACGCCCGGCACGGCGCGTATCGCCGAGGCTATCTTCTCGAGCACCTCCGGCCGGCGCCCCTCGCTGAAGTTGGGCACGCACTCGACGAGCTGGGTCATGCGTATCGGTGGATGGAACGACGGACGGATTTATAAAGTTGGTTAGGGGGCCGCGCGTTCAGGTTGGTCGGGGGGACGCCGGGGGAGCTCTGTCGAGGGGATGTGTCGGGCGCTAGGGTCTTCTGCGCCCCTTCCTGCGCGCGGCGAGCTCCACTGCGTGGAGCCTGGCCTCGGCCAGCCCGGAGGCCTCCCGCTCCCGGCGGCGGGAGCGCAGGGTCATGTGGACGGCCACTCCCACCGTCATCAGCGAGAATATCATGAGCAAGGCCGCAGTGAGGAGGAGCCAGTCGGTGCCGTCGCCTCCGTCTACAGGGGGGTTCTGACCGTCCACGGGGGCCGGCGGATACCTCAGAACCAGCCCGCCGGCCCCGACGCACAGGGCGTAGCTACCGTTGGGGGCGTAGGCTATCGAGCAGATCGAGGCCGTCGTGTTGGTCTCCACCTTCGACAGGGGCCGGCCCTCCTCGTACATGTAGAGCAGGCCGCCGCGCGCGGCGAGCAGGGCCGTGCGGTTGTCGGGAGACCAGTCGGCGGCGAGCCACTGGTTGGCCGTGGGGGAGTCCAGCGGGGTGAAGCCGGCTCCGTCGTAGCGGAAGAGGTTGCCCAGCGTGCCGTAGACCAGGGCCGCCCCGCCATCGCGCCTCCAGGACACGCCCCGGAGGTACTGGTCCGCGACCCCTGTCCCGAGGCGGGCGACCGTCCCGGACTCCGGGTCGTACCGCAGCACGAACGGGAAGTCGCCGCAGACGAACGCGTAGCGCCCGTCGGGGCGCCAGGACACGCTCGTGAGGGTCCCGTTCACCGCCGGGTCGAGCAGTGTCAGCGCGCTCCCGTTCGTGCGGGCCAGGGTGCCGTTGTGGCCGACGATGAGGGCGAAGTCGCCCTGCGGGCGCCACTTCGCGTCCTCGAACCAGAGGGTGCGGTTCTGGGGAGCGGCGCGCAAGCCCGCGCCGTCGTACTCGATGAGCGTGCCCTCCCTGCCGACGAGCAGGGCGCGCGAGCCCGAGGGGTGCCAGCCGATGCCGTTGAGATCGGCCGATGTCCCGGCCGGGGGCTTCATGAAGAACCGCCCGGTGTACTGCAGCAGGGTCCCGCCCTCGCCGGCGATGAGGGCGAAGGTGTCGCCTTGGACGGGCCGCCACGAGACCGCCCGAAGGTCCAGCGAGGCCGTGCTCTCGAGGCGCTCGGCCGCCTTTGCCGCCGCCGGGGGGCACTGGAGCTGGACGAGCAGAAGCAGCCCCACGAGTACGAGCGCGGTCTTGCGGCTCATGGTACGATCCCGAAGAAGCCCAAAAACTTGTCGCCCAGGAGCAGGAGCGCCGCGAGCGCCGCCACCAGGCCGATGTAGACGGCGGGGCTCCACCTCCACACCTTGCTCCCGTCGAACGGGTACACCGGCAGCATGTTGAAGAGCCCCAGGAAGGCGCTGACTATGACCGCGGTGGTGGCGATGTAGCCGAAGAGCGAGGCGGGGCCAAGAAGGATGGCGAGCGGCAGGCAGATGAAGCCCACGAGGGCGTTCGTGCCCGGCCCCGCGGCCGATATCTTGCCGTTGTCCCCGGTCGTGACGTTGCCCCGGATCATGACCGCCCCGGGCGCGATGATGAACCAGAACCCGATTATCGACATGAAGAGGCCGATCCCGAGCCAGGTGTCGGAGCGGCGGAACTCCGCCCAGTGGCCGTACCGGCGCGCAATGAACTTGTGGGCGAGCTCGTGGGTGAACACGCCCAGCATGACCGCGACCAGGGAGAGCAGGAACACCAATATCGCGATTATCCCCGGGATGGCGCCGAGAACCGCCAGCTTGATCTCGGCCATGGAGAAGATGGCCGAGAGCGCCAGCACCGCGATGGTCAGGTCGATTATCTCCTGGGGGCTGGTCACCGGCCCGGGCCCGGGCTGGATGTATAGGACCTCCCGCCCGCCGTACGCCCCCGGGCCGAATATCACCGGCTCGTCGTCGTCACCCCTCACCAGGACCCCCCCGCCGTGAACGGCGGGGCTCCCCCGCCATGCAATGTGACGAACCCCGGACTCAAGTCCGGGGCATCCCTTGCCCCCTCGCACCCTTGCATTCTCACACCCTTTCCCTTGCCCCTTGCCCCTTGCCCCTCAACCCTTGCACCCTTGCTCCCTTGCTGCCTTGCTCCCTTGCTCCCTTGCTCCCTTGCTCCCGTTCGCCCAGCACCCTGCACCCTGCACCCCGCACCCCGTTCTTTAGCCAAATCCCATCTGTATAAGGTACGGGAACGCCACGAACGTCCCTGTCATGCTCCCGACGTTGGTCAGCGCCGCCACCATCAGCACCCTAATGACCCGGTTGTTGAAAAAATCTTTGGTGCCCTTCGTCTGGCCGAGGTCCTGCCAGTCCCTCACCGTCGGGGTGCGGAGCTTGGCCTCCACCAGCCCGGAGAACCAGCCGGCGGCCACGCCCGGGTGGATGGCGGTGAAGGGCGAGGCGATGAACGCCGTCCCGATGGAGTACGGGTGGCCCCGCGCCGCGGCGCAGAAGACCGCCGAGAGGATGGCGTGTATCAGGAACCACCATCCGAATGCCTCCAGGCTCTTGTTCGGTCCGCTCCGGATGCCTATCCATACGATGAGCACGGCGAGCAGCACCGCGATGCCCCAGCCCAGCACCTTGCCCCAGGGGAACCCCTTCGGGGGCAGGCGCTCGAGCTCCTCGAGCGAGGGGAGCTTCTCGCCGGAAAGCACCCTCTCGATCTTCTCCTTCACCCCTTTCACGTGGCCGGCCCCGACGACCGCCAGCACCCTCTTTCCGCGGGAGGCGTCGGCGATGCGGCGGGCGATGTAGGTGTCCCGCTCGAAGAGGAGCACCTCGGCGACGTTGGGGGCGAGCCGCCGGAGCTCGTTCATCATCGAGCTGAGCGCGTCCTCCTTCATGAGCTCCTTGAGGTCCAGCTCCCTGGCCTCCTCCTCGTAGTCCAGGAAGGGCAGCTGCAGGAGCGTCCACACGATTCGCAGCTTCTCCCGGGCGGTCATCCGCTTCCAGGCGCGCTTGAGGGTTATCGTGATGTCGCGGTCGGCCAGGAGCACCCGCGCGCCCCCCTTCTCGGCCGCCCGGATCGCCTCCAGCATCTCGGAGCCGGGCTCGGCGCCGAACTTCTCGCCGAGCCTCCGCTGGTAGGAAGCGAGGAACGACTGGGCGATGAACACGTAGGCGTTGCGGTCCTTCAAAAGCCGCGTGATGGGTGTGCTCTCCCAGCCCTTCTTGTCGGAGAGCACCTTCAGCCGGCGCTCGTCGAGCTCCACCGCGACGATGTCGGGCCGGAAGACCTCTATTGCGTCCCTGACCTCCTTGACGCTCGCGGGCGAGACGTGGGCGGTCCCGACGATGAGGATGTTGTCGCCGACGTTCTCGAACAATCTCAGCCCTCGCCCCGCAATCCGGCCGCCCCAAGGTAAAGCTTGCGGACTGCCCTCCGAGCCAGGCCGGACCGGCTCTCGTCGGTGCGGGCCCGCCCCAGGACCTCCAGCGGGACCCGGGCGCCGGCGGAGGAGGCGTGGCCGCCGGCGGAGCCCGCCCGGCCGAAGGCCCTCCGGAGAAGCCGGCCCATGTGCAGCGACGGGTCGTTGGAGCGGGCCGAGACGAAGAGGTCGCCCCGGAGAACGCCAAACACCACCGCGGCCTTCACGGCCTCGAGCCTCACGAGGAAGTCGGCGGCCACGGCGAGGGAGTCGCGGTCGCGCATCTCGCCCGCGCAGGCGAGGAGGTGACCGCCGTGCATCTCCCGCGCCCCGATGGCGCGCGCCAAAAGGTCGGCGGTGGAGGAAGGCATCGGCGGCGAGATGAAGCTGCGCATGAGGGCCAGGTCGGCGTGCTCGGCGAGGTACACCGCCGCCTCCAGGTCGTCGCCGCTGACGTGGCGGGTGAGGTCGTCGGTGTCCGCCTTGACGGCGAAGAGAAGGCCGGCGGCGAGCGCCGGGTCGGGCCTTATCCAGAGCCGGCGCAGGTAGCCCGAGAGCATCGTGGCCACGGCCCCCACCTGGGGCCGTATGTCGGCGAAGGCGGCCGCCGGGGAGCACCCCCCGGGGAGCGGGTGGTGGTCGATGACCAGGTCCACCCGGGAGCCCGGGGGAAGGATGTTGTTCTGCCCCGGCAGGGAGGACTCGACGAGCGCCGTGAGGGCGTGCCGCGCCGAGGCGGCCCGGGCCTCGTCGGCGGTCTTGAGCTGGACCAATGGCGCGTCCAGGGCGGTGACCAGCAGCCGGTTGCCGGGGCGCGCGATCTCGCCGCCGTAGTAGAGCGCGCAGCGGACCTGGTTTCGGGCGCAGATCCTCTGGAGGGCCACCGCCGAGGAGATGGTGTCCGGGTCGGGGTTGTCGTGGAGGAACACGGCGACCCCCCTGCGGCCGGCGGGCCGGATGGCCGCCACCAGCCGCCGGGCCAGGCGGCGCCGCTCGAGCTCGGTTATCTCGGAGAGGAAGGTCGATGCGACCAGGGCGCCCGGCTCGAGCACGAAGTCCGCCCCGGCCGCGACGGCGCGCCGGGACGCCCCCGGCCCCCCGGATTCGGCGAGCACGAGCAGGTCCGGCCGGCCGGCCCGAAGGGCGCGCACGGCGGCCAGGTTGGCCCGGTCGCTGCCGGTGACGACGAACACGGCGCCGGCGTCCGCCCTGACGGCCAGGGCCCGCCGGACCCGCTGGGGCCGCTCGCCCCGGGCGGCCAGCGCCACGGCCAGGTCCCGGGCGGTCGGGCCGGTCCCGACTATCGATATCAATTCAAGCGCCCCCCCAGGGCGCCTCCTTGTGCGAGCCCATGACTATCTGGACCTCGGTGTCCGTCACACCGTCGATGCGGAGGAAGTCGTCCACGAAGTCCTGGAGCTCGGCGATGGACACGAAACGGGCGATGACCAGGATGTTCCTCTGGCCGCTGACGCGGTTGACCTCCAGTATGCGCTGGTGGGCCCGGAGATGTTCGACCACGGACTTGAGCCGGCCCGGCGCCACGGAGAGGTGGATGAACGCCCGGACCGTGTTCTCTATGGCGGCGAAGTTGATCCGCGTGGTGAATCCGAGGATGAGCCCCCGGTCCGTGAGGGCGCGCACCCGGCGGCGGACGGTCGCCTCGGTGATGTGGAGCGCGGAGGCCATGTCGCTGTAGGTCTCACGGGAGTTCGCAACGAGCATGGACAGGATGCCCATGTCCGTGTCGTCGACCGGGAGCAGGTCCGGGTCCAGGCCCTTCCACCTCTGCCGCAGGTCCTGCGCTTTTTCCTTCATCCACCCCCCCTTTCGGATGTGTGCAGATTCCGTCTTTTTTTTTGCCCTTCGCGTCGAATATCGAAAGCATCGCGAGCTAATAAAGTTATTGCCATCGGCATGAGGCGCAGGGCGCGGGGGGTTCGGGGCCGTGAATCCTCATTACCCCCCTTGTCCCTTGCGCCTTGTCCCTCGCGCCTTCAGCCTTGCGCCTTGTCCCTCGCGCCTTCAGCCTTGCGCCTTGCGCCCTGCCCCCTCCAAAAGCATTGCTTTAAGGCCAGCGACCGCCAAAAGGGGGGTAGAAACAGTCTGTGGAAGAGGTGGGTGTTCCATTTCTCGGCGGTCACTGGCCCTTCATCATGAGTTTCCATGTTATGGCGTCTTGCGGACGCCTCTCTGACCGCATACATTCTCGCAGGCACTATAAATAATTTGCTGATGGATTCCGGCAGGAAGGCGACGGATAGCGAAAAGATGGCGAATAACGGCGCGGCAACCGGCGCCCTGCGCCCTGCGCCTTCCTTTATTTTATCCTCACCTCGACGACCGCCACGCCGAGGTCCAGCCGCCTGACCTTCATGAGGTCCAGGGCCACGAAGCCCGCCCCCACCGTCAGGTTGTACTGGGTCTGCCAGGTGAGGTTGGTGAGGGGGGTGGTGAGCGTCGAGTTGAAGTACCGGGCCCAGGCGCCGGGATAGGGGGTCGTGAGGTTCAGCCGTATGTTCCGGCCCAGGGTCCACTCGCCGCCCTCGTAAATGTTGGCGTCGCGCACGACGAGGCGGGTCTCGATGATGGCGTTCTCCGTCCCGGTGAAGGAGCTGAAGTCGCCCGCTATCGACACGAACAGCATGGAGACGGAGAGGTTGCCGCCGTCGTCCTTGGAGACGCCGAAGTGGGGCGGGGCGCGGACCGCGGCGTCGCGGGGCCCTGCCACGAGGATCGCCCCCTGCTCGTAGATGTAGGACTGCTGGTCGATGTAGTAGTTCTGCGAGGTGTAGGTAAGGTTGCCGCGGCTCAGGGCGAAGATGTCGGCCGGGTCCGTCTGGTTGTGCACGGAGAGGCTGCCGTTGAACGGGTTGCTCACGATTCGGCCGGTGCTCCGGGAGAAGCCCAGGAGCGCGGAGGGGGCGTTGCCCAGGGTTATCTTGCTCGAGGTGGACACCGGGCTGTCCCGGAGCACCTGCGCGTCTATGTTCTCGCGCAGGGCGTAGAACTGCTCCAGCGTCCGCCGCATGTGCTGGGACTCGTCGGACTCGCCCCAGGCGGGGACGAAGACCACCATCACGATGGAGATCACCGAGCTGATGATGAGAAGCAGCATCACCGCCGTCACCGCGCCCGAAATGGCGTCCCGGTCGCGCCCCCAGCCGAACTTACGTCGCCGCAATGTCCATCACGTCCGAAGCTGCATCTCCACTATCGCTATCCCGAGCTCCAGGCGGGTCACGCCCGCGAAGGTGGCGTTCACGGACCCCGGCCCGACGGTGACCGAGTAATCGGCCGGGAGGAGCCCCGCATCCGGCCGCCCCAGGGCGGTGTTGAGGAAATCGGCCCAGGCGGAAGGATAGCCTGTGGTGATGTTGAGCGTGGTGCCCTTCCCGAGGGTCCAGTCGGTGCCCGAGTAGGTGGTGAGGTCGTAGACGTCGAGCGTGGTCTCCAGCTGCACGTCGCCAGTGCCCTCCCGGGCGGTGGCGGCCCCTCCCAGGGACACCAGCGTGATTGAGACCGTGTAGTTGCCGTCGGCCTCCCTCCGGGCCTCGACGTGCGGCCCGGCCTTCATCACGGCCCGGCCACCCTGCACTATCAGGAGCGCGCCGTTCTCGTAAACGAAGGTCTGGTCCACGTAGTACGTGTTGGCCGAGGAGTAGGTCAGCTGGCCCCGGGCGATTCCCTGGGAGTCGTTCCGGTCGGTGGTGTTGGAGACCATGTAGACCCCGGTTTCGGGCCGGAACCTGAGGGCGCCCGGGGCCCTCGTGATGTGGAAGACCGGGCCGCCCTCGTCCCCGATGGTCAGGCGGGTCGTGTAGGTCGAGCCCTTGCCGGCGAGGATCTGGACGTCGATGTTGTTTTTGAGCTCGAGCATCTGCGTCTGGATGCGCTTGAGCTGGGCCGCCTCCGTGTCCTTGCCCCAGATGGGCACGTAGATGCTCATGAACATCGACATGGCCCCCACGGCCACCATCAGGATGAGCAGCGTGACCACGATGCCCGAGGCCGCCCGGCGGTCCCGGCGCCAGTGGTGCCTCAGGGTGCGGTGGGAGGTGAGGGGCAGCGGGCAGCAGGGAGCGGTGACGGGATGATTCCCGTCGTCCACCGCTGCCCGCTGCCCGCTCCCCGCTCCCCGTTCCTCCCGCTGCCCGCTGCCCGCTGCCCGCTGCCCCCGTCCGATCACTTCGACACCCTCGTTTCCACGACGCTGAACCTGACGGTGAGCTGGGAGACGCTGTATATATTGAACGTGAAGCCGGTGGCGGACCAGGAGACGCTGTAGTTGGAGGAGGTGAGGTTGGCGCTGGCGGAGGCCGAAAGCACCGAATCGGTCAGCCAGCTCGCCCAGCCGTCCCCGCAGGTGGTCGAGGCGTTGAAGGTGATGTTCCGGTTGGACGGGAACGGTATCACGGTCTCCTCGGTGTGGACCACGCGCGTCTCGATGCCGGCGCTGCCGGTGCCGGTGATCTGGGCGGAGTCCCCGTACAGGGCGTATATCGAGAAGTGGACGTTCAGCGCCCCGTTCCCGTCGCGGGAAAAGCGCGGCTCCGAGCCCTCGCGGAAGGTGGAGCAGGTCCCCTGCCTGACGATGACGGCCCCCTGCTCGTAGATGTGCTCCTGGTCGACATAGTAGGAGTTGCGCGACTGGAAGGATATCCTCCCGCGGCCGATGCCGAAGACGTCGGACACGTTGTCGGCGTCGTGGAGCTCGAACACGCTGCCGCTGCTGTCCAGGGAGAGCGTCCCCTTGGACGGCTCGCCCTGTATGCCCAGAAACGAGCTCGTGGTCCCGGAGGTCATCACGATGTGGTAGTAGAGGCTCCCGGCACCCTCGCCCTGGTCGATCTGGTCCTCGATGCCGTCCCGCACCGACTGGAACTGGTTGGCCACCTTGTTCATGTGCTCGGCCTCGGCGTCCTTGGACCAGGACGGGACGTAATACAGGGCCACGCCGGCGAGCACGGTGGTGATGATTATGACGAACAGCACCGCGGTGACCGAGCCGGCTATGCCGCCCCGGTCCCTGGCCCACCGGGCCCTCACCGGACGATCCTGCCTCACCCTTCTCGCTCCCGAATTATCATTGTTTCATTGCCTTTTATAGTTATTCTGTCGGGAACCAACAGTCGCCCGGGCGAAAACGACGCTCGACCGGCAGGAACCGGGTCGCGGGACCGGCCGGAGCCCCCGACCCTTCCGGTCCGGCCGGCTCCGGCGGGACCCGTGCCCCGTCGTCGGTCCCGGTCACGCCCCGACCGCCTTCCGCCGAGGGCCCGTCGTCGCAGGAGCGCCCGGTGCCGGGCATCGAGGGTGCGCTGGCCGCCGACCGTCCCTGCCCGGTCGTGGTGTTACCCGTCACGGTGACGTCGTCGATGAAGAACCCGCCGAACCCGGCGCCGAGGTCCTGGTGGTGGTTGACGGTGTCGTTGCGCGTGACCACGCGGAAGCGTATCTGTATGACCGAGCCGGCCCAGCCCGAGAGGTCGCAGTTTAGGCGCGTGAGGGTGCCGGAGCTCACCCAGTTGCCCCCCAGGTTCACGCCGGTGTAGCTCGTCCCGTCGGGCCCGGCGGCCTCCGTCCCGGAGACGTTCCAGGCCGAGCGCACGCCCATGTTGAGCTGGCGCCAGCTCAGGCCGTTGTCGCCGGAGACCTCCACGCGGAACCCGTCCGGGGGCCTTCCCTCGGGGTAGAGGATGTTGAAGCGGAACAGGGCGTTGAGCCGGACGTCCTTGGCGCGGCTGAGGTCTATGGGTATCGTGACCAGGCTGTTGTCCAGGCCGCCCTTCAGGGTGTCGATGCCGGCGCGCGGGTTGTGGTTCCACCAGGCGCGGGTGCCGCTTGCGGCGAACCGGCCGTCGGCGTAGTCGTCGCCGTACATCAGGCCCTCCTGCACGAGCTCCCACTGGTCCGTGGCGGCGGCCGTCACCGCCGCAGCGTCGGAGCGCTGGACGCGTATCTCGACGTCGTCTATGGCCCAGCCGAAGCCCGTGCCCCCGCCGCAGAACAGGTACAGGAACCGGACCCTCACGTACTGCTGGCCGATGTACGGGGACAGGTCCGCCTGCACGAAGTCCCAGGTGAACTTCCCGGCGCCGGATATCCCGTTCCAGCACCAGCGCATGTCCGTGCCGGCGCCGTCCCTGAGGTGGGCGCTGCCCCACTCGGAGATCTTGAGGTTGTTGGGGTAGGGCTGGGTGGGCGCCAGGTAGCGGTAGGTCCAGGGCCCGCCGGCGCCCGGCGCCGTGCCGACCTGGAGCACGCCCCCGTTGGAGCCGACCTTGAGGTTGTACTTGTGCCAGAAGGTGAGCTTGGCCGAGGCGACGCCGGTCAGGCCGAAGGTCGGCGTGGTGATGGACTTGTCGCGCGGGACCTCGTCGCCGTCGTTCCAGTAGGAGGTGAAGCTCTGGGGCGGCGGCCCCGCCGGCGGCGTCACCGCCGTTATGAGGACGTCGTCCACGGACCAGCCGGTGTCTATGTTGTTGTCGTTGTTGGAGACGAACCGGAAGCGGAGCCTCATCTGGTTGGTGAGCGGCACGGTCCCCGAGACGGTCATGTCCAGGCCCAGCACCGCAGCCCAGGTGTTGTTGTTGGTGTCGGACTGCCACACCGTCACCCACGTGGCGCCGTTGTCGTTGCTGATGTCGGCGTAGCACCAGTCGTCGGCGAAGACGTCCGTGCGGTGCCAGAACGTGAGCAGGGGCGAGGTGTAGCCACCCGAGAGGTCGAAAATAGGGGAGACGAGGGTGTCGTCGTCGTTCTTGCGGTACTGGTTGCCGGCGTCGCGGTAGCACCGGTACGAGTAGCTGTCGGTGTGTGCCCAGGTCGTGTCCCGGTGCCAGTAGGAATCGGCCGGGGCGGCGTTGGTGATGGTCCACCCGGGCGGCGGCTCCAGCTCGAAGCCCTCCTGGATGAGGGTCACGGTGGCCTGCGGCGCGGCGGCGCCCTCCCCGCTGCGGCCCCAGCCGAGGGTGCCCGTCACGACCACGTCGTCCACCGACCAGCCCTGGGCGTTCGTGTTGCCGTCGGACCACATGCGGAACGCCACCTTCATCTGCGAGGTCGGGGTTAGGGCGTTGAGCAGGACGCCGGTGACGGACGCCGGGTTGGCGTTGTTGGCCCCCTGGATGTTGTTGGCGAAGCACTGGACGCCCACCCAGGTGGCGCCGTTGTCGTTGCTCAGGAACACGAAACCGGCGTCGAAGCCCCCGGCGCGGCGCATCGCCGGGCGGTGCCAGAAGCCGAGCTGCAGGTCGCGGTAGCCGTAGGCGTCGAAGGTCGGCGTGATGAGCCAGTCGTCGTTCCAGTTGGCGTAGGAGCCGACGCCGTCGTAGCATCGCCAGGAGTGGATTCCGGAGCCCCTGAAGTCGTTGGTCTGGTACCTCCAGAAGGTGCCCGCGGCGGCGTAGTTGCGGGTCGTCCAGCTGCCCGCGCCGGGCTCCATGTTGTCGGAGAAGAGCACGATCCTGGGGCTTGAGCCCGCCGCGTCGGGCGGGGGGGCCGGCCGGGCCGCCGGCGCGCCGCCGCGGCCCAGAGTCTGGGCGAGCTCCTCTATCTTCCTGGAGATGTTTTCGAACACCTGGGCGATGTCGCTGGGGCCGGGCGAGTAGTAGTACCACCCGCCGCCGCCGGGGGTGATGTTCGCCTCGGCCGCCAGGTTCACCATGTTCGTCCTTATGGTGGCGGTGATGCCGGCGCCGTAGCCTATGAGGAACACCGGTATCGGCTGGGTCTTGACGATGGCCATGGCGGCGGCCAGGCCGGCGGCCACGCTCGGCTGGTCCGAGTTGCTGTCCCCGTCGGTCAGGACGACTATGCAGCGCACTCGGGTGTTGTCCCCGTAGTCCCGGATGTACCTGTAGCTCACCACCACGGCGTTCCAGAAGGGCGTGCCCCCGTCGATCGTTATGTTCACGATGCCGTCGGCAAGCAGGCTCTTGTCGCCGGTGAGCGGGGTGAACAGCCTGGTGTAGTAGGGCGTGAGCGGCGGGTTGGGGGCGCTGTTGAGCGGGTAGTTCGTGGTGAAGGCCGCTATCGCCCCCCGGTCGCTCGTGTGCATCCGGTTGACGAACGTGAACATCGCCGACTTGGCGCCCTCGGCCCTCGCCGGCGTGTCCCACTCCATGGACCCCGTGGCGTCCAGCGTCAGGATGACGTCCACCGGCGTGCGCGAGGTGGCGACGGGCTCGTGCATGTAGAACGCCCTGTCCTGGCTGTGGTACTGCTTCGTGATGTTCGCGAGGCTGGCGTTGTCGGTGGTGTTCCTCCAGCCGTTGTACTCGGCCCAGCTGCCCAGAATGTCGCTTGCGACCGGCCCGGGGTCGAGGTACTCCAGGGTGGATTCGCCGTTGATGCGGGCGATGGTGGAGCTGTGGGACCACTTCCCGGTCCCGTCCTCCATGTCGTCGTAGAAGAAGTATACCTGGAGGTTCACCCGGGCGTCGTTGTTGAACTCGAAGACCTCCCCCAGGAGGTCGTCGGGGTCGACCCGGACCGACATCACCCGGTTGCCGGCGAAGAGGGGCGTCCAGATGACCTCCACGAGGGCGAAGGAGTCGTGCTCCACGGAGATGGAGACCGAGTCTATCACCGTGCCGCCGTCGCTGAAGCGCACCACGGCGTCGCCGCGGGTCCCGCCGGGGTTCCAGACCCTGGCCTTGAGCATGTAGGATTCGCCCATCATGGGCTTCATGTCCCGCAGGGGCTGCAATGTCGTGTGGAAGAGGTCCAGGTGGGTGATGCGCAGCTCGGTGCGCTCGTCGTACATGTTGAACCAGCCCATCACTAGGTAGGCGAGCTCGGCGTTGCAGTCCTCGTTGTCCGTGTAGGAGATGAAGCTCGGGTCCCAGCCGAAGACCACCGTGCGGAAGTTGGCGGTGACGTTGTCGTGCCTGATCGCTATGAACGGCCGGGAGAGCTGGACGTCGTCCACGCGGGCCGTGCCGGTCCCTATCGCCACCTCGAAGCCGTCCACCTCCCGGATGTTGAGGCCCCCGCCCGCGCCCTCGCGCAGGTCCAGGAGCAGGTCCCGGGTGACGGTGTGCCAGCCGTTGTCGGCGGTGTAGGCCCCCAGGCCGTGGTGCACCGGCTCGGCCCCCAGGAGGCTTGTGTCCGAGTTCGTGTAGGTGAGCGTGTGCTTCGTGCCGACGGTGTCCGTGAGGTGCCAGACGAAGGTGTAGGGTATGGCCGAGCGGAAGCTCCACCGGGCGACGGAGCGCTGCTCCTCCTTCCAGGGCAGCGAGTTGGGGTTCTGGTCGGACGCCTGGCTGAAGTCGCCCACGATGAAGGAGTTGGGGTTGATGTGCGCGCCGGTCCGGGCGACCTGTATCACGTTCTGGCCGCGCAAGGGGTCGTAAACGTTGGTTATCGTGGAGGAGGTCAGGGGCTGGACGACGCGGGCGTACCAGCCGGCGGTGGTGCCGTCCTTGCCGTCGGAGTAGACGATCTCGTTTGGGGTTGTGATGTCAGGCATCGGCTTCTGGTAGAGCATGCCCAGGCCGTCGTTGTAGGGGACGAGCTTGTGGGCGGCGTCGGCGTAGGTGGGCGTCGCCGGGTACCTGGTCCCGTGGGCGATGGGGTCCAGGTTGGCGCCCTCCAGGTGATCGGGCGTCCTCTGCCCGACGGGGTTGTCCACCCGCGCCAGCCGCAGGTAGTCCCGGACGAACGGGTCGGCGCCGCCCGTGTAGTCGCCGTTGGGGACGGCCCGGGGCCCGACCAGCCACAGGTACCGGCCGTCCCCCTTGTCGAGGAAGGTCTTGAGGCTGGCCTTGTCCGTGGCGGTGAGCGCGTTGCCGGCCTGGCCGGTCACCCATATTATGGCGTTGTAGAGCTCCATCTTGGCGATTCCGGGGCCGTCGCCCGCGCCGGTGGTGTTGACCTGGTCGTAGGTGTAGCCCAGAAGGTCGAACGCCCGGGTCAGGTTGGCGGTCGAATCGTAAAAGAGCCCGCCGTTGTTGGGGCTGCCGTCGTCGTCAACGACCAGCGTTCCGTAGCGGACGAACACGGTCCGGGCGAGCGAGGCCGCCACCTCGTTGTTGTTCTCGTTGAGCTCCTGGATGTAGTCGTAGGGGTCGACCTTGCCCAGCACGGTGTGCTCGCCGATCCGGTCCGCGATCCAGCCCATGGTCACCTTGATGAAGCCGCCCCGCCCGGGCACCTTCAGGCTGGCGTTGCCGGTGTCCTGCGGGATCCATATCTCCGAGGTGGGCGGGTCGAGGGTGGTGTTGCCCCCGCCTGCCTCTATCGTCACGTGCACCGGGTCGAACACGATCCCGTCCACGTAGAACCCGACCTGGAGCTGGGGCCGGCTCTGGTCCACCGGCTCGTCCCCGACGCCGTTGTTTCGCAGGTACATCGTGATGTTGACCATCTCCATGAACGCCGGCGTGGTCTTGCTGAACCGCTGGTCCGAGACCCCGAGGTCCCGGCCCCAGGCGGCGCCCACTCCGAACCACTCGAGCATCTCGTAGGTCATAATCGAGCGCTCGTTGGGCGACCTTATGCGGGAGGGCTCGAACCCGAAGAGGCAGGTCTTGTAGGTGTCGTCGGTCGGGGTGCCGTTGGTGGTGGCGTTGAACAGGATGGCGAAGGCGTTGCCGCCCCCCGACTCGTTGAACACTGCCGCGCCGGTGGGCAGGAGCCTCATGGTGTCGGAGCGGTCCGGAAGGCCGGTGGGGAAGGGCAGGTCCATGACCATGTTGAAGCCCGCCATCGGGTTCCGGCCCTCCACATCGTTCGTGAGCCCCACGTTGAGATGGCCCAGGGGGGTGGCCGGGCTCACCTTCATGTATGTGTTGAGGAAGGCGTTGGTCCGGCCCAGGCCGCTCAGGACGTCCTGCCCGATGAGCCAGAGCTTGCCCTTGTCGTCGAGGTAGCGGCCCAGCTGGACCTGGTCGTTCGCCGTGACCGTGGTCCCGGGCTCGTAGCCTGTGAGCCAGATGACGAGATCGTAGTCCACGAGGGGCCTCTCGCCGGCGTCGAAGAGGGGACCGTCCCCCCCGCCCGGGACCGTGTGGACCGAAAACGACGCCGCCACCGAGCCCAGGGCCTCCTTCATCGAGGTGGTGACGTCGCGCAGCCCCCCGTCGCCCGCCCGGTCGTCGTCCACGAGCAGGATGGTCGGCAGCACCTCCACCTGGAGGAGCGCCTGGTCCGTGGAGCCGCTGGGGTCGGTGACGTTGACGATGACGTTGTGGGTGCCCCCGCGGGGGGTCCGCCACACGATGGTGGAGACGGACTCGCCGCCCACCGGAACGCCCAGCCCGGTGTCCTCGCCGATGAGGTTGGCCGGGTCGACGCTGCCCAGGTAGTAGCGGACGGTGGCGTTGGCGGGCACGCCCCCCTGGTTGGAGATGCGCGCCGTCAGGTTGACGTAGGCCCCGTGCACCGGGAACCGGGGCAATGACTCTATGGAGCGTATCCGCAGCACCGGGTTCCCCGGGTGGGAGGCGATGACCGTGTAGCCAACGCGGTAGTCTGTCGAGGCGTAGTTGTTGGCGAACCGGGTCTCGTTGGGCAGGGGAACGATCCTGACGCTCAGGGTGTGCATCCCCCAGCTGCCGGCCGGTATGCGGTACTGCACGCTGAGGTTGGTCGAGGAGGTGCCGTCGAGGTCCAGAGTGGCGGTGAGCACCGGGTAGGACCGCCGGTCCAGCACGGAGTAGTCCGAGACCCTGACCGTGAAGTTTTGGGCGGCCGCCGGGCCGAAGTTGTGCACCGTGACATTGACGGTCACGGTGTCGTCGGCCATCGGGCCGTTGGTGTCGTTGAAGGTCGCGTTCCGGAAGAGGATGATTATGTCGTTGCGCGAAAGCCCCAGGTCGGGCACCATGCTGGCGTCCGGGCCGCGCTGGAGGACCTGGTCCAGGAGGACCATGTCGTTTTTCGTGTCGATGACCTGTATCCTCACCCTCTGGCTGGGGTTGGTGATGTACCGCAGCGTCCAGTTCTCGCCCACCTGCCAGCCCTGCCCGGCCTTGCCGTCGGTGATCGAGGCCTGCCGGTCGTACGTATCGTTCACGTAGAGCTGGAACCGGGTGGAGAGGTTGTCGAGCGCCTCGCCGCCCATGTGGAGGACGGTGATGTCCTCCCCGTCGTAGGAGGCCACCAGGTCCGCCCGCACGCTGTCCCGCGGGTCCTGCACCGTGCTCAGCTGGAGCGCCAGCGCCGAGACCATTATGACGGACATGGCGACGAGCAGGATGTCGCCGATAATCTCGGCCGCGCCCGACCGGTCGCCGGAGAACCTCCGCCCCGATTTTGCCCTTCCGATGCCGCGCCTTGCGTTCATTGCCTGTGCCCCCTTTGGGAATCACTCACGATAAGCTCGTTTCTGGAAAGGATCGTCATCACCGGCACCGCCGGGGCCGGCCGGGCCGCCTGCGGCGATGCGGGCCCCGTCCCGGCCGGCGGGGCCGCCTGCGGCGACGGCGCGGGATCGCCGGTCCCGACCGCATCCCCCGCCGCGGCCGGAGCACCGTCCGGGGCGGCCCCCGGCCCGCCGGCCGACCGGCCGCCGGTGGTGGTGTTGCCGAACACCGTCACGTCGTCGATGTAGAACCCGCCCCATCCCGTGACGGAGTGGTAGTGGTTCACCGAATCCGTGCGGGTGACCACCCGGAACCGCAGCTGGATGACCGAGCCCGCCCAGCCGGTGAGGTCGCAGTTGAGCCGGGTGAGGCTCGTGGAGTGGACCCAGTTGCCGCCCAGGTCCACGCCGGTGAAGCTCGTGCCGTCGGGCCCGGCCGCCTCCGTGCCCGAGACCTTCCAGGCGGAGCGGACGCCGAAGTTTATCGGCCTCCAGCTCACCCCGCCGTCCGACGAGACCTCGACGCGGAAGCCGTCCGGCGGTCGGCCGTCCGTGTAGTTGATGTTGAACTTGAACTTGGCGATGAGCCGGGCGTCCAGCGCGCTCCTCAGGTCTATGGGGACGGTCAGGAGCGAGTTGTCGAGCCCGGGCCGCAGGTAGTCGACGCTCGGGGACGGGCTGTGGCAGAGCCAGGCCCAGTCCCCGCTCCAGGCGTCGGCGGTGTCCGCCCCGCCGCCCAGCAGCGTGCCCTTCCGGACCAGCTCCCACTGGTCCCTGGATGTGTCGGTGACGGCCACGGAGTTGGAGCGGCTGACCCGGACCTCGACGTCGTCTATCCACCAGCCCAGTCCCCCGCCCCCGCCGGCGCGCAGGTAGGCGAACATGACGCGCACGTACTGCTGGCCGCAGAAGGAATTGAGGTTGACCTCGGCGAACTCCCAGTCGAAGTCGCCCTTGCCTGAGATCCCGTTCCAGGCCCAGCGGATCTCGGAGCCCAGGTCGTCGAGGCGGGTGATTGTGGTCTTCAGGTTGCCCTTGTAGGACTGGCCGGGGGTCACGTACTTGTAAGTGAAGGTGGTGTTGTCGGCCGAGGTGCCCACGAGCACCACGCAGCCGCTCAGGCCCATCGTGATGGAGTACTTGTGCCAGAAGCTCAGCCGCGCTGAGCTCACCCCGCGAAGGTCGATGCTCTGCGTCAGGGCGTACCGGTCGTTGGGGCCGGGGATGTTGGGGCTCCGGGCGCCGGCGGCGCCCTCGGCGGACCCGCCCGTCCGGGAGCCGGGCGCCGGCGCGCCGGGGCCGGGCGCCTCCGGCCCGGGCGCCGCCGCGCCCCGGGCCAGCACCAGCGACGAGAGCTGCTCGCCCACGGCCTGGAACACGCCGAAGAGGTCCAGGCTCGAGGGCGCGTAGAAGTAGGACCCCTTGGGGGAGGTGGTGGCGATGCGGTACAGGTTGTACTCCGGCGTGCCGGACTCCTGGGAGCCGGCGCCGGTGTAGACGGTGAAGGCGTTCTGGGCCCGGTCGACGACGTTGGCCGCCACCGAGGTGGACGAGAACGCCGGCAGGTTGGGGTCGTGCTCCAGGTCGATGCCAATGGTGAATAGGGGTATGGGCGCGTTGAGCAGCCCCTTGCGGGTGCCGTCGGCCACCGAGAAGCTCTGGGTGAACCAGTAGCCCGGGATGGCGGCCTTCCCGAAGTACTTGCCGGTGTGGCTGCCGGCCACCTGCGTCACCCCCCAGTTCCACCAGGGGGCGTAGCCCCACGGGTTGTCGTCGCTGCCCAGCTCCAGCTGGTTGTAGTCGGCGGGCCAGCTGGGGGGCAGGCCTATCGTGCCGTCCGAGCCCTGGTAGTCCTGGCCGTCGCAGAGCGCCACCACCGCCGGGACGCGGTCGGGGGATCTGAAGTCGATCACGTACTGGATCGCCTCGCCGAAGGCGAGCCAGATGGGCGTCCAGGCCTGCACCGACAGGCCGTTTATGGTGGTCGTCACCCCCGCCCGGCCGGCCGCGTCGAGCAGCGTGAACGGCCGCACGAACCGCTGGCCGGGGTTGGAGGCCATGCAGAATATCGCCACCCGGCTGTCGTTGGTCAGGTTGTTGACCAGCGTGAGGGCCGCCGCCTTCTCGTCGGCCAGGGGCTGGCCGGTCATCGAGTTCGAGGTGTCGAAGACCAGCGCCAGGTCCACCGGCGGCCCCGGCTCCTTCATGTGGAACGAGGAGTTCATGGAGTGGTAGTCCCGGGTGGTCTGGGCGAACCCGGAGAGCGCCTGCCAGGAGGACGCCACGCCGGTGCTCACGTTGCCGATGTCGATGTACTCGAGGGCCGACTCGCCGTTTATGCGCACCACGGTGGCCTCGTGGCGGAAGTTGCGCGCCCCGTCCTCCATGTCGTCGTAGAAGAAGTAGGAGCGCAGGTTAACGGAGGCCAGGTCGTTGAACCGCATTATCTCGGACACCACCGAGTCGGGGTCGAGCTGGACCGATATCTTGCGGTCCCCGGCGAAGAGCGGGGTCCAGATGATCTCGGCTATCGTCTCTCCGTCGGGCGCCACCGAGACGAACGAGGTCCCGATGACGGTGCTGCCGTCGAGGAAGCGCACCGAGCAGTCCCCGCGGGCGCCGCCCGGGTTGGCGACCACCGCCTTGACCACGTAGGAGTTGCCCATCGCCGGGTGCATCCCTTGGATGGGAGTCAGGTTGCCGTAGTACATGTCCATCTCCGTGACGCGCAGCTCCACCCGCGTCTCGGGCAAGCCCAGCCAGTGGAGCGCCATGTAAACGAGCTCCGATTCGTACTCGGTCTCCGGCACCGTGCCGCGCCCGGCGATGAACGAGAGGTCGTAGCCGCAAAGGAGGGTACGGTAGCCCATGGAGGACGAGTCGAACCGGACTGCGTTGTATGACGATCCCGCAGGGTTCAGGTAGGTCACGCCCCGGGCGTCCGCCCGCGGGGTCAGCCGGGAGCCGCCGGTGACCGGGCCGAATGTCCGGCTCGTGGTGTAGTTGATGCCGTGCCCCACCGGGTCGTCCCGCACCCCGAGGAGCGGGTCGGGCATCCCCACGCCCCGGTTCACGGCCGAAACGTGCAGGAAATCGTAGAGGAACGAGCCGGCGCCGTAGATGCCGGTGGGGAACATGTCCTGGCCGATGAGCCAGAGGCCCCGGTCGTCCCCGGCGGACAGGAAGCCCTTGAGGTTGGTCTCGTCCTGGCTGGTCAGGGGGTTGGGTGCCCCGGGGGCGCACTGGCCTGTGAGCCAGATGACCGTGTTGAACCTGCGCAGGTAGGATTCGGACGGGCCGTTGATGCCGGGGCCCGGCACGACGTACGTCGTGGCCGTGTAGCCCAGCCGCTCCAGGGCCCTCTGGAACTCGAACGTGCTGTTGTAGAAGGTCGCCATCGCCCGGTTGTTGGGGCTGTCGTCGTCGTCCACAACGAGTATGCTGTACCGGACGACCAGCGAGGACGTGGCGGAGCCCCACACCTCGTTGTTGTCCTCGTTGGTCTCCGCAATGAAGTTGAACGGGTCCACGCTGACGCGCACGGCGTGGCTGCCGACGCGGTTGGCCAGCCACACTATCGTCACCCGGACCACGCCTCCGTCGCCCGGGACCCCCGGCACCTCGACGGGGTTGGTGGTCATGGAGCCGTTCATCAGGGTGTCGTTGATGTACACCTGGTAGGGCGGGATGGGGGAGTTGTCCATGAGGAACAGCACCAGCACGCGGTCGCCGCCCTCCGGCTCGTACCCCTGGCCGTTGTTGCGCACCCAGACGGTGATGTTGACCTCTTCCATGAAGTCGGGGTTGAGCTTGCCGATTACCTGCTCCGACAGCGCCAGGTCCCGGCCGTAGCGGGCCAGGCAGTCGAACCACTTGAGCATGTGGAAGGTCAGGTTGGCGCGGTCGTTGGCGCTCCTGAGCTGGGAGAACTCGAACGAGAAGAGCGCCATCGTGTAGGTGGGCCCGGAGGAGTTGGTGGTGGCGTTGAACATCAGGGCGTACTTGGAGCTCGTGGAGGAGTTCCAGAGCGCCGCCACGGAGCGGCTGTCGTTGACCAGCTTGTCCGCGAGGTCCGTAAGGCCTCCAGCCCACGGAATCGAATTGACGGGAAGCGTCATGTTGCACGTGACGAAGTTCTCAGGCACGCCCTCCAGCGGGTTGTACAGTCCGGCGTCCAGCACCTGCCCGGAGACGTGCAGGTAGCCGCTCAGCCAGGCGGGCGCCGTGCTCCGCAGGTCGTTGACGAGGTCCTGGCCGATGAGCCAGAGCTTGCCGCCGTGGTCCATGTACTGTGAAAGCGACGCCATGTCGTTGGGGGTGAGGGTGGAGGTCCTCTCGTGGCCGGTGACCCAGATGACCAAATCGAAGTCGGCGAGCCGCCGCTTGGCCGGCCCCGTGTCGTACTTGGGGCCGTCGCCCCCGCTCACCTCGTAGTAGGTGTACTCCGCAGACACGGCGCTGAGGGCGGCCTCCACCGCCGAGGTGGCGTCCTTGAGCGTCCCGGGCCCGGCCTTGTCGTCGTCGACCAGGAGCACGGTCGGCAGGACCTCGATGTAGACCGTCCGGTTGTTGTTGTCGGGGTTGGCGTCGTCGGGGGGGCCGTTGATCACCGAGACGTTGGCGAACATCCGGTGGATGCCGCCGAAGCTGGGCAGCCAGACCGTGTCGACCTCGAGGAGCTGGCCGGCGGACACCGAGAGGTTGTAGTCGGTGAAGAGCTCCACGCCGTTGTCCCAGTAGGTGACGCTCGCCATCGCCGGCACGCCGCCCTGGTTGGCTATCCGCACGAACATCTTGACGGCGTCGCCGTGGATGGGGTGGTTGTTCGAAAACGATATCGAGGTGATGTTGAGGTCGGGTGCATCGGGCGTGGTTATGCCGGGACCGATGCGTATCTGCCTGCTCGCGTAGTTGTTCGTGAAGACGCTCTCGTTGCGCAGGGGGACCGCCCTGACGTAGACCGAGTGCGGCCCCCAGGCCGTGATGGGCCACGGCACGCTGACGACGGCCGTGTCCCCGGGGTTGCCGGAGGAGTTCAGGAAGGGCACCAGGCGGGGCTCGAGGGCCAGCGCCGTGTACATGAACACGGACGAGGCGACGGTTATGTTGTTCACAGGCACCCGGCCGAAATTGTGGACCACCACCTGTACGGCGAGGATGTCGCCCTCCACGGGGGCGTTGTCGCCGTCGTCGACGAGCGAGCCGGCGCGCCAAAACGATATGTCGTCGGCCGAAAGGCCCACGTCCGGCAGCAGGGAGTAGTCCTGGGGCCGCCGGATGAACTGGTCGGAGAGCACCCGGGAGTCGCGGGTGTTCACCACCACGACGTGCACCCGGTCGTCGGGGGAGACCACGGCGCTCACGTTCCTCGTCCAGACCTCCCCGACGCCCAGCGCGCCGTCGGGGTGCCCCTGCGAGATGGAGAAACGGGCCGGCAGGCTGTAGTCCTTTCCGATCTGTATCGTCACCTGGTCCTGCCGGAGCACGGCGCCGCCGACGTGCTCGATGGTGACGTTCGTGCCGTCGAACGAGGCGACCGTGTCCGCCTCGAGCGTGCCGGCCGGCGGGGGCAGGCTCATGAGCTGCGTCGCCAGGGCCGAGAGCATGATGACGGAGGTCACGACGAGCAGGATGTCCCCCAGCGTCTCCGACACGCCCCGCCGGTCGTCTTGGAACCTCCGGCCGCCCCGCCCCCGCACCCCGCGCCCTGCACCCTGCGCCCTGCACACTGTCATCGCCGGTCACCTCCGGGCGCATGGAAACGGGCGGCCCGGGTGGCCGCCGGCAGGCAGGATCGCGGCGGCCCGCCGGCGTCCCCGGCCGGCGCCTGCAGGGGGCCGGCGGCCTCGCCAGTGGCCGCCGTGCCTCCATCGCCCGGGGTCTCCCCGGGGCCGGCCCCACCCTGCATCTTGCCGGCTCCATCACTGCTGTGATGGGAATCAGGCACCGGCCCGCCGCCCGGCTGTGACCGGACCGCCCTGCCCCCGCCGGTGGTGGTGTTGCCCACCACCTGCACGTCGTCGATGTAGATGCCGCCGAAGCCGGCGCCGGCGCTCTCGTAGTGGGTGGCGATGTCGGTCCGGGTCACCACCCTGAAGCGGAGCAGGATGACCGAGCCCGCCCAGCCCGAAAGATCGCAGTTGAGGCGGGAGAGGGTGTTGCCCGCCACCCAGTTGTCCAGGATGTTGACGCCTGTCATGCTGGTGCCGTCCGGGCCGGCCGCCTGGGACCCCGAGAGCCCCGACGAGGAGCGCACGCCGCGGTTGAGGGCCGTCCAGGTCTCGCCGTTGTCGGAAGAGACCTCCACCCGGAAGCCGTCGGGGGGCCGCCCGTCCGAGGCGTTGATGTTGAACTTCAGGTTGCAGTGCAGGGCGGCGTCCAGGGCGTTGGTGAGGTCGATGGGGACGGTGGTGAGGCTGTTGTCTATGCCGCCCTTGAGGTGGTCCACGCCCGCGCTGGGGTTGTGGCACAGCCAGGCCCGCACCCCGCTGAAGGAATCCGCGACATCGGTCCCTCCCAGGGGCGTTCCCCGGGTGACCAGCTCCCACTGGTCGTCCACCGATGTGGTGGGCCCGGCCGCGTCGCCCCGCCCGGCCTTGACGACCACGTCGTCGATGTACCAGTAGCCGACGCCGGTCATGGTGGCGTTCAGGTAGAGGAACTTCACCTTCACGTGCACCTGCCCGATGAACGGGGAGAGGTCCACCGTGATGTAGTCCCAGCCTCCCAGCCCGTTGGTGCTCACGCCGTTGTAGCACCAGCGCATCTCCCGGCCGAAGTCGTCCCTTATCCTGCTTGCGGGGATGTCGAAGCGGATGTTGCCCGTGTAGGGCCTCGTGGGCGTGACATAGCGGTACTTGTAGTTGTTGTCGCCGGCGGTGTCGTTCCCCACCATTATGACCACGCCGTTGGCGCCCACCTGCATGGAGTACCTCTGGTAGAAGCTGAGCCCGGCCGAGGAGTACCCGACCAGCGAGAACGGCTGGGTGACGATGTAGAAGTCCTCGTTGGCGCGCCCGCCGGCCCCGCCCTCGCCGCCGCTCCCCGCCGCCCGCTCCCCGCTCCCGGACGACCTCCGGTCGTCTTCGCCTAGACGAGCTTCGCTCGTCTGCGGTTCGCTCGCCTGCGGTCCCGCTCCCTCCACCGATCGCATGATGCCCGGCGTCTCCACCGCCCCCTCGAAGGGCAGGATGGTGTGTATCCAGCAGTTGCCGCTGCCGCCGACCAGGTACAGGAATCGGTGGTTGGCCGTGAAGTTCCACCAGTGGTTGTCGTCGAAGTCCGAGGTGGATTCGTCGAAGCCGGTCCCCGGCGGGTTGCCTATCGTGGGCCAGAGCTGCCAGACGAACTCCCCGCCGCTGTCCGTGGCGAAACGGACGATCTGCAGGCCGGCACCCCCGCCGAAGACGGTCCTCCACTGGAAGGTGTGCGCCCCGGCGGGCAATGTGAAGTTGGCAAAGCCGCTCCCGTCGAGGTCGTAGGGGACCCAGATCGTGGCGTCCAGCATCGACTGGTTCACGGAGAGGGGCCCGGTCCCCATGACGGTCACGTAGACCGGGACGGTCGACAGGTACCTCAGGCCGTTCTGGTTCACGCCGTTCAAGCTGCCCAGCACCGGCAGCCCGGGGTCGATGTCGATGGTGATGGCCGTGCCGAACGAGAAGTCCTGGTAGAGGTTGTAGAGGCGGTTGGCGGCCTGGGCGGTGTTGGTCCCGTAGAGCTGGGGCGTGGACATGCGGTAGAAGCCGGGCTGCTCGGTGACCAACCGGTAGTCCCACACGCCGTCGGCGTAGAAGTGGTCCTGGTACCTGGGGCAGTTGTTGGCGAAGGCCTTGCCCGCGTGCTGCTCCTGGCCGAACACCACCGTGATGTTGCGGTCCGAGGTTATCCTGAAGTAGTGGAGGCTGTTGTCGTTGGGGGGCCCCATCCGGCTGAAGACCCTGGAGCTGTGGGGGTCCACCCGCTGGTTGAGCAGCGACCAGCCGCCCCAGCCCGAGGCCTCTGTCGACTCGTATATGTCGATGTCCAGGGCCTGGGCGTCCTCTATGTTGGAGACGAGGAAGCGCCAGGGCCACCCGCCGTTGCTCCTGTACATCACGAAGTACAGCTCCTTGCCGTAGGTGTAGCCGGTGGTGGACATGGCGTTGTCGGCCTCGTCGTTGTCGTTGGAGATGCGGTAGAGCAGTATGGGCTTGGTGGCGGTGACGTTGGCCACGGCGTAGGAGTGCGGGGCGCCGAGGTAGGTGTGCCAGCGCTCGCCGGCCATGAGGTTTCCCGACACGTCGGTCTCGAGAGTGGCGCCGTAGGTGCCGGGCAATGCCGATATCGCCACCCAGGTGACGGTCACCTGCGTGTTGTCCTCCAGGGCTATCGCGGCGACGTGGGTGTCCCCCCCCAGCCGGCCGGCCAGGTCGCCCATCACGGTGAAGTTGCGCCCGCAGGCCAATCCGTCGTCATGGTTGGCCACGTTGACGTTGGAGCCCTCCGAGGAGGTGACCACCACGAGCAGCGGCCCGGTGCTGTGTATCCTGTAGAGCGCACCGGCGGTCTGTTGGTGGTATATGGCCACGCGGCCCTTGGCGAGTATGCCCGTGTAGAGGAGGTCGTACTCGAGGGTCCCGGTGTTGAACCTCTCGACCGTGTAGCTGGCCTCCTTCTTGATGGCGACGATGTAGTATCCCTGGGCGAAGGAGACGTTCCAGGGGTCGTAGGTCAAAAAGAAGGTGTAGGTGTAGTCCTCCACCGCCGGCGCCAGCATGCGGTAGCTTCTGGGGTAGGTGCGGTAGTCCGAGGTGGTGGCGCACACCCCCAGGGAGGCGGACCAGTCCCGCACTATGTTGGTGTTGACCGTGCCCGGGTCCATGTACTCCAGGGGGGTCTCGCCGTTTATGCGCAGCAGGGTGGCGTCGTGGTTCCAGTTGACGGTCCCGGACTCCAGGTCGTCGAAGAAGAAGTAGCACTGGATGTTGATGCTGGCGCGGTTGTTGAACTTCATGACCTCCGCGACCGAGTTGTCCGGGTCCACGACCGCCCCGACCGTGCGGCTCCCGGCGAACAGGGGCGTCCACACTATCTCGGCCAGCGCCCGGGAGCCCGCGTCCACGGAGACGGTGACGGAGTCGATGACGGTGGTGCTGTCCATGAATCGAACGACCGCGTCGCCGCGAGTTCCCCCCGGGTTCCACACGACGGCCTTGAGCACGTACGACTCGCCTATCATGGGCTTCATCTGGCGCAGGGGCACCATGTTGCCGAAGTAGAGGTCCTGGAAGGTGATGCGCAGCTCGGTGCGCTCGTCGTAGAGGTTGAACCAGCTCATTATCATGTAGACGAGCTCCATGCTGTAGCTCTGGTCGGTCGAGTAGGAGACGAAGCTTGGGTCCCAGGCAGTGAAGACGGTCTTGAAGTTGAACTCGGAGTTGGAGTAGCGGACGCTGTTGTACGGGCGGTTGAGCGACAGGCCGTCCAGAAGGCCGGTCCCGACGTTCATCCAGACCTCGAAGCCGTCGACGGAGGCGATGTTGAGCGCCCCGTTGCCGGTGCCCTCCCGCAGGTCCAGGAGCAGGTCCCGGGTGGCGGTGTGCCACAGGCCGTCGGCCGTCCAGGCGCCGAGCCCGAACTCGGGGTCCGCCCCGGAGAGGTTGGTGTCGGTGTTGGAGTAGTAGAGGATGTGGTGGCCGCTGAGGGTGTCGGTGACGTGGAACCCGACCGTGTAGTCGATGGCGAAGCAGAAGGACCACTGGGCCACCCACCTGTCACGGTCCAGCCAGGGCAGGTCCTGGGGGTTCCAGTCCAGGGAGGGCGCGTGGTCGCCCAGAAGGAAGCTCGAGTCCTGGACGTTGACGCCGGAGCGCTCCAGCCGGATGACCCGGGAGCCGCGGGCGGGGTCGTCCACGTTCGATATCGTGTTGGTGGTGCCGACGGGGTTGATGCGGTTGTACCAGCCGGCGGTGGAGCGGTCCTCGGCGTCGCAGTAGGTCTCCCGGTTCATGCTGTTCAGGTCGGGCATCGGCGACTGGTACAGTATGCCCTCCCCGTCGATGTAGGGCACCAGCCTCCCGCCGCTGTCGGCAAACGTCGGCGTGGCGGGCATCCTCATCCCGTGCGAAACCGGGTCCTGGTCGACGCCCATGAGAAACGAGGGCGTCTTGGGGGCGGCGGGGTCCGTCACCCTGGCGACCCTCAGGAAGTCCCGGAAGAACGCCTGCGCGCCGTCGAAGTAGTTGCCGACGGGAACGGCGTCCTGCCCGACGAACCACAGGTAGCGGCCGTCGCTCTTTTTGAGGTAGCTCTCCAGGTTGGCCTGGTCGGCCGCCGTCAGGGAGGAGGCGGACTGCCCGGAGCACCATATGATGGCGTTGTACTGCTCGAGCCTGGCAGGCGCGGGGCCGTCCGCCGCCGGGTCCGGGACCACGAACAGGTCGTAGTCGTACCCGAGGGCGTCCAAGGCCTGGCTGATGTTTTGGGTGGCGTTGTAGTTCGTGGCCCCGAGGCGGTTGTTGGGGCTGTCGTCGTCGTCGACGAGCAGCGTGCCGTACCGCACGAAGAGCTTGCCGTCGCAGATGGACGGGTCCACCTGGTTGTTGAGCTCGTTGTTCTCGTCGATGTAGTCGTAGGGGTCGACCCTCACGGTGACGTTGTGCTCGCCCACCTTGCTGGCCACCCACGCCGCCGAGACCTTGATGTATCCGCCCCGGCCGTTGATGACCATCCCGGGATCGGGGGTGCTCTGGGGTATCCAGATCTCGGAGGTGGGATAGGTGAATGTGTACGTAACGGGCCCTCTCTCGACGGACACGCTGTCGGGGTCGAAGGTCTTGCCGTCCATGTAGAACCCTATCTGCAGTATGGGGGACACGAAGCCCGGGGGCTCGTCGTTCAGCCCGTTGTTGCGGACCCAGACCGTTATATTGACCTTCTCCATGAACGAGGGATTGGTGACGTTGAAGCGCATGTTCGAGATCGCCAGGTCCCGCCCCCACCGGGCCGAGCAGTTGAACCACTCGAGCATGGAGTAGATGATGAGAGACCGGTCGTTGGGGCTCGAGACCTTGCCCAGCTCGAAGCTGAAGAGCGAGGCCATGTAGGTCTCGGAGCTGCCGTTGGTGGTGGCGTTGAAGAGCAGCCCGACCGGGCGCTGGGCGCCGTCCCTCTCTATCAGGGCGTAGGCCGAGCGGGAGGTGTTCTGAACGAAGTCGCCGCGGTTGCTCAGGCCTCCCGTGAACGGGGTCCCGAACGTGAAGTTGGTGCCGGTCAATATCCGGTCGCCCTGCAGCGGGGTGGGGGTCCCGGCGTTCAGCGGGTAGGGCGTGGCCGGGTCCAGCTGCATCCGGGAGCCTAGGAAGGCGTTGCCGTACCCGAGGTCGCTCACGACGTCCTGGCCGATGAGCCACAGCCTGCCCCGGGACTCGTGCAGGTAGCGGGTGAGCTCGGACTGGTCGTTTCCGGTCAGGGTGTTGGCCTCCTCGAACCCGGTCATCCAGATGACGAGGTCGTACTCGACGAGCGGGTGCTCCCCGCCCTCGTACCTGGGGCCGTCGCCGCCGCCGACGGCGTGCACGCCGTAGGTCGCGCCCACGGCCTGGAGCCCGGCCAGCATGGGCGTCACGACGTCCCGGGGCGAGCCCTCGCTGGCTCGGTCGTCGTCGACCACGAGGATGGTCGACAGCACCTCGATTTGGGCGGTGCGCTCGTCACCGGTGGCGTTGGGGTCGGTGACGTTGACTATTATGGTGTGGAGCCCTCCCGAGGAGGTCTTCCAGAACACGCTGGACAGGGACTCGCCGCCGACGGGGACCCCCAGGCCGCTGTCGGTGCCGATGAGGGTGCCCTTGTTGTTGTCGTAGTACCTGACGGTGGCGGTGGCCGGCACCCCGCCCTGGTTGATTATCCGCGAGCTGATGACTATCGTGGAGCCGTGGGCCGGGTGGTCGGAGGAGAAGTCGATGTCGCGGATTCTCAGGTAGGGGCGGGTGGGGCTCGAGGCCATGACCGGGTACCCCACGCGGTACTGCTTGGTGGCGTAGTTGTTGGCATAGCGGCTCTCGTTGAAGACGGGGATCACCTTGACATTGATGGCGTGGAGGCCCCAGGACCCGTTCTCGATGCGGTAGCTCATCGATATGTTGGCCGCGTCCGATGCGTTCAGGAGGGGGATCGTACGGTTGCCCACATCGTAGGTGCGGAGGTCCAGAGTGGAGTAGTCAGTCACGCGCACCTGGACGTTGGGAACGGGGGCCCCGCCGTAGTTGTGGATGGTGCAGTTGATGGTGATGGTCTCGTTGGTCATGGGGAAGTTGCCGCTCTCGTTGATCGTGCCGTTGCCCCGGATGAGGTATATGTCCTGGGCAGAAAGCCCCAGGTCGGGGAGCCCGGCCGCCTCGGGGCCGCGCTGGACTATCTTGTTGAAGATGACGCGGTGGCCCACCTCGTCGATTATCTGCAGGCGGATGACGTCGGTGGAGTTGGAGGCGTAGGGCACGGACCAGGTCTGTCCCACCGAGAAGCGGGCGCCGCCCCCGCGGCCATCGGCGACCGTGCGGGAGGCCTTGAAGGTGTCGTTCGTGAAGAGGTAGAAGCGGGTGGTCTGGTTCGTGAGGGCGTCCCCGCCCCTGTGGGCCACGGTCACGTTGGAGCCGTCGTAGGTGGCGTCGAGGCTCGCCATCACCCTGTCCTCGGGCGGGTCGAGGGTCCCAAGCTGGGCGGCGAGCGCGCCCATCATGACAACGGCTATGCTGACGAGCAGGACATCCCCGACGATCTCGGAAACGCCCGTCCTGCCCTGCCGAAAAGACTTCCTGAAAACCTGGCCGCTCCTCATCGCGTTCTCCCTCCGGTCCCGGGTGCGTGCTTTGCATGCATCTCACCGTTATTATTAGGTTGGGAGAATATATTCTGAATATATCTTGGGAAAAGGCGCGGCGCAGGGCGCAAGGCGCAAGGGGATGGACAAGGGCGAGAGCGAATATCGCAACCATCCCCCTTGACCCTCGATCCTTGACCCTCGCGCCTTCGCCCCTTGCGCCTTGCGCCCTGCGCCCTGCGCCTTCGCCAACTAATAAATATCGCCCAGTCGATTATCGCGCGTGCCGGTCAACCTCACCCTGGGGATGCGCATACTGCTGCACCTTTCGGGGTTCGACCCCTCACGAGAGGGCTACGACCTCCCGCCCGACGTGACCCAGCAGGGCATCGCGGACGTGCTCTCCGTCAGGCAGAGCGACGTCTCCCGGGCCCTGGCGCGCATGAGATCGGACGGGCAGGTGGAGGAGCGGTCCGCCTCCATCGCGCCCGGCCGCGCCGGCCGCAAGCAGCGGCTCAAGGTCTACTTCCTCTCGGTGCGGGGCCGCGAGGCGGCCCAGGCCCTGGCGGCCCGGCTCCTCGATGTCAAGGTCAGGTTGCCGCCGGCCCGGGAGGGCGGCGAGGAACGCGCGGTCCCGCTGCGGGACGTGAACATGGCGATGGGGACCAACCTACCGCTCCTGCGGCTGGCCGGGATGGTCTCCCCGGAGGGGGCCCTGGTCCCCCCGTCGCCGGCACCGGGACCGGTGAAGGTGCCCGGGGCGCCGCCGCAGGAGGGTTTCTTCGTCGGAAGGAACGGGGAGCTCACCGCACTGATGGAAAAGATCGCCAAGGGCCCCGAGACCCTGCTGGTGGTCTCGGGGATAGCCGGCGTCGGGAAGACCACGCTGGCCGGGAGACTGCTGTCCTCGCTGAAGGACCGGCCGGGCTTCTATTTCCGGATAAGGGGCTGGGCCTCCTACGAGCCGCTGCTGCACGCCCTCCGCGACTTTTTGTGCAGGTCGGGGCGGCGCAGGCTGGCCGCCGCGCTCCGCAGGGGCGGCTCCCCGCCGTTCGACGAGGTGCTGGACGCCCTGCGCCGCGACCTGGACGGCCTGGGCGCTGTCCTTCTGCTCGACGACTTCCACGAATCCTCCGGACAGCCGGAGCTCCGGCACCTGGCGAGGGAGCTCCTCGAGGTGCTGCCCGCGCTCAGGCCGCCCTCGAGGCTGCTCCTCTTCTCCCGGACCGCCCCCGCCGTCTGCGACCCGCGGGAGCTCGCCGTCAGGAGGAATGTCTGGGAGCTCCCCCTCGGCGGCCTGGACGACGCGAGCGCCGCCGCCCTGGCCGCCCGGGCCGGGTTCCCCCCGCATGCCGCGGCGGCCGTCGCATCGGCCACCCGGGGCCACCCTCTCTCCATAATGCTCGCGGGGGGCGCGCCCGGTCCGGGGGGCGGAGCGGAGGCGTCCCGCCTGTTCCTGCAGGAGGAGGTCATCGGGGGCATCCCTCCCGGCGAGAGGCAGTTGCTCCAGGTCCTCTCCGTCCTCAGGCGGCCGGAGCCCTCGGGGACGGTCCTGGGGATGTCCGACGACCCGCTGGCGTTCGACGCGCTGAGCGCGCTCGTCTCCCGTTCCCTGGCCTCCCTCTCGGGCGGAAGGTACGAGGTCCACGAGATGGTCAGGGATGCCGCCTACGGGCGTTTGCCCGACGGCACCAGGAGGGCGATCCACACCCGGGCGGCCGCGCTCTACCTGAGGTCCGGCGGGGTGGAGGGCGAATCCGAGGCCGTCTACCATTTCCTCCGGGCCGGCGAGCCGGACAGGGCGGCGCAGCTCCTGCTCTCCATCGGCGGGTCGCTGATAGACCGGGGCCGCTTCGAGGAGTGCCGCTCGCTCCTCGACCTCCTGGGCGGCGCGGCACCGGCTGAAAGGGAAGGCCTGTGGAGGCTCCGGCAGGACCTGCTTTCGGCCTACGGCGAGTGGGACCTGGGCTACGAATACCTGTTCCAGTGCTCGGTCCTGGAGACGGTGACCGGCCTGGGGCTCGAGGCCCCCGGGGCGAGGAACCGCAGCCCGGTCGAGTGGGGGGCCGCGATCTCCGAGCACGAGCGCGCCCTCGGGCTTCTCCGGAGGATCGGCGACCGGGCCGGCCAGTGCGAGCTCTGGTCCAGCCTGGGATGGATGAGGCTCCTGCGCGGCGAGCGCCGCCTGGCAGCCGAGGCGTTCCGGAAGATACTGCAGGTGCCGCCGGCCCCCGATTGCCATGCGGCGGCCGTGAAGGCCGGGCAGGGGCTGGGCCACGTCGCCTGGCTCTCCGGGCGGCCGCGGGCGGCCGCCACCCGTTACCTGGCGACGCTCAGGAAACTCGGACCGGACGATGCCGGGGCCAGGATCGCCTGCCTAAACTTCGTCGCGAACCTGGCCTCCGCCAGGTCCGAGCTCGAGGGCGCCGCCCGCAGGCTGGAGGAGGCGCTGGAGCTCTGCGGGCGGGGCCGGCACAGGCGGGAGAGGGCCTACACCCTGCTCCATCTCGGGAGGGTCCGCTCTCTCCTGGGGATGCCTGACGCCGCGGTGGCCGCTCTCGGCACAGCGCTCGAGGAGCTCCGCGGCATCGGTGACGCGCACGGGGCGGTGTTCGCGAGGATGGCACTGTCCGCCCACCATCTTTCCGCCGGCCGGCCGGCAGAGGCCCTGGACCTGGCCGAGGCCGCCGCACGGGAATGCGACGCGCCCGAGCTGGGCGCCCTCGGGGCATACGCCGCGCGCCTCTCGAAGCTCGCCGGCCGCGGCAACGATGGCGGGGCCGCGCCCGCCGGGAAGGAGTCACCATGAAGACCCCAACGATAGTAAAGAAGGTGTGCGTGCTCGGCGACCCGGCCGTCGGAAAGACCAGTCTGGTCGGGCGGTTCGTGAACCAGCAGTTCGGCGAGGAGTACGTTTCGACCATAGGGGCGAGGGTGTGCGAGAAGAGGGTCCGGCCGGGAGAGGAGGCGTCCGGCCCGACCGTCCAGCTGGTCATCTGGGACATCGCCGGGCAGGCCCAGTTCACGAGCGTCACGCCCGGGTTCTACCGGGGCGCCGAGGGCGCGCTCATAGTCTGCGACCCGTCGCGCCGCGAGACCCTGCGAAGCCTCTTCAGCTGGGAGCATCGCTTCCGCGAGACCGCCGCGGCGCGCAACCTGATCGTCCTCTTCAACAAGACCGACCTCGAGGCCAGGTGGGAGGTATCGCGCGCGCAGGCCGAATCCGTGGCCGGCGAGCTGGATTGCCCCTGCCTGTTCACGAGCGCCAAGACCGGCGAGAACGTCGATGAGGCGTTCAACACCCTGGCGGCGAGGATGTTGAGGAAATAGGGAGCAGGCAGCCGGCAGCGGGCAGCGGGGGGGAAGGGGAGCGGGCAGCAGGGAGCTTTGGACGACGGGCTTCGTTTCGTCACCGCTCCCTGCTCCCCGCTCCCCGCTCCCCTTACCCCCGCTGCCCCCCCGCTGCCTGCTGCCCGCTGCCTACTGCCCCCTTTTCCCGACGTCATCCCGCTTCATGAAGAACCAGGCATAGAGCGCCGTGGACAGGATGTAGAGCAGCCCGCAGACGAGGAAAGGGACCTCCGGGTTGAATGCCATGAGCGCGCCTCCGGCCGCGACGGAGAGCATGTGGGGCAGCATCCAGGCCAGCTGGTTGGCGGCGACGGCCGTGCTGCGCAGGTCCTTCCCGACCAGGGTCATCATGTACGAGTCGGCTATCGGGCGGGAGGCGTTCATCAGGATCATGCGCACCGCGAAAAGGAATGCCGTGCTGCCGAAGTCCGCGGTCAGCGGTATCGCGAAAAGCGCCGCCACCGCCATCGCCTGCATGAAAACCAGTGTCCGGACGCTCCCCCGCCTTTCGGCTATGACGGGCATCGCCATGTAGGTCGCGGCCCAGAAAAGCTGGGTTGCGGTGAACAGGGCGGAGATGGTGGCCGTGTCGGCCGAGAAGCGCAGCTTGAAGTACACGGGGAAGAACGGTATGACCAGCCCGGCGCCCAGGCCCAAAACGAACTGGGGGAGGACGAACGGAAGGAGGGCGCGGGTGCCGCCCCCCGTCCTTGGCGCCGGGGCGCAGGGGCCCTCCGGCCGGCGCGTGAGCAGGACCGCCCCCGCGAGCACGATGCCGCCGGCGAACCAGAACAGCAATCGGAAGCCGCTCTCCTCCCCCACCAGTCCGACGAACAGGCCCGAAAGGTAGAACCCGAGCGCCCCGGAGAGCATCATCCCGAAGGCGTTGATGCTCATGAGATACTTGCGGTCGGCGTCGCAGGCCGTGTCCGCCAGGGCGGTGGATATGACGGGCGTGACGAGGGACGTGCCCAGGCCGAGAAGGAGCATCCCGGGCACGAAGTGCCAAAGCTCGGTGGAGAGCGCGACGCACACATAGGATGCAGCGGTGAGCGCCAGCCCGGAAAACAGCATGCGGCGCTTGCCGGCGCGGGGGGCGAGCATCCCGAACGGCAGGATGGTCAGCGCCACCGAGACCTCCATGAGCGACAGCAGGACGCCCTGGAGGCCGGTGCCGTGCCCGAGGCGCAGCATGAAGAGCACGAACGAGAAGAGGAATATCCCGTTGGCGACGGACACGAACGCCGCCAGCGTGACGAGCCGCCAGGCCTGCGGCGGGAGGGCCCGGATTCGCCCGATGAGGCCGTTGGCGCTGGCGGTCATGTTGGTGTGCTTGGCACCAAATGCCGGACGGCATCAAAAAGGATTGCGCTGGGGTGGGCGGCCCGTACGAATGCTGCGCTTCGCTCCGCATTCGTACTCGTCGCCCCTTTCGCTCTTTGCTATCATCCCAGCGAGAGCGCCTCCGGCGCCCTCCTGTTGATCGTCGTTATCGGTTATTATATGCGAGGGGGGCGATTCGAACGCCCGAACCGCTAGGGATAGGATCTTGAGTCCTACGCCTTTGACCAGACTTGGCTACCCTCGCGGGCCGATAAATCCCATCCGGGCCAATAAAGCTTGTCATGGACGGAGGCGCGGGGCGCAGGGCGCAGGGCGCAAGGCCGGAGGCGCAAGGAACAAGGTGAAATGGGCATGGGGGATCGCAGCTGCAGGGCATGCAGGGAGATCCCCTGTCCCAGACCCTTCATCCCTTGCGCCTCGCGCCTCGTCCCTTGCGCCCTAGCCCTTGCGCCTTGCGCCTTGCGCCTTGGGCCGTGCGCCGTGCGATTTCCGCTTTCCGGCGATCACTGCCTCGCGAACGCCTCCGTCCTTCCCTTGCGGATGGCCTCGAGGAGCCCCTCGACGGTCGCCCCGTCGCAGGCGGTGAGGCCCCGGCCCAGGTCCTCGACGGAGTGGGCGTCCGAGCCCCCGATCTGGGCCTTCCCGTTCTCCCGGGCCACCCGGCGGGCCTTGGCGTTGTCCACAGACCTTTTGGGGCTGGTCACCTCCAGCCCGTCTATCACCCCGATGACCTCGAAGACACGCCCGTTCATGCAGATGTGCGCGAGCTCCCCGGAGAACGCGTGGGGCACCACCGCCACCCCGCCTTGGTCATGGATGTCATCTATGAGCTCGGGCACCGGAAGGCCGGCCGGGGGGAGCTCGGATATCCCCAGAGCCAGCAGGTCGCCCCATTCCGTGGAGAGCTCGGCCCCGGGTACGAGCACGAAATCATTGTAGGGCGATTCGAGCAACGTCAGGCGATCATGATCGGTGAACGCCAGGCCCCGCAGGCCCAGTTCGCGGGCCCGGGCGATCGCCCGCTTCGTCGAGAGACGGGAGTCAGCCGACCCGTCTCCGTGGACGTGCAGGTCGAAAAGCTCGCGAGCGGTCGCCTTCATTACGCCCACCCCGGGCCGGCCCTGACCCTGTAAGTATTAATATATATCGAAACTGTCCCAAAGAATATAAGACCTTGTTCCGATTATTAATACAAGCCAGGAATAATGATAAATAGGAAGAGGGGGTTCCAAATCCCGACATCCGGAGGAAGAAGCATGCGAGATCGCAAATTGCCGTTGGTGCTCCTGATTGTCGCCATCCTTTGCATCCCGCCGGCGGTGACCGCGGCGGGCGAGGGGCCCGGGCCGGAGGCTGCGGTCGTGCCGCGGGGCGAGTACAGCCAGCAGGGCAGCTGGGAGGGCGAGCTGAAGCTCACCGGGGGATACTACACGAACTCCAATCTGACCGTCTCCCTGCCCAACAACGCCACCATCAACTTCGCCTCCCTGGACATCCTGGGCAAGTGGGTCGAGGGTCCCAAGCAGTCGATGGACTGCGATTTCGCCTCCGATCCCGGCAACCAGTACACCGCCTACGCCGGGGTGTACAACAAGAACGCGCCCGGCAGCGCGAAGCCCAGCGCGTTCCAGGGGGCCCAGCTCCAGGGCTCCGAGCTCAGCAGCATCGCCTACAGCGACGCCAGGTACGCCCAGTACTGGGGCTACGGGTGGAACAGCGAGTGGGCCTTCCACCACTTCCAGTTCAAGCTGCCGCTCGACAAGGTGACGAAGGTGGTCGCCACCTACGAGGGGTTCGCCGGCTACTCCTACTACGGAGTGGGAACGGTCGCGGCCTACATCTGGAACAACGCCTCCCAGGCCTGGGACGTGCTCGGGACCGGCAGCGACAGCCCCAAGTCGACCTTCATGAAGGAGTTCAACGGCCCGGGCCACCTTACGGTCCAGGGCAACTACAAGTACATCGACCTGCTAGCCATCTGCCAGAAGGGATCCAATGTCTACGGGAACGAGTACAACGTCATCAACACCGATTATGTCAAGATCTACGTCGAGGGGAACGTGCTCACCTATCCCGCGAACCCCAAGCTCACCGTGGGCTCCGCCTACAACCCCGCATGGAGCATCCAGACCGACAAGTTCGACTTCCTGGTGAGCGTCGGCACGGCCGACCTCATGAACCAGATACAGGACGTGACGAGACGGGCGACCACCCAGTACGCCGAGGTCCGGTTCACGTTCAGGTCCGAGACCGTCGGCAGGGTCAACGTCACCAACCTGAAGATCAGCTACACGTCGCCCCCGTGGTACAAGGGCGGCCTCGACAGGGCCTACTCCCTGGAGGAGGACACGCCCAATCCCAAGCTCATCGACCTCAACCAGTACTTCACCGACGACATCGACGAGAAGAAGCTCCGGTTCGATATAATTTACGAGGAGGATTCCAAGAAGCTGGACGCCGACATCGATCCAGCGGGCTGGATGGGCTTCAAGCTCCCCACGAAGAACTGGTGGGGCTCGATGAGGTTCCAGGTCCGGGCGACCGACTCCGACAGCCTCACGCGCGATTCCCCCAAGTTCACCGTCAGCGTGACATCGGTCAACGACCCGCCGGTCATCTCGCCAATAGGCCACATGATCGCGACCGAGGAGGTGCCCTTCACCTTGCAGGTGAGGGCGCGGGACGTCGACATGGACCTCGACCCCGAGGAGATGGTGATGTTCTCCGACAACACCAGCCTCTTCGAGATAGACACCTCGACCGGGAAGGCGTCGTTCACTCCGAGGCAGGAGCAGGTCGGCCTCTACAGCATAGGCATCATCGCGACCGACCTTCTGGGCGACACCGACCAGGAGAACTTCACCCTCGAGATAATGGACGCCGAGGACGCGCCCGTACTGGACGACATCCCGGACCAGTCGGCCATGCAGGACCAGCCCTTCCTGTACACGGTCACCGCCACGGACCCCGACCTGCCCTACGGCGACTCGCTGAGGTTTTTCGACAACTCGCCGCTCTTCGTCATCGAGCCCGACACGGGCCTCATAAGCTTCACCCCGACCGTGAAGGACATCGGTTCCTACCTGGTGTCGATCACCGTCAACGACGCCCGCGGCGGGACGGACGTCCGGCAGTTCGAGCTCAAGGTGCTCAACCTGCTGGGCACCCTCAACCGGCCGCCCGCGGTCGAGGCGGTGCCGGACCTGACCGCGCAGGAGGGCGTGCAGTTCGAGCACACGGTCAAGGGCTCCGACCCGGACTTCAACTCGGGGGACAGCATCAGCTACGCCGACAACTGCCCCGTCTTCGACATAGGCGCCGGCAGCGGCCGGATTTCTTTCAAGCCCACCGCCAAGGACGCCGGCTCGTACAAGGTCAAGGTGACCGTCAAGGACAGGGAGGGGCTGACGGCGACCGTGGAGTTCAACCTGACGGTCCTCAAGACCAACCACCCGCCCGAGATAACCGAGGTCCTGCCCAAGGACGGCACCGAGGTGCTCGCGAAGCGCGCCTTCAAGCTCTCCGCGGCCGCCCGCGACGTCGACGGCGACCGGATCAACTACACCTGGATGGACGGGCCCACGGTGCTCGGGTACGGCCCGGAGATCACCGTGAGCTTCCCCGACGAGGGGACCTACATCATCACCGTCATCGCGTCGGACGGCAAGCTCGAGAAGGTCAACGAGACCACCATCGAGGTGGTGGACAGGATCTCGACCGGCGGCCCCTCCGGGAGCGGCACGCCCGGCTTCGGGGCCGCGCTGGCGGCGGCGGCCGTGGCGCTCGCGGCGCTGGGGATGGCGCGCAGGAGAGGGCTGCGCAGGTAGGCGGACGGCATTTCAGGGTGCTGGGTGCAGGGGAAGACGGGCCGTCCCGCCTCCCGTGATCGTCGCCCTGCCGCGACATCGCGCCCTGAACCCTCGTCTTTTCCCCGCACCCCGCACCCTGCACCCCGCTCCCTGTCACTCTAGTAACTATTAAGAATCATATCGTTTTTTCGCGTCTTGTGTCGCGAACCGTCAGACAGGGTTTAATAGCTCCTGTTTTTCTGCTCAATACGGGAAAGGAGGCGTGGGGATGCTGAAAGGGCGCGCAGGATGGGTCATCGCTCTGGCTCTGGGTGTGGTTCTGGGTCTTCCCGCGGTCCCGTCCGAGAGCGCCCCGGCGGGGGCCTCCGCCTCGGCGCGCGGCGAGTTCGTCCAGGACCAGACCGTCGAGCTGGGCTTCGACAACGAGACCTTCCAGAACCTGTCGTTTTCCATCTCCCTGCCCTCGAACTCGACCATCCACTCGGCGTCCGTGGACCTCGAGGGGCGGCCGGTGGTCGGGCCCGACACCGGGGTCGCCTGCGACTTCAGCGGCGACACCAAGGACTATGTCGGCTACAAGGGCACCTACTCGAAGAACGCCCCCGGAACCGCAAGGCCCACCTCATTCCAGGGCACCCAGATGCAGGGCTCCGACTTGGGCCGGGTGGCCTACCTCGACGGGACCTATGCCGAGCAGTACGCCTACTCGTGGAACGGCGAGTACGGCTACCACCACTTCAAGTTCAAGCTGCCCCTCGACATGGTGGACAACCTGACGGTCACCTGGAACGGATACTCCGGCTACTACTACAAGAGCGGGAGCTACACCTACGGAGGCTACGGCACCTCCAGCGTCTACATCTGGAACAACCAGAGCCTCGAGTGGGAGTACGTCGGCAACGTCTCCGGCGCCCCCAAGACGGTCTCGAAATGGTTCAACGGCTCCGCCTACCTTGACGGCACCGGCTGCGTGCACGTCCTCTCGCTGACCAAATCGGGCTGGGCCTACTCCGGCAGCTACGCCTACAACAACATGGACACGGACTACGTGCGCGTCTGCGCCACCGGCAACGTCCTGCTGTACCCGAAGGACCCGCTCATGGACATCGGCGCCAACGGCCGCGTCGAGTGGTCGCTGGACGTCGAGGAGTTCGACTTCATGGTCAACGTCTGCGACTACTCGCTGGTCCAGGAGCTCCAGACGCTGGTGAAGAACTCCCCCGGCCGCTTCACGCCGATAAAGTTCCGGTTCCGCTCCCAGGCCGAGGGCTTCATCGCGGTCTCGAACCTCACCATCTCCTACAACGCGCCCCCCTGGTGCCGCGGCATCCCCGACACCTACGTGCTCGACGAGGACACCCCCGCCGGGGCGCTCATCGACCTCAACCGCTTCTTCGACGACGACCAGGGCCGGCTGCAGTACGAGATAACCTACGAGGAGGACGCCAAGAAGCTCGACGCCGAGATCTCGGCGGACGGCCACAGCCTCGACTTCAAGCCCCCGACCCGGAACTGGTGGGGGGAGATGCGCTTCCGGGTGAAGGCGACGGACCCGGAGAACGTCCCGCTGTCCGCGGAGAGCAACGCCTTCCGGGTCACGGTGCGGCCCGTGAACGACCCGCCGGTGCTGCAGTACCTCATGCCCCAGGTGGCGTTCGAGGAGACGCCCTTCCGGCTCACGGTCAGCGTCCGGGACGTCGACATGGACCTGGACCCGGCCGAGAAGGTGGCCTTCTCGGACAACACCGACCTCTTCGACATCCACCCCGGCTCGGGCAAGATAGAGTTCACCCCGGCGCAGGAACAGGTCGGTTCCTACAACATCCAGATAGCCGCCACGGACTTGGCCGGCGCCCGGGACGAGCGCAACTTCACGTTGGAGGTCCGCAACATGCCGGACGCGCCGTCCCTCCAGTCCGTGCCGGACCTGGAGGCGCCCCAGGACCAGCCCTTCTCGTTCCGGGTCCGGGCCTCCGACCCGGACATTCCGTACGGCGACGGCCTCAACTTCTCCGACGACACCCCGCTCTTCGACATAGACCCGCTCACGGGCCTCATCCAGTTCGTCCCGTCCGGGAAGGACGTGGGCCGCCACCCCGTCACTGTAAGGGTAACGGACACGACCGGCCTGTGTGCCGACAGGAAGTTCAACCTCACGGTGCTCAACACCATCGGCAACATCGACCGGCCCCCGGCGATCCAGGCCGTCGGGGACCAGACCGCGGTGGAGGGGCGGCCCTTCGAGCTTGCGGTCAAGGCGTCGGACCCGGACCTTCCCGCGGGCGACCTCCTGGAGTACTCGGACGACTGCCCGCTCTTCGACATCGACCCGGACGGCCGGATCGCCTTCACGCCGCGCTTCGAGGACGCCGGCATATACAACGTCAGCGTCACGGTCAGGGACCGCGACGGCCTCTCGGCCTCGGCGGCGTTCGTCCTGACCGTCCTGACGGTCAACCACGCGCCCGAGATAACGGCGCTGAGCCCCGAGGAGGGGAGCAACTACACGACGGGGGCCAGGATCGTGCTTCGGGCCTCCGCCACCGACCTGGACGGCGACGCGCTCAACTACACCTGGAAGGAGGGCGGCATCATCCTTGGCCACGGCGAGGAGCTCGGCGTCTCGTTCGAGGAGGTCCGGACCTACTTCATCACCCTGTCGGTCTCGGACGGGGACCTGGAGGCGACCCGGGAGACCTCGGTCGTGGTTCTGGAGCCGCCGCCCGTGCCGGGCCTTCTCGGATCACCGGGCGCGCCCGGCTTCGGGACGGTGCTGGCCGTGCTGGCGCTGGCGGGGGCCGCCGTCGCGCTGGCCGCCCGGCGTCGGAAGGGCTGAGCGTCGCCGCCGGCCCGCCGCCCCGCACCGCTCCAAAAGACATTTATCCCCCTAGCGTCTTGAAAGATGCGCAAGGGATACCGATGAGAACCCCCAGGATACTGTCGGTACTGGCGCTGACCGCCCTGCTGGCAATGCCCGCCATCCCGGCCGCGACCCGGGACGGGGAGGGTCCCGCGGCGCCGCGCACCGAGTGGCGCCAGGCCGGCGTCCAGGACTTCGAGCTCAAGGCCAACGGCTCGGTGTACGAGAGCTCTCTTTTCAAGATCCCCGTCCCGGCCAACGCCTCGGTGACTACTGCATCCTGCGACGTCAAAGGAGGCTACGTCAAGGGGCCGCTCACCTACGCCGCCTGCGACTTCAGCGACGAGCAGGCGGGCCACAAGGCCTACAAGGCCTCGACCAACACCTTCAGCCGGAACACCCCGGTCTGGTCCCTCGCCCAGAGCCCGGTCTCCTCGGGCGAGTACTCCAAGCTGGCCGCCAGCGACGACGACAGGCTCAGCCAGCTGGGCGACTGGACCGACCAGGACGGCTACGAGCTCTTCAGGTTCCATGTCCCGGTGGACGAGAGCCGGACCCTCGTGGTCAATTGGGAGGGGTACGCCTCCCTGGACTCCCTGGGCTACTATTTCGTGTACATCTGGAACAACTTCACGGGCATCTGGGAGCTCCTGGAGACCGCCAACCCGACCGCCGACCGCTGGGTGCGCATGCAGTTCGACACCGACTACTACATAAACGACCGCTCCGTGTGGGTCCTGGCCATGAACGACAACGGGGGGTACATCCACACGGACTACGTGAACATCACCATCTCCGGCTATCCCTTCCTTTATCCCAAGAACCCGATGATGGACATAGGCGGGGACGGCAAGCCCGAGTGGTCCCTCAAGACGGAAAAGCTCGACCACACGGTCATGGTGTACGAGCCGGCGATGCTCCAGGCCCTCGACGACGCCGCCCGGGGGGGCACCTCCAAGGACGTCAACGTCACCATCCGCTTCGTCTCGGACACGCCGTGCAGGATACGCCTGTCCGCGTTCTCGTTCAACTTCAGCGCCCCTCCCTGGTGCCGGGGCATCCCGAACATCGTCCTGGATGAGGACTCCGCGGAGCAGTCGGTGGTGGACCTTGCCCACTTCTTCCAAGACGACGTCGGGGGCAAGCTCACCTACCAGGTGAGCTACCAGCAGGACTCGAAGAGGGTCCAGTGCCTGGTGAACGCCGACGGCCACACGCTCGATGTCAAGACCGTGACGCGCAACTGGTGGGGCTCTGTCAACTTCCGGGTGCGGGCGGTGGACAGCGAGGGGCTCTCCGGCGAGTCGGGCAACTTCACCGTCACGGTGCGCCCGGTCAACGACGCCCCCATCATGCCCCAGATACCCGCCCAGATGGGGACCCAGGGCCTGCCCTTCACCTACAAGGTCACCGCCCGCGACGTTGACGTCGACCTGGACCCGACCGAGACCGTGACCTACTCGGACAACGCCTCCTTCTTCGCGATAGACCCGCAGACCGGCTGGATCAACTTCACGCCGAGGCAGGAGGACGTCGGGACCTGGTACATCTGCGTCACCGCCACGGACTCGCACGGGGAGGCGAGCTTCGCGGAGTTCTCCTTCCTCATCGAGGACGTCCAGGACCGGCCGGTGATGATGCAGATACCCGATCTTCGGGCGACCGAGGACGAGCCGTTCAGCTACACGGTGGAGGTGAAGGACCCGGACCTGCCCTACGGGGACGCCCTGACCTTCTCCGACGACTGCGCGCTCTTCAACATCACCCCCGACACGGGGGTCATAGCCTTCACCCCGACGATCCGGGAGGTCGGGTTCTACCAGGGCAACATCACCGTGCGGGACAGGCGGGGCGGCGTGGACCGCCGCATGTTCAACCTGAGCGTGTTCAACAGCATAGGCTCCTTCGACCGCCCGCCCTCGGTGGAGCCCATCCCCGACTTCACGGTCGTCGAGGGGACGCCATTCACGTACCAGGTGAACGCCTCCGACCCGGACGAGGACGATTCTCTGTCGTTCAAGGACAGCTGCCCGATATTCATCATCGGGGCCTCCAACGGGACCATCTCCTTCACCCCGAAGAAGGAGGACATCGGCACCTACCTCGTGAAGATAACCGTGAGCGACTGGGAGGGCCTCGACGCCGAAACGTCGTTCAGGCTGACCGTGCTCCGGTTCAACAGCCCCCCGGTCATAACCTCCTTCAAGCCGAAAAACGGCACCAAGGTGCTCTTCGACCACGAGGTGGTGCTATCGGCGGACGCAACCGATCCGGAAGCAGACCGACTGTCCTACACCTGGGTCGAGGGCAACCGGACATTGGGGCGCGGCTCGAGCATCGTGACGATGTTCAGCCTGCCCGGGACCTACGTCGTGACTCTCGTCGTCAACGACTCCCGCGACGAGACCACCCAGAACATCACCCTGCAGGTGGTCACCAAGCTCGACACGCCCAAATCCAGCCCCGGTTTCGGGACCGTCCTCGTGGCGGGCGCGGCCGCCATCGTCGCCGTGCTCGTGGCCAGACGCAGGAAACGCTAGGGAAGGGCAGCGGGGGGATGGCGCAAGGCGCAGGGCGCAAGGGACGGAGGCGCAAGGGGGAAGGCGCAAGGAGCAAGGATTCTACCCCGAAACCGCCCCATGCTTCCCCGCGCCCTGCCCCTTGCGCCTTCTCCCTTGCGCCTCCGTCCCTTGCGCCCTGCGCCCTGCGCCTTGCGCCTTCCTCCTGCAACTCCTCCCCGTTGCCCGCTGCCCGCTCCCCAATAGTATAATAAATCGTACCGTCCGTTACAGTACCCGTGAAAATAGTCGTGCTAGGCTCGGGCGGCTCCTGGCCCTGCCGGGACCGAGCCCCGCCGGCCGTGGCGCTCAAGCTCGACGGCGAGATAATCCTGTTCGACTGCGCCGAGGGCACCCAGCGCCAGTTCATGTTCTCCACGCTGTCGTTCATGCAGGTCGGGCACGTGCTGCTTTCCCACCTGCACGGCGACCACTTCCTGGGCCTGCCCGGGCTCGTGGAGACCATGGCCCTCAACGACCGCCAGGACCGGCTCGACGTCTACGGGCCCCCGGGGACCGCCAGGCGCCTCCGCACGCTCTTTTCGGTGGGCTACTTCTCCGCGGCGTTCCCGGTCGGGCTCCACGACCTGCGCGGCGGCGACGAGGTCGATTTCGGCACCTGCCGGCTCCGCTGCGCCGAGGCCTCCCACCAGGTCCCGTCGCTTGCGTACTCCGTCGAGGAGCCGCCCCGGCCCGGCCGGTTCAACCTGGACAAGGCCAGGGCGCTGGGCATTCCGGCGGGCAGGCTCTACAACCGGCTCCAGGCCGGGGAGACCGTCACCCACGCAGGAAGGACGTTCTCGCCGGACATGGTGCTCGGGCCGCCCCGGGGCGGCCGCAAGGTGGTCTACACGGGCGACAGCGCCCCCAGCGCCGCGCTGACCGAGCTCGCCCGGGGCGCCGACCTGCTCATCCACGATTCCACCTCGGACTCGGCCCTGGCCGCCAAGGCCAACCAGTACGGCCACAGCTCGAGCGTCCAGGCGGCCGAGACCGCCCGGAGCGCCGGCGCCCGGATGCTACTTCTGGTCCACATAAGCCCGCGCTTCGGGAAGGAGGACGAGCCGCGCATGCTGGCCGAGGCCCGGGCGGTGTTCCCGGACACGGTCCTGGCCTCGGACCTTCTCGAGCTCGACATCCGGCTCAGGGACTGAGGCGCGCCGGCGGCGGGCGGCGGCCCGCGCGAGATCCCGCCGGGCAAACCTTAATGCCGGCCGTGCCCGATACGCCCTCCCGATGGATGAGGAGCCGTTCCGGGAGGTCTGCCGCACCCTGCGGGACCGCTTCTCTCCCACCGTGGCCTATCTCATCTGCCCGGACCCGGAGGTCATCCGCAGGGTCCGGGAGGTACTGGGGGAGCTGCCGCTCATAGTCCCGGTCAACCTGAACGGCGCCGGCAACGATATGCTCGCCGCCGGGCTCAAGAAGCTGGGCGTGAGGGTCCACCTCATCCACGAGGACTTCGAAAGCGACCTGGGCGTGCTCCCCCAGGCGAGGGTGCTGCTCCTCTCGGCCCACTCGGCGAGGCTCTTCGGGGCCGGCGACCGGGTGCTCCTCCTGGTCCACACCGGGGTCCAGGGCTGGGGGTTCTTCGAGGGGCGGAACCTCCGGCGCAACCGCCTGGGCGAGCTGCTCCAGGGCCGGCTGCGGACGGAGGTGCTAGAATCCGTCCTGGACCTGTCCATGGAGCTGGTCCGGGAGGGGCGCGAGGGCTTTCCGGTGGGGGCGCTTTTCACGATCGGCGATTCCGGGAGCGTGATGGGGGCCAGCCGGGAGGGCATCGCCAACCCGTTCGAGGGGCACCCCCTGAGGACACGGGGAATCGGGGACCGGCGCAACTGGAAGACCATAAAGAACTTCGCCGCCCTCGATGGAGCCTGCGTCCTGGACGACGACGGCAACGTGGTGGCGGCGGGGCGGTACATCAACGTCGGGGAGAACTGGTCGGCCTTCCTCAAGGGCGTCGGGGGACGCCACAGCGCGGCGATGGTGGCCTCGGCCGGGACCAGGGCGGTGGCCGTCTGCGCCTCGCAGGAAGGCAACATAACCGTCTTCATGGACGGCAAGCCGGTCTATTCCATCGGCGTCCGGGGCTGATGGGATGGCGGGGCGCTCTCTCGGGCTTCTGGACATCCCGGCCGGCCGGTCGGGCCCGGCGCCGCGCTTTGCGCGTTTCCACGTGTGGAAGGCCCTCCGGGCCATCGGGCGCGAGGGCCCCATCGGCCGCCAGAGGCTCGCGGCCGCCATCGGGCTGGGCGAGGGGAGCGTGCGGACGATAGTCAACTTCCTCGTGGCCCGGGGGCTCGTCCGGGCCGACGAGGCGGGGATGAGGCTGACCGCCCGGGGCGAGCGGGAGACCGGGGCGGCCGGCCTGTCGATGGCGACGGTCAACGCCCGGGGGCTCTGCGTCGGGGAGTGCGACGTGGCGGTGCTCGCGCGCGGGAGGGCGGAGCGCGTCAGGGACGGCCTCCGCCAGAGGGACGAGGCGGTCAAGGCCGGGGCGGCGGGGGCCACGACGCTCGTGTTCCGCGGGGGGCGCCTGCTCATGCCGCCCGAGACCGACCTCGACGCCGAGTACCCCCATCTCGCCAGGCAGGTCCGGGCCGCCTTCGAGCTGCGGGAGGGCGACGTCATAGTCATCGGGTCGGCCGGCGACCTCCGGGCGGCCGAGGACGGGGCGCTGGCGGCCGTCGTGGAGATGCTCGACGAGCGATGACGGAGCGGGCAGCGGTAGGAAACGGGAGCGGGGGGCGGGCAGCGGGGAGCGGTGGACGACGGGCTCCGCTTCGTCACCGCCCCCCCGCCGCCCGCCGCCTCGGGCGCCATGCGCCCTCGGCGCTTGTGCCCGACCCTCGCCATCCCAATCATGGCGCTCGGTCGGGCACATCCGGCCTCCCCCACCC
>Ga0194113_10000284_pt1 | contig 63386 bp, 62 predicted proteins | sample TA2MahC200mmetaG_FD_146193 | JGI IMG/M metagenome (GOLD analysis project Ga0194113, IMG submission 146193) | Freshwater microbial communities from Lake Tanganyika, Tanzania - TA2015017 Mahale Deep Cast 200m | ecosystem: Environmental > Aquatic > Freshwater > Lake | place: Tanzania: Lake...
ATGACGCCGCCGAATTCCTGGCCCGTGCCGGGCGGCGTGTCGTCAACCATGATGTGAAACTGCGACGCAAAGATCAGCAGACCGATGCCGGCGAGCATCCCCTGGATCAGCGCAGGGGAAACCGCGCGGAACACCGGCCCAAGACGCAGGGCGCCGGCCACGATTTGAATGACGCCGGACATCATCACGATGAGTCCGAAGACTTCAAAGCCAAGATCCTTGATGAATATGGCCGCCATGACGGCCGCGCCATTGGCGGCGCCGCTCACCTGAAGCGGACAGCCGGAGAGCAGCCCGACGACAATGCCGCCGACGACGCCGCTGATGAGACCGACGGCGGCGGCGTTTTCGAAAGGGAAACCGGCGACAAGCGCGAGACCCATCGACAGCGGCAGCGCCACGAGCAGAACGACGATGGAGGCGAAGACATCGTCTTTGATCGCTGACAGGCGAGAAGGCGCGACATTGGTTTCCAGAGACATTTCCGCATCACTCTTTGATTTGGCGGTCCGGCGTAAGCGACGGCGCGTCAGACTTCGACGCTGACACGTTCCCTCCCATTCCGCGACGGCGCTTGTGAAGGCGTCGGCGCAATGCCGAATTGGCGAGTCGTCGGGTCGTAGACGAAGACCTCCCCTGTTTCGATTTTATAGACCCAGCCATGCAGCCTCAGCTTGTCTCGCGCGAGAGCCGAGGCGACGACCGGGTGCGTGCGCAGATTCTCGAGCTGCGCGAGCACATTCTCCTGAATGGCGACGTTAAGCTGCTCGGCGCCAGTTCTGTCCCCGTATTTCTCCAGCATGATCCGCCGCGTCGTTTCGGCGTGCGACAGCCAGTCGCTCAACGCGGGAAAGGCTGTCGCCGGCGGCGGATCGAGCAGGCCTTTCATCGCCCCGCAGTGCGAATGGCCGCACACGATAATGTCCTTGACGCCCAGTCCTGCGATCGCAAATTCGATCGTCGCCGCTTCGCCGCCGCGTACCGCGCCGTAGGGCGGCACGAGATTGCCGGCGTTGCGCAAGATGAATAGATCGCCGGGAGCCGACTGGGTGAGCAGGCACGGGTCGATGCGCGAATCCGCGCAGGTGATGAACAGCGTCTCGGGCGCCTGGCCTTTGGCGAGACGCTCAAACAATTCGCGTTGGCTGCCGAACACCTCGGACTGGAAGTGGTGCAGACCTTCGATCAACCGCTGCATCGCGATCTCCTACCGCTTGTGCGAAATCTCATATTTGTTTCATGGAAGCAGCGCCCACTGGCGATCCGAAGAGCCCTTCTCGGGCGGAGCGATTGGGCGGTGTCCTGCGGCGCTCCTTGTTGCGACGCTGATGCGTTCAAGATCGCGCAGGGCATCGATATTGAAAATAAGAATATATAAATTAATTACATCGATAAAAGCGATGCATCAATGGAACGCCTGAATTATCAGCATCTCTTCTACTTCTGGAACGTCGCCCGGGAGGGGGGCGTCACCCGCGCAAGCGAGAAGCTCGGATTGGCGCAGCCGACGATCAGCAGCCAGATCGCAGTCTTCGAAGAGTCGATCGGCGCGCAGCTCTTCCGTAAGGAAGGCCGTCAGCTCGTGATGACCGAAACCGGACGCACGGTGTTCAATTACGCCGACGAAATATTCTCGATCGGCCGCGAACTCGGCAGCGCGTTGAAGAACCGTGCTGGCGCAGTCAGCGTTCGGTTGAGCGTCGGCGTTTCAAACGCCTTGCCCAAACTCGTCGTTTATCGTCTGCTCGAACCCGCTCTCGCTGCCAGCCCTGCGTTCCAAGTCGTTTGTCACGAGGACAAGACGGAGCGCCTCCTCACCGAATTGCCGCTACACGGAGTCGATCTCGTTCTTTCAGATTGGCCGGCTACGGGGGCCGACGCTCGAATCTACAACCATCTGATCGGCGAATGCGGCGTGGCGGCTTTCGCAATCCCGGAACTGCAGCAGCGCCACCGGGAGAATTTTCCGCGTTGCCTCGATGGCGCCCCGCTTTTGTTGCCGACGACGAATACCGCGTTGCGCCGCTCGCTCGATCAATGGCTCGACGCCAACAGGCTCTTTCCCAGAATCGTCGCGGAAGTCGAGGACAGCGCCTTGCTGAAGACATTTGGCGCGGCGGGCGCCGGCGTCTTCATGGCGCCCACCGCCGTTCGCGCCCAAGTCGAGGAGCAGTATGGCGTGCAATACATCGCCACTCTGGATGGTGTGAGCGAGCGATTTTATGCGATCACCGCGCAGAGAAAGATCAGGCACGCGGGCGTCGTGACAATCCTCGAAAGCGCGCGCGACTGGCTGGTCTAGTCGGGGAACACGCGCGTCACATGGCCCATTTTGCGGCCTGGGCGCGTTTCCTTTTTGCCGTAGAGATGCAAACAGGCGCCGTCTTCGCGCGCCAGCGTTGGCCACGCGTCGACGTCGGCGCCGATCAGATTGCGCATCTCGACGCGGCCGCGACGGCGCGTGGAGCCGAGCGGCCAACCGGCGACGGCGCGCATATGTTGCTCGAACTGCGAGGTCAGCGCGCCGTCGAGCGTCCAATGTCCGGAATTGTGCACGCGCGGCGCAATTTCGTTGACGAGGAGAGTTTCGCGTCCGTCCTCGACGACCACGAACATTTCGACGGCGATCACGCCCACATAGTCCGCCGCCTCGGCGATCCGACGCGCGATGTCGACGGCTTGCGCCGCTGTTTCTTCGGCGATCGCGGCAGGCGCTAATGTCTTAGTCAGAATGTGATGTTCGTGAAGATTTTCGCACACGTCATAGGCGCGAAATTCGCCGCTCAGGCCACGCGCAGCGACGACCGATGCTTCTTTCGCGAAAGGCACGACGCTTTCCAGAATGCAAGGCGCGCCGCCGAGCGTGCGAAACGCGACGGCGAGATCGCCGCCGTCGCGCAATTGGGTCTGGCCCTTGCCGTCGTAGCCGAGACGTCGCGTTTTGAGGATCGAATTGCGGCCGAGCTGCGCAACCGCGCGGGCGAGTGCGCCTGCGTTGTCGACCGCGACGAAATCGGCCGTCGCGACGCCAAGACTGCGTAGGAACTGTTTCTCGACGAGTCTGTCTTGAGTCAGCGCCAGGGCTCTGGGATTGGGCCGGACCGGGCGATGCGCCTCGAGGACTTGCGCGGTGCGTGCGGGAACGTTCTCGAATTCGTAAGTGACGACGTCGACGGATTCGGCGAAAGCGGCGAGAGCGGCTTCGTCGTCAAATTCGGCTTGCGTGCGCGCCGCGCAAACGTCGAAGGCGGGGTCGTCGGGGACGGGGGAGAAGACATGCGCCTTCAGCCCCAGCCGGGCGCCCGCCAGCGCCAACATGCGCGCGAGCTGGCCGCCGCCGAGAATGCCGATCGTCGCACCGGGCGGCATCATCACGCGCCGTCGCGCGGCGTCAGGGCCACGTTCTCAGTCTGGCGCGCGCGATAGTCCGAAAGTCGCGTGGCGAGCGCCTTGTCGGCGCGGGCGAGAATCGCGGCGGCGAGCAGCGCGGCGTTGATCGCGCCGGGCTTCCCGATCGCGAGCGTCCCGACCGGCACGCCGCCCGGCATCTGCACGATCGAGAGAAGCGAATCCACGCCCTTCAGCGCGTCCGACTCGATCGGCACGCCGAGCACCGGCAGCGGCGTCATCGAGGCGGTCATTCCCGGCAAATGGGCGGCGCCGCCGGCCCCGGCGATAATGACCTCAAAGCCTTCCGACTCCGCTCCCTTTGCGAAGGCAAACAGCCGATCGGGGGTGCGATGCGCTGAGATGACGCGCGCGTCGCAGGCGACGCCGAGCGCCGACAGAGTCTCGACCGCGTGACGCATCGTCGCCCAGTCGGATTGGGACCCCATGATGACCGCGACAGGCGGTTTGGATTTGCCCACTTTTGCTTCCTCTACAAAGGGAAGCCATGCGGGATAGACGATGGCTCCCCGATAGGCAAGCGCGCGATCAGCGCGAGGCTGGCCGGCCGATTTTGTTTCGCGAGCGGGTTACGTCCGCGCTAAGAACGTTTGCAGAATTCTCGCTGTCGGCGTGGGCGCATCATGGAAGTAAGTCTGAGGCAAGCAGTCGCTGTGCTGGCGGTGGCGATGATCGTCGCAATCGCCGCGCGCCAATTCAGGCTGCCCTACACCGTTGGCCTTGTCGTCGTCGGCGCGGTCGTGGCGCTGTCGGGCGCAGACTTCGCGCCGCATCTGACTCATGATCTGATTTTCGACCTCGTCTTGCCGCCGCTCTTGTTCGAGGCGGCGCTGACCCTGTCCTGGCGCGAACTGGTGCGCGATTCGCTGCCTTTGCTCGCGCTCGCGGGAATCGGAACGGTGGTTTCCGCGGCCGTCGTCGCAGCGTCGATGACGACGCTGCTCGGCTGGCCGCTGTTCTCGGCGATGCTCTTTGGCGCGCTGATCGCGGCGACGGATCCGGTCGCGATCATCGCCATGTTCAAGGACAACAGAATTAAGGGCCGCATGCGGCTGCTGGTCGAAAGCGAAAGCCTCCTCAACGACGGCGCCGCGGCGGTGCTCTTCGTCATGGCGCTCGCCTTTGTGCAAAGCGGCGGCGCGGAACAGAGCGCCGCGGAGACCGCCTTGACGCTCGTGAAAGTCGTGTTCGGCGGCGTCTTCGTCGGGGCCTTGTTCGGCGGGGCGGCCATCCTCGCCTCGCTGCGCACCTCGGAACATCTGATCGAAGCGGCGTTGACGACCATCGCAGCCTTCGGCTCTTTTCTTGTCGCCGAATATTTTCACGTCTCCGGCGTGCTGGCGACGGTGACGGCTGGCCTGGTCATGGGCAATCTGGGCCTGCTGAGCGAGCAGGAAGGCGGCTACATCAGCCTCAAGGGGCGCGACTTCGTTCTGTCCTTCTGGGATTTTGCGGCGTTTCTGGCCAATTCCACCGTGTTCTTGCTGATTGGCGCGGATGTGGCGTCGACTCCCTTCGGCGCCGTCGGGGCGACGGCTCTGGCCGCGGTGATCGCGACGGTTCTTTTCGCGCGCGCGATCGTCGTCTATCCGCTGAGTTCGTTGTTCCTTGGTTCTCGATGGAAGATCTCGTTACGCGAGCAGCATGTTCTCTGGTGGGGCGGCTTGCGCGGCGCGCTCGCGCTGGCTTTGGCGCTGTCTCTTCCAGATGATCTGCCGCAGCGCGATGAGATTGTCGCCGTCACTTTCGCGGTGGTCGGCTTCTCGATCGTGGCGCAGGGCCTCACCATGCCGCTGCTGCTGCGTGGTCTAGGCTTTCTGCCCAAAAAGCCGTGACGCTTCGCGATTGGTTCCAAGGTAACTGCAGCGCTGTCAACCGCTCGCGCCGACGACGCAGAAGCCGTTGCCGAATGGATCGCTGCAAAAGGCGATGGGCGGGCGGTCGCCGCCTTCGAATTTCTGCTCACATTTCGCGCCGGCGTTCACCGCCTTGGCCAGGAAGGCTTCAAAATCGTCGACGTGGAAATCGATATGGACGGGCGTCCAGTGTCGCTCATAGCGCCGAACGTCGTCGGTTCCTTGGGCGGGTTTGCTGCCGGCCGATTTCTCGATCAATCCGATTTGGGAATCTCCGCACTTAAGGATGACGTATGTTGGCGCAGGTCGAGCAACTTCGGCCATTCCCAAGGCGTCGCGATAAAATCGCAGCCCGTCTTGAAGCAGCGGGACGTCGATTGAAACTGAATAGCTGACGTTCATCTTCAATTCGGACTTTAAGCGATGATGTCGGGCGTGAGCTGGTCTTCGAGATAGGCGATGCGGTCGCGCAGCAGCAGCTTGCGTTTCTTGAGCCGCTGAATCTGAAGCTGGTCGGCGACGCCCACGGCGAGCAGCGCCGAGATCGCCGATTCTAGATCGTGGTGCTCCAGCCGCAGCCGCTCCACTTCAGCGCGAATGGCGCCCTTGTCGATTTCGCCGGGTGCGTCGTTCATCGAAAGCCGCCCTGGACCGCTCGTAAACGCTCGGGAATCGATCGCCTTGGCGTGCGATTATCTCCCCGGAGGCAAGAGGCGTTCAAGCGAATTGCTCGATTAAGATTCATAGGCGCTCCGCATCTCCTCGATAGCAGCGATTTTGCCGTAGAGCGGCGCCCAGTCGTCGCGTTCGTCAATCGGGGCCCAGAGCGCCTCGACCTCGTCGATCAGCATCGTGCAGGGCGCAGCGCGACGGAAATAGGGGTGATCCAGCCGCACATTCCGCGCCGGCCGATATTGGGCCAAAGCGGTGCGGACCGGCGTAAAGGCCTCCGCCTGGTAATGGCCCGTTGACGGACTGCTATTTGCGCGCTCGACCGAGGCCAATCCGCCGCGCCAGTCGAAAAAGGTCTGTTCGAACGGCGCTTTTGTTATCGTGAGAAAGTTGACCATCGCCTTCGCCAGCTCGATGTCGGCGTCGTCGCTCGCGGAGGCGAGGCCGAGCCGATTGAGCAGGGCCGCTCGGAACTCCTGTTGGATGCGACCCGGAAAGGTCGCGAGCGCCTTCTCCGCAGCCTTCAGTCCGATGAGATGGACCAGGCACTCGGCCAGGCGGGAAAGGTTCCAGCCCAGCGCTCCTGGCTGCCGGCCAAAGGCGTACAGCCCGATTTCGTCGAAATAGGCGGCGGTGAAGCTCGGGTCATAGACCGGCGCAAAGCGCCATGGTCCATAGTCGAAGCTCTCGCCGGTGACGTTGATATTGTCCGAATTCAGCACGCCGTGAACGAAACCTGACGCCATATAGCCGGCGCCGAGCCTGGCAACGCGCCCCACGACCTCTTCGAGAAAGGCGAGGGCTCTTTCAGGCGCCGGCAGGTCTGCGATGGCGGGAAAATAATGGCGGCAGACGTGGTCGACGAGCCTGTCGGTCGCCGCGGTGTCGTCATGGAAGGCGAGGCGCTGAAACGTGCCGATGCGAATGTGTGAATGCGACAGGCGCACCAGTACGCTGGAACGCGTCGGCGACGGTTCGTCGCCGCGCATGAGCGCCTCTCCGGTCTCGATCAGACTGAAGGTCTTCGAGGTGTCGACCCCCAAAGCCTCCAGCATTTCCGTCGCCAGAATCTCGCGAACGCCGCCTTTCAGCGTCAGCCGGCCGTCGCCGCGACGCGACCAGGGAGTCTGGCCGCTGCCCTTGGTGCCGAGGTCGAGCAGTCGGCCGTCCTTAGAGTCGCGCAGCTGCGCGAAGAGGAAGCCGCGTCCGTCGCCGAGATCCGGATTGTAAACGCGGAATTGATGGCCGTGATAACGCAGCGCCAATGGGTGCGCGAACCCGCCCGGCAGCGGGGAAAAGCGTCCGAAATGCGCGATCCATTCCGCGTCGCTGAGCCCGTCGAGACCGACGCGCGCCGCCCAGCGCTGATTGCGATAGCGTAGCAGATGCTTCGGAAAGGTGGCGGCTTCGACACGGTCGAAGAAAGGCTCGCCGAGGCCCTCATGCAGCGTCTCGGCGCGGTACAACTCGGTGACGGGCATAAGGACGAGGTCTCGCAAATCGCGCGCCGCGGGGCGAATGGTTCAAAAAATAAGGCGGAGATCTCTCTCCGCCCATGGCGTAAAGCGAAAGTGTCCTATCCCGAAACGCTAGTGGCGCGTCTCGCTGATCGATAGTTTGGCCAGCTCGTCCTTGATCTGCAATTTCTTTCGCTTTAGTTCCGCTATCTTCAATTCGTCCGCGTGGGGGTGCAGCTGTTCCTCTTCGATCTCCTTCTTGAGCGCCTCATGGCGACGCTGGAGTTCGACGATATGGCCCTGCAAGGACATGCGAAACCTCCTTAACTTCTCTCCGCTCGACAAGCGGGAGCACAATAAGTCTGCCACAAAGCGGGCTCGTCGCAAGACTTGAAATCGCGCAATGTCACAATTCTTTTGCATGGAATTGGGGCGTTCTTTACGGAACGTCAATTTTTTCCATAGCTTGCGCTGGGGTGCGGTCCACAGCGTCGCAGAAGGAGCGCGCTTGCGCGGCGCAACGTACGCCAGTATAGACGGGCGCTCCGGCCCATCGGGCCCAAGGGCGCGTAGCTCAGCGGGAGAGCACTACGTTGACATCGTAGGGGTCACAGGTTCAATCCCTGTCGCGCCCACCATTGAATCTAAACAATTGTAGAATCAAAGACTTGTAGAAATAGTCGAATATGCGGAGGCGCCGATGCGCGTCGTCGACGAATGCAGATCAAACATCCGAATTGATAAATTGCGCCCGGTCGTGCGCAGGGAGGCGCGATGCCCGCTTCATCCGCTTTCCGCCGCTTCACGCTTCGCGTGAATTCAAAGCGCGCCGCCGGCGCCGCCACGCTCCTTGCCGCCCTCGCCGGGGGCTCACTGTCGATTGTGGAGACGCTTACCGGAAGCGAATATCTCAGCAGCATCGCAAGCCCGTCCGGCGGCCATGTCGGGACGAACGTCGAGCTGAAGGCGCTTTCGATCCGGGGAAAGGCCTCCGGATACGAAATTTTCCGACAGGGGTTCTATGCGCCGTTCGATGGCGGCGGACAGCACTATTACCTTTCTCTCTCAGCGTGCTCGCCTGGCGCGTCGGGCAATGATTTTACGCAAGTCGCGCCGAATGTGGGAACCGGGTGCTGGCTGGCGGCGTCAGCGCCGGAAAAGGGATATGACTTGCGCGCGGCGGGCATGCGCGCCGGCGACGTCGTCACCTATCAGAGCGCAAACAACATTGCCCTTACCAAGATTTTGGCTGTAGGCGGCGCGATCTTTATGCCTGGAGGGGCGCCGTTTCGCCTGCCATGCAATGCTCGGTTCAGCAGTTCGACAGATATAAGCTTCGCGGGAAACAGCGCAGACCCAGGAACGCTGAAGCTCGACTCCGGCTGCACGCTGTCTACAGATTTGTTTGTGTTTGTGGACGCAAGCCCGAGTTTCTATGGCGTCAGGATAGATGAAAACAATCCGACGGCAACTTTGCCGCGTGCGACAATTGCGCAGGGGGCGCATGCGGCCGACATAACAGGGCTTGTCTTCGAGAATTCGTCGATCATCAACAGCTCGACGCTGACCCTCCAAATTGCTCTTCTTGCGACGGCGGGCCACACAATCTCTTACCCCAAGATCATTGGAAGCTACTTCCAACTGACCCCGGCGACGACGCAAAACCAATGCATCAACTTGTCGACTAACAACTTTGCCGGAGATATCCGTTATCCGGTAATTTCTGGAAATGAATGCGTCGGCTCGACGATCCTTGCCGAGGGCCTTAACCCCGACATCAACAACAACACGCTGAGCGGTTATCTTTTCGGTCAAGGCATCGCGCTTGGCGCGGCAATCGGCCCGTTGCCGTCAACACGCGGATGCCGCATTGAGGGCAACATATTCCGGGACACAACGCCCGGCTCTCTCGACGTAAACGTGACGCCTCCGGGAGGCATCGAGAACAATTGCTTCAACAGCTATATCGCGAACAACACATGCGATAATCTTGGCGGGCCGTGCATCACTACATTCGCAGATGAAACCGTGCTTGTTTCAAACAAGGCGCGCGATGTTGGCAAGGGACAGGCGAATTACGGTGCACATGCTGCATATACCATTATAATTGGCTCGGCAGGAACTGCTAGAGACGCGTCCTCCCACGTCACCATGATTGGCAACGTCGCCGAGCAGGGCGACACACCCGGCGCGCCGGGGTGCGGATTGGTGATCGCACCGAATGTCGCGGGGCGCATCGAAGGATACGGAAACCAGTTCGCCGGGGCCGACGGCTCGATTTGCGCGCCGGCGTCCATCGCAACGATCGACCCTCGGCTTTCGCACGCCCCGTCGCCGGCATCGCCTTCGCGCAAGAAGAGCGACAAGCCATGATGTCCAAGGCGAAGCAGACGGCGGTCCGCGGCGGTGATTAATGTCCAAACGCTTGCCCCTGTCGCAACGGACTAAGACTTTGCCCGTAAATTCAATGTATTGTGGGAACTTCGGCAAGGATCGTTCGTTTAGATGTCGGGAGGTCGATCATGCTCCCGACCAATCGAATCGACGATCGGGTGTCGCTGGTGATCCAGCGGGAAGTTGGAATGGCGCTGCGGCTGTCATTCGAGGCGGCGACCCGCGAGCCGCTGCCTGAACGAATGGCCCTGTTGCTGCTGCGGCTGGCCTTAGCTGAGTCGCTGGGAATTGCTGCCGAGGAAGACGAGGCGGAGGGGCCAATCATGCGGCGCGAGGATTAGCGTCGGCCGCCGTGTTGCCTTTAACCGCGATCTTTGCCGTTTCTGGTTCTTTGCGCCGAATGCAGATAGCGTTGCGCCCGCCAGGGTCGGTCGACCATTGGCGATTAGCTCAAAGGACTGTCCTATGATCTACAGAAAACTGCTGGGCGCGGCGGCGCTCAGCGCAAGCCTTGCGTTCTCCTTCGTTCCCGACGCTGACGCCCTGCCGATCCAAGTGCCCGACAATTCGCAGAGCTCTTTGCATCTCGTCTATGGCGGCTGCGGACCCTATGGGCACAGAGGACCATGGGGCGGATGCCGTCGCGGCGGCCAGTGGAGCGGCTGGAGACGGCCATACTGGCGCCGCTGGTGAACCCAGTCCGGTAACCCCTTCGGCCGCTTGCCGGGCGCATCAGGAGATTGGCGGTTCGCTTCGCCGATCTCGTCTCTTACTCATTTGCAAGGCCGGCTGCAGCCGTCCATAGCTGCTTCCGCCCCCGTACGGGCTGGCGGAGGAGACCATGGACCTGCCTAGCGTTGACCCACTGATCGGGATCGGCGTCGCCGCTTCGACCGCCATCACCGACGCGGTCTATGTGTTCTTCAACGCGGCGGTGTCCGAGCGCCGGCGCGTTGCCGCGGCGAGCTGGAGCAGCGTCTGGTATCTGCTCTCGGCATTCGCCGTCATCAGCTACACGTCGAACTGGGCTTATGTGGCCTTTGCGGCGGTCGGCGCCTGGATCGGCGGCTTCCTGTCGATAACGGTTCTGAACCGGCTCGCGCCGCGGCGAAAATAGAAATTCGGCGCAAAAAAAACGCCGCTTGCGCGGCGTCGAGAAGCATAAATTTCGCGGGCTCAGTCGCGAACGATGGTCTGACTTTGATCTTGGATCAACAGCAGGGGCAGGCGTCTGCCAGCTGCGCTGGCGACGCTTAACTCCTGCTTGTCGCGCGCGAAACCGCGCGACTTTTGGGCGGTGTCGACATTGGTGGCGAGACCCAGGGCGAGAAAGCCGACCCAAAACGCCAGCGGCATGAAGCGCGAGTTCGAAAACGGCATTCCGGTCTCCCTGGATTTAGAATGGCGCCTCTCGACGCCATCGCAGCTTTCCTCAATCCGCGTTCGATAAAAAGCGCCAGGAACGAGGAACCTGATGGCGCCAGATCAAAAATCTTCCGTCTCTGGCCGGCGCTGTAGGCTGTAAGCCTGTCAAACTTGGCGCCAAAGCTTGCATTTCCTGTGGACCTATGCCTGTGGAATAAAACCGCATTAGCCTGCGCCCAGGAAGTGTGCAGCGATGACCTTCACGACCACCGAACGGCCCGCGCCCGTGGTCAAGAGCGGGCATGTCCAACTGTCGATCATTGTCGCCGAGTCGGAAAAGACCACTCTGCAGAATCAGATTTTCGATCAGATTCGCTCGATGATTCTAAACGGGCGGCTTAAGGGCGACGATCCGATGCCGACCACGCGCGAGCTCAGCAGCCAGCTCGGCGTTTCGCGCAACACGGCGGTTCTCGCTTATGAGCGGCTGATCGCCGAGGGCTATATCCGCACCAAGCCTTATGTCGGCACCTTCGTCTCGCCCGATCTGCCGGACACGGCGTTCCTGTCGGCCGATCATCGCGCGCCGCCCGCCAACGAGGCGGGCGCGGCGGATGAAGCGCCGATCTCTTGCGCCGCCTTGCGCACCCATCGTCTCGCCGACCCCGAGCGCCGCCGTCTTGCCGCCGACTTCTGGGTCGGCCGGCCCGACGCGCGGTCCTTTCCGCTGAAAGCCTGGTCGCATCACATCAAGAACCGTCTGAAGGCGGTCGGCTCCAATCTCACGAGCTATAATGATCCAGCAGGGCTGCTGGAGCTGCGGCGCGCGATCGCCAAGCACCTCGCGCCGGCGCGCGGCGTCGTCGCCGATCCGGAGCAGATCGTCATCGTCGGCGGTTGCCAGGACGGCTTCAACCTGGTCGGGCGCCTGCTGGTCAGTCCGGGCTGCGCCGCCGTCGTCGAGTCCCCTTGCTATCAGGGCGCGGCCTTCGTGCTCGAAAGCCTTGGGGCGACGCTTCACCCCGTGCCGGTCGATCAGGACGGGCTCGACGTGTCGCGGCTTCCAAAGACCAAAGGCGCCGTCGCCTATGTCACCCCGTCGCATCAATATCCGATCGGCGTGACCATGAGCCTGCAGCGGCGGCTCGAGCTTCTCGCCTGGGCGACGCAATACGACGCCTACATCATGGAAGACGACTATGACAGCGACTTCCGCTTCATCGGCTCGCCCTTGACGGCGCTCAAAGGTCTCGATCGCAACGAGCGCGTCATCTATCTCGGGACATTCTCGAAATGCATGGGGCCGGGACTGCGTCTCGGCTATGTGGTCTTGCCGCGTCGTCTCGCCGAGGCTGCGCGGCGGATGAAAATGCTGATGAACAACGGCCAGAGCTGGCTCGAACAGGCGGCGATGGCGGATTTCATGTCGAACGGCGAATTCGGGCGCCATTTGCGGCGCATCCGCCAGCTTTATCGGGAGCGGCGCGACGCGCTGCTCAACGCGCTCAGGAATCACTTCGGCCCTTGCGAGATTTACGGAGATCAAGCCGGCATGCATCTCGTCTGGAAGTTGCCGGACGGTTTTCCGGACGCCGCCGAGGTGGAGAAGAGGGGGCTCGCCGCCGGCGTCGGCGTCTGTTCGCTGGCGACGGGCTCGGCGCTGCGCTTTGATGACAATGACGGCGGCGACCGGCTGCTGATGCTGGGCTTCGTGGCGCTTACCGAAAAAGAAATCGAGAACGGCATCGCGCGCCTCGCGCAGGCGCTGAAGGGTTAGCGCTTAGCGCGCTTTCAAAACAGCGCGAGCTAACCCTCTCCCATCGGGAGAGGGTGGTTGCGAAGCAACCGGGTGAGGGGTTGCGGCGTTGCATAGGTTTGCGTAACGCAGTGGCGCGCCGCTCACATTGACTTCAAGTGAAGCGAGTAGCCCCTCACCCGGTCGCCTCCGGCGACCACCCTCTCCCTCAGGGAGAGGGTTGGCGCGCGTTTGTTCGAGGCGTCATGAATAATCACATCCGCCCTTTCCGCCTGCGCGCCATCCCTGCCGGCGTCTGGGCGCTCGGGATCGTGTCGCTGCTCATGGATTTCTCCTCGGAGATGATTCATGCGCTGCTGCCGATCTATCTCGTCGGCGCCATGGGCGCGTCTATGGCCGAAGTCGGCGTCATCGAAGGAGTCGCCGAGGCGACAGCCTCGATCGTCAAGATTTTTTCGGGCGCGCTTTCGGACTGGTTCGGTCGGCGCAAGCAACTCGCGATCATCGGCTATGGGCTGGCGGCGCTCACCAAGCCGATGTTTCCGCTCGCGCCGAATATTGGTTGGATCATGTCGGCGCGCTTCCTCGATCGCGTTGGAAAGGGCATCCGCGGCGCGCCGCGCGACGCTCTCGTCGCCGACAGCGCGCCGGCCGCGGTTCGTGGCGCCGCCTTCGGCCTGCGCCAGTCGCTCGACACGGTCGGCGCCTTTCTCGGGCCAGCCGTCGCGGTCGCCGTGATGTGGCTTTCCGCCAATAGCATTCCACTGGTGTTTTGGATCGCCACTATCCCGGCGGCCCTCGCCGTCGCGGTTCTGGCCTTTGGGGTCCGCGAGCCGCAGAGCTCGCGACCGCCGCGGCCGGCGCGCTTTCCCCTGCATATCGAGGAAATCCGCCGGCTCGGCGGCGCCTTCTGGATCGTTACGGCGATCGGCGTCGTCTTCAGCCTGGCGCGTTTTTCGGAAGCCTTTCTCATCCTGAAGGCGCGCGCCGTCGGCCTGCCGGAGGCGCTTGCGCCGCTCGTGCTCGTCGCGATGAATGTCGTCTACGCCAGCGCTTCATATCCCGTCGGCGCCTTCTCCGATCGCGGCGATCGGAAGACGCCGCTGATGGCTGGCCTTGTCGCATTGATCGCCGCCGACGTTGCTCTTGCCAGCGCCGAGCATTTGCCCCTCGTGTGGGTCGGCATAGCGCTCTGGGGCCTACATATGGGCCTCACCCAGGGACTTCTCGCTGCGCTCGTCGCCGACGTTGCGCCCGCGGCGTTGCGAGGCTCAGCCTTCGGGGTCTTCAATCTTGCGAGCGGCGTTGCGCTGCTCGGCGCCAGCGCGGGCGCCGGAGCGCTCTGGGACGCTTTCGGACCTAGCGCCGTCTTCTTGGCGGGCGCTGTTTGCGCGTCGCTGGCGCTTGTCGCGCTTTGGGCGGACCGGCATCGAACCGGCGCATTAACCGATGGCTAAGCATATCGCTTAAACATTGAAAACCAAGCATAAATCTTCCGCAATTGCGCCATTGTTGGCCGCTCATTTCGAAACCTCGGGGGCGCTGGCGTTTAAAGCACGCAGCATCGAGGTTCTAAATGAGAAAACGAGTTTTCGGCCTCGCCGTCGCGGCGTCATTGGCCGTCATGTCCGCATCGGCCGCAGACCTGCCTTCACGCAAGGGGCCGCCGCCGGTCTATATTCCGCCGCCGCCGCCGATGATGACCTGGACCGGCATCTATGTCGGCCTCAATCTCGGCGGCGGATGGCTCGATCGATATAACTATGGATACTGGCTTCCGTTCTCCAACGGGTCAAACCCCGGTGGCGTCATCGGCGGCGGTCAGATCGGCTACAACTATCAGTTCACGCCGCTCCTGGTCGCCGGCCTCGAAACCGATTTTCAGGGATCGACCGTCGGCTCTGGCGGCAACCAGATTTGGGGCGCGACGCGCAGCGTCAACTGGTTCGGCACCGTGCGCGGCCGCGCCGGCGTGTCGCTGCTCAATTCGCAACTGCTCCTCTATGGCACCGGCGGCTTCGCCTATGGCGACCTGAATCTCAACTACGGATGGCTTGGCTCTCAGTCGCGAGTCGCGACTGGCTGGACGACCGGCGCAGGGCTCGAATACGCCTTTCTGCCGAACTGGTCGGGGCGGGTCGAATATCTCTATGCAAACATGGGCGCGAATTACGGCCCGACTTATGCTGGACCCTTCGTCATCGAAACCCAGCAACGGGCCCATCTCAATACCATTCGCGCCGGCGTGAACTATCGCTTCAACTGGCTGTTTGCGCCTTCTGGCCCGCCGATAGGGGCCTACTGAAGGCCAACGCCGTCGGACGTCAGCAGCAAAAGCCCCGGCGACGGGGCTTTTTGCATGCGCAGGGGCCGCCGACGGCCAGTGGTTGCGGCGCCGCAACAATTGAATTATCTGCTTGGAAGCGTTCCGAGAAGCGGATCGGCGCACGCGAGAGGGTTCCACATGGCCGACGTCGACACAGACAGGCTCGCCGCGCGCCGGCCGCTGTCGCCGCATCTCACGATCTTCAAGCCTATCCTGACGATGATGATGTCGATCGCCCATCGCATCACTGGCGCGGGGCTATACGTCGGCATGGCGCTTCTGACGCTTTTCCTGCTCGGCGCCGCGATCGGCGGCGGCGCCTTCGCCGCCGTGTCCTGGATCGCGTCAGGCTTCATCGGCAATCTGCTCATGGTGATGATCGTTTGGGCGATCTTCCATCATCTGCTCGGCGGCGTGCGTCATGCGCTCTGGGATCGCGGCCTGTACATGGACCCGCAGGGGCGTGAACTGCTGGCGCAAGCGACGCTCGCCGGCGGAATCCTGCTGACGCTGCTCCTTTACATCTTCAAGACGCTGGCGAGCTAGGAGGAGCGAATCCATGACGGTTGCGACAAGATTCAATAGCGGTCGAACCGGGTCCGGCGACGCCTATGTCTCCGACCGCAGCGGTTCGCCTCACGCGCAATTCATGCGCCTGACCTCCTATGCGCTGATTCCGCTCGGCGCGTTGAGCGCCTGGTGGATCCTCGGGCTTGCAGGCAAAACGCTCGAAGGCGTGCGTGCGGAAATCGGCAGACCAATTCCCGCGCTCGCGCTTCTCGCTTTCGGCGCCGTCGGCATGGTCCATGCACGGCAGGGCATGGACGAAATCATCGAAGACTATGTGCATGACGAAGCGCTGAAGACGCGGGCGCTCGTCGCCAACCTTTGGGCGTCGCGCGTGATCGCGGCGCTCTGGGTCGTCGCGATCCTCCTCATCGCTGCGCCCAAGTAGCGGGACGATGCGAGCGACAGCGCTTGCTCGAAGTCAATAAACGCGCCTAGTTACGACGCGGCGAAACTGCGTTCGATCGGATGACATCCCAGAAGGCTTGATGATGGTTGCAAGAGGTTCTGCATCAAATGTGTCGGCTGGCGGCCGCGCGTATCCGATCGTCGATCACACCTTTGACGTCGTCGTTGTCGGCGCCGGCGGGTCGGGGCTGCGCGCGGTCGTCGGTTGCGCCGAGGCTGGACTGAACGTCGCCTGCGTCACGAAAGTCTTTCCCACGCGTTCGCACACCGTAGCGGCGCAAGGCGGCATCGCCGCCGCGCTCGGCAACATGGGGCCGGACAATTGGAAATGGCACATGTACGACACCGTCAAAGGCTCCGACTGGCTCGGCGACCAGGACGCGATCGAATATATGTGCCGAAACGCGCCGCCGGCTGTCTATGAGCTGGAACATTGGGGCGTTCCCTTCTCGCGCACGAGCGAAGGCACGATCTATCAACGTCCGTTCGGCGGCATGACGACGGATTTCGGTAAGGGCCCGCCAGCGCAACGCACCTGCGCGGCCGCCGATCGCACTGGCCACGCCATGCTCCATACGATGTATGGGCAGGCGCTGAAGCTCAACACGAAATTCTTTGTCGAATTCTTCGCGATCGATCTGATCATGGGTCATGACGGCGCCTGTCGCGGCGTGGTGTGCCTGAAGATCGACGACGGGACGATCCATCGTTTTCGCGCGGCGCTGACCGTGCTCGCGACCGGCGGCTACGGCCGCGCCTATCTCTCAGCCACGTCGGCGCATACCTGCACCGGCGACGGCAACGCCATGGTGCTGCGGGCCGGCCTGCCGCTGCAGGACATGGAGTTCGTGCAGTTTCATCCGACGGGAATCTATGGCGCGGGTTGTCTGATCACCGAAGGCGCGCGCGGCGAGGGCGGTTATCTGACCAACAGCGAGGGTGAGCGCTTCATGGAGCGCTACGCGCCCTCGGTGAAGGATCTTGCGCCGCGCGACATGGTCTCACGCGCCATCACCGTCGAGATTCGCGAAGGCCGCGGCGTCGGCAAGAATCAGGATCATGCCTATTTGCATCTCGAACATCTCGATCCGCAGATTTTGCATGAGCGTCTGCCGGGCATATCGGAGAGCGCCAAAATCTTCGCGGGCGTCGACGTGACGCGCCAGCCGATCCCGATCCTTCCGACCGTTCATTACAATATGGGCGGCATACCGACGAATTTTCACGGCGAGGCGCTGCGCAAGCGCGACGGCAATCCTGACGAGGTGACGCCGGGCCTGATGGCGCTTGGCGAAGCGGCTTGCGTCTCGGTGCATGGCGCCAATCGCCTCGGCTCGAACTCTCTGATTGATCTCGTCGTCTTCGGCCGCGCCGCGGGGCTGCGCGCCGCCGAACTCATCAAGCCGAACGATACGCAGCCGGAGCTGCCGTCGGACTCCGCCGATCTCGCGCTGTCGCGGCTCGATTTTTTCCGCAACGCCAATGGCGGAACGTCGACCGCGACATTGCGCGATCGGATGCAGCGGACGATGCAATCGCATTGCGCCGTCTATCGCACCGGCGAAGTTCTCGCCGAGGGCGTCGAACTGATCAACGCGGTGTGGCGCGACGGCGCCGACGTCAAGATCGCCGATCGCTCGCTCATCTGGAATTCCGATCTGATCGAGACGCTCGAATATGACAATCTCATCGTGCAGGCGGTCACGACGATGGAGAGCGCCGCCAACCGCACCGAGTCGCGCGGCGCCCATGCGCGCGAGGATTTCCCGAACCGCGACGACAAGAACTGGATGAAGCATACGCTGGCGACGATCGATCGCGATAAGAAGACCTCATCGATCGACTATCGTCCGGTGCACAGCTACACGATGACGAACGAGGTCGCTTACATCGAGCCGAAAGCGCGGGTGTATTGAGATGGTCGAATTCGCGCTTCCCAAAAACTCTGTCGTCGGCGAAGGCAAAATCTGGCCGAAGCCCGAAGGCGCCGAACGCGTTCGCGAACTGCGCATCTATCGGTGGAATCCTGAAGACGGCGCCAATCCGCGCATCGACACTTTTTTCATCGATGTCGACGACTGCGGGCCGATGGTCCTCGACGCGCTGATCTGGATCAAGAACAAGATCGATCCGGCGCTCGCCTTCCGCCGCTCCTGCCGCGAGGGCATCTGCGGCTCCTGCTCGATGAACATCGACGGGCTGAACACGCTCGCCTGCACCAAGGGCATGGACGAGATCGACGGCGCGATCAAAATCTATCCGCTGCCGCATATGGCGGTGGTCAAGGATCTCGTGCCCGATCTGACGATTTTCTACGAGCAGCATGCGGCGATCCAACCCTGGCTGCGGGCCGGACCGGACCCCGAGAAGGAGCGCCTACAGTCGCCGGCGCAGCGGGCGAAGCTCGACGGGCTCTATGAATGCATTCTGTGCGCCTGCTGCTCGACGGCCTGTCCGAGCTATTGGTGGAATTCCGACCGATTTCTGGGTCCGGCGGCGCTGCTACAGGCGTTCCGCTGGGTGCAGGATTCGCGCGACGAAGCGACGAAAGACCGAATCTCCTATGTCGACGACGTGTTCCGCCTTTACCGCTGTCATACGATCATGAATTGCACCCAGGTTTGCCCGAAGAGCCTGTCTCCGGCGAAGGCGATCGCCGAGCTCAAAAACATGGCGATCGCCCAGGACGAAGCGCTGGCCCGCCGAACGCAGGCCCGTTGAGCGCCCGCCGCCTTGATCCCGCCGCCTCGGCGGTTTAGGACGGCTGCAAACGTCTATGGAGAGTTGCGCCATGTCGACCAGCGCTCGTCTTGCTTTTGGCTCGCTAGTTCTCGCCGCTTTTCTCGTCGCGGCGGGCGGCGAGGTCGCTTCCGCCCAGCAGCTTCAGGTCGACCCGAATGCGCTCGACATGTCCGGCGCTGTTTCAACGCCGCCGAAGGCCAAGAAGGCTAAAGCGCAGCAATCGCAGCGCGGCGGGGCGGCCCAGCAGCAGCAGGGCGGCGGCAACCGCCAATTCGGCGAGCTTGAGGGCTGGTCGCCAGGACAGACGCCGCCAGGAAAAGAGAAGGAAGCCGAGAAGCCGAGTTCGTCCGCCGGCAAAATGCCTATCGGCATGTCGCCTTCCGGAAACATGTCGGTCGGCATGCCTTTCTGAAACCGGAGACGCCGGGTCGCCGGCTGGAGTTAGATGATGGCGTATAAGGTCGCGGTCGTCGGCGCTACGGGCAACGTGGGCCGCGAAATGCTGGATATTCTCGCCGAGCGCCGCTTTCCCGTCTCGGAAGTCGTCGCGCTCGCCTCGTCGCGCTCGATCGGCGCGGAAGTGTCCTTCGGCGACAGGATATTGAAGTGCAAGGCGCTCGATTCTTATGACTTTTCCGATACGGATATCTGCTTGATGTCGGCCGGCGGCTCGGTCGCCAAGGAATGGGCGCCGAGGATCGGCGCGCAGGGCTGCGTCGTCATCGACAATTCGTCGGCCTGGCGCATGGACCCAGAGGTGCCCTTGGTCGTGCCGGAGGTGAACGCCGGCGCCGCTGCGGGCTTCGCCAAGAAGAACATCATCGCCAATCCCAATTGTTCGACCGCACAATTGGTCGTCGCGCTGAAGCCTTTGCATGAGGCGGCGACGATCAAGCGCGTCGTCGTCTCGACCTATCAGTCGGTCTCGGGCGCGGGCAAGGAGGGCATGGACGAACTCTTCGCGCAGACGCGCTCGGTGTTCGTCTCCGATCCCGTCGAAGCGAAGAAGTTTCCCAAGCGCATCGCCTTCAACCTCATCCCGCACATCGACGTCTTCATGGAAGACGGATTCACCAAGGAAGAGTGGAAGATGGTCGCGGAGACGAAGAAGATTCTCGACCCCAAGATCAAGCTCGTCGCGACCTGCGTGCGCGTGCCGGTCTTCATCGGCCATTCGGAGGCGGTGAACATCGAATTCGAGAAGCCGATTTCGGCCGACGAGGCGCGCGACATCCTGCGCGAGGCGCCGGGTCTGCTCGTGATCGATAAGCGCGAAGCCGGCGGTTACATCACGCCGCATGAGGCGGCGGGCGAGGACGCGACCTATGTTTCGCGCATTCGCGAAGACCCGACGGTCGACAACGGTCTCGTGCTGTGGTGCGTCTCCGACAATCTGCGCAAGGGCGCCGCGCTCAACGCGGTCCAAATCGCGGAAACGCTGATGAACCGCAAGCTGCTGACGCCGAAGCAGAAGGCGGCGTAGCGAAGTGGGGCAATGGAAAACGCGAGAGAGATCAAGCTAGCCGACGTTGCGGCTTGCTTTGCGCGAATTGACATTGAATTTCAAAATTTTCATGGAAAGCTATTTAGCTTCATATTGCCAGAGCCTAGCCGTCTCCAAAAAATCCTTGAGGGGGCAAAGTTTTCTAGGGACGCGTTTCCAGATCGGCATCCGGCCACTGTTGTCGTTGGGAAGCTGGCCCCTCTAGTTCGCATTCAATCCAAGGTCGCCATGGGATCTGCAAATCAGATCCTGCAGGTTTCCTTCGCGGTGAGCGATCTAAAACTTCCCGACCATGACTATCTCGCGCTGATTTCTCCAGTGGCGATGTCAGAATCTGGAACAAATTATGGACGCGCATACAATTCGATCAGCTTTCTTCGATCGCTCATAAGTCTGCCCTTTGGAAAATTGGCTTCTTACAATTGGATCGCCGATTTTGATTTCGATTCAAAAGGAAAAATTAATTTGCCGGGAGAGGCGGTCCGAATGCCGATTCATGCAGATCTTTTTAAGTTCATAGACCAGCATCTAATTTCTGAACTGGTTTCGCGGCTCGCCTTGCAGGGAAGTGAGCTTCGCCAACGCATGCAACGGGCGTGCAACTTTTTCGATATGGCGATGAATCAGACCAATGAAGCATTCCGGTTCGCCTCCTACTGGATCGCGCTCGAAATAATTGTCGGGGGTAAGAGCGACTCCATTAGGGCCCAACTTGCGGACGCCTATGGCGAGAAGAAAAAAAGCTTCGCTGACGACCATTTGTGTTTCAAAGAAATCTCAGACGTTCGTCACGCCCTTATGCACAAGGGACAGTTTGGGGTTTTACCTTCCTATCATGAACGCCTTTTGCAGCTCTATTTTTGGGACATCATAATTTATCAGGTAGGACTTGAACCACGTCGACTTGCATGGGCTCTAGTTAAGAGCGGGCTCATCGATCAAGAGAAGCAGGCTTTTCCCGAAAAGCGCCGCGAGGAGTTGTGATGGCTACTTCACGATCTTGAACAGCGCGGCGTCCGGAATCTTCGCCTGATCGATGTTGAAGACCGAGATGAGCGTCTCATAGCCCTGCGGGTCTCGCACCTGCCACTGCTTCAGTTTGAAAGTCTTGGGATCGAAGATCAGGCGCACATGCGAGGTGCCGCCGAAGGTCGCCTTGTCCTCGATGAAGACAGTGACGCCGGAATCTTCGATCTTGACGTCCTCGACGGTGACGTCCTTTTCAAGGTCGATCTTGTCTTTCATCAGGAATTTGAGCGGCGTCTGGGTGATGAAATAGAGGTCCTGAGTGTTAAGCTTGCGGTCGCGCACCGCGACCTGGGCGCCATCGGCGACGACCTCCATGGTCGCAGGCTGGGCATATTCGAATCGGACCCGGCCGGCGCGCTGCACATGCAGCCTGCCTTCGGAGCGCTTGCCGTCGCCGCCGATCTGCACGAAATCGGCCGTCATCACCGGCGAGGCGTTAAAAAAGGCATTGGCGCGCTTAAGCGCCTCAGCGCGCGTCAAAGGCTTCTCCGGCTCCGCCGCGGGCGGCGGCGCGACCGTGGCGGCCGCTCCCGCCGGGGCGGGGGCTTGAGCCGTCGGCTTTGCGCCCTTCGGCGCGGCGGGTTCTGCAGGCTTCGTTTCGCCAGCTTTGGCGTCAGCAGGTTTGGCGTCAGAAGCCTTCGTCTCGGCAGGTTTAGCCTCGACCGATTTCGATTTCGTCTCCGCGATCTTAGCTTCGGCCAGCGTCGCCGCGCCCGACTTGCCTTCGCCGGCCGGAGAACTTTCCTGAGCGGGCCGCGCAGCGCGGGCGACGCTCGCGGCGGCGGCTGGAACGGCGAAAGAAAGTGCGGCGATCAGCGCGACGGCAGAGGCATATTTCACGGCGGGTTCCGACTCAGAGAGGCTGGATGCCGTCTTGCTAACATAAATTGGCGGAATTGGGGGCAGAACGACGACGCCGGGTGGGGCGATCGGGCGGGAGGGTTCCTTCATCCCCGGGAGGCCTCTCAGAGGCCATCCCCAAGAAATCCCATGCTTGGCTTCGACCAATTGCCACTGCATTTACCCCACTCACGGAAGTCGTCCTCGGAGGTGATTCGGTCGAGATCACCGATCGACGCGATCGCGCCAGCTTGACATAAATTCGTATCGCGCCAAGTTCACAAAGTTAATATATGGGCGCGATAGATACTGATTTTTTCTGTAGATTCGCGTGATTTCGTGAAAGGAGTTTTGCAATGAAACAGTCCGAACTTTTTAGAATGCTCAATGCCGACGAGGCGGCCAAAATGGCTCCGCTTCCAGCGTCGGATGCAGAAACGCCGACCACGAGCCTGCCGACGTCCGGTTCCCAGTCGACCGCATCAGTTCATTTTGCCGGCAACGCGCCTGCGGCCCCGTACGACGCCGCCGCAGACGCCATTCCCGATCCAGTCGCGATCCGTGAGGAGAAGTGACATGGCCCTTTTCGTCCGAAATCAAACAAATCGAACTGTGTTCGTCGCCTTGGGCTACCACTGGCCGAATTGCCCCGACGGGGATAACTGGGGGAAAAAGGGATGGTGGCGAGTCGCGCCTGGAGGGACCGCCACCGTGCGCGGTGGAGCCTCCAATGGGGCGAAGTACTTCTTTCACGCGCACAACGACGACGGCACGTTACAATGGAGCGGTCCGTTTACGACTTTGCTTCCCAGCAATCCGTTCGACTGGTGCTGGCCAACGGGAAGCACGAATAGCACGCTGCGCGGCATGCAGAAAATCATTGTTCCGGCAACGAGCATAAACCACACAATAGTGTTGCAATAGCGCTGTTTCTCTCAACGCAAGTCATAGCCGGCCTCTTCCGGCCGTGACTTGCTCGCAAGATTACGCGCGATTTTCGGCGCCTACACCGCCGCCTCGAAATCGAAGGCGCCGCGGTCGACGCCGCCGCCGACCAGAATTTCGCGCTTGCCCGCATGGTTCGGGGGGCTCACCACCCCTTCCTGCTCCATACGCTCGACGAGCGACGCGGCCTTGTTGTAGCCGACTGACAGGCGGCGCTGGATGTAGCTCGTCGAGCATTTCTTGTCGCGCAGCACGATATTGACGGCGCGGTCGTAAAGGTCGCCGCCTTCCTCGGCGTCCATCGAGCCGGGCAGGGGGGCTTCGCCATCCTCGCCAGCGTCGTCCTCGGAGGTGATGGCGTCGAGATATTGCGGCGCGCCCTGAGTCTTCACATGGGCGACAATGTCCTCGACCTCGCGATCCGAGACGAAAGGCCCGTGCACGCGCGAAATGCGGCCGCCGCCGGCCATGTAGAGCATGTCGCCCTGGCCGAGGAGCTGTTCGGCGCCTTGCTCTCCAAGGATGGTGCGGCTGTCGATTTTCGACGTGACCTGGAAGGAGATGCGTGTGGGGAAGTTCGCCTTGATCGTGCCGGTGATGACGTCGACGGACGGGCGCTGCGTCGCCATGATGAGATGAATGCCGGCGGCGCGCGCCATTTGCGCCAATCTCTGGATCGCGCCCTCGATGTCCTTGCCGGCGACCAGCATGAGATCGGCCATCTCGTCGACGATGACGACGATATAGGGCAGCGTCGAGAGCGACATTTCCTCATGCTCGAAAATCGCCTCGCCGGTCTCGCGGTCGAAGCCCGTCTGCACGGTGCGCGTGATCGTTTCGCCTTTCGCTTGCGCCTCGGCGACGCGGGCGTTGTAACCGTCGATGTTGCGCACGCCGAGCTTCGACATTTTCTTGTAGCGGTCCTCCATCTCTCGGACCGCCCATTTGAGCGCGACGACCGCCTTCTTGGGATCGGTGACGACGGGCGTGAGGAGATGCGGGATATTGTCGTAGACGGAGAGCTCCAGCATTTTCGGATCGACCATGATCAGCCGGCACTCTTCGGGCTTCAGGCGATAGAGCAGCGACAGGATCATGGTGTTGATCGCAACCGACTTGCCCGAGCCGGTCGTGCCGGCGACGAGCAAATGCGGCATGCGCGCCAGATCGACGATCACCGGCTCGCCGCCGATCGTCTTGCCGAGCGCGATTGCGAGTTTGTGCTTGGAGCGGGCGAAATCCTCGCAGGCGATAAGCTCGCGCAGAAAGACCATTTCGCGGCGCTGGTTCGGCAGCTCGATGCCGATGGCGTTGCGCCCTGACACGACAGCGACTCGCGCCGAGACCGCGGACATGGAGCGCGCAATGTCATCCGCGAGGCCGATGACTCGCGACGATTTGATGCCCGGCGCGGGCTCCAACTCATACAGCGTGACCACCGGCCCGGGGCGCACGTTGATGATGTCGCCCTTGACCGAAAAATCCTCGAGCACGCCCTCGAGCTGACGCGCATTCTGTTCCAGCGCCTCCTGCGAAAGCTTTGCGCCGCTCGCCTGTTTCTTCGGTTCGGCGAGCAGGTTGAGGGGCGGCGTTTCATAGCGCGCATTGAAACTGGGCTGCGGCGCGCGGGTCGGGTTGCGCGTCCGGCGCGGCGCCGGCGGCGGAACCGCGTCGGCTTCGTCGAGATTGCGCGGGCGCTGCGGCGCATGCGCCGGATAAAGGTCCATCTCCTCGAAGATCGGCTCGACGCGCGGATAGCGGGGCGGTGGCGGCCTGTCCGTCGTTCGCGGGCCGCGCCTGAACCTTCCTGCCGTCCGCGCAATCCACGCCTTAAGCGCCAAACCGAGGTGGATGAGCGCGCCGAGCGAAATCAGCGCGACGCCGGGCTCGCCGCCATCGTCGTCGTCATCCTCCGCGGCCGGACGAATGTTGGCGTCGTCTTCGGAAGACCGGCTGCGCATGTCGGCTTCCGACTCAAAGCCGAAGCCCGCGGCGCCGGTGACGGCGAGGATGGCGACAAGAGCGGCGCCGGCGCCGAACAGCGCCAGCATGACTCCCGAGCCGGCGAAGATGGTGCGCGGAACGGCAAGAATGGCGTCGCCGGCGACGCCGCCGAGGCCGGTGGGCAGCGGCCAGCGATCCGTCGCGGGCAGGAGCGACGCGGTCGCGGCGGTCGCGAAGACGCCCAGGGTCCAGAGCCCGACGCGCAGCAGGGCGCGGCCGATCCGTCGACGTCGCATCAGGCGCAAGCCCTGGGTCGCAATCGGCACGATGGCCGCGATGGCGCCGAAGCCGACAAGCTGCATGAGCAGGTCGGAGACGATCGCGCCCGGCGGCCCGAGCAGGTTGCGGACATGGCCTGCGGTCGCGTGATTGAAGGAGGGATCTCGGGCCGACCAGCTGATGAGAGCTAATGTCAGCGCGGCGGCGGTCGCCACCAAGAAGACGCCGAGAAGTTCGGCCAGCCGACGACCGGCAAATTCGCGAAGCTGCTCGGTGAAGTGACCGCTTGCATGGCTGCGCATAGGTGGAGAAGCCCCGCTTGGTCGCGACGCCTGTGGCGCGCGGATGGGGGCAGCCTAGAAAACCTCGGTTAAGGCGCGCTTAACCCTGCTCTTCCGGCCTTTTGCCGTCGATCGCGACCGTCTGATTGAGTTCGGCGCCATAGATGAAGATCGCGGCCAAGAGCTGAAGAAAGACGATCGCGATCATGATGGAGGCGAGGCCCGCATAAGTCGAAATATAACTGCCGGCGAATCGGGCGAGATAGTTGCCGAAGCCGACGCCGAAGGCGATGGACGCGACCAGCGTCAGCGCCAGGCCGGGCGCGATGAAAGCCGTGTCGCGCCTAGTCGCCGGCAGATATTTGTGGGCCGCGAACAGCGCAATGGCGAGAACGGCGGTGGTGACGCCATAGCGCACCGGTTCATAGAGCGGCTGCAGCTCCTCGACGACGAGAGGAACGTAACGCTGGGCGATCGCTCGCGCCAGCGGCGCGAGCACCAGAAGAATGGCGATCGCCAGCAGAGAGGCGGCGCCGAGAAAAACGAACATGATCGACTCGAGCCGAAGCAACCACCAGGAACGCTTCTCCGGCGAGTCATAAGCTCGGTTCAGCGCGACGCGCAGCGCTTCTACGCCGGTTGCGGAAAAATAGATTGCGAACACGGCGCCGAAGGTGAGGAGCCCGCCATGCGGTTGCGTCAGCACGTTGTGGATTTCCCTCGAAATCGGCGCCGCGACGCTGGCCGGCCAAGCCTCGAAAAGAAGCTTTGTTGCGGCGTCCGCTTCCGCGTCCATGCCGAAAAAGCCGGCAAGCGCGGTCAGAAAAATGAGAAAGGGAAAGAGTGAGGTCAGGATCGAAAGCGCAATATAGCTCGCAATCGCCCAGCCATCGTCCTGGTTGAACTTCCGATAGGCCTCGTAAAGAATTCGCGGAATTTTTCGCATGCCCACCCATGATAGCATGCTAGTTTCGAATAAGGACGGCGCAGGGAAAGAATCCGGCCGATGAAGACCCTTCTTTTACGATGCTTGACCGCATTTTGCGCGACTTTTGTGATTCTCGCGCATTGGAAGAGTTCGGCGATAGCCAAAGATTGCAGCCGTCTCAATACGCAGACCGACATGAATTTGTGCGAAAGCGACAACTTCAAGCAGGTCGACGCCCAGCTTAACGCCGTTTACGCCAAACTGCTGAAAAAGATCAGCGCTTCTGGCCAGTCAAAACTGCGGGAGGCGCAAAAATCCTGGATCAGTTACCGGGACGCCCAATGCGCATTTGAGACGCTGGGGACGCTTGACGGCAGCATTCACAATATGGTCACGGCGCAATGTCTGGCGGATTTGACCGAGAATCAGACGAAACGGCTGCAGCATCAGTTGACCTGCGAGGAAGGCGACGTTTCCTGCGGCGGCCAGTAGCCGCGTGGTTAACTGGCGCGCGCTATTCACGCTGGAAATGGTCGTAGACGAGCCGAGCGGTCGCCTTGTTGACCCCCGGCACTTTCTCGAGGTCCGAAAGCGCGGCTTTCGACACCGCCTTCGCCGAGCCGAACGCCAAAAGCAGCGCGCGTTTGCGCGCGGGGCCGACGCCGGCGATCTCGTCGAGCGGATTCTTGGTGAATTCCTTCTTGCGCCGGGCGCGGTGTGTCCCGATCGCGAAACGATGCGCTTCATCGCGCAGCCGCTGAACGAAGTAGAGCGCCGGATCATGCGGGGGCAGACGAAACGGCTCCCGCCCTTCGATGAAGAAGGTCTCGCGTCCGGCGTTGCGGTCTGCGCCCTTGGCGATCGAGGCGACGGCGACGCCTTCGACGTCGAGACCGCGTAAGACCTCGCGCGCCACTTCGAACTGGCCGCGTCCGCCGTCGATGAGGATGAGATCTGGCTTCGACGGAAAGGCGTCGCTGTTCTGATCCTTCTCGCCTTCCTTGGCGAGCCTTGCGAACCGGCGCGTCAGCACTTCGCGCATCATGCCGAAATCGTCGCCCGGCGCGATGTCGGCGCTGCGTATGTTGAAAGTTCGGTAGTGGGCCTTCATGAATCCGACCGACCCGGCGACGATCATCGCGCCGATCGCCTGCGCGCCGCCGATATGCGAATTGTCGTAAACTTCGATGCGACGCGGCGCGGCTGTGAGGCCAAAGGCCTGGCCGAGCGCCGCGAGCAGGCGCTGCTGACTGGCGTCCTCAGCGAGCTTGCGGCCGAGCGCTTGCCGCGCGTTCTGCAGCGCATGATCCACGAGTTCGCGCTTCTCGCCGCGCTGCGGCGCGAGCACCTCGACGCGGCGGCCGAGCCGTGCGGTCAACGCTTCTTCGAGAAGCGCGCTGTCTTCGATCGGATGAGAGAGAAAGACGCAGCGCGCCGAAGGATGCTCCTGATAGAACTGCGCCAGAAAGGCGTCGAGCACCTCCGGCTCGGACAAAGTCGCGTCGGCGCGAGGGTAGTATGAGCGGTTGCCCCAGTTCTGATAGGCGCGGAAAAAGAACGCTTCGATGCAGAAGCGTCCGGCGTCCTTGGCGATGGCGAACACGTCGGCTTCTTCGACGCTGCGCGGATTGATCCCCTGCGCGCCCTGGATGGCGGAGAGCGCCGAGATGCGATCGCGCAGCCGCGCCGCGCGCTCAAACTCCAACCGCTCGGAGGCGTCGGTCATCTCACGCGCGAGCTGTTCGCGTACCGCCCGACTCTTGCCGGAGAGAAAATCGCGCGCCTCGCGCACAAGCTCGGCGTAATCCTCCATTGAGATTTCGCCGGTGCAGGGACCAGAGCAGCGTTTGATCTGATAGAGCAGGCAGGGACGCGTGCGATTGTCATAGAAGCTTTGCGCGCAGGAGCGTAGAAGAAAGGCGCGTTCCAGCGCGTTCAAGGCGCGATTGACCGCCCAGACGCTGGCGAAGGGTCCGAAATAGTCTCCCTTGCGCACGCGCGCGCCGCGGTGCTTCAAAATCTGCGGCGCTGTGTGATCCTTGGCGATCAGAATGTAGGGGAAAGACTTGTCGTCGCGCATCAGCACGTTGAAGCGCGGCTTCAACTGCTTGATGAGATTCGCTTCCAGCAGCAGCGCATCGGTTTCAGTCTCGACCGAGATGAACACCATCGTCGCTGTCGCCGAAATCATCCGCGCGATGCGGTTCACATGGCCGGCGAGGCGCGTATAGCTCGCGACCCGCTTGCGCACGTTCTTCGCTTTGCCGACGTAGAGCACCTCGCCGTTTTCGGCGATCATTCGATAGACGCCGGGTCCGTTCGGCGCGTGGCGCCAATGTTTCTTGATGACGTCGACGCCGCGCTTGACGCTTTCGGGAGTCTGCGGCGCCTCGACGGCCGCTTCGCTCAGCTCGGCCTCTGTCTCCGCAGGCGTTTCGGCCGCGTCGAAGGCGTCGTCTTCCTGCGGCGGAAGATCGCGCGGATTTGTGAACGGGGGCGTCATCGACCTAGATTTATTCGCCGCGGGCGGCGATGGAAAGACTCGCTCGATGTGCGCGAGCGAGCAAAGAGCTGTGCAGATTTTGGACCCGCCCGGCGTTTCCGCGGGTCACCGCTTGCGTGCGGCCGAGCGATTGGCCAGACTCCTGTTAAGCTTGGGCTGCGACGACTTGGGGGCGGAATGCAGGCGGCCAGAATCACCGTTGGCTCGGTCCTTTTTCCGGCGCTGGCGCTGGGCTTGGCCGCGCTCTTTCTGTTCGACGAGCGCTGGATTTTGCGCCTTCCCGCCGCCATTGACTTCGTTCCGGCGAGCGTCGCGGCGCTCTTATTGATCGGGGCCGCCTTCTCCGCCCTGCAGCACGCCGAGATCATCGGCGCCAGGGTAGGCGAGCCCTATGGCACGCTCGTGCTCACCATCGCCGTGACCATTATCGAACTCGCAATCTTGGCGTCGATGATCGAATATGGCAACGACGACCCGACCGAAGCGCGCGAGGCGGTCTTTTCAGCGATCATGATCGTTTGCAACGGCCTCGTCGGCCTCTGCCTTCTGCTCGGCGGCTTCCGTCATCACGAGCAGGAGATACAGCCAATGGCGGCGAGCGCCTATCTGGCCGTCCTGATCGCTCTGTCGACGCTGACGCTCATCCTGCCAGATTACACGACCTCGAGTTACGGGCCGACTCTGACTTCGAGTCAGCTCATTTTCGTCAGCATCCTGTCCGTGCTGCTCTACAGCGCCTTCCTTTTCATTCAGACGGTACGGCACCGGTCCTATTTCATCGACGCCCATGTGGCCGCCGTCGGCGACGGCCAGGCGAGGCCATCGCGCGTGATGATGCTGTTTGGAGCGGTCGGACTCGGCGCGAGCCTGCTTGGCGTCAGCCTTCTCGCGGAGCGGGTCGTTCCCGGTCTTGAGGACGCGCTTCGCTGGATCGGTCTTGCCGACGTGAACAGAGTGATGGGCGCCGCCGTGGCGATGCTCGTTCTGCTCCCCGAGTCCATCAATTCCATACGCGCGGCGGCGCGCAATGCGCTGCAGACGAGCCTGAATAGCGCGCTCGGCTCAGTCGTCGCGACGATCGGGCTCACCGTTCCTGCCGTGGCGCTCATGAGCATTGCGACCGGCCATGAAATCATGTTCGGGCTTGAGCAGCGCGACGCCATGTTGCTGATGCTGACATTGCTGCTCAGCGTCGTAAGCTTCGGCGCCGGGCGAACCAATCTCCTGACCGGGCTTGTGCATCTTGTCGTTTTCGCGACATATATTTTTCTATTGTTCGTGCCGTAATCTCTTTCGGATCGAGCAATGAAGCGAGGATGAGGCATGTCCCTCTCCCATAGGGAGAAGGGTTCGCGCAGGACAATTTCGTTCTCGAACTCACCACTCGATCGGCGTCTGGCCATGGACGATCAGATAATCATTCGCCTTCGAGAAATGCTTGCAGCCGAAAAAGCCGTTGTGGGCCGAAAGCGGCGAGGGATGCGCGCATTCGAGCACCAGATGTCTGCGCCGGTCGATGCCTGCGCCCTTGCGCCGCGCATAGGAGCCCCAGAGCATGAAGACGACGCCTTCGCGTTCGCGCGCCAGCGCGTGAATGGCGGCGTCGGTGAATTGCTCCCAGCCCTTGTTCTGATGCGAGCCGGCGGCGTTCTCGCGCACGGTGAGCGTGGCGTTGAGAAGCAGCACGCCCTGCCGCGCCCAGCGCGAAAGATCGGGATCGCGCGAGACCTTGTGGCCGAGATCGGATTCGATCTCCTTGAAGATGTTCTGCAGCGAGGGCGGCGGCGGCGTATGGGCGCCGACCGCGAAGCAAAGGCCGCAGGCCTGTCCGGCGCCGTGATAGGGGTCTTGTCCGAGAATGACGACCTTCACCTTCTCGAAGGGACACTCATCGAAGGCGCGAAAAATCTGCGACGCCGGCGGATAGATTGTGCGCGCCGCATATTCGCCGCGCACAAATTCGCGAAGCTCGCCGAAATAGGTCTGTTCGAATTCCCGCGCGAGATGTTTCTTCCAGCTCTCGTCGATGCGGACGGGTTTGGTCATGGCTAGTTGCCGTCGATAATACCGGCATCGACGAGATCCTTTCTTATCTCAGTTATTTTCTCTCGTATGTTGGTTTTGAATCTCTTTTGAACAATTCCACCAAAATCAGAAAACAGAGTGGTTCTTTCCTTCAGCAAAAGCATCGCGCGATCTCGCCCCAATCGGCCGCAGAACCAGCCAAGTTCATATAATACATTGGGTCGAGCCTGAAGATAAGTTTCGCTATCAGACCGCACTTCATCGTCGGGGGTGAATACCGCAACTGCATAGCTGCAAGTTTGAGCATAGCGCTCGAACTTCTCGATTAACGTCACACAGCCGGCATCCGACTGTTCCGACAATATCAGCGGATGAAGTCCAAAGTCATTCTTCAAGAGGTCCTTTAGCTCCCGCCATTTTGCTTCGTCGTGTCCATGAATAACAAATACATTCTCGCGCTTAGGAACACTCTTGCTACCTTTTGAACGCACCAAGAATTCTTGATTGCGAGCAAATCGAGTCAGTGCTGCGCGCAGAACCGACGTGATGTTCTCGACAGACTTGAATGATGGCGTTCCATAGAAATTTGAAACTCCTTCGTTCGCCTCTGTTGCGATTTGGGCGGAATATGTGTTCGTGCCGAGCATATCGTTGAACAAATCCACAAGTTCACGCACGTACTGCCGAAACAGCGGATCGTCGCCATCACCTATGTAGACGCCGCTCATGTCGCGACGAAAACGAGAAAGAATGCCTTCAAAGGCCTTCTCATATCTCTTAAGTTCAGAAAGGAACTGGTGTTTGTCCAAATGTATTTCCTGATAATCGCTTAAGCTGGCCCTCAATCCTGCAGCGGCCCCCAGGCGGGATCGCTCGCAAAGCTCGGCGTCGGCACCTGAGTCTCGGAACGGCCGAAGACGTCGACCATGTAGATTTTCGGTCCGCCGCCGCCCCCGGAGTCGCGAAAGAACATCAGGAAGAGGCCATTCGGCGCCCAGGTCGGGCCCTCATTATGAAAGCCTTCGGTCAGAATGCGCTCGCCGGAGCCGTCGGTCTTCATCACGCCGATCGCGAAATTGCCGCCGTTCTGCTTGGTGAAAGCGATGTAATCGCCCTTGGGCGACCAGACCGGCGTCGAATAGCGGCCGCCGCCGAAGGAGATGCGTCTCGCGTCGCCGCCATGCGCGCCCATGACGTAAATCTGCTGCGAGCCGCCGCGATCGCTCTCGAAGACGATGCGCGAGCCGTCCGGAGAATAGCACGGCGCGGTGTCGATGGCGGCGGTGTCGGTCAGCCGCGTCGTCGTACGCGAGCGCAGATCCATCGCATAGAGATTGGTCGTCGAGCCCTGCGACAGCGACATGATGATTTTCTGTCCATCGGGCGAGAATCGCGGCGAGAAAGTCATGCCGGGAAAATTGCCGACGACTTCGCGCTGACTGTTTTCAATATTCATCAGCAGGACTTTGGGATCGCCGTCGGCGCCGAAGGACATATAGGTGACGTCGAGCGAATTAGGGGAAAATCGCGGCGTGACGACGAGTTCGTCGCCGCGAGACAGATAGCGCACATTGGCGCCGTCCTGATCCATCATGGCGAGGCGCTTGCGGCGCCTGTCTTTGGAGCCGGTTTCGTCGACGAAAACGATCCGCGTGTCGAAGAAGCCTTTTTCGCCCGTAATGCGGCTGAAAACGGCGTCGGACAGGAGATGCGCGACTCGCCGCGTGTTGGCGGCTTCGGTCAAATACTGCTGGCCGGCGACTTGCTCGCCAGTCGTCACGTCGAAGAGCCGGAACTCGGTTTTAAGCCTGCCATCGCCGACGCGTTGCGAACGTCCGGTCAGCACGAACTGAGCATTTACCGCTTTAAAGGCGGCGAGATGAGGCGCGGCGTCCGGCGGCGCGGCGTTCGCCGGCAGCGCTCCGGGATCGATCGGATTCAAGAACACCGAGCGCTTGAAATTGTTGAGCGTCACCGAGGTCACGGTGTGGGCGGCGTCGTCGCCGACAAAAGGCGCGACCGCGATATTGATCGGTTGAAAGCCGCCGCCTTTGAGATCGATGATGCGTCCGGCGCGCGCCAACGAGCCGGGAAGGAGCGGCGCGAAGGCCGCGCCGGCGAGGAGGCCGGCGGCGGCGCGCCGAGAGATGCAGCGTGTCATGAACGAAATCCTGCAGGCATCGCCGTGAAGAAACCGTAACGCGTTGCGGCGATGGACGAGTTTGTCGAATGGAGCGCCTCAGAGGTCAGCATGAGCGTCAAGCCGATGAAGAGAGCGATTTGCTCCCTCTGCCGCGCTGGCGGGGAAGGGTTGGGGAGGGAGTCGACCCTTTCGCTGCGCACGAAGGCGATCACTAATTCGCATCCTGGAAACGGATCGTGACCTCGCGCAGCGCTTCTTCGTAATAGGGCATGAACTCGGGCGGAATCCGCATCGGACTGCAGCGGCGCACCGCCTGCATCGCCTGTTCGCCGCGCGCGTGTTCGGTCGGGCTCGCCGAGGCGTTCAGCAGTTTGGGATGGCCTTCGAGGTCGCCTTGGCGCGAAAGATGAAACTCCACGATCGGCGTATAGGTCTGCCCGCCAAGCGACAAGGCAGAGGCCCAGCAGGGGTAATAGTGATCGTGGATGTAGGCGGCGATGCGCGCCTCCATCGAGGCCGACATTTTGGCGGCCGATCCCGTCGGCGCGCCGAGCGCCGCAGTCTGTGTCGTCGCTCCCGTCGCGGCCTTGCGTTGCGGCGCTTCGCGGCTCAGCATTTTCGAAATGCTTGCGGCGTCGAATTTCGATTTTGGCGCATTTTCGTCGCCCGACTTTTGCTTCGATTCCTTGACCGCCTTTTCCGCAAGCTCGCCAATTGTCGCTTCAGGCTTTGGCTTCTCCTGCGGCTTCTTGCTTTCAAGGAGCTTCGCAACCTCATTCAGCTTGAGCCGCTCCTTGGGCTTCTCCGGAGTCGCTGCGTCCTTCGCCGCGGCGTCCGGCTTTGTCTGGGTCGGCGGCTTCGGCTTCACCACCTCGGCGTCGTCCGGCTCTTTTTCGGGCTTCCTGTCCGGTTCCGGCGCCGCGGCTTTAGGCTTTGCTGCAGGCTTCGGCTCTGGCTGTTTTTCCTCAGGCTTGGGCGGCGGCTCCGGCTTTGGCGGCAGGGCGGCGGCGCGCTTTGGCGGGGTCGGCGGCGTATCGTCAGCGGAAGGTTGCGGCAGCGGTCGCGCCGGCGGCAGTGGCGTGGCGATGTCTTTCTTGGCTTCTGCGAGCGGCGGCTCCGGCTTCGTTTCCGTTTCGGGCGCGACCTTATCGACTCGCGGCGCAGGCTTGACCTCGCGCGCGGATTTCTCGCCCTTCATGATCTGAGTGAGTTCGCCGTCGGAGACGAGGTCGACCGGAACCATCTCCACGGCTTCGAACTTCGTGGCGTCGGAAAAAAGGACAAGCGCCGCCAGAAGCAATCCTGCGTGGATTGCCGAGGAGAGCGGAAGACCTGGTTCGGAGCGCGAAATTTTCATTTCCGCTCAGCTCACTTCTTCTCCTGCTCCGTCACCAGCGCGACTTTTTTGTAGCCGGCGCTCGTGACAAGCGACATCACCTCCGCCACACGGCCGTAATTCACCGCTTTCGAGCCGCGGACATAGATTCGTTCGTCAAACCCCTGCTTGGCGGTTTCCTTCAGTCTGTCGAGCAATTGGGTCGTCTCGATCGGCTGATCCATCAGGAATACCTGTCCCTTTTCGTCGATGGCGATCGATACCGGCTTCTGGTCGATGTTGAGCGCGCCAGCCTTGGTCTGCGGAAGATCGACGGCGACGCCGGTCGCCAGCAGCGGCGCCGCCACCATGAAGATAATGAGCAGAACCAGCATGACGTCGATGAACGGCGTCATGTTGATTTCCGCCATGGCGCCGTAGCGCGGCACGCCGCGTCGCCGCCTGCCGCCTTTGCGTCCCGGAGCCGAGAGCGATGCGCCCATGCCTGCTCCTTACGCCGCGCGGTCGCGGTTCGACGAGGCCGCGTGCTGGTCGATCTGTCGCGACAGGATCGCGGAGAACTCGTCGGCGAAGCTTTCCATGCGCGCCTGCGCCTTGGCGACGTCGCCCTGCATCTTGTTGTAGGCGATGAGCGCAGGGATGGCGGCGAAAAGGCCGATGGCCGTCGCAAGCAGCGCCTCGGCGATGCCGGGCGCGACGACGGCGAGCGACGTATTCTTTGACGCCGCGATCGAACGGAATGACGTCATGATGCCCCACACCGTGCCGAACAGGCCGACGAAGGGGCCGGCCGACGCGACGGTCGCGAGCACCAGCAGGTTGGATTCAAGCTTCTCCACCTCCCGCGCGATGGAGACGTCGAGCACTTTTTCGATGCGCGCCTGCAGACCCATGAAGGAGGCGCTGGCGCCCGACTGGAAGGAGCGTTTCCATTCCCGCATCGCAGCGACGAAAAGCGTCGCCACGCCGGTCTGCGGCCGCTCGGAAAGTTTGCTGTAGAGCTCTTCGAGCGAATTGCCCGACCAGAAGTTTTCCTCGAAACGGTCCATGGACCGGCGCATGCGGGCAAAGAGCAGCGTCTTGTCGATGATGATCGCCCAGCACCATACCGAGGCGGCGAGCAGCCCGAGCATGACGGCTTTAACGACGATATGCGCGCCCCAGAACATGGTCCAGATCGTGATTTCGGCGGCGGGAGCGGCGAGAGGGCTCGCGGCGATCTCGGCTGGATTCATGATTTGTCCTTGAGTCGGCAGGCGCTCTGCGGCGGCTTTGGCTGCGACGCCCGGTCTATCGCCCGCAATTTCGCCATTTGTGGGGCTGCAGTGCGGCGCACAACAAAGCATAGTGGGGATGCGTTAACAAGCCGTAAGGGTTAGCAAAACCTTGGGAGCCGGGCTCCAAAAAAAGGCTTGGGCGCCGGCCGCTCTATTGGCGCTTGAAAAATCGGCGGTTTAAAGCGCCGATTTCGACACTCTTTAAACTTGGAACAAGGGCAGGTCGAGAGAACTCGATGCGATTCGGCGCGGGCTGCGGCGATTGAGGCGCGGCCGGAGCCGCGCCTGACAGGCCTATTGGAAATGCTCCGGGCGCAGCTTGGTGGTGTTCGCCGGGGCGAATTCGCGACGGCAGGCGGGGCTCAGCCGCGCCATATTCTGCTGCAGACAGGACTCGATCTCGTCGACGTCAGGAATGTCGGAGCTACAAAATCTGAAGGCGTCGCCCATGCAGTCGGAGCGCTCCTGCGTCGTGCCCTGAGCCGCGGCCGGCGTTGCGGCGAGCGCCAAGAGAAGCGAAAACGGAATGAATCTACGCATGTTGTTCCTTTCACGCCTTTCGTTCTGGTTATGCCCAAAATTTAGCGTAGAACCGTTCATTTCGAAAAGCAAAGCGGCTTTGATCTCTTTCATTTGCTCATCATAGCCTCGGAATTGCGCAAGTCTTGTTCGGCAAGAGTGGCGCGCGCGAGACGCAAGAGCTCGTCCTGCGAGGGATTGGACAGCGCGTCGCCGGACGGCTCGAAGCGAACGACGGGATCGCGCGTGCAGAGTCGCAGGCAGTCGCGAGTCGCGATCGAAAGTCTTCCGGAAGCGAGTTCATTCGGAAAGGTTTGCGCAAAACGCGTCTCGACAGACGCCAGCAGCGCGCGGCCTTTCCCCTCGGCGTCGCAACGCGGACCGACGCAGACGAGAAGACGCACCGGAAGAGCCTTCACGACCGCCTCAGTAGATCGGATGTTTGGCGCATAGCGCGGCGACGTCTTTGCGGACGGCGCCGATCACTGCGTCATCGTCAGGATTTTTCAGCACGCGGTCGATCCATCGCGCGATCGTTTCGAATTCGGCGGCGCCGAAGCCGCGCGTCGTGCCGGCGTTGCTCGACAGGCGCAGGCCTGAAGGCGCCTCGGGCGGGCGCGTATCGAAAGGAATCATATTCTTGTTGACGGCGAGGCCGGCGCGCTCCAGCGCCTTGGCGGCGACGTCGCCGGTGAGCCGGCGCGCGTCGAGATCGACGAGCATCAGGCCCGTATCGGTGCCGCCCGTGACGATGCGCAGGCCCATATTCGCAAGCGCGTGCGCCAGCGCCTGCGCATTGTCGATCACCGCGCGATTATAGGCGGCGAACGCCGGCCGCAGCGCCTCGCCGAGACAGGCGGCCTTCCCCGCGACGCCATGCAGCAGCACCGAGCCCTGCACGCCGGGAAAAATGCCGGCGTTGATGCGATTGCTCAAACTTTCGTCGTTCCACAGCGCCATGCCGCCGCGCGCGCCGCGCAGCGACTTATAGGTCGTCGTCGTCACCACATGCGCATGGGGCAGGGGATCGGGATGAAGGCCGGTCGCGACAAGCCCGGCAAAATGCGCCATGTCGACGAGTAGATAGGCGCCGACCTCATCGGCGATGGCGCGCATAGAAGCGAAATCGATGGCGCGCGGATAGGCGGAGCCGCCGGCGATCATCATGCGTGGACGTTCGCGCCGCGCAAGATCGCGCACTTCATCGAGATCGATGCGTTCGGTCTCGCGGGAGACGCCGTAAGAGACGATTCGGTAATCGCGCCCGGTCAGCGTCGCGGGATGGCCATGGCTGATATGGCCGCCGGCGGCGACGTTCATCGAGAGAATCGTATCGCCGAGCGTCAACATGCCGAGAAAGACGGCGGCGTTGGCGTTGGAGCCGGAATGCGGCTGCACATTGGCGAAGCCGCAGTTGAACAGCTTTTTCGCGCGTTCGATCGCCAGCGCCTCGATGGCGTCCGCGAATACGGCGCCGCCATAATAGCGCGCGTAAGGAAGGCCCTCGACGGTCTTATTGGTGAGGATCGACCCCTGCGCCTCGAGCACCAACCGCGAGACGATGTTTTCCGAGGCGATGAGCTCGACGCCATTCTGCTGCCGCCGCAACTCGCCGGCGATTGCCGAAGCGAGCTCAGGATCGGCGTCGAGGCCGGTGGTGAAATAGGAGTCGGTTTGCGCCATTGCGTGACGTTATCGGTTTTCAATCGACTTCGCGCAAGCAGTCCTCATGCTGAGGAGGCGCCTGAAAGGCGCCGTCTCGAAGCACGAGGACTGCGGCGTCAGGACTTCTAAGTTCACAGAAAGCGGCCCTCGTCCTTCGAGGCGCGCGCGTTGCGCGCTCCTCTGGATGAGGGCCTTGGAGTGCGCAAGTCGAAATCGTGACGTTCGACGCGACGGCGGCGTGCAACCTTTATCGTTTGCGCTGCAAATGGCAGACCTTTGTGCGCGAGCCATCGCTGTTTGAGCGCCACGCGCATCCGGGATGCGCGGGCTTGCCGTCATAGACGTGATATTCGCCGCGGCGCTGGCAGTTAAAGGTTTGGTTTGCGACGCTATGTCCGCCGATGAAGACGTTCTTGCCGAAGCGCACTTCGGCGTGGGTGGACGACATCGTGGAAATGGAAAAGGCCACTAGTGCCGCGCGAGCACGTGCCCTAGGGCTCTTCCTCATCTTCATCGTCGATTTGCTGACTTAATCTACTATCCTTGTATTGAAAATATTGCGTTGCGTCACTCCATTTGCCTCTCTGCAAGTTAAGGCGAGGCTCCGCAACAGCAATCGAAACTGCCTCAAGAACGTTCAGAAATTTCACAATCGAGTCCTGTACGGCCTTCGTATCCTTTGACAAAGCGCCGGCCTCTGTAACCCATTGTGTGCCAAACCAAGAAAACCGATTCCATCGCTCGGACAAGTGGTCAGATTTGTGCATTCTCAATCGCGTGAAGAGACGGTCATCTCCCGAGCCGGTTTGACCGACGTAAACAAGTTCATAGTCAGCATATAGGGCGTAAATTCCTCGCTGTTCCCTAAAGTCAACCGCTCTCGCGTGGATGCTTCGACTGGCGGCTCCTAGCAATGATCCCCTATTCTTCTGCCGTCCCCAAAAGACCAAGTCTTTTCGCCAATGCAGTCCAAACGATTCAATCAATTTTGATTCTCTTTAAGTTCCCAAAATCCGTTTCTGAGGGTGTGTTGACTACGGCCGTCTCACACATCCAAATTCGCGACGCTCAGCGCATTTTCCTGAATGAATTCACGGCGCGGCTCGACCACGTCGCCCATCAGCTTGACGAAAATGTCGTCGGCTTCGGAATCCTCCTTCACCTTCACCTGCAGGAGCGAGCGCGCCTCGCGGTCGAGCGTCGTCTCCCAGAGCTGCTCGGCGTTCATTTCGCCGAGGCCCTTGTAACGCTGGATCGTCAGCCCCTTGCGGCCGATCGCGTTCATCGCCTCATAAAGCGCCAGCGGTCCGGAGAGCGGCGCTTCGTCGCCGCGCCGGATCAGAGTCGCCGGCCCGGCGAAGACTTCGCGCAGGCTTTCGGCGCGCTCATGCAGCTTGCGCGCCTCGCTGGAATTCAACAACGATGCATCTAGCGTCACCGCATGCGTCACGCCGCGCAAGGTGCGCTTGAACACATATTCGAGACTCTGGCCGCCGTCGCGCACTTCGCCAGACCAGCCGCGCTCGGTTTCTTCGGAAATCGCGTCGAGCCGGCGCGCGATTTCATCGGCGAAGCGCTTCGCCGCCGCTTCGTCGGTCTGCGGCGTCAGATCGCCGACCATCGCCGCCTGTTCAACGACGGCGCGGTCGTAGCGCGAATGGAGACTCAGCATCACATTGCGGAACGCCCGCGCGTCTTCGAGAACTTTGCGCAAGTCCGCGCCGGCGCGATCTTCCGCGCCCGCGCGCAGCACCGCGCCGTCAAGCAGGCTTTCGATCAGATAGTCTTCGAGCGCGCGCTCGTCCTTGAGATATTGCGTCGACTTGCCGCGCGTCACCTTATAAAGCGGCGCCTGGGCGATGAAGACATGTCCGCGCTCGATCAGCTCCGGCATCTGCCGGTAGAAGAAGGTCAGGATCAGCGTGCGGATATGGGCGCCGTCGACGTCGGCGTCGGTCATGATGATGATCTTGTGATAGCGCAGCTTGTCGGCGTTGAACTCGTCGCGGCCGACGCCCGTGCCGAGCGCTGTGATCAGCGTGCCGATCTGCTCCGACGACAGCATCTTGTCGAAACGCGCGCGCTCGACGTTCAAGATCTTGCCGCGGAGCGGCAAGACGGCCTGGAATTCGCGATTGCGGCCCTGCTTGGCGGTGCCGCCGGCCGAGTCGCCCTCGACGATGAAGAGTTCGGATTTGGCCGGGTCGCGCTCCTGACAATCGGCGAGCTTGCCGGGAAGATTGGCGACGTCGAGCGCGCCCTTGCGGCGCGTCAGTTCGCGCGCCTTGCGCGCCGCTTCGCGCGCGGCCGCCGCTTCGCATACTTTGGAGACGACGTTCTTGGCTTCGGCGGGATGTTCCTCGAGCCACTGGCCGAGCAATTCGTTGACGACATTCTCGACCGCCGGCCGCACTTCCGAGGAGACGAGCTTGTCCTTCGTCTGCGAGGAGAATTTCGGGTCCGGCACTTTCACCGAGAGAACGCAGGTCAGGCCCTCGCGGCAGTCGTCGCCGGTAAGATCGACCTTCTCGCGCTTTGCGAGGCCCGAGGTTTCGGCATAGCCGGTGATCTGGCGCGTCAGGGCGCCGCGGAAACCCGCGAGATGCGTGCCGCCGTCACGCTGCGGAATGTTGTTGGTGAAGGCCAGCACATTCTCGTGATAGCTGTCGTTCCACCACAGCGCGACTTCGACGCTTATATGATCACGCTGCCCGTGGATGAGAATTGGCGCGGAGACGAGGGGGCTTTTCGCGCGATCGAGATAACGTACGAAAGCTTCGAGCCCGCCCTCGTAGAAGAGCTCCTCGCGCTTGACTTCGGCGTGGCGCGCGTCGGTCAGAACGATGCGCACGCCGGAATTGAGGAAGGCGAGTTCGCGAAGCCGGTGCTCGATCGTCGCATAATCGAACTCGGTCATCGTGAAGGTGACGGGCGAGGGCAGAAAGGTCACCTCGGTGCCGCGCTTGGGCGCGCCGTCGACAAGGGGCGCATCGCCGACGATGGCGAGCGGCGCGACCGCGTCGCCATTGGCGAATTCCATGAAATGTTCCTTGCCGCCGCGCCAGATGCGCAGCTTCAGCCATACGGAAAGCGCGTTGACGACAGAAACGCCGACGCCGTGCAGGCCGCCGGAAACCTTATAGGAATTCTGGTCGAATTTACCGCCGGCATGGAGCTGCGTCATGATGACTTCGGCCGCCGACACGCCTTCCTCATGATGGATGTCGGTCGGTATGCCGCGCCCATTATCGGTGACCGTGCAGGAGCCGTCGGCGTTGAGCGTTACGGAGACATCGGTCGCATGGCCGGCGAGCGCCTCGTCGATGGCGTTGTCGACGACCTCATAGACCATGTGGTGGAGGCCGGTGCCGTCATCGGTGTCGCCGATATACATGCCGGGACGCTTGCGGACGGCGTCGAGGCCGCGCAGCACTCTGATGGACTCCGCGCCATATTCCGCGGGGTCGTTCCGATTGTCGCTATCGCTCATAATTTTTGGGGTTTTTCCGTGCTCTCGAGAGGCCATGATTCGAACAGATAATTTTACCTCAAACCGCTATGTCAATGCACGGAAATAATTGATGATTGGGCTTTTCGCTGGGGACAGGCGGAGGCGGTCGACGCGCCTTTCGTCGCGATCCGCGCGGCCGCGGCGGCGGCGGCGAATCTCGGGGTGTCGGGCGTCGCCTGTGATGCGAGAACGAGCGACCATCAAACGAGCGTTGCACGTCCAGGCGTGACCAGCGCAAGCTCGGCGCACCCCCGCAAAGGATCGAACAACGCCGGGTCGGCGCCCGTCATCCAGACCTGTCCGCCAAGCGCCTGAAGTTCCTCGTAGAGCGCCTCGCGGCGCTTCGGGTCGAAGTGGGCGGCGACCTCGTCGAGGAGGACAAGCGGCGCCTGTCCGGTCATTGCGCCGACCAGTTTTGCATGCGCCAGCGTCAGCCCCATCAGCAGCGCCTTCTGCTCGCCCGTGGAACAAGCGCGCGCCGCCTCATTTTTGGGACCGTGCCGGACCGCAAGGTCGCTTGCCTGCGGTCCGATCAGCGTGCGGCCTGCGGCGGCGTCGCGGCACCGTGAAGCGGCGAGTTCGCGACGATACCACTCCTCAACCGCAAGCGCGGGCTCAAGCGCGAGGCGTTGCTCCAGCTCGCCTTCAATCTCAACGTCCGCCCAGGGGAAAGGCGAGGCGTCGTCGCGTCCGGCGGCGATCAAGGCGGCAAGCCGTGAAACGGTCTCGCGCCGCGCGGCGGCGACGGCGACGCCGAGCGCGGCGATTTCCCGCTCCGCGGCGTCAAGCCAGCGGCGATCGGCCACGCCTTCTTCGAGCAGCCGGTTTCGGTTGCGCAGCGCGCGCTCCAGCCGGTTGGCGCGCGCGCCATGCTCGGCGTCGACGCCGAGCGCCAGCCGATCGAGAAAACGCCGCCGTTCGCCCGCCGGACCGGAGAACAGCCCATCCATCGCCGGCGTGAGCCAGAGCGCCCGCAAATGATCGGCGAAGGCGCGCGCTGACGTCGCCGGCGCGCGATCGATGCGAAAAAGCCGCTCCCCTGACGGCGTCAGGCCATGGCCGAGCTGCGCCGCCGCGCCATCCATTTCGACTTCGATCGACACGGCGAAGCCGCCAGCGCCTCCGCGCCTTGCGCATTCGGCGAGCTCCGCGCGGCGCAACCCGCGGCCAGGCGAGAACAGCGACAGCGCTTCGAGCAGATTGGTTTTGCCAGCGCCGTTCTCACCGAAGAGGGCGATCATCGCCGACTCGAAGCGGCAGTCGAGAGACGCATAAGAACGGAAATCGTTGAGCGTCACGCGGCGGATGCGCGCCGCGCTCCTGATCGCGGCGGCGGTCATGACGCTATCGCGTCTAAGCCATGCGGCGCGGGCGCGCGAGCGATCATTGCGGTCGCAAGACGCGGCGGCCCGGCGAGAGAATGGCGTAGCTGTGAGGTCCGGTGAAGGCCGTCATGATCGCTTCGATCAAGGGTTCGTCCGACCCTTCAACCGTCGACCAGTCGACCGTAAAACTGGCGCCCGTTCCGCCGCGAACGTCGTCTTGCGCGATCAGCACCTGCAACGAGGCGTATGGCTTCAGGTAGAGGGGATCGTTGAGGTAGCTTTCAATCAATTGACCCGAGCCGTTGCGGTATTCGATCTTTTCAATGGCGAGAACATTGGTCGCCGAGGCGTTGTGAATCGACAGTGCGCCGGAGAAATTCAGCCGCGTCACGCCCCCTTGGCCGAGAAGCGTCGAATGCAGCGGAATGAACGTGCGCCCTTGGACGGCGAATTTTCCCGCCGGCGCGGAAGTCGTCGCGTCGGGACTGACGACGACGGGCTGAGCGGAGGGCAGGGGCGAGCGCGCCGCGCACGCCGTTGCGACGACGCTCCAAACCAGAGCGAGCGCGAGAACACGCGGGGCAAGGCTCACCAGCATTGCGCGCATCTTTTCCTTTCGACCAGATATATGCGGCCTCAGCTCACACACTACCATCGCTTGGCGAAAGGTCTAATTCAATGTCGTCGGCGGCCGGGCTTACTGGCGAAGCGTGCGCGACGACGAGTCGCATGGCCGCGACATGGAGGCGGCGCGAGCCACATCCGAACGGCACGGCGAAGTCGTTTGGCCTCGCGCATAAAATCTGTATTCTCCCGCCTGCGGCGACCGGAGTTTTTCAGTGGCGGGCGTGGGTCATGCGCGAAGCCTCGAAGCTAAGCGCATCTTGCTGATCGTCGGCGGGGGGATCGCCGCCTATAAGTCGCTCGATCTCGTGCGTCGCCTGCGCGAGCGGGGCGCCTGCGTGCGGGTGGTCATGACCGCGGCGGCCAAAGAATTCGTGACGCCGCTCGCCTTCGTCAGCCTCGCCAACGAAAAGGTCTACGACGATCTGTTCTCCGCGACCGACGAGCAGGAGATGGGCCATATCGAACTGTCGCGGGACGCCGATCTCATCGTCGTCGCTCCGGCGACGGCTCATATACTCGCGCGTGCGGCGCGCGGCCTTTGCGACGATCTTGCCACTACCTTGCTGCTTGCGACCGACAAGCGCGTTCTCTACGCGCCGGCGATGAATGTGCGGATGTGGCTTCACCCCGCGACGCAGCGCAATGTCGCGACCCTGCACGGCGACGGGGCCTGGTTCGTCGGTCCGAACATCGGAGAAATGGCCTGCGGCGAATATGGGCCGGGGCGCATGAGCGAACCACTGGAGATCGCCGAAGCGATTGAGACGGCGCTGAAGCAAGGCGCCCGACTGCCGGCGCCCGAAGGCGTCATGAAGCGCGGCGGCGCGCTCGAAGGACTGCATGTCGTCGTGACGTCCGGCCCCACTTATGAGCCGATCGATCCGGTCCGCTACATCGCCAACCGCTCGTCCGGACGGCAGGGCCACGCCATCGCGGCGGCTGCGGCGCGGGCAGGGGCGCGCGTGACGCTGATTTCGGGGCCCGTCGCGCTCTCCGATCCGCCCGGCTGCGAGGTCGTACATATAAAGAGCGCACGCGACATGATGACGGCCGTGGAAGCGGCGCTGCCGGCGGACATATTCATCGCCGCCGCCGCCGTCGCCGATTGGCGCGCAGAGCCCGCGGCTGACAAGATCAAGAAAGGCCGGAGCGGCGCGCCAGTCCTGTCGCTTGTCGAAAATCCTGACATTCTGGCGAGCGTCTCGCAGGGACGGAAGCGTCCACGCCTGGTCGTCGGCTTCGCCGCGGAGACGAATGACCTCATTCGCCATGCGCAGGAGAAGCTCGCCCGAAAAGGATGCGATCTGATTATCGCCAATGACGTCGGCGAGGAGTCAGGCGTTTTCGGCGGCGCGACCAATGAAGCGCATCTCGTGTCTCGCGCCGGCGTCGAAGATTGGCCGCGGCTGCGCAAGGAGGATGTCGCGGATCGGCTCATCGCCCGGCTCGCGCATATGATCGGCGAGGAGAGGACGCCATGAAAATCGCGATCCGCCAATTGCCGAACGCCGCAGGCTTGCCCTCGCCAGCCTATGCGAGCGAAGGAGCGGCCGGCGTCGATCTCTACGCCGCGCTGGCGCCGGGTCAAAAGCTGGTGCTGGAGCCGGGCGCCCGGGATATCATCCCTACAGGGCTCTCGATCGCGTTGCCCCGAGGCTATGAGGGACAGGTTCGACCACGCTCCGGCCTTGCGGCCGAGCATGGCGTCACCGTGCTCAACGCCCCAGGCACTATCGACAGCGATTATCGAGGTGAGATCAAAGCCATCCTGATCAATCTCGGCGCGCAGGCCTTTGAAATCGTCCGCGGCATGCGCATTGCGCAGCTCGTTATCGCGCCGGTGACGCATGTCGCGCTGGTCGAGGTCGACGACCTCGATGCGACGGAACGCGGCGCCGGCGGCCTCGGTTCGACGGGACTTGGCGGAGAAGGCGCGCGATGAAACTGCTGCCGCGAGCCGCCCGTTTCGCGCTGATGGCGACGCTCGACGTCGCGCTTCACGCGCGCGGCCGGCCGGTGTCTTCGAAGCAACTCGCCGCGCGTCACGGTCTACCGCCGCGGCGGTTGGAGACGATCTTGCAGGCTCTGGTGCGGGCGGGGATTCTCAAGAGCGTCAGAGGACCAGCAGGCGGTTACGCGCTGGCGCGCGAGAGACGCCGCCTCTCGGTCGGCGAGATCGTCCGCGTCGCCCTGCGCGTAGAGGAGGAGGCGCCCGATATTGCGCCGCCGCTGCTCGCGGCGGTGTTGGAGCCGGTCATCGCCGAGGCCGAAGAGCGGGCGCTTCGCCGACTGGACGAGGTGACGCTCGACGAACTCCACGCCCGTGCGCTCGAACACGGTTTTGGAGAAAGGCCGGATGCGGGCGGCGAATTTGAGATATGAAGCGCGCGGCCCGGCGCCGCGCCGGATCGGCGAGGAGGCGCGCATGAGCTATGAAACGATTGAAGTAGAGAGGCAGGGCCGAGTCGGCTTGATACGGCTCAATCGACCCGAAGCGCTCAATGCGCTCAATGCGCGGCTCATCGCCGAGCTTGACGACGTTCTTTCGGCGTTCGAATCGAATGACGGCGTCGGCTGCGTCGTTCTGACCGGCTCGGAAAAGGCTTTCGCCGCCGGCGCGGACATCAAAGAAATGCGCGACAAGGGCTTCGTCGACGCCTTTCTCGACGATTTCATCGGCCGATGGGACGTCGTAGCGCGGGCGCGCAAGCCGATCATCGCCGCGGTGGCCGGATTCGCGCTGGGCGGCGGTTGCGAAATCGCGATGATGTGCGACTTCATTCTTGCGGCGGACACGGCGCTCTTCGGACAACCCGAAATCAAGCTTGGCGTCATTCCCGGCGCCGGCGGAACGCAGCGGCTGACTCGCGCCGTCGGCAAGGCCAAGGCGATGGACCTTATTCTGACCGGACGGATGATGGGCGCGGAGGAAGCGGAGCGCGCCGGCCTCGTCGCGCGGATCGTGCCGGCCGCGGATCTCCTCGCCGAGGCGATGAAGGCCGCCGCGACCATCGCGTCGATGTCGCTTCCTGCGGTCCTCATGGCCAAGGAGGCGGTCAATCGCGCTTTTGAGTCGACGCTTGCTGAGGGAATTCGCCACGAGCGGGGCCTCTTCTATTCCCTGTTCGCCACGAGTGATCAAAAAGAAGGCATGAGCGCCTTCGCGGAGAAACGAAAGCCGGCTTTCGCCAACCGTTAGAGGGCCATTGACGAGAGGCCCGCGTCGCGCCTATAAACCCGCCACTTGGCCGCGATTTCGCGGCCCTTTGGTTTTTGGGCGGCTCGACGCCGTCGCTTTCAAGGACACGCAAAGCATGGCCAATACGAGTTCGGCCAAGAAAGCCGTTCGCAAGATCGCGCGCCGCACTTCGATCAATCGAGCGCGTCGCAGCCGTATGCGCACCATTGTGCGCAAGGTCGAGGAGGCGATCGCCTCGGGCGATGCGGCGGTGGCGGCCGACGCGTTGCAGAACGCGGTGCCGATCGTGATGCGCGCCGCCCAGCGGGGCGTCATTCACAAGAATACGGCCTCACGGAAGGTTTCCCGACTGACCGCGCGGGTGAAAGCATTGGCCGCGCAAGCGTAGCCGCTTCGCCGCTCAATGTGGGACGTTCTTCGAGCCCGGCGATCGCCGGGCTCTTTTTTTGGTTCGATCCGCGTCAGCCAAATCGTCGCATGAAGCGTAGATGACACATTTAAAAATTTTTTTTGCGTCCATAAACTGTGATCATTCAAAATTCTCGCGATTCAATCTCTTGCAATCAAGCTGTCACGAACGCGAAAAACTTCGCCACTTGACACTAAATTTGGCGCTTGTTTGGCGCGGCGACGTCGCGTCGCGTACGAGGCCAATACGCATTTCGCGGGTGAATTTTTAAAGGCGGCGAATCATCGGCTTATGGCCAAACGTGACAAAAAATTCGTCGCGCCATGTTCGAAAGCCGTCATCAATATGACCGCTGTGATCACAAGCATCGTTGCGCGTGATCGCGCCGACGTGTAGCCTCGAATGGTCGAACGAAGGGCGGTCGGCGTCGGTTTTTCAATGGCGCCCAAGAGCGAGGGAACGATCGGCGTTCTCCTGCGCGGATGGGCCACAATGAGACGCATTGCCGCCTTCCAGCCGTTCGGCTGAATTCAAAGTGATCAGTTCGCAAGGGCGTAGCGTAGAGTCCGTTTCCTGCGACGCGCATTATCCGGGATTATCGATTCCGGAGTAGGGGAGACTTTGTCATGGCGAAGGGGCGGTTGGCCGAGACAGTCCAGGGAGTGCGCAGCGTCAACGATCGTTTCATTGCGCGATCGTTCGCAGCGCCTCGCTCTTGTTTGATGCGAGAGGCCAACATCGGCAGATGTGCGCGGCTCGCAATCGGGCCGCCTTCCAAATTTCTAATCTAGCGCCGGTCCCGGCGGCGTTTACTCGTCCAAACTTGGTTCCTTCGATCAGCGCCTGCGGCGACCGTCGTCGCCGGGGGGCCCCCTTTTTGGCGCTCGCTTCGGAAAAAGGTCTGATATGTCCGATCATCGAGAACAATTGGCAAGCGACGGAGTTTCCGTTGAGGATCGCTCGAAATGGGACCGAGTTCGACACAGATTGAGAATCGATCTCGGCGACGCCGTTTACAATTCCTGGTTTACGCGGTTGGAGCTCGAGCGCATCGATGACGGCGCGGCGCATCTGACGGTGCCCACCAAATTTCTCAAGAGCTGGATGCAGTCCCACTACGCGCCGCGGATCAAGGCGCGCGTGACGAGCGAATTTTCGAAAGTGGAGCGCGTCGTCATCGACGTGCGTTCGCCTGGGCGCAAGTGCCGCTCAAGCGAGGACGGCGCGGCCAATACGCCGCAACATGTCGAGCGCACGGTCGCGTCGTTCGCACCAGCCCTCGAAACTTCCTGCGAAACCAATGGGCGGCGCGCCGCCCGCTCCCCGGCGTCGCGTCATGATTCCGATATCTTCGTCGGCTCGCCGCTCGATCGCCGGTTGTCTTTCTCGACCTTTCTGGTTGGGCCGTCAAACCAGCTCGCCTACGCAGCCGCCTGCCGGGTTGCGGCGGCGCGCGTCGGCGATCTTCCGATGTTCAACCCGCTCTACGCCCATGCGGCGGTCGGGCTCGGCAAGACGCATCTCCTGCAAGCGCTTGCGCATGCGTCGAATGACAACCGCCGCCATACGATCTATCTGACGGCCGAGCGCTTCATGAGCGGCTTTGTGTCTTCGCTGACCGCTCAGACGTCGCTGGCGTTCAAAGAGAAACTGCGCGGCATCGACATGCTGATCATCGATGACGTGCAATTCCTTCAGGGTAAGTCGATCCAGCAGGAATTTTGCCACACGCTGAATGCGTTGATTGACGCCGGCCGTCAGGTCGTCGTCGCCGCTGATCGGCCGCCGTCCGAGCTCGACACGCTCGACGAGCGGGTGTTGTCGAGGTTCAAGGGCGGGCTTTGCGTCGACATCGGGCCGCTCGACGAAGTCTTGCGCGTCAAGATCCTCACCGCGCGCATTGCCGCGGCGAAGGAATCGCAACCCGGGTTTAGCGTGCCGCCAGAGGTCATTTCCTGCGTCGCGCGCATGATCGTAACCAATGGCCGCGATCTCGAGGGCGCGGTCAATCGGCTGCTTGCCCACGCCACGCTGACCGGCGCGCCGCTGACCGTCGAAACCGCGGAAGCAGCCATTCGCGATCTCGTTCGGACACAGGATCCCAAACGCGTCAAGATCGACGACATCCAGAAGCTTGTGGCGAGCCATTACAATATTTCACGCGCCGACATCCTGTCCTCCCGGCGCACCGCCAACGTCGTGCGGCCTCGTCAGATCGCGATGTATTTGTCGAAAGTGCTGACTCTGCGCTCATTGCCGGAGATTGGCCGCCGATTTGGCGGCCGCGATCACACGACGGTGCTGCACGCGGTGCGCAAGATCGAAGAGCTTGCCGCCAAGGACAAGGGCCTCGCGGAGGTTATCGAGCTGCTGAAGCGGATATTGAGCGAACAGTAGACCGAAAGGCGGGGCGCGCCCCGCCTCATCGTCCAGTCTTCACCGCCGTCCACATTCTGGTGATCAACTTCTGAACCGCCTGATCGGGCGCCGTGACTGTAAACAGCCGGCGCATCGTGGGGTCGCTGGGGTAGACCGACGGATCGTTCGCCACCGCCTTGTCGATCAGCGGCCGCGACGGCGCGACGCCATTGGCGAAATTCGTGGCGACGGAGTTGCGCGCCGCGATGTCCGGACGAAGCAGATAGTCGATCAAGAGATAGGCTTCGTCGAGATGCCGCGCATCCTTCGGGATCGCGAGATTGTCGAGCGAGAGGAGCGAACCTTCGCTCGGGATCACATAGGCGATATCGACGTCGTTTCCGGCCTCCCGGGCGCGATTGCGGGCTTGCAGACTGTCGCCCGACCAACCGATGGCAAGGCAAATGTCGCCGTTCGCCAGCGCATTAATATATTCAGAGGAGTGAAATTTTTTCACATAGCGGCGCAGGCTCGCCAAGAGTTCGCCTGCGCGCTTGAGATCCTTGGGGTTTTTCGAATTCGGATCGAGCTTCAAATAATTGAGCGCGATCGCGAACATGTCTTCCGGGCTGTCGAGCATGTAGACGCCGCAGTCGGCGAGCTTTTTCAAGGCTTCCGGCCGCAGAACCTGATCCCAGCTCGTTATCGGCTTTCCGAGCCGTTCCTTGATCTTGGCGACGTCGTAGGCGATGCCCGTCGTATACCACATGTAGTTGATGGCGTGGCGGTTGCCCGGATCGAAACGCGCGAGCCTGCTATCGATCTCCGGCCAGATGTTGCGCGCATTGACGAGCTTGCTTCTGTCGATCGGCTGCAGCACGCCGGCCGCGATTTCCCTCTGCAGGAACGTCGCGGAGGGCACGACGACGTCGTAGCCGGTGTCGCCGGCAAGGAGCCGCGCCTCGAGCATCTCGTTGGAGTCATAGGTGTCATAAACGACCTTAACGCCTGTCTCTCGGGTAAAGTCCTCGAGCACGGTCGGATCGACATAATCGCTCCAGTTGAAAACATTGACGACGCGCTCGCCGCTCAGGGCGGTCGTGGTTGCGCCGAGAAAGGTGAGGAAGCATCCGAGGAGAAGCCGTTTCATGCGACAAGCCGTATAGTGGATCAATCGAGCGAACCTATCATGGTTGCGCAGGCTTTGGCGACGCGCCAAGCTGGGGACGGACGAAAGGTTCGCGGAGACGAATATGAGCCTTATTTCCGCAGAAGGCGCGACTGCGCTTCAGGCGCGGCCCGAAGCCACGAAACGCGTGGCGCGCGGCGCGCGGCGCTATCTGCGGGCTTGCGGCTTCTCTGTCGTTTGCGAAGCGCCTCTGCCGAACGGGCGGCGCGCCGATCTCATTGCGCTCGCGCCCGACGGCGCGCTGCGCATCGTTGAGGTCAAGTCGAGCTACGCGGATTTTCGCGCGGACCTTAAATGGCCCCACTATCGCGGCTTTTGCGACCGGTTCTATTTCGCGATCCCCGAATCGCTCGATCCCGCATTAATTCCGCAGGACGTTGGTCTGATCATTGCCGACGCCCATGGGGCGCTACTCGCGCGCGAAGCGCCGTCTTTGCCGCTCGCGCCGGCGCGGCGCCGCTCGATGCTAATTCGCTTCGCGACCATGGCGGCGGACCGCTACTGCATGCTGGCTTTCGCTGACGAATTGGCCAGTTAAGGCACGGGTCATCGAGGCGCGCGCTTGGCAAGAATGCGTTGCAGGGTGCGGCGATGCATGTTGAGCCGCCGGGCCGTCTCCGAAACATTGCGGTCGCAGGACTCGAAGACGCGCTGGATATGCTCCCACCGCACCCGATCGGCGGACATGGGATTTTCCTGAGCGTCTGGCTTGTCGAGCTGAGTGGCCATCAGCGCGTGGTAAATTTCGTCGGCGTCGGCAGGCTTCGCTAAATAATCGAAGGCCCCGAGCTTAACGGCGCTGACTGCGGTGGCGATGTTGCCGTAGCCGGTGAGAATGATCCCGCGCGCATCGGGTCGCGACGCCTTCAGCTGGGAGATGACTTCCAGGCCGTTGCCGTCGTTGAGCCGCATGTCGATGATGGCGAAAGCGGGCGGATTCGATTCAAGCGCAGCCAGCCCGTCGGCGACCGTTTCGCATGGCGTTACGATGAAGCCCCGCGCCTCCATCGCGCGGGTCAACCTGCCTAGAAAGGGCTTGTCGTCGTCGAGGATCAGCAATGTTCGATCCTGCGGCAGAGCCGCAATTTGCTCACCGTCAGAGACGCCTTCCCGATCCGCCTTTAATTCTTCGGCCGACATCGCGCTTCCACCCATGATTTTTGTCAAAGCTAGCCGATCGGCGTCGTCGCGTCGATCAATTTATGGCGTAGCGGCCTGCTGCGCGGCCTTGTCCCTTGCGGCGGCCGGCTCCAGCGCCGCGCGAGGCCAGGTGATTTTGACGATAGCGCCGGTTCTCGGCGGCGAGACATTCGTCGTTTCGACGAAGGCGCCTGATCGCTCAAGAAGCGTCTTGGCGATGAAGAGACCAAGCCCCAGCCCAGAGTCAGGGTCGCTCTTCGTGCGTCGCTCCGTCGGACGACCCCTGAGATAAGGGTCGCCGAGTCGGTCGAGAATGTCGGGAGAAAACCCGGGCCCGTCGTCCTGGATCGCTATCGTGACGTAACTTTGGCTCCACCAAGCGTCAATTTTTACGCGCGAAGCGGCGAAGTCCATGGCATTTTCGACGAGGTTGCCGAGACCGTAAAGAATGGCCGGATTGCGCGCCAGCACCGGCGCGTTCGGCGGCCCGCTCTTCGAAATCTCGACCGCGACGCCGCTCTCGCGCTGCGGCTCGACCACTTCCTGGATGAGCGTGTCGATGGACAAGAGATTCATGACGCTGCTCTGATCCATGGCGCCGAGCGAGGCGAGCTTGCCCAGAATCTCCCGGCAGCGCGCCGTCTCCTGCGCGAGGAGCGTAAGGTCATCGCGCAGCGCTGGCGCATTCTCCGGCGCCGAATTTTGCAACTCCTTGATGATCAACGTGATCGTCGCGAGCGGCGTGCCAAGTTCGTGAGCCGCCGCCGCGGCCAGGCCGTCGAGCTGCGAGAGATGTTGCTCGCGCTCGAGCACCAGTTCCGTCGCGGCGAGCGCGTCAGCCAAAATGCGCGCTTCATCGGACACACGACCGGCGTAAATGCCGATGAACGCCGCGCTGAGCGCGAGCGCAGCCCAGATTCCGGTGCGGTAAAGGAGCGGGAAAGCCAGCTTTTCGTCGGGATACCAGGGCAACGGATAATATTCGACCGCAAGCACCGTCGCGATCGCGATCATGACGATGCCGAGCAGCAGCGTCAGATTGCTCGGCAGCGACACCGCAGAGATGATGACCGGCGTCAGGAGCAGCATCGCGAAGCTATTCGTCAGACCGCCCGTGAGATACAGCAGAAATCCAAGCTGGATGATATCGTAACCGAGGAGCACGGCGGCCTCGACGTCGCCGAGGCGGAAGCTGCGCGGCGTGCCAAAGCGCATGCCGATATTGAGCGTCGCGGACGCCGTGATGAAGACGAAGCAGAGGCCGACGGGAAAATCAAATCCGAAAATGAAATAGACGCCAAGACAGGCTGCAGCTTGGCCGGTAATCGCCACCCAGCGCAGCATGAGCAGCGTCTCCATGCGCAGGCGCCGGGCGTCGTATTCATATTCGAGGCTGGTCATTTCGGTAGGTCCCAATGGCCTCTTACGGCCCGCATCAAAGTCCGACGCTGCGCGACGCGCGCCAGATGCGCCATTGTCGGCGCAACGGCGAAGGTTCGCCGGTCGGACGATAAGGATCGTAATCGCTTCGCGCCAAGCGCTCCAGATAAAGCGGTGTCGCGGCGGCCGGAAGCAGCGCGGCGCGGGACGCGCCAAGATCGACGGCCAGACGGCGCGCTTCGGCATAGTGAGATTGCGCCAGCCTTAGCATCTCCTTCAAGCCCGAGCGAAGCTGATCGCGCTCGCTCGTCGGGTCGCCCTCTCGCGCTAACGCCTCGTCGGGTAAAAATTTCCGCTGATCGGGATCGGCGATCGCGCGCGCTATTCGCGTCAAGCCGAGTGCGACGCCGGCCTCGTCGAAAGCGCGCGCCGACGGCGCTTGAAGATCCGCGCCGAGAATGCGAGCGGCCCAGCGCATCGGGGCCGACGCCGTCGCACGGCAATAGTCTTGGAGCGCTGTCCAGGTCGGCATACGATCGTCATAGAGATCGAAGACGTGGGCCTCCGCCAGCGCGACGAACTCGTCGCGGGGCAGGGCGAAGCGCTCGATCGTGTCGATGAGCGCATCGGCTACAGGGTTGGCGCGCGCGCCTTCGCCTTGCGTGGCGGCGCCCTCGAGGGCGTCGATCCACCATTGCAGGCGCATCTCACCCAACAGCGGTTGCGTGACCTTGCTGCTGACGTCTGAAGCCTCATGGGCAAAGGCGTAAAGCGCGTGAATGTGTTGACGCGTGTCCGGCGGCGCGAAGAGACAGGCGAGCCACAGGTCGCGATCGCGCGCCCGCAGAAGCTCTTCGCACTGTGCATAATGCTCCTGGGAAGCGGCGGTCATGTCACACGGCGATCAGCAGCGCGCCGACTCGGCGATCCTCGTCGACAAGCATATTGTAAGTGCGCACCGCTGCTCCGGTCGCCATCGTCTCGCAACCGACCCCCGCCGCGCGCAGTCGCGCGCGCGGGCCTGGGGCAAGAGGCAGCAGTTCCTGTCCGGTTCCCACGACGAAGATGTCGAGGCCGCCGCTTTCGGCAAGCGCGCCGTCGATGATCGCTTCGTCGATGTCCGCGGCGCTGGTTAGAGGCACGGCGCGCACTCCCGAGGGCAGCGCGAGGATAGAGCCTCGGTGGGACATGTCGGCGAAACGAAAACCGCCGCCGCCATAATCGTCGATCTTGTGGCGGCCGCGAACATAGCCGCCGTCGCGAGCGGTCAAGCCGGCCTCGTCTTGGCCCGCTTGCCGGCCGCCTTGCGCGCGGGAGCGGGCGTCTTTTCGGTGGCGGCGGGCGACGACGTCGGCGCGGCGGCTTGCCCTTCGGCCGCCTCGTTGCGCAGGGAATCGGCAGTTTCAGCCTTGCGCTCGGTCTCGTGCTTCTGCATGGCCGCCTTGTCGGCGTCTTCGTTGCGCAGCCCGAGATAGATCAGCATCGGCGAGCAAATGAAGATCGACGAATAAGTCGCGACAAAAATGCCCCAGATCATCGCAAGCGAGAAGGAGCGGATCACCTGACCGCCGAAGGCGACGAGCGCGAACAAGGCGAGCATGACCGTCGTCGCGGTCATGATCGTGCGCGGCAGCACCGCGTTGATCGACATGTCGACCATCTGGGCCGTCGCCATTTTCTTGTATTTGCGCATGTTCTCGCGAATACGGTCGAGCACCACCACCGTCTCGTTCAACGAGTAGCCGACGATGGTCAAAATCGCGGCGATCGACGTGGTGTTGAATTCGAGCTGGGTGATCGAGAAGAAGCCGACGGTGAGCAAAAGATCGTGCATCGTCGCGATAACCGCGCCGATCGCGAACTGCCATTCGAAGCGGAACCATAGATAGCTCAGCACCGCGATGATCGAGAGCACGACGCCGAGCGTTCCCGATTGCACCAATTCGTTCGAGACGCGCGGGCCGACGACTTCAACGCGCCGCAGATCATAATAGGCGCCGACGGCGTCGCGTACCCGCTCGACCGCCGCCTGTTGGGCGACGTCGCCGCCAGGCTGCAGACCGAAGCGCAGCGTCGCGTCGGCCGGATTGCCGAAAGCCTGCACTTCGATGTCCCCCAAATGGAGGCTTTCGCCCAGCGTGCGCAGCGTGCCGACTTCCGCGGCGCCCGACTTTGCGCGGAGTTCGATCACTGTGCCGCCGGCGAAGTCGATTCCGAAATTCATGCCCTTGAAGACGAATAGGGCGACCGCGATCAGCGACAACAGAGCCGAGAAGGGATAGCTCACGCGGCGGAACCGCATGAACGGGAATTTGGTGTTCTCCGGGGCGAGGCGCAGAAGTTTCATAAATGTCGCCCCTCTAAATCGGTAACTTGGTCGGCCGCGCGTAATGATACCAGACGGCGATCATCATGCGCGTCATGGTCACCGCGGTGACGATGGTCGTCAGAATGCCGAGCGCAAGCGAAACAGCGAAGCCGCGCACCGGTCCCGTACCAAGAAAATAAAGGATGGCCGCGGCGACGAACATGGTGACGTTCGAGTCGACGATCGTCGCGAAGGCGCGGGTGAAGCCGGCGTCGAGCGACGCGAGGATCGAACGTCCGGCATGATTTTCCTCGCGGATGCGCTCGTAGATCAGCACGTTCGAATCGACCGCCATGCCGATCGTCAGAACGATGCCGGCGATGCCGGGAAGCGTCAGCGTCGAGCCAAGCAGCACGAGTCCCGCAAATATGAAGGCGATATGCACGAAGAGCGCGAGATTGGCGAAGACGCCAAAGACGCCGTAGGTGACGAGCATATAGACGACGACGAGCCCCGCGCCGACATAGGCGGCGCGTTTGCCGGCGTCGATCGAATCCTGGCCGAGGCCGGGCCCGACGGTGCGCTCTTCGACAATGTTGAGCTTCGCCGGGAGCGCGCCAGCGCGCAGCAGGATCGACAAATTATTCGCCTGTTCGACAGTGAAGCGTCCGGAAATTTGTCCCGAGCCGCCGGTGATCGGGGTCAGGATTCGCGGCGCCGAAATAACCTTGTTGTCGAGGACGATCGCAAACAGCCGCCCGACGTTCTTGGAGGTGACTTCGCCGAAGGCCTGAGCGCCGCGAATGTTGAAGCGGAAATTGACGACCGGCTCGCCGCTTCTTTGCTGGTCAAAGCCCGGTTGCGCGTCGGTGAGATCCTCGCCCTTGACCATCACCTGTTTCTCGACGGCGATCTTGCCTTCCTGTTCGACCTGATCCAGTTCCTCGGTTTCCGAGGGGTTCTGGCCGGGTTCGGCGACGAGGCGGAATTCGAGTTTCGCGGTCTTGCCGAGAATTTCCTTAAGCGTTTCCGGGTCCTGGAGGCCTGGCACCTGCACCAGCACGCGGTCGTCGCCCTGACGCTGGATGCTCGGCTCGCGCGTGCCGAGCGCGTCGACGCGCCGGCGAATGACTTCGATCGATTGCTCGACGGCCTTGCGCGATTTGTCCGTGAGACCGGCGTCGGTGATGGTCACGCGAATGACGCCATCGGGCGAGGTCTCGACGTCGAGAGGGGAGGGCCCGCCCATGAGCGCGCTGCTGAAGCTATTACGCAGCTGCCGCAGCTTCGGAAGAATTTTCTCGCGGTCCGCTTCGTCCGCCACACGCACCTGCACCCCGCGCGCGGTCGTCCCGATGCCGCCGGTGATCGCCACCTTTTCTTCGCGGAGAATGCGGCGCACGTCGTCGCGAAGGTTCTTGACCTGCGTGGCGATGAGGTCCGCCTGGTCGACTTCGAGCATCACATGCGAGCCGCCCTGCAAATCGAGGCCAAGCACGATCGTCGGCGGGACCAGCCACGACGGCAGCCGAGATTTCAGCTGCTCATAATGGGACGCTGACAACATGCTCGGCGCGACGATGAGCACCGCGGCGAGAGTCATCGCGACAATGGCGAAAAATTTCCAGGTCGAAAATCGCAGCATCGTCCTGCTATTGGCTATGGGATCGAAGGGGCGGCGTCAGCTCTGTGAGCCGCTTTTGGCGTCGCCGGTCTTGCCGTCGCCGGACTTTGCGTCGCTCGATTTGGCCGACCTTCCGCCGCTCTTGGCGGGCACGCCGGTCTTGGCCGGCGGCGGCTCCTCCTTCACCGGCTCGCCCTTGGCGCGCACTTCGGCGATGGCGGTCCGCAGCATCCGCACCCGGACATTGGGGGCGAGTTCGACCTCGACTTCAGCGTCGTCGATCGACTTGGTCACCTTGGCGACGAACCCGCTGGTGGTGACGAGCGTGTCGCCGCGGCGAACGTTTCGAAGCTGGGCCAGCGCATCCTTCTCGCGGCGAGAACGGGGGCGGATGACCAGGATGTAGACGATGCCCATCACCACGAAGATGGGAATGAGCTGCCCCAGCATCTCCGGCATCGTCGGGGGCTGTTGCGCTTCGGGCTTGGAGTCGGCCACCTGCCCGGTTTGGGTCGAGGCAGGCGGATGCGGGAGGCTCGGCGGCGTCGGCGCGGCAGGGGCGGTCGGCTCGGCCGGCGGCGAGGCGGGCGCTTCGGCGGCGGCGGGCGGTGACGGCTGGGCTTGCGCCAAAGCGTCCGGGATCAGCTTCATCTGGAATTCTCTTTAAGAGGCTCGGAGCCCGGCGCGGAGGCGTCTGTTTGAAAAGCGCCGGAACGGGCGCGGACTATAGCCGCTCACTTCACGAAAGCAATGGCGTGCGGCCGACTTCTAAAGCCGGATTGTCACATTCGAAATTGCTGCGTCAGTCCCCTTAGGAACTCAAGGCAAGCCGCCAATTCGGCGATGTCGATATATTCGTCCGGCTGGTGCGCCTGATCGATGCGGCCAGGCCCGCAGACGACCGCGGCCACTCCAGCGCGCTGAAACTGACCGGCCTCGGTCGCATAGGGCACGGCGATGGTCGCGTTCCGCTTGGCGAGCCTCAGCGCGAGAACCTCCGCTTCGGAGCCAGGCTGCGGGGCGAGGCCCGGCACCTGATTCTCCATGACGGTTTCAATGCCGGCGCCAGGAAACCCGGCGAAAACCGTTCGCCTCAATCCGTCGCAATAGGCCTCCAGCCGATCTCGAACGAAATTCGCGGGCGCTCCGGGCAATCCCCGAACCTCCCACAGAAATTCGCAGTCCTTGGCGACGATGTTGCGCGCCGTCCCGCCGTGGATGACGCCCACGTGAATGGTTGAGAAGGGCGGATCGAAGCGCCCGCTCGGATCGCCCGCCGCGCGGAGTTCTTCGCCCAGGCGCTCGAGCTCGCACACCAGCTTGCAGGCGATGTGCACGGCGCTGACGCCGCGGTTGAGATTGGCCGAATGGATCTCGAAGCCGCGCACGCGCGTCACAAAGGTGGCGACGCTCTTATGCGCGTCGGCGACCTCCATCGACGTCGGCTCGCCGACGATAACCGCGGACGGGCGCGGCAGGTCGGCGCCGAACCGCGCGATGACGTCGAGCGGGCCGAGACAGGTGGTCTCCTCGTCATAACTCACGAGAATGTGGACGGGGCGGGACAGATGCGCCGCCTTGAACTCTGGAATCATCGCGAGGCAGGCGGCGTCGAACCCTTTCATGTCTACGGCGCCGCGCCCGTAAAGCCGGGTCGCGTCGCGACGCAGCGTGAACGGATCGGCGCTCCAGCTCTGGCCTGCGACGGGCACGACGTCGGTGTGGCCCGAAAGAAGCACGCCGCCGTCGACGTCGGGACCGATGGTGACGAAAAGGGCCGCCTTGTCGCCGGAAGCGTTCGGCGCGCGCACGAAACGCACATCCTGTTCGCGCAGGTAGGATTCGACGAAGTCGATCAGCGGCAGATTGGATTTGGAGCTCACCGTGTCGAAGGCGACCAAGCGGGAGAGCATGTCGATCGCGTCTTCGAGGCGCTCCATCACGCCCGCCTAGTTCAGGGTCGGACGCGACAGTGGACTGTCGAGCGAGAAAGTGGGGATTTCGACGTCGAAGGTTTCGCCGGCGTCAGTGACCATACGGTAGCTGCCGTGCATGATGCCCGAAGGCGTGCCGAGCGGGCAGCCTGACGCGTAGCGAAATGTTTCGCCCGGCTCGAGCACCGGCTGCTCGCCGACGACGCCCGGTCCGCGCACCTCCTCGCGACGGCCGTTGGCGTCGATGATGACCCAGTGACGCGACAGGAGCTGCACTCGAACGCGCCCGAGATTGGCGATCTCGATCGTGTAAGCCCAGAAATAGTGATCCTGGTCGGGGTCCGAGCGGTCCGGCATAAAGTCGGGAAGCGCCGTGATTTGGATGTCTCTGGTGATGGCGATGTACATGGGCGCGAGATTAGAATGCGGGCCGGCAAAGGGAAACGCCTTTGATTAGGCGCCTCGCGCCAATTCGCCCTCTGTTACGTAAATGTTACACTTCCTGTTTTTCTGCCTCAGGAAGCCCTGCGCGCCTATTCAAGAGGCACGTTATCGGGAATGTTAAACCGTCTGATTTTGTTGGAATGAAAATGCGGCTCACGACGCTTCGCACCCTGCTTCTTATACTGGCGATGGTCACACAGACCGTCGCGGGCGGAGCTGGTTTGGCGCGCGCCGCTGCTATCTCCTCCGGGCAGACGCTTTCAGCCTCGTGTCATCACCTGAGCGAGGCCGAAAACACGGCGTCCAATGACAAGGCAGGGCGTCAGCACAACTGCCATTCCTGTCTCTTATGCGGCGGACCGCCGGCAGCCTGGATTTCGTCTGTCGAATTTCATGTCGTCGCGCTCGTCGCATATGCGCTGATCGACCCGCCGGTAAATGCGGCGCGATCCCGCTCCGAGCGATTGTCGCGGGCGCACAGCGCGCGGGCGCCCCCCGTCTCGCGCGCCTGAGTCCATCAGACGCGAGCGCGCGATGCGCCTCGGTCTGAGCCGGGTCCGCTGCGCATAGCAGCTTCCACATTTTCTTCGCGTGCGCGTCGCGTTTGCCGCCGCAGCTCGCCTCACATTATGCGCCGATCGGCGTCGTGCTGAAGGAATATTGTCATGATCCGTCGTTCCCGGCTCCTCGGAGGAGCCTCTTTCGTCGTGCTTGGCCTGGTGGCGACATCGGCCGCGAACGCGCAGCAGGCGCTGCCCACCATCAATGTCGGCGGCGCGCGGGCCGCCGTGCATAGAGGCCCCCCGGGTCACACCGCCGGCGGCCCGGGACGGGTCACCACCGCGACGCCTACGCCGGGGACTGGGGCAGGGTCCGGGCTGGCGGACCGTTACGCGGAACCCAAGCCCGCGCCGTTCAGCCGCACGTTGCCGGCGAACATCCCCGCGGTCGTCGAAAGCAGAACGCGCCAGCAGATTCTTCGAACCACCAACATCATGACCTCCGCCGACGCATTCCGCTACATGCCGTCGATCTGGGTGCGCGAGCGCTATATCGGCGACCGAAACGCCATCGTCTCGACCCGCACCTCAGGCACGATTCAGAGCGCGTTGGCGCTTGTATACGCGGACACAATTCTACTTTCGAACCTGCTCGGCAATAGCTTCAACTTTCCGCCGCGGTGGGGCATGGTCTCGCCGGAGGAAATCTCCCGTATCGACGTCATGTATGGGCCGTTTTCCGCGCTCTACCCCGGGAATTCGATTGGCGCCGTGCTGACGATGACGACGCGCATGCCCGACAATTTCGAGGTTCACGCGTCAGGCACCGCCGCAGTCCAGCCTTTCAGCCTATACAGCCGCAAGGAACTCAATCTTGGCGGCGTGACGAATGTGCTGATCGGCGACCGGATCAACGATTTCCGTTACTGGGTCGGATACGAGCATTTGGACAACCAAGGTCAGGCGCAGACCTTTCCTGGAAATATCCTCACGCCGCAGCCTCTTCAGGGCAGTCCTCCCGCGCCCCGAACCGATCCGCGGTTCTTTGGCGGCCATGTGGATTTCAATCAGGAGGGAGTGCCGCGCGTGATCACCGCCGCCGCGGGCGCCGACCACGTGCAGACGGACATGGCGAAAGTCAAAGTTTCGTACGACGTCGCCCCGCTCGTCCGCGCGAAATATCAGATCGGCTTCTGGTCGCTAAATAACGACACCACCGTCGAGAGTTTCATTCGCGACAGGAATGGGATGCCGATCTACAACACGCAGAGCGGCCGCATCCAGTTCGGCCCCTTCTTCGTCACGCCCGGCGGCGTCAATCCCAGCCATGGCGCGGCGAGTCACGTTATGCAGGGGCTCGAACTCCGCCAGGAAACTGGCGGCGTTTTCGACTACGATCTGTCTGCCAGTTCATACAACTTTGTGCGGGACTTTTCGAACGCCGCGCAGTCGTATGGGCCACGAGTCAACGCCGCCGGCACAGCATACAACTTCGATCCTAGAGGCTTGAACGCAAACAATGGCGGAACTTTTTGGCGCACCGGCGACGCGCGCGCCATCTGGCGCGTCCCGTACGACCTGCTCGGCAAGCACGAAGTATCATTCGGCGCTCATGGCGACGTCTATTCGCTCAACACCGTGCAGACGAGCACCGTCTCCTGGCCAAATAACTACTACCTAGGGATTCAAGCTTATAACACGGGCAAGACCGAGACTAAGGGCGTTTACGCTCAGGAGGTCTGGAAGCCGCTGCCGGACTGGAAGTTCACCGCCGGCGCACGTGGCGAATGGTGGCGCGCGTTCAACGGCATGAACGCCACCGGCGGCTTGACCGTCGCGAGTCAGTTCTCGCCAGGTCTCGTATCGCTCGGCCCTGCGCGCGCGAATGTGACTTATTTTCCTGACTCTTACAAAGGGGCGTTCTCGCCGAAGGCGGCGCTGGAATATCAAGTGACGCCGGAATTCAAGCTGCGCGGTTCGATCGCCCGCGCCTATCGCTTTCCAACTGTCTCCGAGCTGTTCCAGGCGCTGGCGACCCCAAGTTCGATACTCGCCAATAACCCAAATCTTCAGCCTGAAATCTGCACCTGTTACGATGTGACTGGCGAATACCGAACGGTCGACGCTTTTGGCGGGGCCATTGGCCTGTTCAATCCGCGCGTCAGCTTCTTCCTTGACGACCGCTGGAACGCCATTGCCAGCCAGAGCGCGATCAACGGGTTCGGCCAAATCGTCACGCAAAACGACAACATGGACAAGGTCCGCTTCCGCGGGATCGAAGCCGTCGCGGACATGAAGGACATTTTCTTTCCCGGCTTGGACTTCAATGGCGGCGTTACTTTCACCGATGCAAAAATTCAATCGAACCTGTCGAGCGGCGACTTTAGAGGCGCGCCGTACGTGTTGGCGAACGGCAACGTCAATCCGCTCTCCGTGACCGTTCCAGCGGTGCTCTACGGTGGCCGTCAATTCCCCCGGGTTCCGAGGATACGGTTCCGCGGCGTCATGACCTATACGCCCAATCCCGACATGTCCTTCGCTCTCGGCGCGCGCTATTCGTCGGCCGCATTCATCACATTCGCGAACACCGACTTCAATCACAACAACTACGGCAATGTGGACAGCGAGATTCTCGTCTTCGACGCGAAATGGCGTTATCGACTTGAGCCGCGTTGGTGGCTGTCTGTCGGCGTCAATAACATCGGCCGGTGGAAAGCCTATGTTAATCCCAATCCCTATCCGCAGCGCACGTTCTTCATCGCTTTGAATTACCACTTCGGCGGTCCCGATGATGTCGTGACGATCGATCGGGGCGGTTCCGGAAACACTTCGACATTTAGGTGAGACTCAGGACATCGGCTTCGATAAGAAATCGGACGTCCCCCTGAGACGCTTTGCCGCAGCGAGGTGGCCGCTCCAAGATTAACTTGTCGCGGCCCTCGCTTTTTGCTTACATCGGCGCGCGCCTGTAAATTCGGCAGGCGCGCCTGAACGAAGGTTCGAGCTTTTATGCGCCGTAACTGGTTGTCAGCTCTGCTTTTCGCGCTTGCGCTGACCGTCCAGGCCTTTGCGCCTGCGGCGGCGCATGTCGCGACGCGGATGGGCGCCGGCGACGCCGTCAGGGAATTTTGTTTCACCGAGGCCGGCTCAGCCGACCAAACGCAGGCTCCCGCCCAAGCAAAGGGCCAGAGGGACGCCTGTCTCTTCTGTCAGAACCATTGCGATGGCGTCGCGCCGCTGGCGGCGCGGACCATTCATATTGGCAAGTC
>Ga0194113_10000285_pt1 | contig 63256 bp, 55 predicted proteins | sample TA2MahC200mmetaG_FD_146193 | JGI IMG/M metagenome (GOLD analysis project Ga0194113, IMG submission 146193) | Freshwater microbial communities from Lake Tanganyika, Tanzania - TA2015017 Mahale Deep Cast 200m | ecosystem: Environmental > Aquatic > Freshwater > Lake | place: Tanzania: Lake...
GTGGAAACACGCCGGTAGGGCGCGGCGTGCCGCCTTCGCCCGGAGGCTCCGGCGCGCCAAGCCGGCCGCGCCGCGGCGGACCGGGCTTGCCCCGCCATAGCCCGCAGGGCGACGGCGGGACGGTCCGCCCTACCTCGCCTCCCTGCATGACTGACCGGTTACTTCCGACCGTCGAAAGTCCTTCACACGCGCATGGAATGGCTATAGAGTAATGCGCTCATGTCGGACGACGTATCAGCGGACTTGCCGGCCGGCGAAGAGGGTTCCGCGGCTGAGCGGGATGTGGTGCTGGATCTCAATTTCATTCCGGCCTGGGCGCGCCGTTCGCCGCAGGAATTCCGTTATGCCGATCATGACGGCGCGGAGGGTCACGGCGCCGCCGGGCGGCGCGCGGGCGGACGTTCGCGCGGACGCGGCGAGCCGGGGCCGGCGCGGCGGGACGACAGGGGGCGTGCGCGTGACGGGGGTCAGCCGCGCGGCGCGCGGCGCGCGGCGGGGCGGGAACGGCGCGGACCGGCGGCGGAAGCGCCGCGGCCGCCGGTGGCGGTGCGTTTGCTGCCGGACCAGAAGCAGATCTCGGCCGTGACGCGGCAGTTGCACGGAACCAAGCGATCGTATCCGCTGGCCCAGATCGCCGCCCTTTTCGTGCGGAATCCGGACGCGTGCCACTTTCGCGTGGAAGCCGATCCGGAGCATCGCGCAGCGCAGATCTTCCAGTGCCGGAGTTGCCTGGCCGTTTCCATGGACCGCGCGCAGATGCTGACGCACGCGCGGCAGAAGCACCTCATGGAATACTTCGACGCGGAAGTGATCGAGGGCGACGCGCCGAAAGGGGATTTCACCTGCGTGGCGCGCTGCGGTCTGAGCGGGGTGCTTCTGGGCCCCCCCAACCATCACGGATGCGAGGAACGGATCCAGGAGATCCACAGCGCGCGATTCAGCGGAATGCCGCTGGAACAGTATCGGCAGAAGATCGAAATCGTCTCCGACAAGGCGCTGATCGAGCAATGGAAAGAGGAGCGGCGCAAGCGCACCGTGTACCGGCGGAAGGGAACGGCGGCCTCGGGCGGCGCGCCGTTGACCTGGACGGAAGCCGACGCCGTTTTTCAGAGGGAGGTCGCGCCCTCGCTGGTCGGCGCCGTGCGCCGCGCGCGCCTGACGCGCGAGGCGGCGCTGGGCACCGAGGACGGCGCGCTGCGCCGGGTCATGCAGGAGGCGTGGGAGGCGGAGCGGCGCTTTCCGCGGTCGCTGCTTTTCGCGCTGCGGGCCGCTTTCCGGCACAAGAAGCTGCACATCTTCAGGGTGGGGCGGGGCGCGGAGTTCGTGGCCGCGATCCGGCCGACGCCGCTTGAAGCCGGCCACGTCGTGCAGCACATCCGGGAGGTGCTCGATCACCTGCGGGCGCATCCCGGGTGCACGCGCGAGGATCTGCTGGCCACGCTGCGGCCGGGGGCGGAGCCTTCCGCCGAAGCCGTTGCGCAGGTTCTTGTACCGCTGGGATGGCTGGCGGACCGGGGTCACATAATCGAGTTCCACGACGGAACGCTCTCCGTCCCGCTGAGCGGGTCCCGGGCCTGGCCCTGTGCCCCGCGGGCTTCGACTTCGGCCCGCGGGCGGGCCTCCGCTCACGGCTAGCCCCGTTTGATTCCGGCGTAGGCTTCGACCTTCCGTTTGGCCAGGAGCACGAAGTCCCTGTCCGAGGAGAAGACTTCGAGCGTGAGGGTGCGGTCGTAGTGCGCCCGGGCGAGGGCCCGGAACACGGCCGGCCAGTCGATCGTGCCCGTGCCCGGAGGCAGGTGCAGGTCCGAGCGGCCGTCGTTGTCGTGCACGTGCACGTGATGCAGGCGTCGCGCAAAGCGGTCGATCGTGGCGGCCGGATCGCGTCCGAACAGGTTGCAGTGTCCCAGATCGAGGTGGCACAGCAGGCCGGGCACGGCGTCAAGGACGCGCGCCATCGTTTCGGCGGTGTCCCACTGTTTCGTGGCGGCCTCGTACATGATGCGGATGCCGATCTCGGCGCCCTCTGCAACCAGCGCGGCGAGGGATTCGATCTGCCACGCGACGGCTTCATCCACCGTGAACAGGCCGGTGGGCCAGTCGGCGTGCACGGTCACGGCTTCGACGCCGATGCTCTTGAAGGCCGCGAGGTAGTCCTTGGCCGTCGCGACGGCGGCGCGGCGCAACTGGGACATCGGCGAAGCGATGGGCAGATACCACGCGGTATGTCCCACGGCCTGCAGTTTCCAGCGCCGCAGGGCGTCGCGCACCGCCGCGGTATCGACCGCTTCGACGGAAGCGCGGTCGGGCTCCAGGCACAGATCGACGAAATCGAAGCCGTTGCGGCCGATCCAGTCGATTTCCTCGATGACGTTGCGGCGCGGGTGGTTGGGGTAGCCGAGTTTCATTGTTTCCGTTCGATCCGCGTTCTCAGCGCCTACAGCATGGCACGAAGATGATCGAGGCTGAGAATGCCGGTGATCGTGATATCGTCGTAGGCCGTCCGGTTGCGCGGGTCGCCGACGCCCACTTTGACCGGGTAGCGGATGGGTGAGATCAGCTTGCCGACGTTGAGATTGCGTCCGTTCACGCTCCATTTGACGGCGTCGGCCTCGATCTCCAGCGCGCTGGTGTAGCGAAGCGAGGGTTCAACGCCGCGGTCCAGGCTGGTGATGGGGAAGTGCTCGCTTTCCTGGTAGACGATGGTCTTGCTGTTCTTGTCGCCGGCGCCGATTTCGGCGGTCAGGCTGCGACCCAGCCGGAGCGCGATTCCGCCCTGGCCGGACTGATAGTAGCCTTCGAATTCGACGCGGGTTACCTCTTTCAGCGGAACGGCGAACCATGCGGCGGAGGCATCGCAAACCAGGCGCCCGTGCGTTTCGTCGACGGTTCCGCCTTCCCAGTCGGACGCCTGGTTCGTGGCGGAGAAGTTGTACTTGATCGAGATATCGCCGGTCATTGAGTTCCATTTGAGGATCTCGCCGCGGACCACGCGCGCCAGTTGTTCCGTGCCCACCAGTCCGAATCCGGCGCCGAGGACGGCGCCGGGCGTCCCGCCGGCGTCGCTTTCGGCGGGCGGCGTCACGGACGGGGTTTGGCCCGTCTTGAGGCGCTCGATGGCCTCCATGACGCGCAAGGCGTCGTCGATGCGGCCTTCCTTGGTGAGTTCCCTTTCCATCTCGGCGAGCCGCCGCGCGTAGAGGGTCGTGAGGTCGGTGTTGCTCTGCGACAGGACTCTCCGGCGCTCGTTGTGGGCGGCGACATAGGATTGCTGGAGGGCCTTGAGCTTGTCGGGGCTCTCGACGGGAACGATGTCGGACGCGGACGGATTGGCCTCAAAGCGCTTGCGCTCGTTGCGCACGGCGATGAGGGCGCGCAGGTCGCCCGCGGCCTGGTAGTGTTTCTCGAGTTCGGTGAGCGCGGCTATCTGGCGTTGCGGCGCCTTGGCTGTATCGGTCGCATACTGATCCTTGAGCTTCTGCAGCTCGGCTTCGTAGATCTCCCGCGCCTGGCGCAGTTCCGCCGGCTCGGCGGACCTGGCTGCCAGGGCGGGCGCGTTGGCGAGCAGCAGCGCGGCCGAGACGAAGGCAGCGGACGTCCCGGAAGACACAAAACGCATGGTCATGCGTCGGATTGTGCCAATCCGGTGCGGCGCTGTCAACCGCGCGAAAAAGAATGCGGGCCGGCAGGGCGGTCAGGGGTTGGCGGGCTGATTGCCGCCTGCCGTTGCCTGTCCTGCCGGCGGAAAGCGCGGGGCGGCAAGAACGGGCGGGTGGAGGTAGAGGGGCGCGGGCGGGGGGAGCGGCGCGCCCGTGAGGACTACGTCGCGGGCAAGCAGGGCGATCGTTTCCGCGCGCGGCAGGCGGGCCTCTTCGAGGAGCGTATGCGCCGGGCCCGCATGCGCGCGCAGGAGCGGGCCGATGCGCTCCCAGTCGGGCGTAACCACGATCGCGCCGGGCGGCAGGGCGGCGGGAAGAGACGCGGCGTTGAGAAGGCGGAAGCCGTCCGCGGGGAACGGCGCCGGACGGCCGGCGCGGAAGACGGCGGCCCACAGGCAGCCGCGCCGGGCGTCGCCGGCCACGACCACGTCATGCGCCGGGTGGGCCCCAAGAACATCCCAGGCGATCGCGGCGGCGCCGGACACGCCCGCAACGGCGCGCTTCGCGGGCAGCGCCATTGCCTGGGCGGCGGCCAGCGCCACGCGGATGCCGCTGAACGATCCCGGCCCCGTGTCCACCGCGAAGAGGTCCACGTCGCGCAGCGTCCGGCCGGCGGCATCCCGCAGCGCGGCGAGGCGCATGAAGAGGTCCTGGCGGCGCGGGCGTGTCTCTTCCCATGCGACGGCGTGCAGGACGCGGTCGTCGTCCAGCAGAGCCAGCGCGGCCCGCGGCGTGGTGAGTTCTATGGCCAGTATGCGCATGCGGCGGTGCAAGGTAGGCTTCGCGCCGGCGAAAAGAAAGTTTGAATTACGGACTTCAGTATGTATCTTCACGTCCGGCGGGGGGGGCGGGACGCGCGTTGACAACCGGGAGGATGCCGGCATGGCGCTCAATATCGTGACGCGGATTGACGATGACGTTCCGGTCAGGCGGGTACTGGCGAGCGTGTGGGACAAGACCGGTCTGGACCGGCTGGTGCGGGGCCTGACGGAGGTCAATCCCGAAGTCGTGTTCTATTCGACCGGCGGGACATTCAAGGCGATCGGAGACCTGCTGGAGGCGGGCAGGGCGCGAACGAACCTGGTGGCCGTTTCGGACTATACCGGCCAGCCGGAGATGCAGGGCGGGCTCGTCAAGACGCTGGATTTCAAGATCTACCTGGGTCTCTTGAGCGAGAAGTACAACGCGGCGCACGCGCAGGATCTGACGCGGGCGGGCGCGGTGCCGATTGACATGGCGGTCGTGAACCTCTATCCCTTCCGGGAGACCGTGGCCGGGGCGGGGGTTACGCCCGAGGAAGCGCGCACGAACATTGACATCGGCGGGCCCTGCATGGTGCGGGCCTCGGCCAAGAACTTTCTGCGCGTGGCTTCGGTCACGGACCCGGGGGACTACAATGCGATCCTGGAGGAGCTTCGGCGGCGCGGCGGACGCCTCTCGCTGGAGACGCGTTTTCAACTGGCCCGCAAGGCCTTCCGGCACACGGCGGAATACGATGCGGCGATCGCGAACTACTTCGCGGCCACCTCCGGCGAGGCGGTGGAGCGGGCTTATCCGGAGATCGTGCGCGCGCATGTATGAATTGAGCGTCAGAACGCGCTTTTCCGCGGCGCACCGCCTCGTCGCATACGAAGGCAAGTGCGCCGCCCAGCACGGGCACAACTGGGACGTTGAGGTCTTCGTGCGCGGGGCGGCGCTGAGCCCGGCCGGAATCCTGATCGACTACAAGGATCTGAAGGGGGTGTTGCAGGAGGAGCTGGAGGAGGTCGATCACGCCGACCTGAACCGCGTCCCCGGCCTGGCGGGCGCGAATCCGTCGTCCGAGAACCTGGCGCGGTTCCTGTACGGCAAGCTGCGCGTCGCGCTGGAACAGCGGGGCCTGCGTCCGGCGCGCGTGGTCGTGCACGAAACGCCCGAGACGGGCGCGGCCTACTGGGAGGAAGAGGCGTGATCGATCTGCACATGCATTCGACCTTTTCGGACGGAAGCCTGCGCCCGTCAGAGCTGGTGGCGCGCGCCAGGGAGATCGGGCTGACGGCGATCGCGCTGACCGATCACGACTGCACGGACGGAATCCCGCCCCTGATGGAGGCATGCCGGGCCGCGAACGCGGCGCATCCGGACGCGCCGGGGCTGGTGTGCGTTCCCGGCGTGGAGATCAGCGTGGACGTGCCCAGGGGCACGATGCACATGCTGGGCTACTTCATCGACCCGGCGGGGGCGCGGCTGCGGGCGACGCTGGCGCGGATCCAGGGCGGGCGCGCGGACCGCAACCGTGAGATCCTGGCGAAGATCAACGCGCTGGGCATGAATCTGGCCTGGGAGGACGTGAAGCGGCACGCGACGGAGGACGTGGTGGGCCGGCCCCATTTCGCGCGCGCGCTGGTCGAGCGCGGCTACGTGAGTTCGACCGCCGCGGCGTTCGAGCGCTATCTGGCCAAGGGCAAGCCGGCCTACGCCGACCGTTTCCGGCTGTCGCCGGAGGCCGGAATCGCGGCGATCCGCGAGGCGGGAGGCGCGCCGGTTCTGGCGCATCCCTTCACGCTGGAGGCGGACGGGACGGGGCTGCGCGCGGAGCTGGAAAGGCTCAAGGCGATCGGGCTCGAGGGCCTGGAGGTCTTCTACTCGGAACATACGCCCGCGCAGACGCAGGAATACGGGCGCCTGGCCCGGGAGCTGGACCTCGCGATGACGGGGGGATCGGACTTCCACGGCGCGCTGAATCCGGCCATCAAGATGGGCGTCGGTTTCGGCTCTCTGCAGGTAGATGACGGATTGCTGGAAGGACTGCGGCGTCGCGCGCGGCACACGGCGGGCGGCTTCGCGGAGCGGGCATGAAAGCCGGCCTCTGGGAAAAGAACCTCCTGGAACTCGTCCGGCGCACTTCCACCGACCTTCCCTCCGACGTGGAGCAGGGCATCCGCCGGGCGCTGCGCAGGGAGAAGCGCGGCACCCGCGCGGCCTGGGTCCTGGAAAGCATGCTGGCGAACGCGGACATCGCGAGACGGGAGAGCCTCCCGCTGTGCCAGGACACGGGCGTCCTTACGTTCTACTTCAGCGTGCCGGTGGGCTTCGACACGAACATGCTGGTGGCGCGTACGCGCGCGGCGGTGGCCAAGGCGACCCGGCGCGGCTACCTGCGCATCAACGCCGTCGATTCGATGTCCGGCGCGCCGTACGAAACCAACAGCGCGCACGGCGCGCCGGTCTTCGATTTCCGGCAGGGGGCGCGGAAGACGGTTGACGTGCGGCTGGTCATGAAGGGCGGCGGGTGTGAGAACGTCGGGCGCCAGTACAGCCTGCCCGACGCGCAGCTCGGCGCCGGGCGCGACCTGGAAGGGGTGCGGCGCTGCGTGCTTGACGCGGCGTGGCATGCGCAGGGCCTGGGGTGCGCGCCGGGCGTGTTGGGCGTGTGCATCGGCGGCGACCGGGCCAGCGGCTACGCGTACGCCAAGGAGCAGTTCCTCAGGCGCATGTGCGAAAGGGCGGCAACGGACCGGCTGGCACGCCTGGAGGACCGTCTCATGAAGGACATCGCCCGCCTGGAGATCGGCCCCATGGGCATGGGCGGCCGCGCCACGGCGCTGGCCGTGAAGGCGGGCGCGCTCAGCCGTTTGCCGGCCTCGTATTTCGTCAGCGTGTCGTACATGTGCTGGGCGTTCCGGCGGCGGGGCGTGCTGCTGGGGCCGGAAGGAGGCGTCAACCGGTGGTTGTACTGAGGCTGGAGTACCCTTTCACGGCCGCGAAGGTGCGGGAGCTGAAGCTGGGCCGGGAAGTGCTCGTGTCCGGCCCCGTGCACACCGCGCGGGACGCGGTGCACCGCTACCTGTTCGAGGGCGGCAAGCCGCCGGGAGACCTGGCTGACGGGGCGATCTACCACTGCGGCCCGATCGTTCTGGGGCGCGAGGGCGCATGGCTGGTGCGCGCCGCGGGGCCGACGACCTCCATGCGCCAGGAGCCTTTCACACCCGAGCTGATCAGGCGTTGCCGGGTGCGCGTGATCATCGGCAAGGGCGGCATGGGCGACGGAACGCGCCTGGCCTGCGCCGAGCACGGTTGCGTGTATCTGCACGCCGTCGGCGGCGCGGCGGCCCTGATGGCCCGCTGCGTCACGCGGGTCGACGGCGTGCATTTCATGCGCGAGTTCGGCCCGGCGGAGGCCATGTGGCACCTGGTCGTCAAGGACATGCCGGCGGTGGTCACGATCGACGCGCGGGGCCGCAGCCTGCACCGCCGGGTGCGGAGCGCTTCGGCGCGCGCGCTGGACGCAATCGTGCGGGACGGGCCGCTGACGTAGACGCCCGGCGGCCGCGCGGTTTCCGGGGTGCCCGGGAGAGCTGGGATGCGCATTGTCTTCATGGGCTCCGGCGCGATCGGATGCCCGACGCTCGCGATGTTGCGCGGCCGGAGGGATGACGTCCTGGCGGCCGTGGTGACGCAGCCGGACCGTCCGCAGGGCCGCCATCTGCGGTGCGCGCCGTGTCCCGCGAAGGATCTCGCCGCGCGGAGAGGCGTCCCGGTGCTGTCGCCGGGGGACGTAAATTCCGCGGCGAGCCTGGAGGATCTGCGCGGCCGGCGCCCGGACATCGTGGTTGTCGCGGCCTTCGGCCAGATCCTGCGCCGCGGGCTGCTGGAGCTGCCCCCGCTGGGCTGCGTGAACCTGCACGCCTCGCTGCTTCCGTCGTACCGCGGCGCGGCGCCGATTCAGTGGGCGCTGGCGAACGGCGAGAGGGCCACGGGCGTGACGTCGATGTGGATGAACGCGCGCATGGACGCCGGCGATGTCATTCTGCAGCGCGAGGTCGCAATCCGGGACGACGACACGGCGGGCAGCCTCCAGGAGCGGCTCGCGGCCGAAGGCGCGGCGCTGATGGACGAGACCCTCGACCTGATCGGGAAGGGGGCGGCGCCGCGGCGGCCGCAGGCGGAAGACCGGGCGACCTACGCGCCCCGGCTGCGCAAGGAGGACGGCAGAATAGACTGGAGTCTCTCCGCGCGCGCGATCTACAATCGCATCCGGGGTTTCAACCCGTGGCCCTGCTGCCGCGCGCGGCTGCCCGCGGAGCGGGGCGGCGGGATGCTGCGCATCCTGCGCGCGCGGGTGGAGCCGGCGGCGGCCGCGGGGGCGGGAGCCGCGGCGCCGGGGCGCGTGCTGGAGGCCGGCGGCGACGGGCCGCTGGTCGCCGCGGGCGAGCCGACGACGGGCGTGCGCCTCACGGAAGTGCAGCCGGAGGGGCGGCGCGTCATGACGGGGCGCGACTATCTGCACGGGCACGGGTTGCGGACGGGGGACGTGCTGGGCTAGGGAAGGGACGCATGGCCAGAGTCGTACACGTTGACCTGGGCGAACGCGGCTACGCGATTCGGATCGGACGGGACATCACGCCGGGCGAGACGCTGGACGCGCGGGCGGCGCGTCGCGTCCTGCTGGTATCGGATTCCAACGTGGAGCCGCTCTACGGCGAACGCTGCCGGCGCGCGCTGGCCGGCCGCGGACAGGAAACGGTTACGGCCGTGGTCAAGGCCGGCGAGGATTCCAAGAGCATCGAGAACGTCAAATCCCTGTGCGAAAAGGCGGCGGCCGCCGGGCTGGACCGTTCCTGCGCCGTGCTCGCCCTGGGCGGCGGAATGGTCGGCGACCTGGCCGGGTTCGCGGCGGCGGTGTTCCTGCGCGGCGTGAAGCTCGTGCAGGCGCCCACCTCGCTGCTGGCCATGGTGGACAGCTCGGTGGGCGGGAAGACGGCCATCAACCTGTCCGCGGGCAAGAACCTGGTGGGCGCTTTTCATCAGCCCGTGGAGGTGACGGCGGACCTTGACGTCCTGGCGACGCTGCCCGAGCGCGAGTATGTTTCCGGCCTGGCCGAGGTCGTGAAGTACGGGATCATATGGGACGCCGTGCTTTTCGAGACGCTGGAGAAGCAGGCGGAAGCGGTATTGAAGCGCGACGCCTCCCTGCTCGAGGACATCGTGGCGCGGTGCTGCGCGATCAAGGCCGAGATCGTGGCCATGGACGAGCACGAGAACGGGGTGCGATCGATCCTGAACTTCGGGCATACCCTGGGCCACGCGATCGAAACCGTGGCCGGATACGGCCGTCTTCTGCACGGCGAGGCGGTGGCCCTGGGCGCGGCGTATGCCGCGCGGGTGTCGCGCGCCGAAAAAGGGCTGCCGGAGGAGGCCGCGCGCCGGATCGTCGGGCTGCTCGAACGTTTCGGACTGCCGGCAAGCCTGAACGCGGCGGGCCTGGGCGCCGCGTCGTGGGAGCCGGTGCGCCGCGCCATGGCGGCGGACAAGAAGACCCGCGGGGGGCTGCCGCGCTTCGTGCTGGCCGAGAGCGTCGGCTCGGTGGTTTTCGGCTGCGAGGTCGGCGAGGAGACCTTGGCGAAGGCGTTTGAAGGGCTCAGGGAGTCCTGACACCCGGAAGCCGGGGAGGGCGCGATGTCGGCGGTGAACGAGTGGGTGGCGCGCGAGTACTTCGAGGCCATCGGCTTCCTGGTGAGCCAGCCGTGCAAGTTCGTCGTGCCGGGCCGTCACAAGACGGCGGAAGAGGAGATCGACCTGCTGGTCTTCAACCCCGCGGCGACCGAGCACCGCGTGCCGGAGGAGATCGTGTGGGAGACGCGGCACCTGTCCACGGTGGCCCGGGCGGTGGTGGGCGTGCGCGGGTGGCACACGGAGCGTCTTTACGTTTCCCGAATCGAGAAGAGCCCCGAAGTGCTGCGGTTCGTGGAGAGCGAGCCGGTGCGCCTCGCATCGGGACGGCTGGGCACGGAGAGCGTGGCGCGGGTGTTGTGCCTGCCGGCTTTGCCGGCCTCGGGCGAAATGAAGAAGAACGTCGTGCGCGTGCTCAGGGAGAAGGGAATCGACGGGGTGATCTCCTTCCGCACGATGCTCCTGGAACTGGTGTCGCGCGTGGAAACGCACCGGAACTACGACAAATCCGACCTCTTGCAGGTCATCCGCCTGCTGAAGAACTACGGGCTTCTGAGGGATCCGCAGATGGAGCTGTTCGGACGCCGGCGCAGGCGCGCGCGCGGATAGCCCCCGTTTCCTGCGCGTCTGTGTGACAAACGCGCCCTTCGGGTTTCGATGCGCCGCGGGAGTCCGGGTTTCCGGCGGGGCCCGGCGGCCGGGACGCCGCGTCGCTCAACCCATTTCCTCGATCGCCACGAGCGGCTGGTCCTTGGAGACCGCGGCCCCGTGCGCGACCAGGAATTTAACGATCCGGCACTTGCGCGGGGCCTTGATCTGGTTGAACAGCTTCATGGCCTCGACGATGCAGACCGGCGCGTCCTTCTCCACCGTGTCCCCCGGCTTGGCGAACTGCGGTTTTCCCGGGCCGGCCGAAAGGTAGAAAGTGCCGTTGAGGGGGGCCTTGATCGCCGGGCCGGGGGCGGCGCCGGCGGAGGGCGACTCCGGCGCGGGCGCCGCCTCCCGCGCCGGTTGCGGGGCGGCGGCCGGCGCGGGAGCGCCCTGCGTCTCAGCCGCGGCGGGAACGTCCGCGCCCCGCAGGGTGAGGCTGACCTCGCCGCGGCGGATGGTCAGCTCGCTGAGATTGAGTTCCTTGACCTTCTGCACCACGTTCTGAAGCTCCTTGTAGTCCTGCGGCGTCAGGAAAGGCCGCGGAGGGCCGGAAGGCGTCTGGGCGGCGTCCTGCGCGCGGCGTTCGATATCCGCGGGAACGGGCGGGCGATCCTCGGTGGGCAGCGCGCGCCACTTGAAATAATCGAGCGCGGGTTCGGGGAAAAGGCAGTAGGAGATGATGTCCTCCTCGCTCTGGATGAGTTTGGGGTCAACGCCGTCGGTGGCGTTGGGGAGCATCGGCTTGAGCAGATCGGCCGGGCGGCAGGTGATAACCTTCTCGCGCCCGAGGATTCGCCTGCGGACGGCGTGGCTGATCGGGGCGGGGGAGCGCCCGTAGAGCCCCCTGACGTAGTCCTTGGTCTCCTGCGGCACCATGGCGTAGCGCTCGCCGGCCAGCACGTTCAGGACCGACTGCACGCCCACGATCTGGCTGGTGGGCGTGACCAGCGGCGGATAGCCGAGGTCGGCGCGCGTGCGCGGCAGTTCGGCCAGCACTTCCGGCAGGCGGTCGAGCGCATTCTGCTGCGCGAGCTGGGAGCGCAGGTTGGAGATCATGCCTCCCGGGATGTGGTGCTCGAGGATATCCGGATCGATGATATTGGACGGATGATGGCTGAGCTGCCGCTGCGGGGCCAGGTTCGTGAAGTAGCGGCACATCTCGCGCAGGGCGTCGCGGTTCAGCTCGGCGCTGTACTCGGTTTCCTCGAAAATCGCGAGCATGGTCTCGACGGGCGGCTGCGACGAGAAGCCGGCCATGACCGAGATGGCGCAGTCGATCGCGCCCGCTCCCGCCCGCGCGGCCTCCACGTAAGTGGCCGTGGCCATTCCGCTGGTCATGTGCGAGTGCACCTGGATGGGAACCTTCACGGACGCCACGAGCGCCTTGATGAGCTTTTCCGCGGAAATGGGCGAGAGGATGCCCGCCATGTCCTTGATGCACAGGGAGTCGATTCCGAGCTGCTCCTGCTCGCGCGCGATGCGCACGAACTCCTCCACGGTGTGCACGGGGCTGGTGGTATAGCACAGCGTGCCCTGCGCGTGACCGCCGTGGCGCTTGACGGAGGCGACGGCCGCTTCGATGTTGCGGTTGTCGTTCAGCGCGTCGAAGATGCGAAAGATGTCGATGCCGTTCGCGCAGGCCAGAGCCACGAAGCGATCAAGCAGATCGTCCGGATAGTTCCGGTAACCGAGCACGTTCTGGCCGCGCAGGAGCATCTGCAGGGGCGTCTTCCTGGCGCGTGCCTTGATCTGGCGCAGCCGTTCCCACGGGTTCTCGCGCAGGAAGCGCAGGCAGACGTCGAAAGTGGCCCCGCCCCAGACTTCCAGGGAGTAGAAGCCGGCCGCGTCGATCGTGTCGATGATCCCGACGATGTCGCGCGTGCGCATGCGGGTCGCCCACAGCGACTGGTGGGCGTCGCGCAGGGTCGTGTCGGTGATGCGCAACGGGATCCGCTTTCCGTTCCCGCGCGCGGGCCGCGCGGCGTCCCTGTTCTTTGCTGAAGGCATGCTTACCTCTTTTCGTGGCGGCGGGCGCGCCTTTCCGCGCGCGCGTCGCGGCGGCCCATGCGCGTATACTTCTCGTAGCGTCGTTCCACGAGTTTGCGCGGCGAAAGCGACGCGAGCGCGCGCAGATGCCTGAGCAGCGCGTCGCGAAGGGCCGCCATGACGGCCTTGTGGTCGCGGTGGGCGCCGCCGGGCGGCTCGGGAACGATCTCATCAATGATGCCCAGCTCGAGCAGGGAGGGGGCGGTCAGTTTCAGGGCTTCGGCCGCGCGCGGCGCCTGGGAGCCGTCGCGCCAGAGGATGGAGGCGCAGCCCTCGGGCGAAATCACCGAGTAGATCGCGTTGGAGAGCATCAGGACCGCGTCGCCGACGCCGATGCCGATCGCGCCGCCGCTGCCGCCTTCGCCGGTGATCACGGCCACCACCGGCACCTCGAGAGCCGACATCTCGGTGAGGTTGCGCGCGATGGCCTCGGCCTGTCCGCGGGCTTCGGCTTCCATGCCGGGATACGCCCCGGGCGTGTCGATCAGCGTGACGACCGGCAGGCCGTACTTCTCGGCCAGCTTCATCAGGCGCAGGGCCTTGCGGTAACCGTCGGGATTGGCCATTCCGAAGTTGGCCTTGATGTTCTCCTCCACCGTACGGCCCTTCTGATGGCCGATCAGCATGACGCGGCGCTTGTCCAGCCGCGCGAAACCGCCGATGATGCCCCGGTCGTCGGCGTAGCAGCGGTCGCCGTGCAGTTCGATGAACTCGCGGAACATGCCGGCGATGTAGTCCTGCAGAAGAGGGCGGTCCTTGTGCCGCGCGATCTGAACCGTCTGCCACGGCGAGAGGCCCGCGTAAACGCTGCGCCGCAACGCCTCAAGCTTCTTCGTCAACTCGGCGATCTCCGCGTCGAAATTGGCCTTCGGATCCGCGTTGAGCCTGTTCAGCTCGGCGATCCGCCGCTCGACTTCGACGATCTCTTTCTCAAACTCCAGATCCATCGCGCGCCTTCCGGATTGGTTACGCCGCGGGGGGCGAGAAGAGCCGTCCCAGCCATGCCCGAAATCCACGGTCGGACGACAGGGCGGACTTCTTGGAATTGATCAGTTTCTCGAGGTCGTCGCCCGAGAGCGCCTCGCGGCAGAGGTTTTCGGCCGACTGGATGTCCAGCGCGGTCATGCCGCGGGCCTCGGCGTCCACCTGCCAGGCCGGAACGGACTGCAGACCGGCCAGGCGGCAGGCTTCCAGGCGCCTGGCGCCCGAGATCAGAACGTTGCGGCGATCCACGATGACGGGAAAGAGCAGCCCCAGGCGGCGGATGGATTCCTCGAGCGAGCGCAGGTCGCCCAGGTCGCCGCGGATACGGCCGGCAACGACGATGCTGCGAATGTCCAGTTCGACGTACTTGCGGTTCATGCTACTTCCTGTTCCAGTAGGCGAGGATCCGGTGCAGCAGATCCTTCATTTCGGCGCGTTTGGCGATGCAGTCGATGAAGCCGTGCGCGAGCAGGTACTCGGCGGTCTGAAAGTCGTCGGGCAGCTTCTGCTTGATCGTCTGCTCGATCACGCGGCGCCCGGCGAAACCGATCATCACGCCCGGCTCCGCGATGTTCACGTCGCCGACCATGGCGTAGCTGGCGGAAACGCCTCCCGTGGTGGGGTGCGTGAGGATCGAGATGTAGGGCACGCCCGCGCGATGGAGGCGCGACAGCCCCGCGCAGGTCTTGGCCATCTGCATCAGGGACAGGATGCCCTCGTGCATGCGCGCGCCGCCCGAGGCGGAAACGATGACGCAGGGCAGGCGGTGCTTGAGGGCGTATTCGGCGGAGAGGAGAATCTTTTCTCCCGTGCCGCTGCCCAGGCTCCCGCCCAGGAAGCGGAAGTCCATGATCGCGACGACCACGGGGGTGCCGTGGATGCGGCCGCGTCCGGTGACGACCGCCTCGCGCATGCCGGTCTCCTTCTGGGCGGCGGCGGACTTCTCGGCGTAGGGGCCCTTGGCGTCGGAGAAGCGCAGGGGGTCGCTGGTGCCGATGTGCGCGTTGAGCTCGTCGAAAGTGCCGCCGTCGATGAGGAGATCGATGCGCTGCTGGAACGTAATGCGGTCGTGGAAGCCGCACTTGGGGCACACGTTGAGCCCCTTGGACCACTCTTCCCGGAACACGTGCGCCTTGCATCCCGGGCAGACCGTCCAGAGATCCTCCCTCTCGACCTGTCTCCTCTCGGATTGCGACTTCAGATTGAACCAGCCCACTTCCGTCTCCTTGCCGCGGCAGTATGACGCAGAGGGGTGGGGGGCGACAATCAGAAAAAACGTACGGCGAGCCGTCAGTCACACGGTGGGGAACCGCGGTAGGGCGGGGCCTCCCGCCGCGCCGTGGCGGACCGGGACGGTCCGCCCTACCGTTGCTCCCCCCCGGTTCTGAGGCCTCGCCGCGAATGTTCGATTGAAAGCGCCTGCGTGCGGGGTATGATGGACCCGTGGAGCAGGTGAGCGCGTTCACGGCGCCCGCGCGGCAGCGCCGGGTGGGTGAGCGCAAAACGCGCAGGGACGTCCGGAAATGAGAGAGGACAGGCCCGGGAACGGAGTGACGGCGTTTCGCGCGGCGCTTCCGGCGGCCTTGGCGGCGGCGTTTGTCGTCGCGGGCTGCGAGCCGGCGGGCCGGCCGGTGGCCGTTGACGTCCGCGCTTCGGCCACGGTGGAGCCTCCGTACCGGAACATGGTGGTGCTCTTCCGGTTCTACGTGAACGGCGAGCCGGCGCACAGCGCCACTCCCGCCGTGGGAATGGCGCCGTCGCGGGCGGACTACGCGACGCGGCTTTCGACGGGCGACAGCGTCGGCGTCACGGCCGCGGTCTACTGGAACAACGGGACGGAATACGTACCCGTGACCGAACCCGAATCGCGCGATCTGAGCTACGCGCGGGCGCGGGATCTGGCGGAAACGTCCGGCGGGAAAGACGAGTTGCGCTGCGTGTGGAACGTGGACTTGCGGCTGGTCATCCCGCAGTGATTCCGCCCGGCGCCGCCCGGGCGGGGCCGGGCGGGGGAAGAACCGGCACAACGGGTATGAATAGAGGCTTGAACGCGTCCCGCGGCGGTGAGAAAATCGGGGCATGAAAACGGCAGCGACTCTCAGGAAGATAGCCGCGCTGGCCTTTGCGCTGGGCATGTGCGGCCTGCCCGCCGCGCGTGGCGACACGGAGCTGCGGACATACCCCCTGACCGCGCCCGACGCGGAGGCGATGGTCGAGGCGGTCAGGCTGCTCGCCGGGCCCGGCGGCCGCGTCATCCACGACAGGGGATCCAGCCGGCTGTTTGTGCTGGCCGCCCCTGACGACCACGCCAGGATTGCGGCCCTGCTGAAGGAAGCCGACGTGCCCCTGCGCAACGTACGCGTGGACGTGGCGATCGATGACGCCGGCAGCTCGCGCGAGGCGGCGGCGGGCGCCACGGGCGCGGGCGAGGTCGCGGTCACGCCGCGCGGAACGGGTTGGCGGGCGCGGGTAACGCCGTTTGCGCGCGCGCACAGTTCGCGTCAGACGGGCAGCGTGCAGCAGTCGCTGGTCGTGCGCGACGGCGGCGAGGCGCTCATCCGGGTTGCGCGCCAGGTGCCTTACGAGGAAACGCTTGTCGAATACGGGCGCCGCTGGGGGTACATCGAGCGTCGCCTCGTCATGCGCGAAGTGGGCGCGGCGCTGCGTATCCGGCCCCGCATAATCGGCGACGGGCCGCTGATAGCGCTGCGCATAACGCCGGAGCTCAGCGGCGTGACCGATGACGGCACGCGCTCCATCCAGTACGCGCGGGCGGCGACGGAGGTTACGGTGCGCGACGGCGAGGCCTTCGATCTCGGAGGGCTGAGCGAGGAGAGGGAGTTCTACAGCATGTTCCTGGTGGGGGTGGACAGCCGCGGCAATCAGCGTCAGCTCACGATCACGGCCACGCCGCGGATCATGGCGCCGTGAGTTCCGGGGCGCGGGGGGCGGCCGCGGCCGGGCGACGGGGATCGGCAGGACGGGAGCGGGCAAGTCGCGCGCCCGCTTTGCTGCCTCCCTTCCCGCCGACGCCTGTCGCGCCTCACGCCCGGAAGGAGCAACTTGAACGGCGGTCCGCGAAGAGTGTGCGTTCTGGTGAACCCGAAATCCGGGCTGGGGACGTCTTTCAGCTCCCTGCGCCGGGCGTTTGACGGGTACTGGGAAGTCGCGGGCGTGGACCTGGTCTACCGTTTCTGCCAGAGCGTGCAGGACGGCGCGGACAAGGCGGCGCGGGCCGTGGCGGAGGGCGCCGACACGGTTATCGCGGTCGGCGGCGACGGCACGGTCAGCACGATCGGGCGCGCGCTGGTGGGGACCGGGGCGGCGCTGGGCATCGTGCCGACGGGAAGCGGCAACGGCCTGGCGCGGCATTTCGGCATTCCGCTGTCCGCCATGCGCGCCGTCCAGGCCATCGCGCGCGCCGAAGCCCGGCCCATCGACGTGGGCATGGTCAACGGCCGGCCTTTCCTGGTCACGTGCAGCATGGCATGGGACGCTTCCATCGCGCAGGCCTTCGCCAAGATGCCCTTTCGCGGAATTCTGCCCTACGTGATGGCCGGCGTGCAGGAATTCCTGGGCTATGTCGCCGAGCCCATGGAGGTCACGCTGGACGACGGGAAGACGCTGCGCTTCGAAGATCCGATCGTCTTCACCATCGCGAACCTGAGCCAGTACGGCGGGGGGGCGATCATTGCGCCGGACGCGAAAGCGGATGACGGCAGGCTCGAGCTCGTGGTGGGCTTGCGCAAGGATGCGCCCAAGCTCCTGATCAATATCGGGCGCCTGTTTGACGGCACCATGAATCGTCTTCCGGAGGTTGTTTCGCGGCGCTTCGCGTCGCTCGTTGTGCGGCGGGCGCGCGCCACGCCCGTGCAGGTTGACGGCGAGCTTGTGGAGGTTCCGCGCGAGATCGAAATCACGGTGCGGCCCCGGGCCCTGAATGTTCTGGTGCCGCCCGGATCCTGATCAGTACTGCTTCTCGTACTCGCCCTTGCCGAGCCGCTGCAGCTTGTGGAAGCCGGTGTCCCTGGCGCGCGCATCGAATCCGGACCTGGACACGCCGACGGACGGGGCGGATACGCGCCTGCGCACCGGCGCGCCGCAGCGCGGGCACCGGCTCAGGGGCGCAGCGGCCATTTTCTGCAGCGTCTCAAAGCCGTTCGCGCAATGCGCGCAGCTTCGGGCAGGATTCCGGGCCTCGTATTCGTAAATGGGCATGGCCGTTTTTTCGGCAGCGACACCAGTGTGCCGAAACCCGCGGCGGGAGCAACAAGAAAGGAATCCGACAACAAAAAGGGGTCTTGCGCCCGCCGCGGCAACGAGGCAAGATGGCTTCCACGGAAGCGTTGCCCGCGTGGGCGTCAAAGGGCGCGTGCCCGTACCATCCGGGAATGCTCCGGCGGCGGGTCAGGCGGCGCAAAGAAGGAGGTGCATCGCCATGAAGGTGGGGAGGACGTATCTTCAACTGGCAGGGGCGGCCGCGGCGCTTGCGTTGCTCTGCATGGGATGTGAATGGGGGAGCGGGGACGGCGGCGAGGACGAGGAGAAGAAGGACGGGCAGACCGAGCAGAAGACCGAGGAGCAGGAGAGCACGCAGACGGAAAGCAGGCCGAACGTCACGGGCGATTGGGAATTCGAGCTGACGCCGACGGCGGGCGTGCCGGTCGAGCACGACTACGAGCTCACGCAAACGGGCGCGAGCGTTGACGGCGAGTGGGATGGCAGCGGAACGGGCGGGGACGTTTCCGGCACGGTGAACGATGACGGAGACGTGAAGCTGGTTTCCACGGTCGACAGCATGCCCGGACATTCGTTCAAGCTGGAAGGCACGGTCAGCGGGAACGGCGAAGAGATGAACGGCACGTGGACCTCCACCTGGGGGCCCAAGGGTACGTGGAAGGCCAAGAAGGAATGAAGCCGCCGGCCCGCCGGTTTCGCGAAGAGGGAACGGTGTCGCGGGCGGTCCGTCCGGCGTCCGGTTGACGGCATGCAGTTTTCGTGCGTTTTCCTGTTGCCTTGCGCGGGCAGGGTGGGGTAACGTACGCGCTCATCGGACGTGTGGTCCGAAGAAGGGAGAGGCGTGATGGCGAAGATGACCAAGTCTCAGATCATGGCGGGTGTGGCGGATGCGGCGGGGATTTCCAAGAAGCAGGCCGCGGCGGCAGTCGAGGCGCTGGTGAAGCTGTCGTACAAGGGCGCCAGGGACGGGTTCATGATCCCGGGCCTCGGCAAACTGGTGATGGTGCGGCGCGCGGCCCGCATGGGGCGCAACCCCGCGACGGGCGAGCAGATCTCGATTCCGGCGAAGACCGTCCTGAAGTTCCGCCTGGCCAAGGCGGCGAAGGACGCGGTGCTTCCCAAGAGGTAGCGTGCCTGCACGCGTAGCGCATGAACGGCCGCGGCCCCATGGGCCGCGGCCGCCGCGCTTAATGCAGCGGCGCGCCTGCCATGCCGTCCTCCGGCCGGAAGGAACGAAGCGATGACCGACAAACCTCCGGAACACGGGCCTCGCGCCCTCGAAGAGCAGTTGCGCGACCTCATGCGCAAAGCGGGAATGTCTCTGGGCGCGATGCCCGACAAGGCGCCGGAGGCGGAACCCCCCGCGGCGGCGGGGCGTCTCAAGGCGGTGCGCGAATTCGCGCTCAAGCCGCGCGACCTGTTCAACCACTTCGGACGTTTTGTCATCGGGCAGGAAGAGGCCAAGCGCGTGCTGTCGGTCGCGATCTGCGACCATTACAACCACGTGCGCCGCTGCATCGAGAACCCGCGTCTCGCCGAGGAGGAATACGCCAAGCACAACATCATCCTGCTGGGGCCGTCGGGCGTGGGCAAAACCTACCTGATGCGCTGCGCCGCGCGCCTGATCGGCGTGCCGCTGGTCAAGGCGGACGCCACCAAGTTTTCCGAGACCGGCTACGTGGGGCACGACGTGGAAGACCTGGTGCGCGACCTGGTCAAGGCCGCCGACGGCGACGTCGACCTCGCGCAGTACGGAATCATCTACCTCGACGAGATCGACAAGATCGCGGGGCAGGCCACGGGCGGCGGACGCGACGTGTCGGGCCGCGGCGTGCAGGTCAACCTGCTCAAGCTCATGGAGGAAACCGACGTCAGCCTGTTCAGCCAGACCGACCTGCTCGGGCAGGTGCAGGCGGTGATGGACCTCCAGCGCGGCAAGGGGCCGGGGCGGCGCACGATCAGCACGCGGCACGTGCTTTTCATCGTCAGCGGCGCGTTCGACGGCCTGTCCGAAGAAGTGCGGCGGCGGCTCCGCGCCGGGCGGATCGGCTTCGCCGCCGCGGCGGGAGGCGAGGGGGACAACACGGCCCTCCTGCGCCTGGCCGAGACGCAGGATTTCGTGAAGTTCGGCTTCGAGACGGAGTTCATCGGCCGCCTCCCGATACGGGTGGTGTGCGAGCCGCTCTCGGCGGACGACCTGGAAGAGATCATGCTGCACTCGGAGGGCAGCATCCTGAAGCAGTATCGGGACGATTTTGAGGGCTACGGGATCGGCTTCCGCGTCGCCGGCGAGGCCGTGAAAGCCGTGGCCGCCGCGGCGTACCGCGAGAATACGGGGGCGCGGGGGCTGATGACCGTCCTGGAGCGCGTTTTCCGCGGGCACAAGTTCGAGCTGCCCTCCACGCCCGTGCGCGCGTTCGAAGTCACGGCCGAGATGGTCGCCGACCCCGGGAAAGCGCTGCGCGGATTGGTCGACAGCGGGACGGCGCGCATGGAAGAGCGCCTGCGCGACGACGTGCGCGCCTACGCGGAGCGGTTCCGCCGTCAACACGGCCTCAGCCTCGCGTTTCGATCCGACGCGGTCGAGGCCGTGGTGGCGCTGTGCCTGGCCGAGCGCAAGAGCGTGGACGAAATCTGCGCGGCGCGCTTTCACGATTTCGAGTACGGGTTGAAGCTGATCGCGCGGAACACGGGCCGCACGAGCTTCGCGGTGACGCGGCGCCTGGTGGAGCATCCGTCGGAAGAACTGTCGCGGCGCATCGCGCGCAGCTTCGCGCGCGCCGGGTGAAGCCCGGGGCGGGCTTGCGCCGCGTGTCGCGGGCCGTGCATGGCGCCGGTTCCGGCCGGCCGGTTTTCTCGGAGGCGGAAGTGCGGCTGCGCGCGAAGGTCGTGATCCTGGGCACAACCGTCGTGCGCGAGCTGTTCGGCGAAGAGAATCCCCTGGGCGAGACGGTGCGCATCAACCGCGTGAACTTCACGGTTATCGGCGTGTTCCCCGTGAAGGGCAGCGAAGGCTGGCGTGACTGGGACGACGTCGCGGTGGTTCCGGTCACGACGGCCATGTACCGGCTGACGGGCGCGCGTTTCGTGGGCAGCGTGGACGCGGAGGTGGCGGCCGCCGGCCTTATCGAGCAGGCCAAGATTAAAGCCGTGGCCATGACGGTCAGCGGCGGGCTGGCCGGAATCGCGCTGGGCGTCGGGGCCGCGGCGGTGCTGGCCAGGCTGGCCGGCTGGCCCGTCAGCCTCAACGTCTGGGCGTTGGGGCTGGCCGCGGCGTTCTCGGTGACGGTCGGGCTTGTCTTCGGGCTGTGGCCGGCGCGGCAGGCGGCGGAGCTGGACCCGATCGAGGCTTTGCGTTATGAGTAGAGTTAAGGAGGTCTCCATGGAAGACCGGGAAGACGACCTGACGCTCAGCGACGAGGAAGAGGCGGCGGGTTTCTCGATCCAGACGCTGGCCTACCCCGAGAACTATGAATTGCCGGGCCTGGGCGGCGACGGGGAGCGCCGCCTGGAGCGCGCCGTGGCGCTGGAAATCGACGAGGAAAACCGCTTCAAGCGGCGGCAGAGCGGCGACGGCTACGTGCTGGAAGTGTTCGACGGCGACGAGTGGTGCGCGGAGGAAGAGTTCGAAACGCTGGACGAAGTGCTCGATTCGGCCGTTTACGGGCGATGGAAAGTCGAGGCTTCGGCCGCGGACGACGCGTTCGGCGACGATGCGGAGCCGGAGGAGGAGTTCTGAGGCTCAACGCAATCAGCGGGCTGGGGATCGTTCTGCTGCTCGGCGTGGCCTGGCTGTGTTCCGCCGACAGGCGGCGCATGAACGCGCGCGTCATCGGCTGGGGCGTCGGCCTCCAGCTGCTGCTGGCGCTGTTCATCTTCCGCGTGCCCGCCGGGGCCGCTTTCTTTCTGGCCGTGAACGACGCGGTTGTGCGCCTGATGGAGCCGGCCATGGCGGGGGCGCGGTTCGTGTTCGGCCGCCTGGCGCTGGGGCCGCCGCATCCGGAATCGCTGGGCCTGTTCATCGCGTTCCAGGTGTTCCCGACCATAATATTTTTCTCGGCGCTGATGGCCGTGCTGTATCACTGCAACGTGATGCCCTTCCTGATCCGGGCGTTTGCCCGCGTGTTCAGCGGGTTGATGGGGATCTCCGGCGCGGAGTCGCTGTGCGCCGCCAGCAACATCTTCGTGGGCGTCGAGTCGGCGCTGACCGTGCGGCCGCACCTGGACAACATGACGCGCTCGGAGCTGTGCACGATCCTGACCGCGGGCATGGCCACGGTGGCGTCGAGCGTCTTCGGGGCCTATGTGCTTTTCCTGCGCCCCGCCTTCCCGAACATCGCCGGGCATCTCATTTCGGCCTCCATCATGTCCGCTCCCGCGGCGCTGGTCATGTCCAAGATCATGCTGCCGGAAAGCGGCGCGCCCGCGACCCTGGGAATCGCCGTGAAGCCGCACTATGAGAGGGCCTCCGGCCTGTTCGAGGCCGTTATCCAGGGCGCCAACGCGGGCCTGCGCCTCGTGGGAGGCATCATGGCGCTGCTCATCGCCGTGCTGGGCCTGGTGGCGCTCGCGGACCTTGTGCTCGGAGGGCTTGGGGCGCAGGTCAGCCGCCTGTGGGGCGTTGACCTGGAGTGGTCGCTCAAGGGCCTGCTGGGCTACGTCTTCTATCCGTTGACGGTGATCCTGGGCGTTGCGCCCGAGGACGCCTGGCCCGTGGCGCGCCTGATCGGCGAGCGCGCGGTGGGCACCGAATTCGCCGCGTACCAGAGCCTCTCGGCCCTGCTGGCCACGCCCGGCGGCCTGGCGGACCCGCGTTCCGCGGTGATTGCGTCGTATGCGCTGTGCGGTTTCGCGCACGTGGCATCGCTGGGCATCTTCGTGGGCGGCACGGCCGCGCTGGCGCCGTCGCGCACCGCGGACCTGGCCAAGGTCGGCTTCCGCGCCCTGATCGCGGCGACCCTGGCCTGCCTGCTCACGGGCGCGGTTGCGGGCGTTTTTCTGGACGGCTCGTCGCTCCTGCTGGGGAAGTGACCCCGCGGAGAGCGCCGGCAGAGGCGAAAGGAAACCGCCGCTGTTGTTGAACAGGCCGCGCTAGGCCGGCAGCTCTTTCACCGCGCGCATCAGTTCCGCGAGGTTTTCGTCGGCCGTGCGCCCGGCCAGGCGCGGAAAGCGCCCGGCGGACATGACGTACTCGTTGTGACGGGTCATCATGATCTTGCCGTCGCGCGTTTCCAGGCGGCGCACGCCGCGCGCCGCGCAGAGCACCCGCAGCCGCGCCAGCCGCAGCAGGCGTTCCACGGCCGGGGGCGGGGGCCCGAAGCGGTCGCGCAGCTCCTCGCGCAGCAGGTCCACGTCCTTCTCCGCGGCGCACTCCGCGAACTTGCGGTACGCGCCGACGCGCAGGCGTTCGTCCTCGACGTAGGCCGCCGGAAGGAACGCGGCCGAGGGGGACGCCGCCGCGGCCGGCGAGAGGTCCACGCAGTCGAGCCGCAGCTCCGTGTCCACGATCGCGGGCGGCGGCTCGCCCTTGAGGGACGCCGCCGCGCGCCTGAGCATCTGGCAGTACAGGCCGAAGCCGACCGCCGCGATGTGGCCGCTCTGTTCCGCGCCCAGCATGTTGCCGGCGCCGCGCATCTCGAGGTCCCGCAGCGCCAGGCCGAAGCCGGCGCTGAGCCCCGAGTAGCGCTCGATGGCCTGGATGCGTTTGCGCGCGGCGGCGTCAACCGGGCCCTTGCCGGGCAGCAGAAGGTAGGCATAGGCCTTGCGGTTGGATCGGCCGACCCGGCCGCGGAGCTGGTAGAGGTCCGCCATGCCGAAGCGGTCGGCGCGATCGATCAGGATGGTGTTGGCCCGCGGAATGTCCATGCCGCTTTCGATGATCGTGGTGCACAGCAGCAGGTCGATGGATCCCGCGATGAAGCGGTGCATCACGGCGGCCAGTTCGCCGGCGGCCATGCGGCCGTGGGCCACGGCGATGCGGGCCTCCGGCACCACGCGCTCAAGCCGCTGGCGCACGCGCTCGACGGTCATGACGCGGTTGTGCAGGAAGAACACCTGGCCCTCGCGGTTGATCTCCCGCAGGACGGCGTGGCGCACGACGTCGTCGGTGTGGCGCGCGACGACCGTCTCGATGGGCACGCGCTCCAGGGGCGGCGTCTGCAGCAGGCTCATGTCGCGCACGCCGGTCAGGCTCATGTACAGCGTGCGCGGAATGGGCGTGGCCGAGAGGGTCAGGATATCCACGGGGACCGCGGATTGCTTGAGCGCCTCCTTGTGCTCCACGCCGAAGCGCTGCTCCTCGTCGATGATCAGCAGGCCGAGCCGCGCGAAGGCGATGCCGGGCTGCACGAGCGCGTGGGTGCCGATGACGATGTCGACCGTTCCCGCGCGCAGGCCGGCCAGGGTCTCGCGGCGGCGTGAGGGGGCGCAGAAGCGGCTGAGCATCTCGATGCGCACGGGGAACGGCGCCATGCGGCGGGTGAAGGTCTCGTAGTGCTGCTGGGCCAGCACCGTGGTCGGGACCAGCACCGCGACCTGGCGCTGGTCCATCACGGTCTTGAACGCCGCGCGCATGGCGGCCTCGGTTTTGCCGTAGCCGGCGTCGCCGCAGACGAGGCGGTCCATGGGGCGGACGTTCTCCATGTCCCGCTTGATTTCCGCGATGACCCGCTGCTGGTCCGTGGTCTCGCGGAAGGGAAAGGCCGTCTCGAATTCGTGCTGCCAGGCCGTGTCGGCGCTGAAGGCATGGCCGGCCTGCAGGCTGCGGCGCGCCTGCGTTTCGAGCATGCGCGACGCGAAATCGGCGACGGCCTTTTCGGCGGCGGTCTTTTCCCTGGCCCAGCGGCGGCCGCCGAGACGGTGCAGCGCCGCCTTGTGTTGCGGCGTTCCCACGTAGCGGCTGAGAAGGGCGGCGTGCGCGACCGGCACGTGCAGGCGCGCGTTGTCCGCGTACTCGATCGTCAGGACTTCCTGCAGGCGGTCGTCGAGCCGGATTTCGTTAAGTCCGAGGTAGCGGCCGATGCCGTGCTGCTCGTGAACGACCAGATCCCCGGGCTCGATTTCGGACAGGTCGGCCACGCGGTCGCCGGCGAAACGCGCCGGGGCGCGGCGGTCGCCCTCGGGATCGTAGTGGCGGTCGAGGCTCTTGCGGCGTCCGTAAAGATCCGATTCCGCGGCCACGGCCAGCCCCAGTTCGTCGCAGAGGAAGCCCTCGGAGAGAATTCCCACGCGGTGCGGCAGGGGATCGGGCTTGTTTCTTCCGGCCGTCCCCGGCATCTCGCGGAAATGCGCCAGGGCCCCCGGCGTATCCAGAAGCACGAGCACGGTCTGTCCGGACGCGGCGCGTTCGCGCAGCTCATCCAGCAGCGCGCGCCGGGAGGCGTCGGTTATGTCCGGCTGAAACAGGGACCGCGGGACCTCCGCGACCCGTCGCAGCGGCCGCATCGGCGGCAGCGGCCAGGCCTCCTGCGCGCCTTCCCCGGCGGCGGCGGCGGTGTGAACGTGGGCGTATGCGCCGCCCCTGAGCCGGGCGCGCACGCCCCGGTACGGGATCAGCGCGTCGGCGGCGCCGGATTCGGCGGCGCTTTCCTCGCAGATGGAAGCGCGATCCCGGATGTCGGCTTCGCGGCTCCAGAATACGATTGCGTCCGGAGGCAGGTAGGAAAATAGCCACGCGTCTTTCCCGCGATCCGTTCCGTCCGCCGTCCGTTCCCGCGCTGGCGGCAGGCGGCAGGCGTCCAGCCTGCGCACGGAGCGCTGGTCCGCCGGATTGAAAGCGCGGATGGATTCCACGGTGGGGCCGAAGAACTCGACGCGCAGGGGCCACGGCTCCGTCGGCGGCCAGACGTCGAGGATGCCGCCCCGCAGGGAGGCCTGCGTCTTCCGCACGACTTCCGCCTCGAAGAGGTACCCGGCGCCGGCGAGCGCGGCGGTGAGCGACTCGAGATCCGCGTCGCGGCCGACGGCGACGTCCAGCCCGCCGCGTTCCAGCGCTTCGGGCGCGAGCGTTTTCTGCATGAGGGCCTGGATGCAGGTGGCCACGATGACCGGCCCGCGCTCCCGGCCGGGCGGCGGTCGCGCCAGCGCCTGCAGGGCGCGCAGGCGGTGGCCGGCGAGATCCGCGTCTCCGGACGTGTCCCGGGACGGCGGGCTCTCGAGGGCGGGGTAATACAGCGGCGCGGCGCGCGCGGCGTCGCCGCCGGCGGTCGCGCGCAGCGTGAGCAGGTCGCGGTGCAGCATCTCCAGGGTCTGGGGGCCGTCGCTGACGCACACCACGGGACGCCCCCCGCGCGCGCAGGCCAGGGCCAGCGTCGCCTCGGCCGAAAGCGGCATGGAGGGGAGAGCGCAGGGCAGCGGATCGCGGAGGAGTTCCGCGAGGCGGTCCGAAAGCGCGGCTATGACTTGCTCGAGGTTCACTGCTCGCCGCGCGGCGCGCCGGTCAGTAGCCCCGCCGCAGGTGTGAGGGCGGAATGCGAAGGACCAGCCGGTACTTGGCGATCGTGCGCCGCGCGATGTGGATGCCCTTGTCTTTGAGGATGGCCGCGATGTCCTGATCCGCCAGGGGCCTGGTCGGATCCTCGGCCGCCACGATGCCGGCGATCATGTCCTTGACGGTCTTGTTCGAGACCTCGGTGCCGTCCCTGGTCTTGATGCCGGGCGTGAAGAAGTACTTGAGCTCGAACACGCCGCCGGGCGTGCGCATGTACTTCCCGGAGACGGCGCGGCTCACCGTCGTCTCGTGGACTCCCGCGGCGGCGGCGACCTCCGCCATGGTCAGCGGCTTGAGCTGCGCGATGCCGTTGTCGAGGAAGTCCTTCTGGCGCGCCACGATCTCGGACGCGATTCTGTAGATCGTGCGCTGCCGCTGATGAATGCTCTTGATCAGAAACGCGCCGGCGCGGATGCGCTCGCGGATGTAGGACTTGGTTTCGTTGCTGGTGGCGGGGTCGGACAGCAGCGCGCGGTATTGCTTGCTGATGCGCACGTGCGGCAGGCGGTCGTCGTCGAGGACGATGACGTATTCGCCGTTCACCTTCTGCACCACGATTTCGGGGTGGATGTAGGCGGCTTCCTCCGATGAATAGGCGCGTCCGGGTTTGGGGTCCAGCGTGCCGATGAGCTGGGTCGCGTCCTTGACTTCCTCGATCGTGACTTTAAGCGCCCGGGCGATGTCGGGAATCTTGCGGGCGGCGAGCTTGTCGAGGTGCTCGTTGACGACGGCCGCGGCGGTGGTGTCGGCCTTGTCCAGGCGCTCGAGCTGGATCAGCAGGCACTCGCGGAGATCGCGCGCGCCGATTCCGGGGGGGTGGAAGTCCTGGATGGTGGAAAGCACGTCGGCCACGTGGGCCGGATCGTAGTTGGCGGAGGACGCCAGGTCTTCGACGGAGGCGACCAGATAGCCGTCGTCGTTGATATTGCCGATAATCAGCGTGCCGATCTGCACGTCCGTTTCGGAGAGCTCGGCCAGGCGGAGCTGCCGCATCAGGTGCTCCTGCAGGGACTCGCGCTGGGGCAGGGAATCCAGAACGAACTGACGCTTTTCCGCCGCCTCGGGCGTGTACGGCATGTTGTCGGCCTGCTGGAGAAAGTAGTCGCGCCACTCGTCGTCCAGCTGCGCCAGGGCTTCGTACTCCGTGTCGAAATCAAGCTCCTTCGATTCCTCGGTCTGGCCGCTGCCCGGCTCAAGCTCCACCTTCTCCGAGTCGAGCAGTTTCTCCTCGATGGTGGGGTTCTGCTCGATCTCCTGCTGGATCAGCGCGCGCAGCTCGAGCACGGGCAGTTGCAGCATTTCGAGGGACTGCCGCAGCTGGGGCGCCAGCACCATCTGGAGCTGTTGGCGCTGCGCAAGGGACAATGTCTGCGTCTGTGCCATGACGTTTCGACAAACCGGTGAACTTCCTCGCTGCAACTCTAACGCCGCGGTCGAATGACTCAAGAAAATTGTTTGCGCGCGGCCGACGCCCCGTCGTATTAAGCGGGCGGCCGGCAACGAACGGGGCCGGGCCGGAAGCCCCCGGGAGCGTCCTCACAGACATGTCGCTGAGACTGTGCGTATTGGGAAGCAGCAGCGCCGGCAACTGCACGTTCGTTGCCTCGGACGCCACGCGCATCCTGATCGACGCCGGGCTGAGTTTCCGGGAAGTCGCCGGCCGCCTGGCCGTTCTGGGAGAGGATGCCGCGGCGCTCGCGGCGGTATGCATAACGCACGAGCACGACGACCACACCTCGGCCCTGGCCGTTCTGCACCGCCGCGTCGACGCCGCGCTTTACGCCAACAGCGGGACCATCGATGGGCTGCGGCGTTCGCCCCGGCTGAGCGCCCTGCCGTGGAACGTCTTTGTCACGGGTTCGGCTTTCCAGGTGGGCGACCTCACGATAACGCCGTTTTCCGTGCCGCACGACGCCTACGACCCCGTCGGATTCACGGTGCGCTGCGGGGATGCGGCGGCGGGGATCGTCACCGACATGGGAACGGGCACGACGCTCATCCGCGAACACCTGCGCGCCTGCCGGGTGGTCGTCGTCGAGTCGAACCATGACGCGGCGCTGCTGCGGGACGCGCGGCGCCCGTGGTCGCTCAAGCAGCGCATCGCCGGCCGCCAGGGCCATCTTTCCAACGCGCAGGCGGGCGCGCTTCTGGCCGACCTGTCCGGCTCCGGCCTGCAGGCCGCTTTCCTGGCGCATCTCAGCGCCGACTGCAACCGGCCCGATCTGGCGCTGCGCGAGGTGCGGGCGGCCCTGGCGGCCGCGGGGCGGGAGAACCTTGTCGTGCATCTTACCTACCGCGATCGGCCGAGCGCGATGGCGGTTGTCGGGTAGGGAAGATGGTTGTCGGTTGTGGGCTGTCGGCTGACTGACGGCCGACAACCTCCTCGCGGACGGCGTCCGCCGCCCGCTCGTCCGCTCCGGGCGGGCCGAGGGCGCTTGCCACGGCGGCCAGGCCCTCAACCATGCGCGCCCGCGCGGGGGTTGCGGCGAGCAGCGGCTCCAGGGCATCCGCCAGGGCGGCGGGCGTGGCGTCGTTCTGCACGAACTCGGGGCAGAGCCTCTTGCCGGCCACCAGGTTGACCATGCCGATGTGCGGCACCCTGACCAGGAAACGGCACACGAGAAATGTAAGGGGCGAAGTGCGGTAGACGACTGCCATGGGACAGCCCATCAGGGCCGCTTCCAGGGTTGCCGTGCCGGACGCCACCAGCGCGGCATCCGCCTGCCGCAAGACCTCGCGCGTTCGGCCGACCACGACTTCGGCGGCGACGCGGCCGGAGGCCGCCCCCCCCGCCAGGCCGCGCCGCGCCAGTCCGGCGATGCGCTCGGAGGGCGAGGCGACGAGGAACCCGGCGCCGGGATGCCGCGCCGCCAGGCGCGCCGCGGCCTCGCGCATGCAGGGCAGGATCATTTCGATCTCGTTGGCCCGGCTTCCCGGCAGCAGCGCCACGCGCGGGGTTCCGCTCCACGGCAGGCCCGCGCGGGGCGCCGCGCGCGCCGCGGCGGCTTCAGCCACGAGGGGATGGCCGACGAAATCGACCCGCGGGCCCGTGTCGGCGAAGAATTCCCGCTCAAAAGGGAAGATCGAAATGAGGCGATCGACGGAGCGCGCCATCCTGCGAATGCGCCCGCGCCGCCAGGCCCAGACCTGCGGGCAGACGTAGTAGATAACCTTCAGCCCCATGCGGCGGGCGGCGGCGGCGAAAGGCAGGTTGAATTCGGGAAAGTCCACCAGCAGGACGGCGTCCGGGCGGCGCGCGCCCGCCGCGCGCCGCATCTCGCGGAACACGCGATAGAAGAAGGGCAGCCGCCGCGCGACTTCCGGAATGCCCATCACGGCCATGTCGGCCACGTCGTAGAGCGTTTCCGCGCCGGCCGCGCGCATCTCGGGGCCGCCGATGCCGAAGAACGACGCGTCGGCCAGCCGGCCGCGCAGCGCCCGCAGAAGTCCCGCGGCGCGCATGTCGCCGGACACCTCGCCGGCAATGACCATCAGCGTTATCACTCGGTTCCTTCGCGCCGTGCGCGCTTTCGAAAACGACGCCTCCGGCTACGAGGGCCGGGTGGCAACCACGCGGCGGATGTCCACCGCGAGCTTGAGGGCTTCGGACGCGTGCCGGGCCGTGACCACGGGGTCGCGCCGCTGCCGCACACACCCCACGAAAGAGGCCAGTTCAGCGGCGAGCGGCTCGCTTTTCTCGATCGGGACCGCCTCCGTCCGGATGCCGGACGGCGTCCGGCGCATGAGCTGGCCCGCCTGGGCCCTGTAGTCCAGCGAGACGTAGGTGTCCTCCTGGAAGACCCTGATCTTGCGCATCTGCTCCTGGCTGATGCGGCTGGCGGTGACGTTGGCGACGCAGCCGTTCGCGAAGAGAATGCGCGCGTTGGCGATGTCTTCGCTCGGGCTGAGAACCGGCACGCCCACGGCGCGGATTTCGGCGGCCGGCGATCCGACGAGGTGCAGGATGATGTCCAGGTCGTGGATCATCAGGTCAAGGATCACGCTTACCTCGGTGCCGCGCGGCGCCGCGCCGGGACGGGGCGGGGGATAGGTGGCCAGCCGGATTGCCTCGATGAAGCGCGGCCGCGCGAGATGCGCTTCGAGGAACCGCATGACCGGGTTGAAGCGTTCCACGTGGCCGACCTGCAGAATGATCTGCCTTGCGCGGGCCAGGTCGACCATGGCCTCGGCCTCCTCGGTCGTGGCCGCGATGGGTTTTTCGACGAGCAGGTGCAGGCCGCGGTCCATGAGATCCATGGCGAGCGGGTAATGCGCGTCGGTCGGCACCGCGACGCTGGCCGCTTCCACGGCTTCGGCCAGGGCGGCCGCCTTCTCGAAGGCGCGCGTGCCGCAGCGGCCGGCGACTGCGGCGGCGCGGGCGGGATCGAGGTCATGAACGCCGACGAGTTCGACGCCTTCCGTGGCCGCGTAGATGCGCGCGTGATGCTGCCCCAGGCTGCCCACGCCGAAAACGCCCAGCTTGAGGCGCGCGCTCATTCCGCCGCGCCCCTCCGGGCGTCCGCCGCGAGCACGGCCAGTCCCATGCGGTCCGCTTCGGCGACAAACCTTTCGCGTTCGAGCAGGATCGTGCGGTGCGCCTCGACCGCCAGGGCGCCGGCGCCGATGCGGCGCATGACGCGCAGCGTTCCCAGGCCCGCCACGGGGATGTCGAAACGCATATCGTGTCCGGCCTTGGCGCCCTTGACGACGACGGCGCCGCGGCCGGCCAGGCGTCCGGCGCGCCGGATGGTCTCGTCCGTGCCCTCGAAGGCTTCGGCGGCGATCACGGTGCCTTCCTTGACCACGATCGTCTGGCCGATGTCCAGCGCGCTGAGAACGCGCACCGCGGCCATGCCGAGCGCGATGTCGCCCTCTTCGCGCGGGGTGGGAGCGCGGCGGGTGAGCAGGCCGGGAGCCGGCATGTGGTCGGCCATGAACGAGTGCGCCGGGAGGAGCGCGATGCCGATGGCCTGCAGTTCCTCGGCCACGGCGCCGAAAATGGTATGGGCGTTGCGCGCCGGAAGCCCTTTCAGGAGGGCGAGCGTGCGGCCGTCGAGGCGCGTGTGGAACAGGTTGCGCGGGGTGAGCTGGCCGGCCATGACCGCGTGCCGCGCGCCCGTTTCGCGCAGGGCGTCGAGCAGGCCTCCGAGCCGGCCCATGTGGATCCAGCGCACCGAATCCGCGCGCGCGGCGATGGCGCGCTCGGTTTCGCCCCGGAAGGCCACGGCGTGGATGCGGCGCACGCCGGCCTTGCGCGCCCCCTGGGCCACCAGCAGCGGGTACACGCCGCGTCCGGCGATCAGCCCCAGGGCGTCTGGAAGCATCTCGGTCATGCCGGACTATTGCGGCGGAAAGACGCGCATGCCCTTGGCGATCTTGTCCGCTCCGCTGAGGGGCCTGGCGTAGGAGACCTTCTCCTTGACCTCCGTCACCTCGGCCGTGCCGACGACGGTCATCTCCGAATCGAGCTTCTCCCCGGTGTCCTCGTCCACAAGCTCCTCCACGTTGCCGATCTGGAACTTCATGCCGGGGGCGACGCCTTCCCGGGAGCCGCGGTTGATGACGACCCTGCCGTCCTTGGCCAGCATGACCGTTCCCTGCCACGGGATGCCTTCGAGCTGCCTGGTCAGGAAGTCCACGGCCTGCCTGACGGCGTCTTCGCAGGCCTTGCCCACGTTGTCGTTCTGGAACCCGGCGAGGTCGCCGGTCAGACCGCCGAGGAGCGATCCGTAGTAGCCAACCGAGAGGCCCTTGCGCCCCGACTGGCCGACGACTTTCTGCGAGGCCTTGACCTGGCCGGTCTCGGAATCCACCAGGTAGATGGTGATGTTGACCTCGGCCTTGCCGCCGCTGCCGCCCAGGCGCACGCCGCGGAAGTTCACCCCGCCGCGGCCGCCGGAGGTGTCATCCTGGACGTGCGTGATCGAGCCGCGCACGAGCAACTGGGCGGGCGTGAGGCGGCCGGTCTTGGGCGCCTTGGCGCCGCCGGCGGTGCGTCCGGAGGCCGCCAGGTCCTGCTCGGCCATGGCTTCGCCGCGCATCTCGGCGTCGCCCAGCACGATGAACTTGCCTGACTGCTGCAGCGCGTCGGTCATGATCGTGGCGAATCCGTTGCCCAGGTCCCAGCGGCCGCTCCAGCCGGCCTCGTTCTGGAACTTGGAAACGGTAACGGAGTAGCGCAGGTTGCCCGCGGCTTCCTCGGCGCGAACGCGGGGCGCGGCGCAGAGCAGGGCGGCCGACGAAACGACATTCAGGGTTTGGAGCACATGACGGTTCATACGCGAATCCTCCTTCTTCCCGTGACCGGTTGCGCGACTCGAGAACCGGGGCAAGTCTAGGCTTGGCGCGGCGGGATGTACATTCGTTTTTCGCAATGGGTCAGAAACCGACGCCTGACTTCCCGTCCGGCACCCGCCGCGGCGGGGCCTACGGCAGGGTGCCGAAGAGCAGGATGCCTTCCCGTTCGACGCGGCGCCACAAGGGAACGTACTGCTCGCGATCCATGGTGTTCGTGTCGAGAAGATAGTGCTCCATCGTAAGGGCGTAGCGGCTGCGAAATGCCTCGGTCAGCGCATTGATCGTTGCCAGCGACCGGATGCGGTTGCGTCCCGATGAGAAGAGCATGGCCAGGGTGACGCGTCCGCCGTAGTCGGTTTCCTCGCGGACGAGCGGGCCGGTGGCCACGGCGGCGATGGGACGCGGGCGCACGATGCGCCGGACGGTTTTGCTCACGTCGTTCCAGAAGAGGTCTTCGGCCTCGAAGGCGGCGCGCATGGCGCGGGTCACGAGGTAGTTGTCCTGGTTGAGGGTGTAGAGATGGGCGGCGCCGCTCTCCTCGCGGTTGACGGCCCGCGCGTCGGCGAGAGCCTGCAGGGCCGTCATCGTGGCGCGGTTGGAGAGTCCGGAGGCGCGTTCCACGGCGCGCCCGGAGAGGGGTTCCTCGGCCTTGAACAGGACGCGGAGCACGATCAACTGGCTGCGGTTGGCCAGGACTGTGTTGAGCCCGTGCATGCGTTCATGCGCCCCCGTCCGCCGCGCGGGCGGCGTCCGGCGGCTGCCGCAGCGCGCGTCGAACCGCTTCCGCGATGTTTGCGGCCAGCCGGTCGGCCGCCTCCCTGGAAGGCGCTTCGACCATCACGCGGCAGAGCGGCTCGGTTCCGGAATAGCGCACCAGCACGCGGCCGCGCCGGCCCAGTTCGGATTCGGCGTCGCGCACGGCGGCGGACACGGCGGCGACCGTTTCCAGGGGCGGCTTGGAAGCCACCCGCACGTTGAGAAGCACCTGCGGCGCGCTTTCCACGACCGCGGCCAGTTCCGAGAGTTTGCGGCCGGAGGAGCAGATGGCGGAGAGCAGCTGCAGGGACGAGATCAGTCCGTCGCCGGTGGTGTGGTGGCTGAGGAATATGATATGCCCGGACTGTTCGCCGCCCAGGACGGCGCCGTTCTTCTGCATCAGCTCCAGCACGTTGCGATCGCCCACGGCGGCCTCCTCGCAGCGGATGCCCATGCGTTCGAGCGCGAGGCGCAGGCCGAGGTTGGCCATGGGCGTGATGACCACCAAGTCGTTGGCGAGCTGGCCGAGCCGCTTGAGCATGGCCGCGCAGATCGCCAGCACGTGGTCGCCGGTGAGCACGGCGCCGGTCTCGTCGACGGCGATGAGGCGGTCGCCGTCGCCGTCGAAGGCGAGCCCCACGTCGGCCTTGCGGCGCAAAACCTCGGCGACGAGGTCGCCGGTGAACTGGGAGCCGCAGTTGGCGTTGATGTTCATGCCGTCGGGCGCGCAGTGGATGGCGGTGACTTCGGCGCCGAGCTCGGAGAGGATGATGGGCGCCACCTTGTAGGTCGCGCCGTTGGCGCAGTCGATCACGACGCGCAGGCCTTCGAGGGTCGCCTGCGCGGGGAACGTGTTCTTGCAGAAGACGATGTAGCGGCCGATGGCGTCGTCGATGCGGTGCGCTTTGCCGACCTTGTCGGCGGTGGGGCGGATGTCCTTGATGCGCCCGCTGGCGATCAGCTCTTCGATGCGGTCTTCGAGCGCGTAGGAGAGCTTGTATCCGTCGCGCGAGAATATCTTGATGCCGTTGTCCTGGTAGGGGTTGTGGGAGGCGGAGATGACGATGCCGGCGTCGGCGCGCATGCTCAGGGTGGTGAAGGCGATGCCGGGCGTGGGCATGGGTCCGACGAGCAGAACGTCCACGCCCATGGAGCAGATGCCCGCCGTGAGCGCGTTCTCGATCATGTAGCCGCTGAGACGCGTGTCCTTGCCGATCACGATGCGGTGCCGGCGGTGGCGGTCGCGCAGGCAGATGTGGGCGGTGGCGCGGCCGATGGCCAGCGCCATTTCGGCGGTCATGGGGTCGGTGTTGGCGACGCCCCTGACGCCGTCGGTTCCGAATAGCTGTCCCATGGCTCGACTCCGTCTTCCTGCCGCCTCCCTCTCCGGGGGCGGATCAGGAAGGCAAGCATAGCGTCGTTGGGCGCGGCAGGCAACGGCTTTTGCGGAGGCTTTGGTGAGGTAGGTTTGTTCCGCGGCGGGTTCGCAAATGGTGAAGGCGGGACGTTGGCCCAGGGGAATGATCCGGATAGGCTCTTGACACTTCGCTGGCGATGGGATATACATGGGATATCCAAAGAGGTGAACCATGATTACGAAGGTGCAAAGCTGGGGCAACAGCCAGGGACTCCGCCTGAACAGGCAGGTGCTGGCAGAGGCACACATTGCGGTGGGCGATGAAGTGGACCTCTCCGTTCGCGATGGTGTCATCCTGGTCGCGCCCGCGAAACGGATTCGAGGCGGTTGCGACCTCCGGGCGCTCGTTGCCCGCATACCGCACGACTACAGGCCGGAAAAGGTCGACTGGGGAAAGCCCGTCGGACGGGAGGTGTGGTAGATGCCGACGTACGTTCCGCGCAAGGGCGACTACATCGCCGTGACATTTGACCCGCAGTCAGGGCACGAACAGAAGGGACGACGCCCCGCACTTGTTGTCAGCAACGACTTGTTCAACCGGAACACGGGGCTGGCCATCGTCTGCCCGATCACGAACACCCGTCGCGGGTATCCCTTCCATGTGCCAATCGAGGACGACGCCAACATCACGGGCGTGGTCATGGTGGAGCAGGTCAAGTCAATCGACTTCCGCGCGCGTGAAGCTCGAAGGATTTCCCGTGCGGCACCGTCCGTATTGGATGTCACGCTTGCGCTGCTCGACGCTTGTATCTACCCGGAGTGGCTCATTCGACGGTTACGGACTTGGCCAGGTTGCGGGGCTGGTCGATGGGGCAGCCGCGCGCGCGGGCCACGTGGTAGGCGAAGAGCTGTTCGGCGATCACCACGGGAATCGCCGACAGAAACTCGGGGCAGGGCGGGATTTCGATGACGTCGTCGCTGACTTCGCGCGCGCCGGCGTCGCCCTGCGTGGCGATGGCGATAATGGGCGACTTCCGGGCCCGGCACTCCTGCATGTTGCCGAGCGTCTTGACCTTGTCGGGCGTATCGGGCACGGCGGCCACGACGGGGACCTCCGAATCGAGCAGGGCGATGGGGCCGTGCTTGAGCTCGGCGGCGTGGTAGCCCTCGGCGTGGATGTACGAGATCTCCTTGAGCTTGAGGGCGCCTTCCAGGGCCGCCGGGTACATGTAGCCCCGCCCGATGTAGAAAAAGTCGCGCGCCCGCGCGTACTTCTCCGCGACCGCGCGGATGAGGTCCGCGCGCTCCAGCACGGCGGCGGCGATGCGGGGCAGGTCGGCGAGGGCGTTGACCATGTGGCGTCCGGCCTCGGCCGAAAGGCGGCGCGTCCGGCCGAAGGCGACGGCCATCATGGCCAGCACGGCAACCTGGCAGGAGAAAGCCTTGGTGGAGGCCACGCCGATTTCGGGGCCGGCGTGGAGGTAGACGCCGCGGCCGGCCTCGCGGGCGATGGTCGACCCGACCACGTTGCAGATTCCCAGCACGACGGCGCCCTTGCGCAGGGCCTCGCGCACCGCCGCGAGGGTGTCGGCGGTTTCGCCCGACTGGCTGACGGCCAGCATGGCGGTGTCGCGCTCGATGATGGGGTTGCGGTAGCGGAACTCGGCGGCCTGCTGAACGTCCGCGGGCAGGCCGGCGAAATCCTCGAAAAGGTACTTGCCGATCATGCCGGCGTAGTAGGACGTGCCGCAGGCCGCGATGATCAGGCGCGATACGCGCGCCATCTCGCGGGCGTCCATCCGCATGCCGCTGAGCCTGGTGGCGCCGTCTGCGGGCAGGAGGCGGCCGCGCGTGACGTCGGCCAGCGCGCGCGGCTGGTCGTGAATCTCCTTGAGCATGAAATGCTCGAAGCCGCCCTTGGCGATCCGGCCGACGTCCCAGTCCACGTGGGTGAGCTCCCGCGAGATGGGCAGGTTGCGGGCCGAGGTGATGTCGACGGCGCCGGCGCGCGCCGCGACGATGTCGCCGTCGTCCAGGAACACGACGCGCGTGGTGTGGCTGACGACGGCGCAGACGTCGGAAGCGACGATCGTTTCGCCGTCGCCGACGCCCACGGCCACGGGGCTGCCGCGGCGCGCCGCGACGATCAGACCGGGATGCCGCGGCGAGACCGCGGCGATGCCGAAGGCGCCTTCGAGCTGCTCGACGGCGGCGGCCACGGCGCGGCGCAGGTCGCCCTCGTAGCACGCGTCCACGAGGTGCGCGATGACTTCCGAGTCCGTCTCGCTGCGGAAGACGGCGCCGCGATCCTCGAGGCGCTGCCGCAGGGCCGCGTAGTTCTCGATGATGCCGTTGTGGACGATGGCGATGCGCCCGTTCGCGCTGAGGTGCGGGTGGGCGTTGGCCGCCGTGGGCGCGCCGTGGGTGGCCCAGCGCGTGTGGCCGATGCCGAGGTGGCAGCGCCCGGCGCAGGCGGAGGCGCGCAAAGCGAGCTCTTTTTCCAGGGCGGCGATCTTGCCGGCGGTCTTGACGACCAGGAGGCGCTGCGCGCCGTCGGGCAGCAGGGCCACGCCGGCCGAGTCATAGCCGCGGTACTCGAGCCTGCGCAGCCCGCAGATGATGACTTCGGGCGCATGGCCCGGTCCGACGTATCCGACGATTCCGCACATGGTTCCGCCTCGGCCGGATATCCGGCCCCTGGAAACAGCACGCCGCCAGCATAGCGACCGGCGCGCCGCCGTGCAACGGGTTTCGGGGACGGTTCTATTGCCGTCGGTTTTATTGCTTGACGCTCGTGAAGGGGTTATTCCAAAGTGCGCAAATTGTGGAACCGCCAGGGCGGTCGGGATGGGAATACGCGCATGTTGAGCAGATTTCTCAGTCTTTTCTCAAACGACATCGGAATCGACCTCGGGACGGCGAACACGCTGGTTTACGTGAAGGACCGCGGCATCGTGCTGCGCGAGCCTTCGGTGGTGGCCGTGCAGGCCGGCACCAAGCGCATCCTGGCGGTGGGCGAGGAGGCCAAGCGCATGCTGGGCCGCACGCCCGGCAACATCGTGGCCATCCGGCCCATGAAGGCCGGCGTGATCGCGGATTTCGAGATCACCGAGGCCATGCTGCGTTACTTCATCAAGAAGGTTCACAACCACCGCAAGATGGTGCGGCCGCGCATCATCATCGCGGTGCCGAGCGACATCACGGAGGTGGAAAAGCGAGCAGTTAAGGATTCGGCCACGCATGCGGGCGCCCGGGAGGTGTTCCTGATCGAGGAACCCATGGCGGCGGCGATCGGCGTGGGGCTGCCGGTTCAGGAACCGGCGGGCAACATGATCGTGGACATCGGCGGCGGCACGACGGAAGTGGCCCTGATTTCGCTGGCGGGCATCGTGTTCAGCCGGACCGTGCGCGTGGGCGGCGACGAAATGGACGAGTGCATCGTCCAGTACATGAAGCGCGTTTACAATCTAATGATAGGGGAACGGACAGCCGAGGAACTGAAGATTTCAATGGGCTCGGCCTACCCGGTCGAGGAAGAGACAAGCGCGGAGGTCAAGGGGCGCGATCTGGTGGCGGGACTGCCCAAGACGCTGACCATCACTTCCGCCGAGGTGCGGGAGGCCCTGCAGGAGCCGGTCTCTGCGATCATTGATGCGATTCGGATTACACTGGAGAGATGCCCCCCGGAGCTGTCGGCCGACCTGGTCGACCGCGGCATGATACTTGCCGGCGGGGGCGCGCTTCTGACCGGAATCGACAAGCTGATCGCCGAGCAGACCGGTTTGCCTGTTCATCTTGCCGACGACCCGCTGAGTGCCGTCGCTGAAGGCACGGGCGTGGTCCTGAACGAGTTGAACTTCCTGCGCAAGACGGCCGCGGATCGCCTGTAGCGGGCTTTTGGCCCGGGATCGCGTCCACCTTCCGTTCCGTTCTTGGTCCCCGGAAGCGGGGACAAGGAGTTGCATTTTGCACAACGACCGCTACCTGGTGTGGATTGTGATCCTGGGGACGGTCGTGCTGCTCAACCTGCCTTTGCCGGCCTCCCTGCGGGTCAAGTCGGGCGTCCAGGACAGCGCGGCGGTGTTTCAGAACGGGATGTCCCTGGTGATTCAGCGCCTGCGGGAGTGGGCGGCGTTCATGGGGGACGCAAAGGCGCGGGTGGCCGAGCGGGCCGCGCTGCAGGAGCGCGTGGCCATGCTTCAGGAGCGCGTGCGCGAGCTGGAGCGCGTGGTGGACGAGAGCGCGGAGCTGCGCAGGCAGGCCGGGTACGCGACGTCCGCGGAATTCAAGCTCGTGCCCTGCCGGGTCGTGTTCCGCGGCGACACGAGCGGGTGGTGGCAGACGATGCGTCTGAACCGGGGCGGCGCGGACGGTGTCGGGACGAACATGGCGGTCATTACGACGGACGGGCTGGTGGGCAGGACCACGACGGTTTCGGCCCGGAGTTGCGAGGTGCTGCTGGTCACGGATCCGAACTGCAAGGTGTCCTGCCGCATTCGGCGCACGGGCGCCTTCGGCATCCTGCGCGGCATGGGGATGTCGCCGGGCGGCACGGGGCGGGCGGAGATGCTGAGCGCCAGCGGCGCGTTCCGCCTGGAATACGTGCCCAAGGAAAGCGAAATGCGCGTGGGGGATGAGGTCGTAACCAGCGGGTTGGGCGGGGTCTTCCCCGAGGGGCTCCTGGTGGGGCGCGTGACGCGGCAGCGCCTGGATGTGTCGGGCATGTATCAGCGCGCGGACGTCATGCCGGCGGCGGACATGGCGTCGTTGCGCTACGTTTTCGTTGTGGCCGGCAAGGCCGCGGCGAAGGAGGAGCGTCGCCCGTGACCTGGGTAATCATGCTCGTCTCGCTGGCGGCGGCGGCGCTGTGCCAGATGTGGCTTCCGGCGCCGGCCTGGCTGGGGCAGGCGAAGTTCCCGGCGCTGATGGCGGTGGTCCTGTACTATGCGCTCAACCACGGAACGGGGGTCATGTTCGGGTGCGCCTTCCTGGCCGGCATGCTGCAGGACGCCCTGAGCCCGATTCCGCTGGGCTACTCCGGCATATGCTTCGCGCTGGCGGGCTGGATCGCGAGCCGGTTCCGGCGCACGGTCCTGCTGGATGCGGCGGTGACGCCGCTTGTTTTCGGGGCGGCGTGCGGGTCCGGCGCGGCGCTTGCGCTTTACGTGATGCTGGCGCGCCAGGGGCTCGTGGCCTGGCCGTACGGCCGCCTGCTGTTGAAGCTCGTCGGGACGGGCGCGCTGGGCGCGCTGTGCACGCTGGCGGCCTTTCTTGCGATCGGGCGTCTCGACCGGCTGGTGGGGCTGACGGAGGCGGTGGAGGAATTCGATGGCCTGGGATGAAAGCGGCGAGTCTTCCGCCATGCGCGTGCGGATCATGATCGCCGCGGTTGCGGCGGCGCTCCTGTTCCTCGGCGGCGCGCTTTGGCGCATCCAGGTGCTCGGCGCGCGCCTGTACATGAGCAGCCTCGAGCAGCAGAGCATGCGCCGCGTCCGTCTGCCCGGCGCGCGGGGCCGGATCCTGGACCGCAACGGCGTGTGCCTGGCCGACAATCGCCCCTGCTACTGCGTGGCGGTGTACGTGGAGGAATTGCGGCGTCCCGGCGGATGGCAGAACACGGTGGACGCGGTGGAGAAGGTGGTGGCATCCGCCGCGGAGGTGCTCGGCTTGAAGGTGGAGATCTCGCGGGGGGATATCGAACGGCACGTGAGCAAACGCCTGGCGCTGCCTTTCATCGCCTGGCGCGACATAGACGAGAAGGCTATCAGCCGCTGGGCGGAAAGCGGCGCCGATCTGCCGGGCGTGGACATCGCCATCGAACCGGTGCGCGTGTACCCGAGGGGATCGCTGGCGGCGCACGCCCTGGGTTACGTGGGCAAGGCCGATCCCAAGCAGGACCTGGAGGAACCGTATCACTTCTATCTTCCGGAAATGGAGGGGGCCCGCGGCGTGGAGGCGGTCATGAACCACGTTCTGACCGGGATCCCGGGCGGACGTCTTCTGCGCGTGGACGCCTCGGGTTTCAAGCACGAGCGCGTGGGGGAGAGGCCGCCGGAAGCCGGGCGCGACGTGACCCTGGCGCTGGACACGCGGATCCAGACGCTGGTGGAGCAGAATCTCGCCGGGGTCGAAGGCGCGGCGGTCATACTGGATCCGTCCAACGGCGACGTGCTGGCGCTGGCCAGTTCGCCGACGTTCGACCCCAACGTCTTCAGTCCGGGCGTCGCCAGGGCAACCTGGCGGGGACTGGTGGCCGACAAGAGCCAGCCCCTGGTCAACCGCGCCGTCGCCGAGCTGTATCCGCCGGGCAGCACGTTCAAGATGATCGTCGTGCTGGCGGCGGTCAGCAGCGGCCGCGCGGGCCCGGAAACGGTGTTCGACTGTCCCGGCTACTTCGCGCTGGGCAGCACGCGTTTTCGCTGCTGGCGCCCGGGGGGGCACGGTCAGATCGCGATGGTCGAGGCCCTCGAACAGTCGTGCAACTCCTATTTCTGCCAGCTCGGATTGCGCTGCGGGCACGAGCGGATCGTCGAGATGGCCGGCGCGATGGGCCTGGGCAGGCGCACGGGCATCGAACTGGCGAGCGAGGTTGACGGCATTCTGCCCGGCGACCGGTGGAAGCGGGAACGCTTCCGCGACGCCTGGCGCCCGGGCGACACCTGCAACCTGTCGATCGGGCAGGGCTTCCTGGCGGCAACGCCCCTGCAGATGGCCGTTGGCACGGCGGCAATCGGCAACGGCGGCCGCGTTTACAGGCCGCGGCTGGTGCTGCGGGGGGATTCGCCGGCGGGCGAGACGGTGAACGTACTGAAGTGCAGCGCCGAGGCGCTGCGCACCGCGCGACAGGGCATGTATGAGGTGGTCAACGCGCCGCGCGGGACCGGCAAGCGCGCCAGGGTGGACGGCCTCGCTATGGCCGCCAAGACGGGCACGGCCGAATTCGGACCGCGCGACCGGCGGCGGAAGCATACGTGGATGCTGGCTTTCGCGCCCTTCGAGCATCCCCGCGTGGCGCTGGCCATGGTGGTCGAAGAGGGCGAGTCGGGCGGCCTGACGGTGGCTCCGCGCGTGCGCCGCATCATGGCCGGCATTTTCGGCATAGCCATTGACGAAGCCGCGGACGGGGAGGAGGGCGCATGACGCCGACGATGGACGACCTGCGCAGGCTGAGGCGTCTGAACTGGGTCATGACGGGCGCGGTGCTGCTCCTCGCGGCGATCGGCGTGCTGTTCGTGTACAGCGCCAGCTGCGTGAGCGGCGACCAGCCCGCGCGCCTGCTGTACAAGCGGCAGATCGTATGGGCGGTGGTGGGCGCGGCGTGCTACCTGGGGTGCGCGGCCGCCGACTACCGGAAGCTCAACCGTTTCGCGTGGCTGGCCTACGCGGCCGGGATCGCGCTGCTGGTTCTGGTGCTGCTGATCGGGCGGCGCGTCTATGGCGCCCGGCGCTGGCTGATGGTCTTCGACATCGGGATCCAGCCGTCGGAACTCGCCAAGCTTCTGACGTTGATTGCCCTGGCCGCCTTCCTGAGCCGGCCGCGGACGGGCGCGGATCGGCCCCGCACCTGGGCCGCGGTGGCGGCGGCGACGCTGCTGCCCATGGGACTGATCCTGAAGCAGCCGGACCTGGGAACGGCCATGGTCTTCGTGCCCATGGCCGCGGCGGCCCTGTTTACCGCGGGACTGCCCATGCGCGTGGTGACCGCCGCGCTGGCCGCCGGCGCGCTGGCCGTGGGCCTGCTGCTGGGCGCGCTGGTGCTGCCCGAGCGGATGGGGCTGAGCGCGGAAACGCAGAGGCGGTTTCAGGCCGTGACGGGGCTCAGCGACTACCAGAAGGCGCGCATCACCGCGTTCTTCAACCCGGACCAGGATCCGCTCGGGGTGGGATGGAACCGCAAGCAGTCGGAGATTGCCGTGGGTTCGGGCGGGACGTGGGGCAAGGGGTTCCGCAAGGGCACGCAGAACATCCTGGGCTTTCTGCCGCGCACGGTGGCGCCCACGGACTTCGTGTATTCCGTGATCGCGGAGGAAACCGGGTTTGTCGGCTCGGTCGTGGTGCTGCTGCTGTTCGGAACGATCTTCGTCAGCGGCCTGCGCACGGCGCTGGCGTGCCGGGAGAGAATGGGGCGCATTCTGTGCGTGGGGGTCGTGGCGTTGCTGTTCACGCACGTTTTCGTGAACATCGCCATGACCGTGGGCCTGATGCCGATCACGGGCATTCCGCTGCCGCTGCTGAGCTACGGCGGATCGATCATGCTCATGACGATGTGCGCGCTGGGGCTGGTGCAGAGCGTGCACGTCCGGACCGGGCCGGCGGTCACGCTGCTGAGCGGAGTGGAGCCGGCGTAGGACGGGAACGGAGATGGGGACGAGAAAGGGGCGGCGGGCGGTACCTGCCGCGGGAAAGGAAGAAAGGAAAGAGGGAGTCATGTTCGGGTTTCTTATGCGCAAGAAGGCAAAACGCCAGATTATCATCAACGCTGAAAGCCTGCAGACGCGCGTCGCGGTGCTGGAGAACGGCCGTCTGGAGGAGTTTCAGGTTGAGGACCCGACGCGGGAGCGCGTCGTCGGCAGCATCTACAAGGGGCGCATCCAGAATCTGGAGAACGATCTGCAGGCGGCTTTCGTGTCCATCGGCCAGCGCAAGAACGCGTTTCTGCACTACTGGGACATGTTGCCGGACACGGCGGCGCGCATCGGTCTCGAGGACGAGGAGGAGAAGGAGAAGGAGAAGGGCAAGCGCCGGGGGCGGCGGGCGCGCTATACCAACGAGGACATCGCGCGCCAGTTTCCGCCGGGGTCGGAAATCGTGGTGCAGGTGACAAAGGGGCCGATCGGCACGAAAGGCCCGCGCGTGACGGCGAGCCTGAGCCTGCCCGGACGGTACCTGGTGCTCATGCCCGGCTACGGCATGAGCGGCGTTTCCCGCAAGATCGAGGATCCCAAGGAAAGGGAGCGCGTGCGCAAGATACTGGCGCGCCTGCCCTTGCCCGACGGCACGGGGATCATCGTCCGCACCGCGGCGTCGGGGGCGCGCAAGAGCAGCTTTGCCCGCGATCTCCGCGGTCTGGTCAACGCCTGGCAGGATCTGCAGGAGGCGATGCGGACGCGGTCCGCGCCGGCCTGCCTGTACCAGGAACCGGACCTGGGGGAGCGGGTCGTGCGCGACTGGCTGACCGAGGACGTCGACCGCGTGGTGGTGGACACGCGCGAGGAGTTCGAAAAGATCCGCGACCTCGCCGGCAAGATCTCGCGCGGCGCGCGCGCCAAGATCCAGTTGTACGAGGGCAGTCTGCCGATCTTTGACCACTACGGCGTGGAGCACCAGCTTGAGGAGGCAATGCGCCGCAAGGTGGGACTGAAGTCCGGCGGCCACATCACGATCGACGAAACCGAAGCGCTGATCGCGATCGACGTCAACACCGGCCGTCACAAGGGCAAGGGCTCGCAGGAAGAAGCGATCCTCGAAGTCAACATGGAAGCCGTGGAAGAAGTGGCCCGGCAGCTGCGGCTGCGCAACATCGGCGGGCTGGTGGTCATCGACCTCATCGACATGAAGCCCAAGAAGCACCAGAACGCGGTGTACCGGGCCATGCGCGAAGCGCTCAGGCGCGACCGGGCGCGGACGAACGTGATACCCATTTCGCCCCTGGGAATCATGGAGATGACGCGCCAGCGCGTGGAGGAGAGCATCCTGGCAACCATGTACATCGACTGCCCGTATTGCCGCGGCCGGGGCGAAGTGAAATCGGCCATGAGCATGAGCGTGGACATCCAGCGCCAGATCTCCGCCGCCATGCGCAAGCACGGCAAGGGCCAGACGCCGCTGGAGCTGGAAATCGCCGTGCATCCGACGGTCCTGGATCGCCTGCGCCGGGAGGACGAAGAGTTTCTGCTCGACATCGAAGAGCGCTTCGGGGGAAGGCTGACGTTCCGGTCGGAGGTGGGGAAGCACATCGAGTTCTTCAGCATCAAAAACAGGCAGACCGGGGAAATGCTTTTCTCGACCGCCGAAAAATAGAGCGTGCGATGCGTGCGGACGGTGTCCAGTGGATCTCGCGGCGCGTACCGCGCGGGGCCGCCTCGCGCCTTTTCAGGGCGCGCGCGCCGCGGCGTGAGCCATGGCCGGCGGCCGGCCTGGCGGCGCTCGCGCTTGCGCTCGCGGCGGCCGTCGTTCGGGCCACGGCCCGCGCGGACGACGTTCCGGCGGCGGGTTCTCCGGCGGAAGCGGGTTCCGGGGCGGAGGCGTCTGCCGCCGCGGGTGAGGGAACCAACGCCGTTCCCGTGACCGTGAAGGCCGATCGCCTGCTGCACGAAGGCAGGACCGGCCGGGCCGAGGCCCACGGCAACGTCGTCGTGACCCGCGACGAGGACTCCCTGGAGGCCGGACACGTGCGTTTCAATACCGTGGAACGCCGGGGCGAGGCCTGGGGCGACGTGCGGGTGCAATGGGGCGATACGCTCTGGCGCGGCGACGCGATGGAATACGACGCGGCAACGGGATGCGGGTCATTCAGCAATCTCTGGTGCCGCTATCCGCCCTTCTGCATCGAAGCGTCCTCGGCGACGCGCGGCACAAACGCCGCCACGGTCTTCCGTCGCGCCCTGATCAGCACCTGCACCAACGACACGGCGCACTGGCACTACCACCTCAGCGCGCGTGACATCACGGTTCGCGACGACGGGACTTTCGCGGCCCGGCGCATCGTGTGGTATTTCGGAAGGGTCCCCGTCTTCTATCTGCCCTACCTGGAAGAGAACGCGGACGGGGACAGCGGTTTCATTTTCCGGCTGGGGCACGATACGAGGCTCGGCGGCTACATGCTGGGGTCCTACGGCTATCCCTTCAGCCCGCGCGTCTCGGGCCGCACCCACGTCGATTACCGCGCGAAGCGCGGCTTCGGCTACGGGCAGGAAACGCTCTGGACCACTTCGGACGACCGCGGCAGCGCGAATCTCACGGGCTACTATGCCAGGGACCGTGCGGCGCGGGCGGACGGCGCCGGCGGCGACGAATACATGGCGCCGACCAACCGTTATCGGCTGCGCCTCGAATACGATCATGACCTTTCGGAGCGGGACTGCGTGCTCGTCAGCGCCGACTTCCTTTCCGATCCCCGCCTGCGCGAGGACTTCTTCGAACACGAATACCGCGCCAGCCGCGATCCGGACAATCACGCTTCCTTTACGCGCCGGGGCGACCGGTACACGGCCGCCATGCTCTGGCGTACGCGGCTGAACGACTTCTACTCCGGCGTCAACCGCCTGCCGGAGATTTCGGTGGACGTCATGCGGCAGCAGATCGGCACGACGTTCTTTGAGTACGAGGGGCGCAGTTCACTGGCCTACCTGGAACGCGTCTGGAAGGCCGCGGAGACGAATCGCGAGGACTACGCGGCGCTGAGGGCCGACACGCTGCACACCGTGTATCTGCCGTCGCGGCTGTTCGGGTTCCTGAGCGTGATTCCCCGCGCGGCATACCGGGGAACCTGGTATTCGGCCCTTCCGGCCTTGACGGAGCCGGGCGCACGCAACGCCGCCGCCGCCGGATCCGGGGCCGCGCCCGCCGGCACGAACTCGTATGCCCGCCCGCTTCCGGGCGACCTGCGCTCGCTGTACGAGATCGGGACCGAAGTCTCGTTCCGGGCCCACCGCACGTGGGAGGGCGCGGGCAGGCCCCTGCGGCACGTGGTCGAGCCGCATGCCAACTACACGTTCGTACCCCGGCCCGATATTGTCCCCGAACGCCTCTACCAGTTCGACAAGATCGACGGCCTGGACAGGGAGCACAAGGTGGAGTTCGGCGTGCGGAACAGGCTGCAGGCGAAGCATCGCAAGCGCATTTCCGAGATCATTAATGCCGACGTTTTCACCACCTACAATATCGAGCCGGAGGAGGACGAAAGACGGTTCGAGGCGGTCGGACTGAACCTGGAGGCGGACCCCGCGGCGTGGGCCGCGATTGAAGCCAAGGCCGAATACGACTTCTACGAGTCGGCCCTTGACGCTCTGAGCACGCGCGTGATTCTATCCTGGGAAGGCTGGATGGAAGCGGACATCGAGCATCGGCTCAAGCCCGGCGAAAGCAGCCTTCTGAAAGCCGATCTGACCGTCATGCCGGATCGGCCCTGGTCGGTTGACGCCTGCACCAGGTACGAGTTCGAGGATGACCGTCTGGAGGAACAGGCAGTGTTTCTCCGGCGGCAGTTTGACTGCATGGTTCTGCGGATCGGCGGCGGCGTGTTGCCCGGACGGGCGCAGGCGGATGGCTCACGGGCCGCGGACGAGTGGCAGGCTTCCATCGAGTTCTGGCTGACCGCTTTTCCGAAGTCGGGGCTGCGGGCCGCGAGCGAAAGCCTGTAGGAGGCGAGGGCAAGCATGGAGTATACGGTAACGGGCGGAGCGGGATTCATCGGGTCGAGCGTCGTGCGGCGACTGGTGAGCCTGGGCGTCAGGCCCCGGGTGGTGGACAACTTCGCCACCGGGCGCCGCGCGAACTTCGCCGACCTCATGGACCGGATCGAGTTCATCGAGGGCGATATCAGCGATCCCGAGGTCTGCCGCCGGGCGGCGCGCGGCGCGCGGTTCGTGCTGCACCTTGCGGCTCTGCCTTCCGTGCCGCGGTCGGTCCGGGACCCCGTGGCCGCGCACCGGGCGAACGTGGAGGGGATGCTGCAGATGCTCGTGGCCGCGCGCGACGCGGGGGCGGCGCGCTTCGTCTTCTCTTCGTCGTCGTCGGTCTACGGCGAGACGCCGGCGCTTCCGAAGCGCGAGGACATGCTGCCCATGCCGCTTTCGCCGTATGCCGTGCAGAAACTGACGGGCGAGCATTACTGCCGCATCTTTCATGCGCTTTACGGGTTGAACACGTACGCGCTGCGCTACTTCAACGTGTTCGGCCCGCGGCAGGATCCGGCTTCGCAGTACGCGGCGGTGGTTCCGCGGTTTATCGAAGCCCTGGGCCGGGACCGGGCGCCGACGATCTACGGCGACGGCGAGCAGACGCGCGATTTTACGTTCGTCGACGACGTGGTCGCGGCCAACCTGGCGTGCTGCGAAGCGGGCGCGGAGAAGGCGGCGGGGAACGTCTACAACGTTGCCTGCGGCCGGCGCACGTCCGTCAACGAGCTTGCGGCGACTCTCAACCGCCTCATGGGCAAGGCAATCGCGCCCGTGCACGAGGCGGCGCGCGCGGGCGACGTGCGGCACTCCGAGGGGGACGGGTCGCGCGCGCGCGAGGCGCTTGGATGGCAGCCGCGCACGGAACTGGCGGACGGCCTGGCGCGGACGGTTCGTTTCTTCAGCGGCGGGGGCTGATGCGAGCCGCGGGCGCCGTTGACGACCGCGCGCGGCGATGCGGGCGCAGGCGAAGGAAGCGGCCCGGAAGGCAGCGACGCCGGCGGCAGGGGGACGTTATGTCGGCAAAGGGTTTCGCGGAGCATGACCCGGCGCTGTACGGCGCCAGCGCGGAGCCGGGGCTGGTGGCGGTGGAGCACGAGGAGCGGCGCGGCAAACCCGACCGCATGGCGCTCTTCTGGCGGCGCGGGACGGAGACGGTGCGTGAGGAGGACGCCTTCACCCCGTTCATCGTCGCCCGCCGGGACGTCCTGGAGGGCTGCCCGGTAACGCATGACGCGCGACCCCTTGGGGGCCGGGGGCCGCTGAACACCCTGGCTCTGTTCGGCTCGTGGAAGGAATGCGCGCGGGCCAAGACGTGGATGGCTTCCGCGACGGGGTTCACGGCCGGCAATCCGGAGGCGCCCTACCTGCACCTGAACGATCCCGTCCAGCAGTACCTCACAAGCACCGGCCGCACGCTTTTCAAGGGGCTTGAATTCAGCGGCCTCAGGCGGATGCAGATTGATATCGAGTGCTTCACCACGCCGGGCTACGAGTTCTGCAACGCGGAGCGCGAAGGCGACGCGGTGATCGCCGTGGCGCTGGGCGACAACACGGGATGGACCGAGGTCCTGTCGGGGCGGGAGATGTCCGAGAAGGAACTGATCGCGCGGACGGTGGCGACGGTGCGCGAGCGCGACCCCGACGTGATCGAGGGCCACAACATCTTCAACTTCGATCTGCCGTATCTGTCGGCTCGGGCGCGGCGGTACAAGGTGCGCCTGGCGCTGGGCCGCGACGGCAGCGCGCCCGCCAGCCGTCCCGGCCGCTTTGCCGTGGCCGAGCGGACGATTGCCTATACCCGCTTCGACGTCTTCGGACGCCACGTGGTGGACACGCTCTTCCTGGTGCACGCGTACGACGTGACGCACCGCTCGCTGGACGGATTCGGACTGAAGGAGGCGGCGCTGCACTTCGGCCTGGCGCCGGCGGACCGCGCCTATATCGAGGGCGCGAGAATCGCGGCGGAGTACCGGCGCGCGCCGGAGAAGGTCATGCGCTACGTGCGCGACGACGTCGCGGAGACCCGTGGCCTGGCCGATCTGCTGTCGCGCAGCGTATTCTACCAGACGCGCATGCTGCCGCTGTCCTACCAGAACGCGTGCGTGCGCGGGAATGCGACAAAGATCGACGCGCTGATGGTGCGGGAGTACCTGCGGCGGGAGCGGGCCCTGCCGCTGCCCGACCGGGCGCGGCCGTTCGCGGGGGGCTACACGGACGTCTTCGCGCGCGGCGTGGTGCCCAACGTGCATCACTGCGATATCCGTTCGCTGTACCCTTCGCTCATGCTCGCCGGGCGCATCGCGCCGCGGGCCGACGAACTGAACGTGTTTCTGGACATGCTCGACACGCTCAGGACTTTCCGCCTGGAAGCCAAGGCGCGGATGCGCTCGGGCCGCGCCGCGGACAAGCGCCGGCACTTCGACGCCCTGCAGTCGGCCTTCAAGGTGCTGATCAATTCATTCTACGGCTACCTCGGATTTGCGCAGGGGCATTTCAGCGACTTCGACGCGGCGGAGGAGGTCACGCGCCGGGGACGCGAGCTGCTGGGGGGCATGCTTGAGTGGCTGAAGAAGAACGGCGCCCGGCCGGTGGAGCTGGATACGGACGGCATCTACTTCGTGCCGCCGCCGCGGTGCCTGCCCGGGCCGGACGGGTCGCCGCCCGATCCCGCCGCCCTCGACGCTTTCCGGCGCGCGTTTGCCGACTGGCTTCCCGAGGGCGTGGAGATGGAGTTCGACGGCGAGTACCGGGCGATGTACAGCTACAAGATGAAGAACTACGCGCTGCTGGATTTCGCCGGCGCGATGGTGATCAAGGGCGCGGCCCTGAAGTCGCGGGGCCTCGAGCCTTTCCAGCGCGATTTCGTGCGGGAGGTTCTGCGCCTGAAGCTTGAGGGCCGGGACGCGGAGCTGGGGGCGCTGAAGACGCGCTTCGAGAAGGCCTTGCGCGAGCGGGAATGGCCGATCGAGGCGCTGGCCCGGACCGAAACCCTGCAGGACGCGCCGGCCACGTATGCGGCCAAGGTGCAGAAGAAGCAGCGGCCGCGCGACGCCGCCTATGAGCTGGCCCTCAAGTCGGGCCGCGAGTACCGGGCGGGCGACCAGGTTTCCTACTACATCACGGGCAGCAAGAAGAGCGTGGCGGTGCACGAGAATTCGCGCATGATGGAGGACTGGGATCCGGAACGGCGCGACGAGAACGTGCCGTACTACCTCGCAAAGCTGGAAGCGCTGTACGCCAAGTTCGGCGGGGAGAGCGCGCAACAGGAGTTGCTATGAAGAAGACGAACGGCGGCTTCACCCTGCTTGAGATACTCGTGGTGGTTCTGATCATCACGATCCTGGCCACGGTCGTGGGCGTGCACGTGGCGCGCGAACCGGGCCGGGCGCGGGCGGCCAAGGCCATTGCGCAGATCCGGATCTTCACCACGGCGCTGAACGTGTACCGCATGGAGCAGGGGCGGTATCCGACCCAGGAACAGGGGTTGGGCGCGCTCGTGAATCGTCCCGTGGCGCCGCCCGTCCCCGCCCGATACCCGGAGGCGGGCTACCTTGAAAGCCGCAGGCTCCCCGCCGACCCCTGGGAGCGTCCCTATCTCTACCTCGTGCCGGGGCAGGACGGCGCGCCCTACGAGATCGTGAGCTACGGCGCCGACGGCGAGCCGGGCGGGGAGGGGGAGGACGCGGACATCTCCAGCGCGCAGTTGTAGGTTGCCGGCAGGCGGCCGGCCGCGCGCAAGCGCGGACGGTTCAAGCCTGCGCCGGCGAAAGGATGATCTGCCGCAGCGCGTCATGGATCAGGCCGTTCGTGGCCATGAACATGACGCGATGCGGGGCGGGGCCCTGGCTGGCCAGCAACTCGGTCTTGCCCCCCGCCCGTTCGACGATCAGTCCGCCGGCCGCCACGTCCCACAGGAAAACGCCCGATTCGAAGTAGCCTTCGACCCTTCCGCACGCCACGTGGCATATGTCAAGGGCGGCACTGCCGGTCAGGCGGGGGCGCTGGACGGCGCCGGCAATGCGGCGGAAGATTTCCATGGAAGGAACGCCGGTGTCGGAATGGCGGTCGATTCCCGTGTTCACGAGCGCCCGCGCGAGATCGGACACTCCGGACACGCGAATCGGCGCTCCGTTGCAGAGGGCCGGTCCGTCGCAGGCGGCCGTGTAGGTCTCGCGCATGACGGGGGCGTGCACGGCGCCGGCGACGATCGCGTCGCCCCGGCGCACCGCGACCGAGGCGCACCAGAACGGAAGACCGTGCGAATAGTTGATTGTTCCGTCCAGCGGATCAACGATCCAGAGCAATGCGTGACCGGCCGCGACCGGCGCGTCCGCGCTCTCCTCGCCGAGAACGGCGTGGTCCGGATAGGCCGACTGAATCACGCGAATTGCCTCCGCCTGGCACTCCACGTCCATGCGGAGCTTGAGGTCGTGCCGCGCGACGCGGATGGTCGCGCCGCGCCTGTCCCTGTGCGCCAGGGCGTATTCGCCGGCCGCGCGCGCGGCGGCGGTGGCGCACGCCAGGAGGTCGGCGGACGATATGCGCGACGCTTCCGACGCGTCCGCCGCGGCAGGATGAGAACGCATCACGTCTTGGCGGGCTCCGGCGCCGGGTCGGGTGAAGGAGCCGGCGTCCGGGCGGGCGCGCCTTCGCCCTTGTAGTCCTTGAACTTCATGGAAACGATGCTCGAAACGCCCTTTTCCGCCATGGTCACGCCGTACAGGGTGCGGCCCGCCGCGATGGTCTGGCGGTTGTGCGTAATAACCACGAACTGGGACTGCTCCATGAAATCCTTGAGCGACTTGACGAACCGGATGATGTTGGAATCGTCCAGCGCCGCGTCCAGCTCGTCCAGCATGCAGAACGGGCTGGGCTTGATCATGTAGATGGCGAAGAGCAGGGCCACGGCCGTCAGGGTGCGCTCGCCGCCGGAGAGGAGCGAGACGTTCTGCAGGCGTTTGCCCGGGGGACGCGCGATGATCTCGATCCCGCACTCCAGCACGTCTTCTTCGTTCACGAGGACCAGCCGGGCCGATCCGCCGTTGAACAGCTTCTGGAACATGGCCTGGAAGTTGGCGTTGGCCTGGTCGAAAGTGGCGCGGAACATCTCCGTTGTTGTGCGGTTGATCTTGCGGATCATCTCCTTGAGCTGCTCCTTGGAATTGACAAGATCCATCTCCTGCGCGGTGAGGAAGTTGTGGCGCTCTTCGAGCTCCTTGTATTCCTCGATGGCCACCAGGTTGACCGGCCCCATGGCCTCGATCTTCGTGCGCAGTTCGGCCACCATGGTCTCGACCGCCTCGAGGGACGGCCTGCGGCCTTCCGGCCAGGGCGGCTCAGGCGCCTGCGCCATCTGCTCGTCGGTCATGCCGTATTCCGACATAACCCGGTCCGAGTGGTTCTGCCGCCGCACCCTGGTTTCGGCGATGCGCACCTGCAGGCCGGACTTGAGGTTGCGCAGCTCTTCGTGGGCCGCGCGGCGCTGGGACAGGTAGCGGTCCAGCTTCTCGAGCTCATCGGACTGCTTCTGGCGGTTCCGGCGCAGGTTGCCGGCCTTGGCCTGGTGCGCGCCGGCGGTCGCATCGAGCTCGGCGAGACTGGACTCGGAGGACGCGATCGCCTCCTCCAGGGCGCGGATGCGATCCTTGTAGGAGACGAGATCCTGCGAGCGGCCTTGCGACGACGTTTCCAGCTCCATGATCCTGGAACGCGCCGCTTCGTGCAGGCCGGCGACGTTCTCCGCCTTCTGGCGGAGCTCAGCCACGCGGATGCGGCGTTCGGTCAGCTGCGCCAGCAGCGCTGAAAGCTCGGATTCGGCCTTCTGCAGATCGCCGGCCGCTTGACCGCTCTGCGCGGTAATGGCCTCGCGCTGCCCGCGCAGGCCCTCGATCTCGCGCGTGGTCCGGCCGCGCTCGGACTCTCCGGAGTCCTTGCGCGACTCGATTTCCGCCAGTTCCCAGGAGACGGTATCGAGCCGCACGCGCGCATCGGAGGCTTCCTTCTCGACAACCAGGCTTTCTCCCTCTTTGTGGGCCAGAGCGCGGGCGGAGGCGTCGCGCTCCTGCCGGGCGGCGCGGAGGGATTCCTCCAGCGTCGCGGCAGCGGATTGGGAGGCGGAAATGCGCTGCGCGCAGCCGGACCGGGCAAGGCGCAATGCCTGAAGTTCTTCGCGGGACTGCGCGAGCATGGCGTCCCACGTGAGGGGCGCAACCTGTCCGGGAGCCGGATCCCAAAGCTCCATCCATCCGTCGCCTCCCATGACGACGCCGTCACGCGTGACATACGCCGTTCCGGGAGGCACGGGGGAAGGGATGCGGTCGATGTCGTCGGCCACCAGCACGTGCCCGATGAGCACTTCCAGAACGGGGCGGATCGCGTCGGGACAGCGCACGTGCGCGAGGAGGCGGTGGCCGGTCGGGGCCGGGCGCGGAGCTCCGACCCTGTCAAGCGCCACCATGCGCACGGATCCGTCGCGGGCCGCGGCGGCGCGCCCCAACAGCTCGAGCGCAAGGCTTGAGTCCCTGACCAGCACCGCATCGGCCGCCGCCCGCAGCACGGCGTCGGCCGCCACGGCGTAGTCGGAATCGACGTTCAGCAGCGAGCTCAGCACGCCCGGCACGGCGCCGCTGCCGGCGGCGGATCCGGCCCGATCGATTGCGGCGCGCAGGGCCGCGGGCAATTCGGGGGAAGCGGCCCGGCTGCGCCCAAGCAGATCGATCCGCGCTTCCGTCGCGGCCTCGCGGGCGTCAATGTCGGCAAGGTCGCGTTGCGCGGACGCGATGTCGCGCAGATTCGCCTCGCGCTCGGCGGTCGTCGCATCGAGGCGGGCCTGTTGCCCGGCGGCTTCCTCGGCCAGGCGCGCCAGGGCGCCGGCCGTCTCGGCATGTCTCTTTTCGAAGGCATGCACGTCACGCGAGAGCTGCGCCTTCTCGGCGGCCAGGCGCTCGCGGCCGATGGCCGCGTTGCGCCCGCGCGAATCCAGCTCCACGAGTTGATTCTGGAGGCGCGTCAGCAGACTCTCGGTCTCGACCGAATCGTCCCTGAGACGTCGCAGTCGATCGCGCAGAGACTCCACGCGCTTCCGTCCGGCTTCGTGGTCCAGGCTGCAATCGGCCAACTGTCCCTCCGCCGCGGCGAGCTCGCTTCGGGCTTCGGCCATCTGGGCGTCCATCTGCCGCAGATCGCGGCGTTTTTCGGCTACCTGGCGAGCGGTCTCCTCGATTTCCCGCGTGCCGCGGTCGGAGAGCGCGCGGTATTCTTCGATGCGCTGCCGGTTCAGGCCGATCAGCTCGCGCGTGTGATCGAGCCTGCTCTGCGCCTGAACGGCCAGTTCAAGGGTGGTTCCGATCTCGTGCTCCGTCTGGACCACGCTCTGGCGCAGGGCGGCGCTGCCTTCTTCCATCTCCATGATCTCACGGTTCGCGGCCGCGATCTTGCCGTTGACATTTTCGATCTCGGCCTCGATGCCGCGGATATCCCCGTCCATCGCGCCCAGGCGGCAATTGGTGGCGAAGATATCCAGCAGGCGCAGTTCCTCGCGGAATTCCTTGTAGCGCCGCGCTTTGCCGGCCTGCCGCTGCAGGGACCCGATCTGACGGTGCACCTCGCGGATCACGTCCGAAAGGCGCAGCAGGTTGGCTTCGGTGTGTTCCAGCTTGCGCAACGCTTCTTTCTTGTCGGTCTTGAACTTGGTGATGCCGCTGGCCTCTTCAAACACCGTGCGGCGGTCTTCCGGCCGGGAACTGAGGATCTGGTCTATGCGGCCCTGTTCCATGAGGGAGTAGGAGTCCGTGCCGATGCCCGTGTCCATGAAGAGCCGTTGCACATCCTTCAGGCGGCAGGGGGTCTTGTTAAGGAAGTACTGGCCTTCGCCCGACCGGAAGACGCGGCGCGTGATCGTGACCTCGTTGTACTCGGTGCCGAGGGACTGCTCGCAATCGGCGAAGGTGATGCCGACCTCCGCCATTCCGAGGGGCTTGCGGTCGTCGGTGCCGTTGAATATGCAGTCTTCCATCTTTGACCCGCGGAGGGCCTTGGCGCTTTGTTCGCCCAGCACCCAGCGAACGGCGTCGGAAACGTTGCTCTTTCCGCAGCCGTTGGGGCCCACGATACAGGTCATGCCGGGCTCAAAAGTGAGGACAGTCTTGTCGGCAAAGCTCTTGAAACCCGACATCTCAAGCGATTTCAAGTACATCCGGACCTCCCCGAAGGGCCGCGCCCATTCAGTGGCCGACTCTATAGCATGGGTTCCAGGGGGCGGCAACCACAATATATTGTGTTTTTAGGGCCTCGAAAGCAGCAAGAGAATCGCCCCGAGACGGTCGGGACGGCTTGTCCGTCCCTTGGCGCAGGCGGACGCCCGATCCTCCGGAATCATCTGAAAATGCCCCCTGTCAGCGTGATGCCTGTGCCGCCAGGCTGTCATGGAAAGCCACGTGAAACAGGGCCTGTCGCAGAACGTGGCCCAGGCCGAGGGCCTCCATATCGCTCAGAACGACATGGGCTTTCTCCGGCTGATCGCTGGCGCCGTTCTTGCGCGACAGGCCGAGCAGGAAGCCGGGCTGGTCATTGCGTTTCCGGAAAGCAATGATCGTGTTGGCCCCCTTGCTCGCATGGTAGATGCCGCGTTCTCCTCCCGCGGAGTCTTTCCTGGCCTCCAGAACCGCGAGAAACTCGCACATGTCGCCAAAACCCAGCTTGGCGGTGATTTTGCGCTGCCAGTCGAAACGCGCGGCCTGACGAGCGCTGCCCGTGCCCGACGCCGGCGCGGCCTGGCGGGCCAGCTCCAGGAACATACAGTCATACCCCTGCTCGCCGGCGCGGTTAAGCCGCAGCTCGAACCTCGCGGCCGAACCCGTTCCGCCGCTCGTGGGGTGGTAGAAGGTCAGCCGCCCGTTGCGGGCGGCGTCGGGTGCGTTTGCGCTGTTCTCGTTTGCGGTCATGGTTCCTCCTTCAGAACGGCATATCGTCGGCGTTATCGCCGTCCGGCGGCGTGGCCGGAGACCCGTTTCCGTTCTGGCCGTTCCTGGGGCGCCCCAGGAACTGGATGCGCTGGGCGCGCACGCGCAGCCTGCTGCGCTTCTCGCCCGCGTCGGTCTGCCACTCCTCGAACTGCAGCTTGCCCTCGACGGCGATCAGGGAGCCCTTGCCCAGGTATTGGCCGCAGTTCTGCGCCTGCGAATCCCAGGCGACCACGTCGACAAAACAGTGCGTTTCCGACGCCTGCCCGTCGCGGCTCTTGAACTTCTCATTCACGCCCATGCGCAGATCGGCCACGGGCGTTCCGGAGGGGGTCTGCCGGACCTCGGGATCCCTGGTCAGATTCCCGATCAGAAACACGCGGTTCATGGATGCCATGTGTCGCCTCCTTTCGTGTTGCGGGTTGTGTGCCGTTGCGCGTCGCGCGCGCTACACCGGCCTCCAATATCCTTAAAGGTTTGCGACCGGCGTTCTTCCGGAAAAAAGTGAAACTTTTTTTCGGCGGCCGGCGGAGGCGCAGCGTAACCTGTTGCGGCGCAAAGGAGCATGACGCCGCGCTTGATCGGCGTGCGGAAAGATGTGAGATTTACCGCCCGAGTGCTGAAGGGAAGGTCCGGCTATGGCACGGCGGCAAAAGGCGGCGCAGGCGGAGGAAAAGGGCAAGCTCCGCATCGGCGACATGTGGAACGCGATTACGATCATCGCGCTTTCGCAGAACAACCCGATGAAGGCGCTGGCCGAGCTGGTGGAGAACAGCATAGACGCGCATGCCCGCAACATCGTCATCGTGCGCGGGCGCGAGGGCGGCCGGGCGTTCCTGCGGATAAGCGACGACGGCGACGGCATCCCGCGCGATGAGGTAGGGCTTCCGGATTTCAAGTTCGTGGCCACCCACATCTGCGACTCCATCAAGCGGCGCATGCGCGAGCAGGGCGCGGAAGGCATTCAGGGCGAGTTCGGAATCGGCCTGCTGAGCTTCTGGACGTTGGGCAAGGAACTGGTCATCACCTCGGCCGGCGCGGACGAGCATACCTACGAGATGCACCTGGCCAAGGAGCATCCCGGCTACACCGTGCGCAGGCGCCGCCTGCTGTTTCCGGCGCGCGGCACCGAGGTGAGCGTTGCGCCGCTGCTGCCCGGGATCCGGCAGCTCAGCGGCGAAAAGATACAGTGGTACCTGGCCTCGGAATTGCGCGACCGCATCAAGTCCAGCGGCGTGAAGATCGAGGTCGTGGACCGGCAGGCGCGCAGGCAGTTCACGGTTGAACCGCGGCAGTTCACGGGGCGTCTGCTGCACGATCTGCCGGCGGTTACGACGCCGCTGGGCGATGTCTACGTGGAGCTCTACCTTGCGGATCAGGGCGTGGAGAACACGGTGGGCTTGAGTCGCTCGGGAACCCGGGTGCTGAAGTCGCTGACCGCGCTGGACGATTTCGCGGCGGAACCGTGGACTTCCGGGTGCCTGGAGGGAATCGTGGACGCGCCGTTTCTGAGGCTGACGCCCGGCACGCGCGACGGCGTGATTCACGACGAAGCCTACCTGGAGTTCGCGCGGGCAATGGAGCCGGTCGCGGAGCGCCTGAAGAGTCTGATCGAGGAGCAGCGCGAGGCCGAAGAGCAGCGCGCCAGCAGACGGATCCTGAAATCCGTGCAGAAAGCCATCCGGGACGCATTGCTGGCCCTGCCGGCGGACGAGTACGACTGGTTTGACGTGCGGGCGGGCGTGAAGCGGAGCGGGGCGGCGGCCGCGACGTCCGCCGGGGCTGCCGCCGCGGCGGGGGACGGGGAAAGCGCCGCGAGCGGCGCCGGCGCGGAAGAGGATTCCGGCGAAGAGGCGGTGGTGGAACCGTCGCAGAAGCAGTTCTTCGAGTACGAGGGACCGCTGCACAGCGTTCGCGTTTCCCCGGCGTCGGCGGTGGTGCCGGTTGGCGGCCAGAAGTCGTTTCGCGCGATACCGCGCGACCGGCGCGGAAGGCTCGTGGAGCGCGATCTGGAGTACGTCTGGCGGGTGGCGGAGGGGGAGGGTACGCTTCCTAACGCGACCGGAGAATGTGCGACTTTCGTTGCGCCGGCCGAACCGGGACTGACGCGCATCGAGGTGGCCGCGCGCCAGGCGGGCTGCGAGTGCCGGGGCGAGGCGCTGGTCACGGTGACGGATTCGCTGGAGGTGGAAGGCGCCAAAGCCGGGCGCGAAAACCGCAAGGGTCTGCCGGGATACACGTTCCACCGCGCGCCGGGCGAACTGTGGCGGTCGCGCTACGACGCGGATCGCAACATCGTTGTGATCAACAACGGCCATCGCGATTTCGTGTTTGCCGCGCGCAATGCCTCGCGCAAGCTGCGGTACATCTGCCGGCTCTTCACCAAGGAGCTTGTCCTGCGCAATTTCCCGGGAATCCCCGCGCCCTCCCTTCTGGAGCGCATGGTCGAGCTCTCGCTCTACACCGAAGAGAACCTGCGCTGAGGCGCGGCACTCAATCGCTGAGGGGTTGCATTTGGGCGCGGATTTGGGTTGTTTGCGCCGTCCGCAATGTGGGAAGATAACCGGAAGCGGCGGCGTTCCGCAGGTGCTTGCGCGGTATGCGCGAGAGAAGGGTGAGGGCATGAATGTTCCATTCGTTGATCTCAAGGCCCAGTACGCGGGGATCCGCCCGGAAATCGACGCGGCGGTGCGCGGGGTCCTGGAAAGGTGCGACTTCATCCTGGGCGGCGCTGTCGGCGAGTTCGAGAAAGCCTTTGCGGCTTTCGTCGGCACGAAGCATTGCGTCTCGGTCGCCAACGGGACGGATGCGCTCCATCTGGCCTTGCGGGCACTGGGCGTTGGTCCGGGCGACGAAGTTCTGCTGCCGCCCAATACCTTCATTGCCACGGCGGTGGCGGTCAGCGAGGTGGGCGGCATTCCGGTATTCGTGGATGTGAGGCCCGACACCTTCAATATTGACCCGTCCCTGATTGAAGGCAGCGTCACGGAGCGCACGAAGGCGATCATTCCGGTGCATCTTTTCGGACAGCCGGCGCTCATGGCCGAGATCGCTCCCATCGCGGCGGAGCACGGTCTGGCGGTGGTCGAAGACGCGTGCCAGGCCCATGGCGCCTCGATCGGGGGCAGGCGCTGCGGATCGATGGGGGCGGCCGGCTGTTTCAGCTTCTATCCGGGCAAGAACCTGGGCGCCTACGGCGACGGCGGGGCCGTCACCACGAATGACGGGTCGCTGGACGAGCGGCTGCGCCTGCTGCGCAACTACGGACAGCGCGTGAAGAACGTGCACGACGTGCCCGGCGTCAACAGCCGCCTGGACACGATCCAGGCGGCGATTCTGAACGTCAAGCTCGGGCATCTCGCGGACTGGTCGCGGGCCCGCGCGCGCAATGCCGCGTTGTACGAAGAGGCCCTGGCCGGCATCGCGGAGGTTCAGCCCCCGCCTTTCGACAGGTCCGCGGAGTTCGGGCACGTATTCCACCTGTACGTCGTGCGGGCCCAACGGCGGGACGATCTCAGCGCGTTTCTGCACGAGCGCGGTGTTTCCTGCGGTCTGCACTATCCCACGCCTATTCATCTCATGCCGGCCTACCGGCATTTGGGCTACAAGGCGGGGGATTTCCCGGTGGCCGAGAGGGCCGCGCAGGAGATCATATCGCTGCCCATGTTCGCGGAACTGACCGAGGGGCAGATTCGCTGCGTGGCGGACGCGATCAGGGAATTCTACCGGCGCTAGCGCGGATTCATGAACAACAGCAGCGGCAGCTTCCTTTCGTCCCTGCTGGCGCTGCCTTGCCTCGGAGCGGAACGGCTGCCTGCCCTGAGCGAAGTCGAAGGGCGCCGTTCCGACGGAATGTCGAAGACATTCCGCTCCGAAGAGGAGGCTGGAGGAGCGCCAGGGCGGCCGAATTCACGGATCGTCCGGATCGTTCATCAATAATCCGCGCTAGAGAAGACCGCGGACCGCGGACCGCGGAGCGAGAGAGGACGGGAGCGTGACGGCAGAGGCGGCAAAGGGGGCGGGGAGGGGCGCGGGCCATTGGGCCCATCCCACGGCGCTGGTGGAAAGCCGCGAGGTGGGGGAAGGCACGCGCGTGTGGGCCTTCGCGCACGTGATGGAGGGCGCCCGCGTGGGGAGGAACTGCAATCTCGGGGAACACGTGTTCGTGGAGCGGGGAGCCGCGGTGGGCGACAACGTGACGCTCAAGAACAACGTGCAGGTCTGGGAAGGCGTGACGATCGAGGACGACGTCTTCGTCGGCCCTTCGGCGGTATTCACGAACGACCGCCACCCGCGATCGCCGCGCGCGGAAGCGGCCGGCGCGCGTTACGACGGCAAGGATTGGCTGGAAGGCGTGACGGTGCGCCGGGGCGCGAGCATCGGGGCCAATGCCACGATCATGTGCGGAGTCGAAATCGGGATGTACGCGATGGTCGGCGCGGGGGCGGTGGTGACGCGCGCGGTTCCGGCCCATGCGCTTGCGGTCGGCTGCCCGGCGCGGGTGGCCGGGCACGTCTGCCGCTGCGGCCAGACGCTGCGCGAGGGGGACAACGGGGCCCAGGCCTGCCCCGCCTGCGCCCGGCGCTATGTCTGGTCGGGCGGCGACCTGGTCGAACGGGATTGACGCATCGGGCACGAGGAGGGCATCGGGCATGTCGACGTTAGGGGTGATCGGTTGCGGGCACTGGGGCGGAAACTATGTACGGATTTTCTCGGCGCTGCTGGGCGCGGACCGTGTCGTCGCCGTGGACAGCAGCGCGCAGGCGCTGGCGGGGCTGAGGCGCCGCTACGGCGCCGTGGGCACGGCGCAGCGCCTGGAGGAATTCCTGGAGCGGAGCGACGCGAAGATGGCCGTCATTGCCACGCCCGCGGCCACGCACTACGAGCTCACGGCCGCGTGCCTGAAGCGCGGACTGGACGTGCTGGCCGAGAAGCCGCTGACGCTGCGCACGGCGGAAGCGCGGAAGCTCATGGAACTGGCGGCGGCGGAGTCCCGCGTCCTGCTGGTGGGACACACCTTCCTGTACAATCCCGCCGTCCGCAAGCTCGGGCAGATTGTTTCGCGCGGAATGTGCGGCGACATCTACTACATGAAAGCCACGCGCACGCACCTGGGGCTGATACGTCCCGACGTGAACGCGGTCTGGGACCTGGCGCCGCACGACGTGTCCATCTTCAACTTCCTTGTCGGCGCGCCGCCCGTTTCGGTCACGGCCGACGGCGGCTGCTACCTGCGTTCCGGGAAGGAGGACGTGGCCTTCATCACGCTGCGCTATCCGCGCGGCATACTGGCGCACATCCACGTCTCGTGGGCGGACTCGAACAAGGAGCGGCTGATCGAGGTCGTGGGGAGCCGCGCGCGCGCCGTGTTCGACGACCTCAACGCGATGGAACGGGTCAAGCTCTACAAGAAGGGCATCAGCGCGAACGTGGCGGGGGGCGACAACTTCGGGGAATTCCTGTTCGCGCTGCGCGACGGCGACATCATCAGCCCGAAGATCGCGGCCCGGGAGCCGCTCGCGGACGTGTGCAAGGATTTCCTGCGGTCGGTCCGCACGCGCAAGCCGCCCTTCGTGACCGCGGAAGACGGGATGCGCGTGGTGGCCGTGCTCTGCGCGGTTGAGGAGTCGCTGAAGAACGGGGGCCGCGTGACGCCCGTGCGGTCCGAGGGCAGGCGGACGCCTGCGCGGGCCGGCAAGTGAAGCGCGGCCGGTCCGGCGGCCGTCGTCGCAGATGAAGCTCATACTGCTCAATCCTCCGAGCCCTTTTCTGATAGACCCCCGCGCCTTTCCGCCGCTCGGCATCCTGTACGTGGCCGCGGCCGCGCGCGAGGCGGGAATCGACGTGGCGGTTCGCGACCTGGCCGGCAGCGAGGGCGCGCTTGAGGAGGCGATGTCCGGGCTGCGGGCCAACGTCTTCGGGCTGACGGCGACCACGCCGCAGTACCCGTGGGCGAAGCGCGTCCTGGGCATTGTGCGGCGAGTGAGTCCCGCCGCGCGCGTGGTTGTGGGCGGCGCCCATCCGTCGTCCGATCCGCAAAGCTGCCTGAGCGACGGTTTCGACGCCGTCGTGGCGGGGGAGGGGGAACGCGCCATTGCGCGGATCTGCCTGGAGGGGATCGGGGGCCTTGTGCGCGAGCCTTACTGGAAAGACGTGGACGAGCTGCCGCTGCCGGCGCGAGACCTCGTTGCGATCAGGGAATACGGCTATTCGATTGACGGCGGGAGGGCGACCACGCTTATCACCAGCCGGGGCTGTCCGTTCGCGTGCGCATTCTGCTCGAAGGACGTCTGGGAGCGGGGCGTGCGTTTTCACAGCGTCGGACGCGCCGTCCGGGAGGTCCGGGAATGCATGGACAAGTACGGGTTCAGGCATTTCCTGTTCCTGGACGACACCTTGACGGTGAATGCGCGACGGCTGTTCGAGCTGTGCGAGGCCCTGGCGCCCCTGCGGATCGCGTGGCGGGCCTACGCGCGCGCGGAAGCGACGACGCGGGAAATGCTCGCGGCCATGAAGCGGGCCGGCTGCGTTGAGATCGGCATCGGCGTGGAGAGCGGCGCCCAGGAGATTCTCGACGCGGTGTGCAAGCGGACGAAGGTCGAACGGAACACGCAGCTCGTGAGGTGGTGCAGGGAGGTGGGCATCCTTTCCAACGCCTTCATCATGATAGGCTTGCCGGGCGAAACGCACGCGACCGTGGCGGCGACCCGGCGCTGGATGGAGGAGGCGCGGCCCGACAAGTTCGGGTACAACATCTTCGCGCCCTACGTCGGCACGCCGATCAGGTCGCATCCGGAGAGGTACGACATCAGGATCTACGCCATGCCGGACGAGCGGAGCTGGGTCAAGGGCCGGCAGGGCGAGTACGAGGCTTTCGTGGCCACCGGCGAGCTTTCGCGGGAAGAGATCCTGCGACTTTTCGAGGAGAATTTCCGGTACTTCCAGGAGCTGATCCGGTGGCGGCCGGGCATCGGCCGTCCCGACGACGC
>Ga0194113_10000289_pt1 | contig 63005 bp, 55 predicted proteins | sample TA2MahC200mmetaG_FD_146193 | JGI IMG/M metagenome (GOLD analysis project Ga0194113, IMG submission 146193) | Freshwater microbial communities from Lake Tanganyika, Tanzania - TA2015017 Mahale Deep Cast 200m | ecosystem: Environmental > Aquatic > Freshwater > Lake | place: Tanzania: Lake...
AAAACCCATCCTGGGATTGCTGCTGCCATCCACCCGGGCCTTTATGCGAGAAGCCCGGCGGGCGGCGGATTTCTCTTTCTACGATCGACTACATGCCTTCGTGTACCTGCATTGGCCGTATTTCTACATCGGCATGGGCACCGGAGAGCATCCCCTGAAACGCTTGCTGAAGCCATTGCGCCGCCTGGTCAGCATCAAACCTGAACGGGGCGGCGAGGCCAAAATCGCCCCTGGCTATCACGGTAAGGTTGTGCCTCTGGAAGCCGCCACTCAACTGGTCAACGTGAGGGAAGATATCGAATTGCGTGACCAGGAACACATAGTGCCCTATGAGCATGCTCGCGACATCATACTGAAGAACCCCGACCACATCATCGCCCTGGAATGTCCCTGCCGCTCGTCCCGGCCTGATCCCTGCCTGCCTCTGGATGTCTGTCTGATCGTTGGGGAGCCTTTTGCCAGCGTTGTCGCCGAACACCATCCCGACCGCTCGCGCTGGATCGCCTCAGACGAGGCGGTAGATATCCTCGAAGCCGAGCAAGGGCGCGGGCATGTTTCGCATGCCTTCTTCAAGGATGCCATGTTGGGGCGCTTCTACGCCATCTGCAATTGCTGCGCCTGCTGCTGCGGGGCAATGCAAATCAGCCGCGGCGGTGACCCGATGATCTGCTCCTCGGGGTATGTCTGTGTCGTTGATGAGGATTTGTGCATCCAGTGCGGCAACTGTGAGAAATTCTGCCAGTTCGAGGCCATCAGCCTGGGTAATGATTTCGCCATGGTGGATTACGAAGCCTGTATGGGCTGCGGCGTGTGCGTCGCCCACTGCGAAGGTGGCGCCGCCAGCTTGAGACTCGATCCGGCCAAGGGGCAGCCGCTGATCATTCGAGATTTGATTGAAGACATCACGGGTTTCTCGAACCTGTGAGGTCTCATTTCATACACAATTCTTACATCCTGCTGATTCTCTTCTAACTTACTGAATGATATAATGAGAGAGTCTACGCGGAGCGTTCCTTCGCAGGCTCAGCCTTTGTGTAGCGAAGAGCCTGCCCTGACGAAGGAAGGGCTCTCCTGCTTGGCTGGGAGATGCTTCGTCGCACACTACGCTCCTCTGCATGACAGGCTTGAGTAGTTACAAAGGTTGTTTCACCACAGAGATCGCAGAGAACGCGGAGAAACACTATTTTAAGGAAGGTACGACTATGATGCGATTCGATCGCTTTACAGAACGCGCTCAGGAAGTTGCTCAGCGCGCCGCGGAGATCATTCAACGCTACGGACACAACCAGATCGACACGGAACACATCCTATTGGCGTTGATCGAGCAGCCCGAGGGCGCGATCCCCCAGCTTTTGGAAATGCTCAATGTCAATGCCGACATCCTCACCGAGCGGCTGGACTATGTGCTCAAAACCACGCCCAAAGCCAATATCTTCGGCGGCGGGGCGGGGCAGATCTTCATCACGCCGCGCGTCAAACGAATTGTGGATTTAGCCAATCAAGAAGCCAATCGGCTCAAAGATGAGTATATCTCCACAGAGCATCTCTTTCTGGCGATCTTGAGCGAGCGCAACACCCCCGCCGGTCGCATGTTGGATGGCGCAGGGGTGACCAAAGATCGCGTCTACGAGGCCATCCAGCAGATGCGCGGCGGACAACGCGTCACCGACCCCAAAGCAGAAGCCCGCTACAAGGTATTAGAGAAATATTCCCGCGACCTGACCACCATGGCCCGCGAGGGCAAGCTGGACCCCGTGATCGGGCGTGATGCCGAAATCATGCGCGTGATCCAGATCCTCTCCCGGCGCACCAAGAACAACCCGGTGCTGATTGGCGAGGCCGGCGTCGGCAAGACCGCCATCGTCGAGGGACTGGCGCAGAAGATCGCCACTAACGATGTCCCGGAGATCCTTTCGGGCAAGAAAGTGGTCGCCCTGGATTTGGGGGCTATGGTTGCCGGCTCGCGCTTCCGCGGCGAATTCGAGGAACGGCTCAAGGCTGCCATCGAGGACATCCAGCGCGCCGAGGGCGAGATCATCCTGTTCATTGACGAGCTGCACACCGTGGTCGGCGCAGGCGCGGCCGTGGGGACGCTGGACGCCTCTAACATGCTCAAGCCAGCCCTGGCGCGCGGCGAGCTGCAATGCGTGGGCGCCACCACCCTGGACGAGTATCACAAATATATCGAAAAGGACTCCGCCCTGGAGCGGCGTTTCGCTCCCGTCTATGTGGAAGAGCCGAGCGTGGATGACACCATCGAGATGCTGCAAGGTCTGCGCGACCGTTACGAGGCCCATCACAAGGTCAGCATCGCCGACGAAGCCATCGTGGCCGCGGCCCAGCTCTCCAACCGTTATGTCTCCGACCGGCATCTGCCCGACAAGGCCATTGACCTGATTGATGAAGCCGCCGCCAAACTGCGCGTAGCCCTATATTCCCTGCCCCAGCACTTGAAAGACATGAAATCCGAAATCGAGCGGCTGCAGGTCGAGGAAGAGCAGGCCGGCCTGGGGCGGGATTACGAGCGCGCCGCCGAGAAGAAGACCGAACGCGTTCGACTCGAAGAGCAGTTTCACAAGATGCGTGAAGAGTGGGAGAGCGATCACGAATTGGACGAGATCGTTGATCAGGACGATGTCGCCGAAGTAGTCTCTCAATGGACGGGCATCCCGATCACTCAGATGCTGGAGACCGAGGCGGAACGCCTGCTGCACATGGAAGAGCGTCTGCACGAGCGCGTCATCGGCCAGCATGAAGCCATCACGGCTATCTCGGACGCTATCCGCCGGGCCAGGTCGGGCTTGAAGGACCCCCGCCGGCCGATCGGCTCCTTCATTTTCATCGGCCCCTCGGGCGTGGGTAAGACCGAATTAGCCAAGGCTCTGGCCGAGTTCATGTTCGATGATGAAGAGGCCCTTGTGCGCATTGACATGAGTGAATACCGTGAGCAACATACCGTCTCGCGCCTGTTCGGCGCGCCCCCAGGCTATGTCGGCTACGAAGAGGGTGGCCAACTCACCGAGGTTGTCCGGCGGCGGCCTTACCGCGTGGTGCTCTTCGACGAGATCGAGAAGGCCCACCCCGAAGTCTGGAACGCCCTGTTGCAGATCTTCGACGATGGCCGACTGACCGATGGGCAGGGGCATGTCGTTGATTTCCGCAACACGGTGCTGATTATGACCAGCAACCTGGGCACCGAGTACGTGCGCACTTCGGGCAGTTTGGGTTTTCTCCGAACCGCCACCGACGCCAAAGAACGCGAGGCCCATGCCAAAATCCAGACCGAACTGAAGAAAACCTTCCGCCCGGAGTTCCTCAACCGCATAGACGAGATCATCACCTTCTCGCCGCTCTCCCTGGACGAGATGACCGAGATCGTAGATCTGCAAATGAAGGAAGTGGAGGGACGCCTGAAAGAACACGGCATCACCGTCGAGCTGACCCAGGAGGCCCGGGTGTGGCTGGCCGAAACCGGCTTCGATCCCGATTTCGGCGCCCGGCCGTTGAAGCGCGTTCTACAGAAGCATGTCGAAAGCCCGCTCTCGGTCAAGCTGCTGGCGGGTGAGTTCAACAAGGGTGAGACTATCCTTGTTGATGTTGGAGGCGAGGAGCTGAGCTTCCAAACCAGTAAGGAACAGAAGAAGGTGGAGAAGAAAGAGATCGAAACGGTGGATGCCTGACCATTTCATCCCATAGGTTTCCCCATTGTAACTGCTCAGCTATCGAACGGATTTACCCGAAAAAAGGTGTGCGCAGGGGGCTACGCCCCCTGCGCACACCTTTTTTCGGGAATTTCTCCGTTTGGCTGAGTAGCTACTCCCCATTCAGGTTGATCGAACCGGGAAGTAGGTGCGGCAGTATTTCGTATCGGGGCAGACATAGAACTTGACCCCCTGGTACTCGCCGCTTTTGGCAGTTCTGATCAGCATGGGTTTATCGCATTTGGGGCATCTGGGCGGGGTTGGCGACTCCCAGAAAGGGCTGAGCAGTCGGGTGATTTCCCCAGAGTCATAGTTGCTTTGCGCCGGGAAGCGTACCAGGGGCAGATTGGCTGCCTCGAAAACCCCCTCCATAAACTCATCGTGTTCAGTCCGCCCGGACTCCTGACGGCTCGAATCCTCTAACTCGATACCGACCAGGGGGGTTAGCGTGTCGGCCTGGCAGAGCAAGAAATCAATGTGTTTCTGTATGATCTTACTGAAATACAAACGCGCCTCGCTAGCATAGGGCGACGCAGATCGGTTGATGCTGACGACATCCGCCAGGCGGATTTTGGGGAAGATGGCAATGTTCGAGGGCGCCACGGATGACAAAGCTTTGTAGAAGACTATTTCAGCCGGGGAGAGGAAAAAGTCCCTGAGTTGATAGGGATATCTTTGTTGGGGCTGTGCTTTCTCTGCTCTGGGCGCATTGGGCTTGCGCCCCAAACCTTGCAGCAGCGAACCGAGACTGCCCCGGTTTCGATCTTTAGAAGTAGCCATCAGAACATCTCAAGGGGCTGGCAAGGGAGGTATCTGCATTTTTGGCGCGGTAGAGGTATAGGTATGTTCGTCGTAGACAACCGTCAATTTACCGGTATATGTCGCTGCATCGCCGCTGAAGGGCAGTCCGGTGATGTAGCCGATGCAGGTCTTATGATTATCGCAGGTGCAGGATACGCCCTGCACGTCGTAGACTCCCAGGCTATTGATGGTCAGGGTGGCTGTTTCCGGGTCGAGGTTGTTGGCAACGAAACTGATCCATCCGAGGCTTGCCTGTCCGTATCGGCCTGATAAGCTGACGAAGCGAATCCACTTCACATCTTCGTAGTTGTTGGGGCCGCAGACCTCGGCCTGGGCAGGTCGGGCGGTAATCGCCAGGGAGATCAGGAGAATCGCTATCAGGGAGACAAGGAAAAGAAGAGTCGGCTTTTTCATGGCATACTCCTTGGTGAACGGCGTTGGTCAGGCTGTGCAAACCGATCTGACTACTATCAGTACTTCACGAAAACTGGATCGAAGACCCGTCCTCGGGTCGCCTGGGGACGGGCTTTTGATCTTTTTCGTGATCCCGATGACGGGTCTTTGATCCTGGTTTTGTGAAATACTGACTATCAATAGTTTATCATGAATGGTTGGGAAATCGTAGCTGGTCAGGCCTCGCGCCCCCCTCAGTCCCCCCGCCACGGGGGGAAGCTGCTCCCCGCCTCAACTTTTCGTTATAATGGGTGGTTGCTCCCTCCCCGAAGTCGGGGAGGGTTGGGGCGGGGTCTGAGCAATTACAATGATGAAAATATATCAGCCGACACGCATTCCGTGATATACTCAGTACTTCACGAAAAAGGATCCAAGACCCGTCCGCGGGTCGCCCGGGGACGGGCTCCTGATCGTTTTCGTGAACTACTGATACTCACTGCATCTTATTGCTAAGGTGTAAAGGTACTCGCTATGGCGTACATCCGAATAGTCTATTGCGATGTTTGAAACTACGGCCCCCAAGCCGTCAGTCTGACAGGCGCGCTATTGAATCAATTCAGGAGTCGTATTCGAGAAATCACCCTCGTCCCATCCGATGGAGGTAGGTTCGAGGTGAGCTTGAACGACGAGCTGGTCTACTCCAAACTCCAGACCGGCCGTCACGCCGACCCGGCCGAGGTGCTCGCCGCGGTGGGCAAATTATTGACTAAGGAGAACGTATGACATCGCAGAAAAAGAAGGGGCGCGTCTTTTCCGGCGCGCGCCCCACGGGCCGTCAACATCTGGGGAATTATCTCGGCGCGATCAAAAACTATGTCGCTTTGCAGGATGAGTACGAGGAGTGCATCTACTGCATCGTTGATATTCACGCCCTGACCACTGTTGATACTACCAAAGAATTGAAAAACAATACCTATGAGATGGCGCTGGACTGGCTGGCTGCCGGTCTGCGCCCGGATGACAGCATCATCTTCGTCCAGTCTCATGTGCCGGAGGTGGCTGAGTTACACACCTTTCTGTCTATGGTCACGCCCCTGGGCAAGTTGACCGATCTGCCTACTTTCAAAGAGAAGATCCGCTACCAGCCCCAAAACATCAATTATGGCCTGGTGGGGTATCCCGTTCTGATGGCTGCCGACATTGCTCTGTACAAGGCCATCGTTGTCCCCGTGGGCGTAGATCAGGCTCCCCACATCGAGTTCACGCGCGAGGTCGTCCGTTCCTTCAACTACCACTACAACACCAATGTGCTCATCGAGCCTCAGATGAAGGCTACCAAGGTTCCCAAAGTTCTGGGCATAGACGGGGAAAACAAGATGAGCAAGAGTCTGGGTAATCATATCGAACTGGCTTCTTCTCCACAAGAGACACAGCAGCGGGTCATGCAAATGGTCACTGACCCCCAGCGGGCGCGCCGCGCCGATCCTGGCAACCCGGATGTCTGCAACGTCTTCACCATGCATAGGATATTCTCGTCGGAGGAGGAAGTCGAAACCATCAACGTCGAATGCCGCAAGGCTGGCATCGGCTGTGTGGATTGTAAGAAGATGTTTGCAAAAAACCTGAACGAGCACCTGGCGCCCTTCCGTGCACGGAGGGCAAAACTGGCTGAAAAACCCGATGATGTGTGGGGCGTCCTCGACGATGGCGGGAAACGAGCCAGAGCGATTGCAGGACAAACCATCGCTGAAGTGAAAGAGGCGATTGGCCTTCCATAGACCATTTTTCTAATCGAAGGAGGATACAATGGACGCAGGAAGTACGATGACGAACTTTTTAGCCATACTGGCCCAGTCCCTACTGATTATCGCTATCCCGATTCTGGTGGCGGCAGCCTTCATGTGGGCGCGACAAAAAGCTGCTGAAATCAAGCAGAATCTCTCCAAAGAGCAGTTGGATATGATCGAGAAAGGCGTCAAGATGGCCGTGAGCGCCGCCGAACAGGCTGGTTTTTCCAAGCTGCTCAAAAGCGGCGCCGAGAAGAAGCAGTATGCTATCGAAGCTGTTCAACGCTATCTGGATCGCATTGGTGTGCCTATTGATGTGGATGAGATCGCCGCTTTGATCGAATCCGAGGTCAACACCCAATTCTCCAACTACGCCCCGCCGGTGAATACACCAGAAGCACGCAGCGCGCTGATTGATAAAGCGATCGAGATGTCTGTGCTGGCTGCTGAACAGAGCGGCGCGAAGAAGCTGGCGATCGAGACCGCCGCAGGCGTGGCCATGTCGAAGAAGGATTATGCGGTGGACCTGGCTACGAAATATCTTGCCGAACACGGCCTCAAGGTCAACCCGGATCTGGTGGATGGCCTGATCGAAGGGCAGATCATGAAGCTCAAGCTCAAAGCGCTGGAGTGGAAGGGCGGCAGGCAGTAAACAGTTGGCAGTGGACAGTGGTCAGTGGCATAGGAACTGGCAATGCGAGTGGTCGTGCAACGCGTCAGTCGCGGGCGAGTTTCCGTTGATGGGCGCGCCATTGCTGAAATTCAATCAGGGCTGGTGATCTTATTGGGCATCAGCCCTGATGACGGGGAGGAGCAAATCGAATATCTGACTCATAAGGTCGCCAACCTGCGCATCTTCGAGGATGACGAGGGGAAGCTCAATCGTTCGATTCTAGATGTGGATGGCGAAGCCCTGGTGATCTCTCAATTTACGCTATACGCCGACACCCGCAAGGGACGCCGTCCCTCCTTTACGGATGCGGCTACCCCCGAGGCGGCTGACCCGCTCGTCAAGCGTTTCGCTGAAAAGCTGACCTCGGAGGGGGTGCCCACGAAGACTGGCGTATTCGGCGCTCACATGCTGGTCGAGATCCACAACGATGGCCCGGTGACGATCTGGATGGAGAGATGAACTCAATCGTCAATAATGGTTCGAAATAATCCACGAATAGGAATGGTATGCAGCAGTAAGCAATATCCCAAAGAAGATCTGGGGTTTATACCTCAACTCAAGCACTGAAAAGTTTTCCCAAAACAACATAGCCAGGGGGCGGCATATATGGGGCTGCGTGCGCAGGACGCACCCCCATATGTGCCGCCCCGAATCCTCCACATGTAGTTTTTACAGTGGACTCTGGAATGATTTCGGTGATTTCTCCTTTGCCAATTTGCATACTGGCATGGTATCATGGTTCGGTACAATTGTGGAAGATTCAAAGGAGTATAAAGATGAACGTTACGGTTGTTATCTCTGCGATTGCCGGCCTGTCATGGCTGGCGGTAATTGCCTTGTTGGTTTTTACTGTGTTACGCGCTTCGCGGCAAAGGCCTGTCAAAAGCCTGGTCACAGGGCTGATCGTGGCGTTGCTGCTGGCAGTGATATTGAACACAGTCAGCGCCGGATTGGTGTTCATCCAGCCCCAGGAACGCGGCGTGGTAATCTCGGCGATCCAGGAAGGCGTGCGGCCTGAAGCCCTGCAGCCCGGCTTGAACTGGGTGGTGCCCTACTTCGAGAACGTGATCACATACCCGATTTCCCGGCAGACATATACCATGTCCATCGCAGCCGAGGAGGGGCAGATTGCTGGGGATGACTCTGTGGAGGCGCGCACCTCGGATGGGCAGGTGGTCAGGATTGACGCTTCGATCATTTTTGCCATTGACCCCGACAAAGTGGTGGATGTGCATATCAAATGGCAGGATCAATACGTCAACAACCTTGTGCGACCACAGGCGCGCGGCGTGATTCGCGACGCAGTTTCGCAATTCGGCATCGAGGAGGTCTACAGCACCAAGCGCATGGAACTGGTCGAGCAGATGAACACGGCCATGGCCGATACCCTGGAAGAAGGCGGCCTGATTCTGGTGGATTTCGTGCTGCGCAACATCACCTTCTCTGAAGAGTATGCTGCCTCCGTAGAGCAAAAGCAGATCGCCGAGCAGCAAGCTCAACAGGCTGCCTTTGTCGTCGAGCAGAGGAAGCAGGAAGCTCAACAGGCCCGCGAGGTCGCCCAGGGTGAAGCCGATTCCGCTGTCTTCCGCGCCGAAGGCCAGGCCGAGGCTGTGGTCATCCAGGCTGAAGCCGATGCCGAGGCAAGAGTGATCCAGGCCAGAGCCGAAGCTGAAGCGCGCATCCTCCAGGCGACAGCCGAGGCGCAGGCATTGGAATTGATCGCGGTTGTGATCAATCAAAATCCCGATTTGCTCAAGTACCGCTATATCGAAGAGCTGACGCCCAACATCGAAGTGATGCTGCTGCCCAGCGACAATCCTTTCCTGTTCCCGCTGCCCGAGTTGCAAAATATTGGTCAACCCGGCGCAACGACTACGCCTGGGGAATAAGGCAGAGACGGGACCAATAAAACGTAAAACGTGGAGCGTAATCAATTGCTGATTACGTTTTACGCTTCACGTTTTACGTTTCACGATATGATGAAACCCTTCAACCCAGAAACCCTTTCTGAAAAGAAGATCCGCCTGACAACCCTTTCATCCTGCTCCGGTTGAGCATCGAAGCTGAATGCGGAAACGCTGGCGCAGGTGCTGCGCCCCCTGGAGAACATCTTCGATGAGAGCGAATATCCCGATCTGCTGGTCGGCCTGGGCGACCCTGATGACGCTGCGGTCTGGCGCATTGATGACAAGCGCGCCCTGGTGGTGACGACTGACTTCTTTACCCCGGTGGTAGATACCCCCTACGAATACGGCGCCATCGCCGCGGCAAACAGTCTCTCGGATATCTATGCTATGGGGGCTGCGCCTTTCCTGGCCTTGAATGTGGCCGCTTTTCCCCCCGATTTGCCCGCCGGGTTTCTGAGTGAAATCTTGCGCGGCGGCGCAGAAAAGGCGCGCCAGGCCGGCGTCGTTGTCGTTGGCGGCCACACCATCCAGGATAAAGAGCCTAAGTATGGGCTGATCGCGCTGGGATTCGTCCACCCTGAGCAGGTGATGACCAAAGGCGGCGCTCGCCCCGGCGATATACTGGTGCTTAGCAAGCCTCTGGGTTTCGGCGCGACCACCACCGCCATCAAACAGGCCAAAGCCGTCCAGGAAGACATAGACGAAGTCATCACCTGGATGACCCGCCTCAACAAGAACGCCGCCGCCCTGGCGGTGGAATTCGCCGTGCGTGGGGCCACCGACATCACAGGCTTCAGCCTGCTCGGCCACGCCTGGGAGATGGCCTCCGCCTCGGGGGTCGGTATGCGTTTCGAGCAGCAGAAAATCCCCTTCACGTCAGGCGCGTGGCGATACGCGCAACAATACATCTTCCCCGGCGGCGCATCGGATAACCGCCTTTATTACAGCCCCCATATCACCTTCGAACGCAAACTCGAAGAATACGAAGAAATGCTGCTCTTCGACCCCCAGACCAGCGGCGGGCTGTTGTTATCCGTCGCGCCAGACAAAGTCGAGTCTATGTCGAGCCGCGCCAGGCAGATCGGGCAATCTTTGTGGGTGGTCGGCGAAGTGGTTGAGGGAAATACGATCGTAGTGATTTAACTTGCTGATAGAAAATGACCACAAAGCCAAAAATGGAGGCGAACATGCGCTTTGGCATCTATGCCTTTCAACTCGACGCCCTCATCCCGCCCGGCCTGTCCGCCCCAGAAGTGATGGCGCACATCGCCGGCTTCGAACATGCAAACCTCATTCGTCCCCTGATCGATAACGGCTTCGATCCCATCGAGTTGGGGGGTGATCTGGCGATATTCCTGCCGCAAACCTATTCTCCCCCGGCCATCGAAAAACTGGTTGCTCTCAAGGCAGAGACCGGCGTTAGTTACACCCTGCACCTTCCCTTGTGGTCGCTCGAACCCTCCACCCTGCAAACCCCGGTTCGGGAAGGTTCTGTGCAGGCCCTGGTTGATTGCATCCGGGCTACGCGTCCGCTCGAGCCAGAAGTATACGTATTGCACGCCACTGGCGCGCTGGCCGCCGAATTCTACCGCATGAGATTGCCAGAGATCGCTAAAAGCCTGATCCTGCGTCAATTCCAGGGCGAGGCGAGGGAAAGCTTGAAGACTATCCTGACCAAGACTGGCCTTCCCAGCCGCAGGCTGGCTATCGAAACCGTCGAGTTCCCCTTCGAGTTGACCCTGGAATTAGCCGATGAGTTGGACCTTTCGATGTGCCTGGATACCGGTCACGTGCTGGTGGGCTTCTCCGGGCAAATCGAACTTTTCGACGCCCTGGAGCAATGCCTGCCGCGCCTGGCGGAAGTCCACCTGCACGACGGCCCCTGGCAGGGTCCAGAACAGAAAATCGGCTACGGCAAAGACCACCAACCCCTCGGCCAGGGCGACCTGGATGTGGCGCGCTTCCTGGAGCGATTAGTGGCGGCAAACTTCGATGGCCCGATCATCTTCGAATTATCCCTGGAGGGGGCGCTCGACTCGCTGGATGTGATCCGTTCCCTTCGCCCTGAGCTGCTTCCATAACCCGGCGCGTGGTCTGCATCTCACCCCCCTCAATCCCCCCGCCACGGGGGGAGGCTGCTCCTCCTGCTATTGCCCTGCACACATGGGGGCTGCTCCTCATGCTATCGTCTCGCACACATGGGGGCAGCGCCCTCCCCGATGTCGGGGAGGGTTTGGGAGGAGTCAAATCGGTATTCAGAGCTGCGACTTCTCCCCCGTTTATTCGTACATCGAGATACACTTGATAGAAAGGAGCTATACGTGAACGATCGCCCAGGTTGTCTATCCGGTTTGTTGAAACTCTTCCTCCTCGACACGGTCTTCGATTGGCTGCAAAGGCGTTTCGGCTTCGGGCGCGGGCCGTCCTGCTTCGGCTGCGGATGCGGTTTCATCCTGCTGATTATCTTCATCGTCCTGAGCTGCCAGGTTGTCCTAGGGACAGATTGGCTGCGCTTCAGCTTTTAGTATAATGGGGGATATAAAAACACGAGCAGGCTGAACCGACTCCTTTTGGGGTGATTCAGGTCGAGGAGCTTTCTCTTGCAATTCGAGTATAACTTTACTTCCCGTCGCTCCCCCGTGGTGGGGAGGCGCGGCATGGCAGCGACCAGCCAACCCCTGGCGGTCGCCGCCGGTTTGGAGATCCTTGCCCGAGGAGGCAACGCCGCCGACGCCGCCGTATCTGCCGCCGCGGCCCTCAACGTCACCGAACCGACCTCCACCGGCATCGGCGGCGACGCCTTCGCCCTGTACTACGACGCCCAGACCGGTCAGGTCACCGCCCTCAACGGCTCCGGCCGCGCCCCTGCATCACTAACTATCGATCTCGTCAAACGCGCAGGTCTATTTTCCAATATCCAATATCCAATTACCAACCCCTACCACCCCTATACCATCACCGCGCCAGGCGCCTGCTCGGCCTGGTGCGATCTGGTCGAACGTCACGGACGGCTGACTATCGCCGATGTATTGGCGCCGGCCATCCGCCTGGCCGAAGAGGGCTTCCCAGTCGCGCCCATCACTGCCTATTTCTGGGCGCGCGGCGTGAAGCGCCAACTGAGCCATTCTCTCCATGGGGGCGAACTGACCGTCGCCGGGCGCGCTCCAAGAGCCGGCGAGATCTTCCACAACCCCGGCCTGGCGCGGACATTCCGCGCCGTGGCTGAGGGCGGGAAGGCGGCTTTCTACCAGGGCCAGATCGCCGAGGCCGTCGCCGAGGTGATCGCGCAAGCTGGCGGCTGCCTGACGGTCGCAGACCTGGCCGCGCACGAAGCTACCTGGGATGATCCCATCAGCACCACCTACCGCGGCTACCGCATCTGGGAATGCCCGCCCAACGGGCAGGGATTGGCCGCATTGCTAGGCCTGAATATCCTGGAGGGCTTCGACCTCGCCGCCACAGACCCGCTCTCCGCCGAACGCCTGCACCTGCAAATCGAGGCCCTTCGCCTGGCCTTCGCCGACACGCGCTGGTATGTGGCTGATCCCGCCTTCTCTCCAGCCCCTATCTCCTACCTCCTATCCAAAGATTACGCCGCCCAACGCCGCGCCCTCATCAACCCCCAACGCGCGACCCTCGATCAGCAGCGCGGCTCGCCCCTCGCCTCCTCCGATACGGTCTATCTTTCTGTTGTGGATGGCGAGGGCAACGCCTGCTCCTTCATCAACAGCAATTACATGGGCTTCGGTACCGGCATCGTGCCAAAGGGTTGGGGATTCACGCTGCAAAACCGCGGCCACAACTTCAGCCTCGACCCGCATCATCCCAACGCGCTGGCCCCGGGGAAGAGACCGTATCACACTATCATACCTTCCGTGATAACAAAAGACCGAGAACGGGGGACGGAGGACGGGGCAGACCAGTCTTCGGTCTCCGGTCTTCCGTCTGGCGAGCTTTTCGCCTGCTTCGGCGTCATGGGCGGTTTCATGCAGCCGCAGGGACATTTGCAAGTCGCCAGCGCGCTGATTGACGATCACCTCGACCCCCAGGGTGCGCTTGACCGGCCGCGCTTCTGTATCCAGGATGGCGAGGCTGGCGGCCGGGTGGCCTTCGAGCAGGGTATCCCCAAAAAGGTAGTACAAACCCTGGCGGATATGGGGCATCCCAGTGAGGTGATCGCAGGTTACGAACGTTCGCTCTTCGGCCGCGGCCAGATCATCCTTCGCGATACGCAGAGCGGCATCCTGTGGGGCGGCAGCGATCCGCGCGCCGATGGATGTGCGATGAGTTTGTGAGCTATGATAACGGCGACAAGTCTTTCCCGCTCGATGCTTGCAGGATGATAGGATTTCCTTTACAATGACTTGTGTCAACTGAAAAAACCTCAGTAAAGAGATGGCGGGGCGGCATTGGGGGGCGTGCGCAGCACGCCCCCCAATGCCGTTCCGTAGTCTGCTCGTGTGGTTTTTTTCAGTACACTCATGACTTCATATCAAGGAGGCAAAATGGATAAGATCCCCCAGGATACGATCACCAGTCTGAATCACTTCTACCCGGCGGCGGCGGCAGTGCTTACCGTGCGCAGCGGCGGGCGGATGAACGCCATGGCCTGCGCCTGGCACTCGGCGCTCTCCTTCGCGCCGCCGCTCTACGGCGTGCTGGTCTCGGCCAAGCGTTTCTCCTACCAATTGATCGTGGATGCAGGCGCGTTCGCGGTCAACTTCCTGCCTTACGAAAAGGCAGAGATGATCGCCAGAGTGGGAAGGAACTCCGGGCGGGACGTGGATAAATTTGCCGTCCTCTCGATTGGTGTCGAGTCGCAGCCGGATGCCCTCGCGCCGATCCTGCAGGACGCCTACGCGGCTTACGAGTGTCTCCTTTCAGCGCGCCACCCTTGCGGCGACCACGACCTGTTCGTCGGCGAGGTGGTGAAGATGCATCTCTCGCCGCGAGCCTTCTCTGAGGAGGGCGTGCTGGATGTCAGCCGCGTCCGACCAGCGTTGTACCTGGGAGCGGACCGGTACGCGACAACATCACCTGAAAAGCCCTTACATCTGCGCGGGAAACTGCCATAGTGCGGCTTCCCGGTTGCAACCAGTTGTTTTAGTCTTCTTCAGTCGTCCACGCCAACCACTTCGACATCTGGGAAGAACTGCTTCACGGTTCCGGCGACCCAGCCCTGCAGCGTCGCAGGAGATAGCGGGCAGCCGATGCAGGCCCCGCCGAGGCGTACTTTGAGTTGATTGCCCTCGAAGGCTACCATATCCACCGAACCGCCGTGGTACTGTTCGACATAGGAACTGATTTGCGAAACCAGACCTTTGAGCATCTCTTCTTTAGAATAACCTTCTTGATGGTTAGCAGTGCCTGTCATCGTTCATCCTCCAAGCGGTTTGATCCCATTCTTGAGTCCATGCTCCAACATGGCAACCACCTGGTCATGGGTATGCGTGCGCTTCAGCCGTCTTGCTACTACCCTGGCCAGGCGATCTAGAATAAGTATACCCGTTTCAGAATGTTTTTCATAGAATTTCTTCAGGTCCTCGCCGCGCACACACAGCAGTTTGGTTTTTTCGAGGCAGATTGCCCCCGAGGTATAGGTTCCACTTCCAAAAGCGGCCGACCACCCAAAAACGTCATCTTTTCCGATGTGGGCCACCACGATCGGTTCTCCATCGTCAGGGTAGAAGCAAATGGCAACGCAGCCTTCCAGGACGATATACAAATATTCGGCCGGATCTCCCTGCTCGAAAATGACATCGTTTTCGCCGCAAGTACAAAAAGTAAACAACGGCGCCAGGCTGGCAAGTTGAGCTAAGTTCAAATCCATGAATAGATCGAGTTGAGTAAACACTTTTGGCAACATGGTCGAATAGTTCGTGTGATGATGAGTAATCTTGGCTGCGGGTATGCCTGTATAGCTGATGCAACCCCAAGCGGTTCATGCCAATGTAACGGAAGGCGAGAGAAATTTACAGTGGCATATTTCCCGATTGCATAGTCATTTGTCTCTTTTTAAACCTCCCGAAGGTTGCCTGCGAGAAGACAACGATCGTTCGATCGAACCTTCGGGAGGTTCGTGCGCCTTTTTGCTCGATCAGTGGTATAAATAAATTCCGTGAGCGAGTCTTTCACCTTCTACCCGCCCTGGAGAACCGGGTTATTCTTCCACCTGATTGCCATCCTGCTTTGGATCGCCGGGGCAGTCTGGGGGCTGTGGCGGGCTACCAGCGCCCAGGTGGGGCCGATCTTTTTGTTGTACCTCTCCCCTGCCTTGTTGGCGGTGCCGCTGGTGCCCCTCCTGGTGTATCGGTTGTATACGCTGCGCAACGCCAGTTATACGCTGGAGCGGGATCGAATCCGATTGCAATGGGGCTGGCGCATCGAAACCATCCCCACCGATGTGGCGCTTTGGATCCGCCCGGCCTCCGATCTCGAAATCCCCCTGCCATTGCCCCGCCTGCGCTGGCCCGGCTCGATCCTGGGAGTTCGCCGCCTTCCTGATGGCAGGCCGGTGGAGTTCCTGGCTTCCCGGGGCGTCGGACTCATCCTCATCGGAACTGCCAGAAAAGCTTACGCCATCTCCCCCAGTGACATCAATGCTTTTCTGGGGGCTTATCAGCAATTGATCGAATTAGGCTCCCTCGATCCCTCCCAGGCTGAGTCCATCCATCCGAGCTTTTTATTTGCCCGAGTCTGGAGCGCGATCCCAGCCCGCCTTCTGCTCTTACTGGGTGCTGCGCTAAGCATCATCTCGTTGGTGTGGGCGATGATCGTCATCCCGCGCGTATCGCAAATCTCGTTGGGATTCACAGCGCTTGGTCAGCCGCGTGAGCCGTTGCCGGCGATCCAAATGATGTTCTTGCCGGTTTTCAGTTTCTTTGCCTACCTGGTGAACGGATCGCTGGGATTGTTTTTCTACCGCAGCGACCGCAACCACCCCTGGGCCTATCTCTTGTGGAGCGCCAGCGTTCTGGTTGGGATGCTCTTTTTATTGGCGATTTTCTTTATCCTGCGATCGAGGTGATTTATCCACAAGCGCCCCCCATTTATCCACAGAAAAACCGGAGCTTATCCACATTTTTTGTAACTGCTCAGGCATCGAACGGATTAGCCCGAAAAAAGGGTGTGCGAAGGGGGCGCAGCCGCTTTGCGTTCGCACACCCTTTTTTCGGGAACTTCCCCGTTTGGCTGAGTAGTTACCATTTTTTATTGTGTTCCAGCCCAAGGTTAGAAACTATCACAAGCAACCAGTCCTTCAACTCCCCCCATTTTCACCATCAACTGCCTGAATAACTGGCATTTGGCGGCGAAAATGGAGGGACTGAGGGGGTCAGGGCGTGAGAATGCGTTATGCAGATACTAATCGGATTTCTTGCAGGGGTATTGATCGCCATGATCGCCTGGAAGGCGGGTTCGCTCTCCACGAGTGGCGCAATCGCCGCGGCCTTGTCAGGCGGGCTGATATTCGGACTTGGCGGCCTCCCCTGGGCGGCCTTGCTGTTGACCTTCTTCATCACTTCCAGCGCTCTCTCGAAGGCCTTCGTGCGCCGAAAGGCCGGACTGGGGGAGAAATTCGCCAAGGGCAGCCGGCGGGATTGGGGTCAGGTGCTGGCCAATGACGGCGTGGGAACTCTCCTCGTCTTGTTCGCGTTCCTCGATCCCGCGCAAACCTGGGTCTGGATCGCTTTCGCGGGGGCGATGGCGACGGTCAACGCCGATACCTGGGCCACGGAGCTGGGCGTGCTCGACCCCAAACCGCCGCGGCTGATTACCTCGGGGAAAGTAGTCGAAGTCGGCGCTTCGGGTGGAATCTCTCTGTTGGGGACTCTGGCGACCCTGGTGGGCGCGGCGCTGGTCGGGCTGGTGGGCGCGGCGTTCTCCCCCGGGGCTGGCGCGCTGACCCTTCTGCTGGCAGCCGTCCTCGGGGGAGTCTGCGGCTCGTTATTCGATTCGCTGCTTGGCGCGACGATCCAGACCATCTACCACTGCCCGGTTTGTGACAAGGAAACCGAGCGCCATCCCACCCATAGTTGCGGAACCTCAACCGCGCAAATCCGCGGCTGGGGCTGGCTGAACAACGATCTGGTCAACTTCTTTGCATCCGTAGTCGGAAGTGGATTCTCCCTGATCGTGTGGACCCTGATCCGTGTCCCCTGACTCTGACAAACCGACACCCAACCAGGCATCTCCGATCTCAGTCCCGTCCTCGGGATCCTTCCCCTCCACCCTTTTTTCGGGAGTTTCTCCGTTTGGCTGAGTAGTTACTGAGTCCACTGAAAAAACAACGAATAGAGAATAGGGGGCGGCATATATGGAGGGACCGAGGGGGGTCTAATTACGGTAGCTCCACATCCACGAACGCCGTCATCCCCCAGCGCACGGGGGCTTCCCCGGGGTCGAAATCCAGGGTGACAGGATACGTCACCAAGCCGCGGTAGTCGCGGCCTTGCAGGTTAATTTCGGCGATGACGCCCTGGAATTCCTGGTCGGGAAAAGCATCCAGGGTGATGACGGCGGCCATGCCAACGCTCAACAGCGCCACATCGCCCTCGGCCAGGTCAGTGGTCTCGATCTGCCAGGAGGAGATATCCGCTAGAAGCGCCAGCGCCGCGCCGGGCGCCGCCATCTCCCCCTTCTTGACATCGAAGGAGATCAACGTCCCCGAAAAGGGGGCGTGCAGTTCCAGGTCGTCATGGGTAGCCTGGGCGGCCTCCAATTGGGCCTGGGCGTTGGCAACGCGCGCCTCGGCCAGTTCGATGTCATCCGGGTCGGGGCCGTTCTGCAGGACCTCATTGTCTCGCTGGGCGTCGGCCAACTGGGCCTGGGCGACGGCTAACTGGGCTTCAGCCTGGGCAATATCTATCTCATCTCCCAGGCCGGTCAGATTGTTATACAAACGCACTGTGTCATCGTAATCGGCTTGCGCCTGGGCCTTGCGGCTCAAGAAGTTCGCCCGCGTCAGGTCGTCTTCGAGCTTATCTTCATACGGCTCGAAATCTTCAATAGCTTTATCGAGCTTGTCTTTGGCCAGGATCATGTTGGCATAGGCCCGGTCTATGTCAGTCTGGTCGGCTATCTGGGAATAATTCCTGAGGCGGCGTTCAGCGTCCTCGATGTCCTGGCGAGCCTGGGCGATGGTTTGCTGCGCCTGAGCAGCCATCAATTCATTGTTATCGTGAAGATCGTCGAGAGCCTGCTGCGCAGCGATCAACTCCAATTGGGCGGCGGTGACAGCAGCCTGCAATTGCTCTCGATTCTCCAGGATGGCCAGGAGCTGATTCTCTTCGACGTAATCTCCCCTGGCGACGAAGACTTCCTCGACCAATCCGCCGGTGCTGAAACTGAGGTTGACGAATTCGAGGGGGATGACCTGTCCTTCGGCTGAGATCAGGGCTGGGCCTGATTCCTCGGGCCTGATCTCTGCCTCCGGAGTGGGCGTCGGCGGAACGGGGGCCAGATAAGTCAGGTATCCCCAGTAGCCCCCGATGGCGAGGGCGCCGACGATGAGGATGCCGAGGATGATTCTTGCTGCTTTCATATTTCGTATCTCCATTGTTGCCAGTTAGCAGTTGACAGTGGGCGGTTAGCAGTCCGTCTACTCATGCTTTATCGCTTCCACAATATTGACCCGCGCCGCCCTGCGCGCCGGGAATAAGGCTGCTCCCTGCGCGATGGCCAGGGCGATCAGCGTGCCAATGAGATAGGGTTGTGGATTGTGCACGTAAACCAGATCGTAGCCGTTCATCACGTTCATTGCCCAAATCATGATCTGTGCGATGACATAGCCGAAGATCAGCCCATAGATTCCTCCCATCGCGCCGAGAGTCAGCGCCTCTGCCAGCACCATGCGCAGCACCTGATGGCGGATCATCCCTAACGAGCGCAAAGCGCCGATCTCCCGCTGCCGCTCGATGACATTCATGGTCAGGGTGTTGATCACGCCCAAAGCGCCGATAATCACGCCGATGAAATTCAAGATGTCGAACATTTGAAAGGATTGTGTCATCAATCCGGTGATATGCGTCTTGAACTCCTCGGTGGTCTGGGTGTTGATGTTCCGGCGGCTTTTGAAACGGGATTCGATTTCATCGGCGACGGCGTCTATGGAGAAGCCCGGCGCGATGCCGAGGGTAAAGCGATCCACGCCGCTTTCCGCGAACCAGCGCGCCATATCATCGTACGTGCCGTGAACGATGTAACCCTGACCGGTGAAATCCACCACCACGGCGGCGATGGTGAATTCCTGTTCTCCGCGGCGCGTGACCAGCCGCAAGCTATCGCCCTGTCGAAGATCGAAACGATCAGCTATCACGGTGGAGATGAACACCGCGCCGCCTTGCGCTAGGCGCGCCCAACATTCATCGGGGTCGCCCTGGTCCACGGCAAACTCCATATCGGCGACCTGGCGGTAACTCATGGGATCAATAGCAACGAAATAGATGGTATCATCTTCCTGGGAATCCGGGGGGATCATCTCCGCGGCGATGCGCACGAAGAGGTAGCGTGACGGCGTGACTGCTTCTACGCCGGGGATATTCGCTAACTGCCGCCCAAAGGTCTCGCGCATCACCAAGGGGGAGCGAACGTAAAGATCGCCGCCCAGGGCGGTATCTATCCACGCGCCCATATCCACCTCGAATGCGTAGGCCAGCGATCCAACGCCGATGATCATGGCTAACGCTACCATCAATGAGGCTACTGTCAGGGCGGTGCGCCCTACCGACCGCCGGACGTTGGAAGAGCCAATCGAGCCTTCGTTGCCGTATAGGGCAGATGCCAGGGGGCGAGTCACCCCTTCGAGTAGGGCAACCACCACCGGAACAGTCAACGTCGCTCCTAACATGATCAGCAGGATCGCCCCGCTGCCCATGGGAAACTGTAAGGCGGGTCGCCAATCTATGCGGTAGATCATCGCCCAGCCCACGAACAGCAATGCCATGCCGCTGATCCAAATGATGGGGCGCACGGATTCGGTCGAATGGGCGCGCACCCTCAGCGCAGCGATGGGGGAGATGCGCGCCGCCTGGACTGCGGGGAGCAGAGAGGCCGCCAGGGTCACGCCGACGCCGACCGACAGGCTCTGAGTCAATCCCTGTGAGGTGATGGTAAGCACCTGTTCTCCAGTATTGACAAAGACGCCCATCATGCCCATCAGGCCGCGCGCCAGGCCCACGCCGGCCGCCAGCCCTATCAGCGACCCAACGACGGATAAGGTCAGCGCCTCGGCCAGCACCATGCCGATCACTCGGAAGCGGTTCATCCCGATCGCCCGCAGCATACCGATTTCGCGGGTGCGCTCGACGATGGTCATCGTGAAGGTGTTGTAGATCAGGAAGGCGCCGACGAAGATGGCGATCAGGGAGAAAAACGACAACCCTTGCTGATAGGTAGCCAGCATGCTGGAAACCAACTCTCCGCGCGCCGCGGGATAGATCACGCGCCCCTCGTTATCGAGGCGCTGTTCTAATGTGGCCTTGTATTCTTCGAGTGCGGCGGGCGAATTGCGCAACCCGGGGATCAGGCGCAGGGCGATCTCATCCAACTCGCCGCCGTGGTCGAAGATATCCTGAACTACGGTCAGAGGCGCCAGGGCAACGACGCCATCATTGAGCAGGGCGACCCCTTCCTCAGCCAGCAATCCCACGATTTCGAAACGCTCGGTTTCGCCGGATGTCAGAACGACCAGATCATCTCCCAGTTTCAGGCCTTTCTCTTCGGCGTAGCTGGCAGGGATGACGGTCTCATAGGCTTCTGGCTTCGGCAGCCGCCCGACCTCGATCTCGTAGACGCGCACCTGCGGGTCCAGGATGGGGTCAATGCCGTAGATTTGCAACGAGTTTCCGGCGGATATGCCGGTGACGGTGAAATCAATTTGCCAGGATTCGGCGTCCATGGCCAGGATGGTGTAAACCTGAATTGAAGGCGCCGCCGTCTGTACCTTGTCGAGCGCCTGCGTCTGAGGCAGCAAGGCCTCGTCGAGTTTGTCCTGCCCCCCCAACGCGGGGACGACCAGCAAGTCAGCCTGACCAGCAGCGCGGTCGAAGACTTGATTGATGGAATCCAGAGTGCTCTGGTTGGTGATCTGGATGGCCAGCACCACGGCAACGCCCAAGACAATGCCCATCAACGTGAGCAGCGTGCGGCCAATGCGGGTGCGCATATTGCGGAGGGCGAGAAAGAAAGGGGCAAGCCAGGGGAAGAAGGTGAGCATGGGAGGGTGGAGGTTGGAGGTTGGAAGATGGATTGTAGATACTAGATATTGGGTATTCGATATTGATGTTGGTCCAACATCTAAAATCTAACATCCAACCTCCAATATCCAATTTCCAGTCTCTACAATTCCAACTCGGCTAAAATTGACATAATATCCTGAACTTCGATGCCGTTGCCATTATCTTCGAGCTGGTGGACGATGCAGCCATCCTGGAGGAAGACGATTCGGTCGGCGTAGGAGGCGGCGCGGGCATCGTGAGTGACCATCAGGATGGTAGCGCCCAACTCCTGGCAGGTTTTGCGCAACAACTCCAGGATGGTCGTCCCGGAGCGCGAGTCCAGGTTGCCGGTCGGTTCGTCGGCCAGGACGATTTCGGGCTGGTTGACGAAGGCCCGGGCAATGGCGACGCGCTGCTGCTGGCCGCCGGAGAGTTGATCGGGGCGGTGGTCGGCGCGGTCGGCCAGATTGACCAGCGCGAGCAGGTCCTGAATACGCTCCCGGTAGTGACGTTTGGATTGGCCGTCTATCAGCAGAGGCAGGGCGACATTTTCAGCAGCCGTCAACGTGGGAATCAGGTTGTAAAACTGAAAGATGAAGCCGATCTTACGCCGGCGAAAGCGGGTGATCTGGTCGTCGTTCAATTCGGATAGCATCTGCCCTGCCAGGCAGATTTCGCCATCGGTGGGAGGGTCTAATCCCCCCAGCAGATGCAAGAGGGTGGATTTTCCTGACCCTGAAGGCCCCATGATGGCGACGAATTCGCCGCGCTCGACAGAGAAATCCACTCCGCGCAAGGCTGAGACGGTGACCTCGCCCATACGGTATTCTTTGGTTAGGTATTTAGTTTCTAAGACGGGCATGGATGATACTCCGAATAATTCATCATAGCCTCACACGTTTCACGCATTACGTTTTACGCATTACGTATTACTCATTACGTTTTCCCGATCCTACCTCACATTACGCTAACAACACTTCCCCTCTCCGTCTTCTCCACCTCGATACGCGCTGGAAAAGCATCTTTCAACTCGCCGATGTGAGTGATGACCAGTATCTTGGCGAAGTCGGGTTTGACCAGGTTGATCGCTTCCAACAGACGCTGGCGGCCAATTTCATCCTGGCTGCCAAAGCCTTCGTCTATGACCAGCGTTTGCAGGCGCGCTCCGGCTCTCTGAGCGAGCATCTCCGAAAGAGCCAGGCGGATGGCGAAATTGACCCGGAAGGCCTCCCCCCCGCTGTACATCTCGTAATCGCGGGCGCCGACCCGGTCGCGGATTTGGATGTCGAGGGTTTCTTTGAGGTCATCGCGGCTTTTCAGTTCACGCTGTGTCTCGAAGCGGAGCGACATATCCCCTCCACTGAGGTGATCCAGGATTTCGTTGGCGCGGGCTTCGATGGCTGGGAGGGCCTGCTCGATGAGCAGCGCAGGCACGCCATCTTTGCCAAAAGCAGTTTCCAATTGTTTGTATTGGCCTGCTCGTCTGGCGAGAGTCTCCCGTTCAGCTTCTAGCGTTGCACGGCGTTCTTTCAAGTCGTCCAGGACGAGCACCTTTTGCCGCGCGGCCCCGACATCCATGCGCAATCGATTCTCTCTTTCCTGGGAATCGAGCAGATCACGTTGGGCGTGGCGCAGGTCGGGGGCGCCTTCTTCAGCGGCAGCCAGCGCGGCGGCAGCGTCGGTATAGGCGCTTTCTTGCTCGTCTATCTCAGATTTGATATTTGATATTTGATATTTGATAGTTGATAGTTCCCGGTCGAGGGGGGCTGCGGCGGCCCGGGCTTTTTCCAACTGACGGAATTCTTCGTCAGCCGCGCGGCCTTCGGCTTCGGAGCGTCGGGCGGCATCGTGGGAGGCGGCGTCGTAGCCAATTTCCTTGAGGTCGGCGTCTATCTGGGCAAGCTGAGCGCGGGCCTCGGCGGCGAAAACATCCTCCTTCAGGGCGCGCTGGAGCTCCTCCATGCGGGGCTTGCCAGCTTTCTGCCATTCTCTGCGCTCCGCTTCGATCTGCGCTGCCTGGGCGATAAGTTGATCGAGACTGCGCGTGCGCTCGCGCAAGTCATTTTCGAGGGGCTGTAGTTCGGCGATCTGGGCTTTGAGTTGTGCAACCCTCTGATCGGCCTCTTCGAGCAGCCGACGGTTGGCGCGGTATCGGTCGCCCATCTCTGCGCCTTGAGCGCCAAGCTCAGCGATCAACCGTTGACGATCATCGGGGCTGAGAGGCTGTCCGCATAGTGGACAAAGCGCGCCATCGGTCTCAGTCAATTGGTTGATGCGATCCTTCAATTCCTCCATTTCGGCTTTGAGGCGCGGGTTTTCAGCCCGGGCATTGGCCAGCCGGTCTTGGGCGGACATCAATTCACTTTCTATAGAATTGCGTTCTTCTAAACGGGATTGGAGATTGAAGATTAGAGATTGGAGGGTAGAAATTCGAGATTGGAGATCTGGGACGCTCGAAGCCTGACGCTCGACGTTCGACGCCTGGATTTGAAGATTTTCCAATTCTTGCGAGAGGCGGGCGCGTTCCGCTTCGATTTGGGTGCGCGGCTCCTGGCGGCGCTGCTCGTGTTCACGAAAGCGCCCGGCGATTTCTTCCCACCGGCTGAGTTCGGCGCGGGCGTCTTGCCATCCCTGGTAGGCTTTTTCGATCTGCTTCGCCCGCGCAGTGGTTTGGAAGTATAATTCGCGCTCCGTTTGGCGCTCGACCAGCCTTGACCCCAGTTCGCTCTTCCGCTCCTGAGATTCGGCCAACCTTTGGGCCAGCATGTCTACAATTTTGCGCTGTTCATTGATCAGGATGATCGCTTTCTCGATGCTCTTGAGCGATTCCTGCTGAGATTGGCGGGTCTTTGCCAGGCGATCCAGCTCGTCTTCAAGCTCTTTCAGGCGCGCTTTGCGTGCGTGTTCTTCGGAGAGTTCGCTGTTGATCTCGGATAGACGGCCATCCAGCGAGGCGATCTGTCCCTCGATGGATTTGCGCCGCTCGACGGCTCGCCCGCGATATTTCTCCCAGACTTCCAGGCCAAGGATGCTGGTCAGGATGCGCTTTCGATCGCCAGGGCGCTGCTGGGTGAATTGATCGGCCTTGCCCTGCAGGAAGAACGCCGCGTTGACAAAGGTTTCGTAATCCAGGTGCAGGATATCTTCGATGCGCTCCTGAGTGTCGCGCATGGTGCGTTCGGTGAGGGGTTTCCAGGTTAGGGAGTTAGGAGTTAGGAGACGAGAGTCCCTAACTCCTAACTCATCACCCGTATCTCGCTGCGCGATTTGGAATTCAAGAACGCCCGTCTTGCCGACTTGATTGGTGCGCTGAACGCGATAGAGATTATCTTCATACTGAAAGACAAACACGACCTCGGCGAGCTCGCTCCGGGAGTTGATCACGGCTTCGCCGCGCTGGCGAGCCTGGCCGAACAGCGACCAGGTGATGGCATCCAGGATGGATGATTTCCCTGCGCCATTGGGACCGGCGATGCAGGCGAGATCAAATGAAGTGAAATCAATCTCAATGGGTTCGCGATAAGAAAGAAAGCCGGAAATTGATAGGGTAACGGGAATCATTTGCGCTGAAACAAAAAGAATAATGAATTAGTTGGCAATTTGGAATTGCACTCCACGATTATAGTACAATTTCGTTATGATCACGCAGCGAGAGAAACGTTCTTTCACCAAAAGCCTGGCAAGCAGGATGGGTTGGACGCGAGCAAGTTCTTACTTGGCAAGCGCTTTCCTGTTGATTATTTTCCTCATCATTTACATCTGGTGGCCTTTGGCCGAAGAATACCTGGCCCTGATCCCATGGGACGGAGAATGGTGGCGGTATATTGACTGGCTGCTGGTGGGCATCTTCCTGGCAATGTCGTTGCTGATCATGGCAGGGGCTGACATCAGGGCGGACGCGCTGATCGTCTTCGTCGGCTTCGTGGGCGGCCTGGTGATCGAGAGTTGGGGAACGCAAACCGAGATCTGGACATACTACACTGCCGAGCGCCCGCCGTTATGGATCATCCCTGCCTGGCCCATTGCTAGCTTATCTATCATCAGATTAGTAAAATTCCTGGATAGGTTTACGTTTTACGCATTACGTTTCACGCCGAACATGAAACGTAAGACGAAAAACGTAAAGAGCGTCTCCACAGTACTATACTGGCTGATCTTCCCCGCTTTCTACACCCTGATGCTCTCCTTCGTCTGGCTCACGGTGGATAAGTCGTTGACCATCATGGCCTTGATTCTGGTAGGATTCCTGATCCTGACACCCACTGATCACCGTGTTGCTGTCCTGACCTTCATCGCTGGTTCTAGCCTGGGTTATTTCTTGGAACGGTGGGGGACGACCCGCCTGTGCTGGACGTACTACACACCCTGGAGACGCCGCCTCTGTTTGCTGTACTGGCTCATGGCATGGCTGCGGTGGCCTTCTGGCGAACCGTGCTGGTGTTAGATTCGAGACTATTGCATACAGGTCGTTTAACCGCAGAGATCGCAGAGAACGCGGAGCAACTTTGATATTACCCCTCACCAACCGGAGATTGCAAGACGCCATCCGCGCCGCGCTCGATCTCCCAGGGATACACAATATGAGCGTCGGTGACTGCGGCGTAGTAATCCGGTTTTGCAGCGCCGAACAGGCTGCGATATGGGTTGAAATGCAGCACACAAGTATAGGGGAATCCCCCCGCGGCAGCCACGCGATTGCGGACTGAAGTGATCGTCCTTCCGGAACCCCAGACGTCATCCACCACCAGAATCGGGCGGCCTCTCAACATGTCATCGCTGGGGAATTGAATGAACTTCGGCCAGGCGTACAGTTTAGACTCCGCCTCATCCATTGCCGACGGGAAATCCACCGCCGCGGTCAACACATGCGTGATGCCCAAGGCCTCAGCCAACATCCCTCCGGGAATGATCCCTCCGCGCGTGATGATCACCATCCCCTCGAACTCGACTTCGAATTGGGGGACGAGATGTTCGATCAATTTCTCGACATCTTGCCAGCTAAGGAATTCATGCCGCATTTGCATGGGTAGCTCCATTTAGAGGGCGTATAAGAATTCAATTTAGCCCTTCAACCCCCCTTTCATCCCCCCATTTGCGCTGCCAAATCTCTGTTTATCCTGGCACTTGAAGGCGCAAATGGGGGGACAGAGGGGGGTAAAGCGAATTAGTAAACACCCTCTTAGATTTGCTTCTGCCAATTATAGCAAAGAAGTGGGATCAACCTCAATTCGACAATCTTTTACCGGGCGACCTTTCAACAATAGAACGGGGTTCGGCCCACGTAAGACAATTTGCCAGCGATAGACGCCGCTGAGGCGGGCGAAAAAGCAGGGCAGTGGGCCAATGATTTCTGTCGAGTGATGAGCGTCAGCATCCATCCAGGCCTGGATTTGCCGGGCGACCTTTTGGGCTGACTCTTCCACCTGAGGGTTATCCTGCCCCCTGAACTCCAATCGCACGAGCCGCGCGAAGGGGGGATAACCCATCTTCCGGCGATACCCCAACTCCTGACGGTAGAAGTCGCCATAGCTATGCCTTGCGGCTGCCTGGATGACATAGTGATCCGGCTCGAATGTCTGCAAGATGACTTGACCGCCCAGAGGGCTGCGTCCAGCCCGGCCAGCAACCTGCGTAAGCACCTGGAAGACGCGCTCGCCAGAGCGATAATCGGGAAAATTCAATCCCACATCCGCCAGGACCACCCCCACCAATGTGACCAGCGGCAGGTCCAGCCCTTTCGCCAGCATCTGTGTGCCGATCAACACATCGGCCTTGTGAGATACAAATTGCTGCAGAATGGCGTCATGCGCCCCCTTCGTGCGCGTGGCGCCCCAATCCCAACGTAATATCCGGGCTTGTGGAAATAACTTTCTTACTTCCGCTTCCACTTTTTCTGTGCCGGTTCCATACTGCCGAATTTTCGTCCCCCCACACTCGGGACATTTCGCCGGCATGTTACGCCGGTAATTGCAGCGATGGCAGATCAGCGCATGATCGGGTTGGGAGTCGAATCGTGAAACGTGAAACGTGAGTGGAATACCACAACGCGGACATTTGAGCGAATAACCACACTCGCGGCAAAATACATACGTTGCCATGCCGCGCCGGTTGATGAAGAGAATCGCCTGCTGTCCGCGCTCCAACACGTGAGATAAAGCTTCGAACAACGCCTGGCTGAAGATCGAGCGATTGCCCGCTTTCAACTCGACGCGCATATCCACTACATGCACGGGCGGCAGCTCGATGGTTTGGGCGTCTTTCTCCAAAGGCTGGCAGCGCATCTTATCCAGACTTCGGAAGTCTTGAGAGACTTCCGAAGTCTGAATTTTTTCCATCTGCCAGCGCACGGCGTCTTTGTGGGCTAAAATGCGATCTGGCAGGCTCAGGGCGGTCCACTGTCCCAGGGCAGCGCGGTGGGTGCTGACCACATCGGGCGTAGCCGAACCCATCAGGCAGACCGCGCCCACCTGACCGGCGTACGCCGCTGCCACTTCGCGGGCATGATAACTTGGAGCCGGATCAACCTGATAATAAGAATCGTCGTGGCACTCATCAACCACAATCAGGCCCAAATTCGAGAAGGGCGTGAACAAAGCGCTGCGCGGGCCGACAACCACGGATAGCTCCCCAGCCCTGGCTCGCCGCCAGGTGTCGTAGCGCTCGCCTTGCGAAAGCCGAGAATGAATCAAACCCACCCGCCCCGGAAAACGCGCAAGAAAGCGTCGCACTGTCTGCGGGGTCAGGGCGATCTCCGGGACCAGGATGATCACCTGCTTTCCCAATTCGAGGACGGAATCTACGGCGCGGAAATAGATCTCTGTCTTGCCCGAGCCGGTGACGCCATACAACAAATAAGGCGGCACGGACTCCCCCGCGGCGGATCGCTGAATCCCTTGCCTGATCTGCTCCCAAGCATCCGATTGATCTTGCGTCAGTTCAGGCGGCGAGGCCGGGATGAAATCCACACTCTCCAGAGGGTCTCGCCAGATTTCGCGCTCCTCGATAGCGATGAAGCCCTTCTGCTCCAATGTTTTGATGTCGGTCGTATTCCCGCCGCTCCCCTCGTAGAGCCTGGCGACGCTGACAGGGTCGGCCTCTTTCAGCAAATATCGCAACATAGCCTCCCTGCGCTCGCGAGCCTGGCTTCCTTTACGTCCCAGTTCATCCAGGCGAGCCTCGGCTTCTTCTGGCGAACAAATCAGCCGGGCTATGCGGATGGTTTTCGACTTGACCGTCGGGGCTTGCAGCACCGCCTGCGATGTAACCAATCCGCGCCGCTGCAACGCCTGAGCCGTATCCCTCCAACGCTTGCGAGGCAAAGCATGGTCTATCTGTCTGCCGCGCAAAGGCCCGCGCTCTTGCAACAACTCAAGTAGTCGCCTTTGGGCATCGGTCAGTTCGTCATCGCGTTTTTCTGTCCACTGTCCACTGTCCACTGACCACTGTTTCCCGGCAACCGTCAACTGGTACAGCGAATCCGCCATCTGCCCCAGGCCGGGAGGCAGCATCAATGACAAACAGGATGCCAGAGGGGTAAGGGTATGTTCCGAGATATATTGGGCCAGTTCCACCTGGGCGGGCGTCACTACCGGTTCAGGGTCGAGCAGGGAAATGACAGCCTTGGTTTCCGGAACCGCTGAATCGAGCACCGACTTCAATACCACCCCTTGCACCGTCTGCCTCCCAAAGGGAACTGTGACCAGGCATCCATGACCGATTTGCCCCTCCAAATGCTCAGGTAAGTGATAGTGAAAAACCCCCGAAACCTGAGGGACATTTACGGCGATTTCAACGAAAGTCGTCATACCTGTTCCGATTCACTGGATGTGTCACGCCTGGCTTTCTTGTTGATTGGGCTGAGAGATAATTGCTCTATGCGCATGCCATCCATGGACTGAATTTGGAAACGAAGGCCTTCGACCTCGATGGCGTCGCCAATCTCAGGGACGCGACCGAGTCTCCCCAGCACATATCCGGCAATGGTATCGTAGTGGGGTTCGATGAGATTCAACCCCAGGGCCTCATTGACCTCTTCGATCAGCGCCAGGCCATCCAAAGTAAACGATCCGTCGGGGTGTTTCTGGATTTCAGGCTGGGTGAGATCGAAGGGGTCGCTGACTTCCCCAACGATCTCCTCCATCAGGTCTTCCAATGTGACCAACCCTGCTGTGCCGCTGAACTCGTCCATGACAATGGCAATGTGCTGCCGGCGATCTCGGAATTCTTGTAAGACTCGCCAAACTGGAACAGTCTCGGGCACGAAAAACGTTTCTCGAATGAGATCGCGCGCCCGGCAATTCTGGCGTTGGGGATCATGTTCTGCGCGCAATAAATCTTTGATGTGAACTACCCCCAGGACATTATCGAGATTATCTTCGTAAACCGGGAACTTCGTGAAAGTAGACAGGGTAGCAATTTTGATGCTTTCCTCTAAGTTCATGTCTGCCTCGAATCCGAGGATTTCTGTGCGCGGGATCATTACCTGACGAACGAATAATTCGCCAAAGTCGAATATCGCGTGAAGCATTTCGCGTTCTTCCTCTTCGACCACGCCCCCCTCTGCGCTGGCGTTGACGATCATTTTCAACTCTTCCACCGAATGCACAAGTTCGTGACCGATGGCTGGTTTGACCCCAACCAACTTGAGCAGGAAATTTCCGGCGCCATTCAGCGCCCAGATGAAGGGCTTGAAAATCCATTCAGTCCAAAGGGTGGGTCGGGCAACCATCAAGGATGTGCGTTCCGGGTTTTGAAGGGCGATGGATTTCGGAGCTAACTCGCCAACCACGACATGCAAAAAGGTGATGATCGCGAAGGCAACTCCCGCGGAAATGCTATGAGAAACCGTGTTTTGAATATCTACTGGAAATAGAAGGATGACTGGTTCCAATAGATGCGCCAGCGCCGGCTCACCGACCCACCCCAGCCCCAAACTGGCCAAGGTGATCCCCAATTGGGTAGCAGCAATCACCCGATCCGGGTTTTCGAGCGCTTTTTGAGCCCAACGCGCGGCCTGATTTCCTTGCGTCACCAGTTCGGCGATGCGCGTCCCGCGCACGCTTACCAGGGCAAATTCTGCGGCTACGAAGAAACCATTCGCCAAGACGAGCGCCAAGACTGCAAGCAATTTTAGTAAATCGATTCCAAGTGTGGTTTCCATTGAATTTTCTTCATGGTTTCGAACGATAAATTACCGCTGCGCCATAACCAACAACTCGATGGTAATCTCCACTGACGTCGCCGGAGGTGGCGTAATGGAGTATCTTCACTTGATTCGCCCCCAATTCTTTGGCCGCCCATAACACCGCAGCTACTGCGCCGCGGCCGCAGGCGAATCCCACTCCTTTTTCCTCGGCCTGGAGGAAGCCTTCAGGATCGAAATTCTCCAACAACCTGAGCATTTCCCCGTCCAGTTCTCTGGCAGTCCCTTGGGAGTAGAAATGGGATAAATCCGTGCTGGCCACGATGAGGGAGTCCTGCTCCGCCAGTGTGTGGGCCAAAGCTCTCCCCAGGGCGTGCGTGACCCGCCTGCTCTGATCGCGCGCCATCACCGGCAAGAGGCGAAATTCTCCATCCAAAGCTCGTTGCAAGAAAGGCAATTCGATCTCTAAAGAGTGTTCGCTGTCGTCCCGCACGGGGGACAGACCGAAACCTAATTCGACCTTCAAAAGCTCATCCACTTTGCTGACGGCCTGCTGGTCTATTGGCAAGCATCCCAGCGGGGTTTGGTAAGCATCATGCCCCGAGGTGAGCAGCGGCTGAGCGTAGGGCTGATGCATCGGCGAAACAACGGCCACCAACTCTGGGCTTAGACCACGCGCCGCCGCAAAGGCGTATCCGGCGACTGGTCCGGAGTAGATATGCCCGGCGTGGGGCGCTACCAGGGCGATAACCTTCCCTTCGATAGCGGGGAGTTTGGCGGCGTCTATGTAGCCATCCACGCTAGAACTCAAAAGGCCAGCGCTGCCAGGATACCACTGGCCCGCGATCGGGGAGGGACGAAGATCGGTTAATTCAGACATCTTTACCTCCATGGAAACACGTACACCATTACCTGTCTTGATTTTAGCACAGCCTTGCGTTGGTACCATAGATTAATCGTAACTGCTCAGCCATCGAACGGATTTACCCGAAAAAAGGGTGTGCGCAGGGGGCGTAGCCCCCTGCGCACACCCTTTTTTCGGGAATTTCTCCGTTTGGCTGAGTATTTACGATTAATCTTCGATTAACCTTGACATTGCCTGAAGGATCGTGATAGACTGGCCCACGTTAACCTTACAGACAAGGAGAGCGCACTTTGATGCAGAACTACATCGTCAATCAAGTTAAAGTCCGCCGCTCCGCCGATACCGGTGGAGTTGTTGCGCTGCCGCGAAGTGCGCCTGCCGACCTGGAGATTTAGACAAACCTAAATTTACCTAAGCCACGGGTGCGCTTCGCAGCGAAAACCCGTGGCTTTTTTATTTTCCACGCGCAAACGCGCCTCCTTCCAGGCCACGGGTACGAGAAATCCGTGGCCTTTTTGTGTCCCTTACCCCCATCCCCTTTCATATTGGGAGAGGGGGCGAAACAAGCGAAAACAAAGAAGAGATGTCGCAATGCAAACACAGAATACAGCAACAACGAAGAAACCACTGCTCAATAACGTCCTCAAGTTGTTCATGGCAGGAATGGTGTTGGCCAATATCGCCGGCAATATGTATGGCTCGTTATTGCCGCTCTATCTGAAAGAACTCAATGCGAACGTTGTGCAGGTGGGGTTGTTCTTCACCCTATCGCGCATCATCCCCCTGGTTTTTCAGATCCTGGGCGGTTGGATATCGGACTCACTAGGTCGCCTGCGCAGCATCGCCATGGGCAGTGTTGCAGGAGTGATCTCGTACATTGGCGTCATCCTTGCGCCCACCTGGCAATGGGTTTTGCTGGGTGAGGGATTGGGCGCCGTCACCCGCTCCCTGGTTGGCCCAAGCTACAGCGCTTTCATCGCCGAGCAATCTTCCGAGGAAAACCGCGCGAGGGTGTTCGGCGCCATCGAAGGCATCTTCATGCTTGTGGTGATCATCGGGCCCCCGCTAGGGGGGTGGCTTGCCGATGAATACGGCTTCAAGATGATGTTGATTTGCGCAGGGCTGCTGTACACTATGGCGGCAGTCATCCGCATTGGCATGGCGCGCACCGCCGCGAAAGGCTCGGAGTCCAACCCAGAAAAGCTCTCTTTGGGCAATCTGAAAGGGAAACTGAGCGCCTTGACTGGCCTGCTGCTGGCGGGCGGCCTGATCACCTGGCTCCTGATCACCGATGGCGTGCGCGATATCGCTTACACCATGTCCTTCACCCTCGAGTCGCTCTACCTGGAAGAGATCGGCGGATTGAGCATGCGAGAAATTGGCTTACTCGCCTCGATATTCGGGGTATTCAACATGGTCACCACCCTCCCCGCGGGCAAGCTGGCTGACGCCAAAGGCGAGCGCGTGGCCATTGTGGGCGGCTTCCTCCTCGACGCCATTGGCATCGTCATTTTCCTGGAGGTGTACACATTTTGGGGATATGCGATTGCCTGGGCGATCTTTGGGATAGGCGTGGGCATGATGTCCCCGGCATATAACTCACTGATCAGCAAAGCCGTGCCCGAGAATCTGCGCGGCACTGCCTTTGGGTTGCTGCATAGCAGCCTGGGGCTGTTTTCGCTCCCTGCGCCGGCCATCGGCGCGCAATTGTGGGATCGCTACAGCCCGCAGACCCCCTTCCGGATTACTATTGGCATCGCCCTGCTGACTATTATCCCAGCCTGGTTGAAATTCAAAACACCAGAAGAAAAACAGGCTTCAAAACTCACGCTGACAGAAGCGAGCGTTACAAGTGAAACGTAAAACGTGAAGAGAAAGTTACGTATTACGTTTCACGTTTTACTTCTTTGGGAGCTAACCATGAATACAAATACACACCTCATCATTCCAGAAGCGCCTCGAATTCCAGGCCTGGGCTTCCGCTATTTCCGCGGGGAGCCTGACTATCTGGCCGTCATGAATGTCTTTAATGCTTGTAAAGCAGTAGATGGTATAGAATACACGATGACCCTGGAGAATGTCGCCCATCATTTCGAGCATCTGGTCAACTGCAATCCCTTCACCGACATGATCTTCGTCGAAATTGACGGACTACCGATTGCTTACGGGCGCGCGGGTTGGTTCAGGGAGAGTGAAGGGAACTACATTTACTACGCCCTGGGCTGGATCGCGCCGGAGTGGCGTCGTCGAGGGATCGGTACTGCCATCCTGAGACAGAATGAACGCCGAATCTATGAAATCGCTGCACAACATCCTGCTGAGGCGCCAAAATTCTTCCAGAATGATCATTCTGACAGGCAGCCGGGGGTGGCGGCGTTGTTGAAAGCCAATGGTTACGAGGCGGTTCGTTGGGGCTATGAAATGCTGCGGCGCATGATTGCCCCGCTTCCTGAAGCGCCCATGCCCGCAGGTTTGGAGGTGCGCCCCGTAATGGAGGATCATTACCGCCTGATCTGGGATGCACAGAATGAAGCCTTTCGTGATCATTGGGGGCATGTACAAACTACAGAGGAGGATTACCAACGCTGGCTCTCCAACCCGGTCACTTTCGATCCCACGTTGTGGAAGGTTGCCTGGGAAGGAGATCAGGTCGCGGGGATGGTGCTCAATTTCTTTAGCGAGGATGAAAACCAGGAATATCAACGCCATAGGGGCTATACCGAAAATATTTCAGTCCGGCGACCATGGCGTCGGCGCGGATTAGCGCGTTCGCTGCTTGTGCAAAGCATCAAGATGTTTCGCGAAATGGGTATGGAAGAGACCGCCCTGGGTGTGGATTCCAATAACCCGAACCAGGCGCTCGATCTATACAGTAGCGTCGGATACCAAATCTACAAGAAAGCCACCCTTTACCGGAAACCGCTCGAATAACTCGTCATGGTATCTTCTCAATAACTTGGGGGAAGATGGGGGGTGTGCGGACGGCTTCGCCGCCCGCACACCCCCCGCTCCCCTTATTATTGAGATGATACTCGTCATACCCTGAAGTCGGGGTAGAATCTCTGTGTTCACTGAAAAAACATATGAACGAGGGGGCGGGGCGGCATATATGGGGGTGCGTGCGCAGCACGTACTCCCATATATGCCGCCCCGAATCCTCTACTCGAAGTTTATTGCAGTGGACTCATCTCTGGAAACGGGTAACTGTCCAACGAAGCTTCGCCTCAAACCGACGAGACGCTGATTTCTTGGACACGGACACTTCGGCTCCGCTCAGTACAAGTGTCACGGACGAACACGGATGAAAAAATTAATAATCCGTGCAATCCGTGTTGATCCGTGTACAGAATCTTGCTCTGTTTATAAAGAATTTGCTCCCTCAAGGAGTTCAGCTATCGAATGGAGGAAATATGTCCATAAAAGCAGTGGTTTGGGATATAGGCGGTGTCATCATGCGCACCGAAGACCATACCTCGCGAGAGCAACTGGCCACTCAGTTGGGGGTGACGCGCAAACAATTGGAAATGACTGTCTTTGCAGGCGATCTGGGCCGTCGGGTTCAGCTTGGCGAGATCAACCCAGACGAACTCTGGCGAGCCGTGCGCGCGGAATATGGCCTCTCTCACGAAGGGCTAGTGGATTTTCAAAAACGCTTTTGGGCGGGCGATATTGTAGATTACGATCTTGTGGAGTATATCCGCTCGCTGCGTGAGAGATACATCACCGCGCTGCTCAGTAACGCCTGGAATGACTTGCGCGCCGTGATCACCGAGCGTTGGAAGATTGCTGATGCATTCGATGTCATAGTTATCTCCTCTGAGGAGGGGATTATGAAACCCGAAGCGCGCATCTACGAGATTGCCCTGGGACGGATAGGCGTCGCTCCGTCCGAAGCTGTTTTGATAGACGATTTCGCTCAAAATATCGAAGGCGCCTTAGCGGTTGGCATGGCTGGCATCCAATTCGTATGCGTCGAGCAGACGCGAAGAGATTTGGGCGCGATTCTGAACGGGTAGTCCAAATCCCTGCCAGCGCAGCCTGATACGAAACGCGCAAATCAGCAATCGTGTTGCTGATTTGTGCGATTTACGGCTCCGGGTTGTCTGCCCGGTCATCGGCATATCTGTAGGGTGTGTTTCGAATGAGTTGTGTGATATAATTCCGCCTAATTATGTCCAATTCGAAAAACAAGCTCACCTTATTAGCAGTCCTTGCCCACCCCGATGACGAATCCTTCGGCATGGGGGGCACGCTGGCCCTTTACGCCGAGCGCGGCGTGGATGTGCACCTGGTGTGCGCCACCCGCGGCGAAGCTGGCGAAGTCGGGCCTGAATATTTGAAAGAGTACACCTCGATCGCCGATCTTCGCGCTTCTGAGTTGCGCTGCGCAGCGGGTCACCTGGGTTTGAAGGGTGTGCACTTCCTGAATTACCGCGACTCTGGCATGGCCGGCTCGCCCGACAACGAGCATCCAGATGCTCTTTGCGCCGCGCCGCTGGAAGAAGTTGCGGCGAACGTGGCGCGTTTTATCCGTGAATTGAAACCGCAAGTCGTGTTGACGTTCGATCCCATTGGAGGATATCGTCATCCCGATCATATTCGTATCCACGAGGCGGCGACACGGGCCTGCGATTTGGCGGGGGATGCCGCTTTCGAGGACGGTCTGCCCCCATACAGCCCCCAGAAACTCTACTATCATACGATCTCGAAGCGCTTCTTGCGTTTTGTCGTAAGCCTTCTGCGCTTGCTCCGCAAAGACCCCAGCCGTTGGGGGCGGAATGAAGATATTGACCTGACTGAGATGATCGTAGATTTTCCCATCCACGCCAGAATCAACTACCGCGCGGTAGTCGAACGCAAAGAAGCCGCATCATCCTGTCATGTCAGCCAGATCGGACCGGCGATCACCGGCGGCGCCTTCCGCTGGTTGTTTCGTTTGTTCGGCTTTGGGAACACAGACCTCTTCATGCAAGCGTACCCGCCTCCCACAGGTTCGATAATCCAAAGCGATCTTTTCGAGGGGATATCGTTTCTTGACGTCCCTTTGTCGTGATGTTATGATGCCCCGCGCAAAGGCAAGATTATGACGATTGATCCCCTCGAAGATTCTCCCCTCTCCGAAGAACCCCTCATAACAACAAAAACCCAAAGCGAAGCGATTGCCCCTTCGGAGCCGAGTCGAGAAGCTGGGAATTGGTTCGAGCCAATCTGGGAACTGATCACCCACGCTGGCCTGGTAGAGCCTGCCATGAGGGCAGGCACGCTGGTGCTATCTCTGGTTGTTGTGCTGTTAGTGGTCTGGGTGATGCGCTCGTTCTATCTGCAGGCTGTTTTCGATAACTTGCCAGACGAGAGCCAGGGCGCTTCTGCTTCCTTCCTTCTCACGCCCACTCCCGAGAGCGGAACCTCCGGTTTACCGGCGATCACCACATCTGGAGATCCCCTCTCCCAAGGGATCATCCGTAAAGCGGGTCTACACACCACCATCCCAACGCGACCACGCGTTGACGTGATCCATTACATTGTTGAAGCCGGGGATTCGGTCTTCAGCATCGCAGAAAAATTCAGTCTCAAACCAGAGACGATCTTATGGTCGAATTCCAATACTTTACAGGATAATCCTCACCGCCTGCAGGTTGGGCAAGAGTTGAATATCATGCCCATAGATGGCACGTATCACAAATGGAGCCAGGGGGAGAACTTTCAAAAAGTGGCCGAATACTATGGGGTTGATCCGATGGATATCCTCGAGTGGTCAGGGAATGAATTCGACATATACACAGCGCAGCTTGGTAATCTCAATATCGAACCGGGTACGATGTTGATCGTCCCAGGCGGTAGACGCCAGATGATTGACTATGGGCCGCCGCGCATCCCGCGCGATAACCCTGCTGTGGCGCGCACTTACGGCCCCGGCCACTGCGGCGACGTTGCTGAGGGCATCGTTGGGGATGGGCTTTTCATTTGGCCTACCGCCGGACACTGGATCGGGGGATACGACTACAATCCCTCGGCCAATCACCCTGCCATTGATATCGCTAGCGACATCGGAGACTCGGTTTATGCCGTTGATGATGGTGTGGTGGTGTATTCGGGCTGGAGCTACAGCGGATACGGAAATCTGATGGTGATGGATCATGGCAATGGCTGGCAGTCATTGTACGCCCACCTCAATGATTACTACGTGGGTTGCGGCGAAAGCGTCTATCAGGGCGCGGTGATTGGCACGGTTGGGGTAACTGGCAATTCATCCGGGCCTCACCTGCACTTCGAGATGATGTATAACGCTGCCAAAGTCAATCCTTTGAATTTCTTACCGTGATAATCACCTAACCCCAATAATGTTTGTAACTACTCAGCCAAACGGAGAAATTCCCGAAAAAAGGGTGTGCGCAGGGGGCGTAGCCCCCTGCGCACATCCTTTTTTCGGGCTAATCCGTTCGATGGCTGAGCAGTTACTAATGTTTAGATAAGGTTGCCAGAAACCCGTTTTCGCCAACTCGCTGTCATTGCGAGCCGCCCGTTTTTGGCGGCGAAACAATCTCCTCGGGTCTGGAAAATGCTCGTTCAAGCGGTTTTTCTGCCCTTTTGGAGATTGCTTCGGGCAAAAAACGCCCTCGCAATGACATTGCTTGGCAAGCGAGTGAGGGAACTTATTCTTTTACGGACCCTTAGTCAAGGAGACATCTGTCACTATCAGTACTTCACGAAGATAAGATCAAAGACCCGTCCTCGGGTCGCCCGGGGACGGGCTTCCGATCTTTTTCGTGATCTGCTGACAATACGGGTTTCTCACCTCGTATTGGGCTTACACCCAGGTTATAACGGTTTACAGGCCGTAATTTTGGCGCTGAAGATGGATTTCTGCGGGTTGATATCCTTGAAGGCTTCTTTGTCGTCGAGGCCAAACTGTTCAACGGCGGCCTCGATCATCTCTTGTTTCCAATACGAAGCAGTCACGTCCACTTCGGTGAAACCAGCCTGCTGAATAGCGGCGATATAATCCTTTACATCCAGCGCCCCGGCGATGCAGCCCGCCCAGGCGCTCAGGCTGTTCTTGATGACGTCGGGGAGATCGCCATCGGTGACGATGTCGCTGACAGCCAGGCGTCCTCCTGGGCGCAGGACGCGGAAGGCCTCGCGGAAAACCTGGGGTTTATCCGGGCTGAGGTTGATGACGCAGTTAGAGATAATCACATCTACGGTCCCGTCAGCTACTGGGAGATGCTCGATTTCTCCCAGGCGGAACTCGACGTTCTCCGCGCTGACTTTGCTCTTGTTTGCGCGGGCGCGCTCGATCATCGCCGGCGTCATATCCACGCCGATGACCTTGCCTGTGGGGCCTACTTTCTTAGCAGCCAGGAAGCAATCAATCCCTCCGCCTGAACCGAGGTCGAGGACAATTTGCCCTTCTTCCAGGGAAGCCAGGGTAACAGGATCGCCGCAACCAAGCGAGAGATCGGTGACGTCAGCGGGTAATTCGAAGGCAGCGGGGTCATCATAGAGCTGAGCGATGGCGCCCATTTGGACTTCGTTCTCCGAACCGCAGCAGGAACTCTGCGATGGGGCGCAGCAATCGGCCTGCGAGCCTGGTTGGAATTTCTCTGCGATACTTCCGTATCGCTCCCGCACCACAGTCCGGATATCAGATGGGATATTTTGAGTGGTCATGTTTGATCTCCTTATATATCGAAATATTTATATTCTTCTATTTGTTTAGGTAAAAAAATATACCGACCTTTATTCGGGAACCTGAATCACCATTATGATGGGCTGGTCGGGGGCAAAATCCTCGGCTACCTGGCAGCAGCCCTGGGCCAGCCGTTCCTGGTCGAGGGTGTACATGATTTGCTTGCCGCGCCGCTCGGATTTGACCAACCCGGCGTTTTTGAGGATCTTCAGGTGATGAGACACAGTCGGCTGGGCCACGTCTAGTTTTTCGACGATATCATTAACGCTGGCGAACTCGCAGCAACATAACGCCATGATCTTCTGGCGGGTTTCGTCGGCCAACGCTTTGGCAAATTCGACCTTGTCTACCACAATCGTTACAGTTTTCATGTTCACTCATGTGGGCTCAAGCCTTCGCAATCGCCCTGGACTCGATGATTCATATCGAACTTTATCTATATGTCCACAATACTAATCGAAGTTTATCTATATGTCAAGCGCGAAAAAATCTTGCAAACATCTTCGGAGGTGGTATAATATTCCACGCGCGGGCGGTTAGCTCAGTTGGTTAGAGCGTTGCGTTGACATCGCAAAGGTCGTTGGTTCGAGTCCAATACCGCCCACAGAACAAACCATCCGTTTCGGGTGGTTTTGCTTTTAAGGGATTAAAGTAGATCTTCTACCACTTGCTGCAATGTTTTAGCGTCGAGGTCCTTCTTATCCAGGAAGGCGACTGCTCCGGCTTCGATGCTCAAACGATGGAATTCGCGGTCGGGATAAGCGCTGATTATAACCAGGCGCGATTTTGCAGAAACCGCCTTGATCCGACGGGCGCAGCGAATGCCATCTTCTTCTCCAAGAACAACATCTACCAAAACGAGTTGAGGTTGAATATTCTTCGCGATGTATACAGCCTCGTTCGAATCGTTTGCCTCGTATTGGTCGGCCTGAGGGACTACTTTGCTCAAAATCCGCTTCAGTTGATGCAGGTAGCGGCGGTTGTCATCTACGAGAAGGATGGCTACTTCATGGGAACGGCGTGTAAGGGGTCGCTGTTGAAAAACACGATGGCCTTTGATCCTCAACACCTCAGGATGATGGTTCACATAATTGCTGGCTTCCAGCCGGCTACATACGCCAAGTTGCTTGTACACCCGGGTGAGGTGATTCTCGATCGTTTTGACGCTTAAATTCATTTCTAAGGCAATGCGGTTATTATCTAAACCATCTTGAAGCAGACGAAGAATCTCGATTTGCCTGGAGGTCAGCATTGGCGTCTGAGGAGATGGCCTGGGTTGATCTACCAGTTTCTTGATCAAGGAACCCGATATCCAACGTTCGCCATTCAACACGCGATGGATCGCTAATTTCAGGTCGCCAAGCGACTGGTCTTTGAGGTGGTATCCATCAACGCCGGCTTCCAGCAAGCCATGGACATACACGTCATCATCGTAGGCGCTGACCACCAGAATTTTCAAATCCGGATATCTGTTTCGGATTTCCGGGATTGATTTCAGGGGGTCGAAGGCCGGCATGCTGATATCAACCAACAGGCAATCTGGGCGAGTTCGTTCCAGGCACTCTAACAAGGATGACCCATCTTCGACCTCGGCCACAATCTGCAAATCAGGAGAATCTTCGATGACTTTATGAATGCCTGCTCGCACAACCGCATGGTCATCTGCCAGTAAAATGCGCGATTTTCCCATATGTCGCACCGGTACCTCTTTTATGCGTTTTTTCAGTGGCGTCAAGGAAATCTTACCACTGTCGAGAGGGGGAAAACAATACATTTCCTCCTGTTTGGGGGGAATCCCCTAAATCCATGGGGGGAAATTGGGGGATTTCCGGTTCAATAGTTTGGTAAAATTCTTGCTAGAATTATTATCGCTTCGCGGAAACCGATGAATACCGGTTTTTCCGAGTCTGGTGCGCCCCGAAGACCGCAACCAGCTACCATGACATATCACCAGAATTCCACAATTCTTACAAGAAAAGGAGGTGATATCCCCAACACATAGTTCGTAAATTGAATATTCCGTTCCCCTGTGGTTCATATCGTCCATATTTCACATAATAGGAGAAGAAAATGTCCAGGAAATATTTCGGTTTACTGATATTGCTGATTACGCTGGTGTTAGCTCTCACAGCTTGCCAGCCCAAAGCCCCAGAGGAGGCCGCAGCCCCAGAAGTAGCAGCCCCTGCAGAAGGCGAGAAATTGGCGGTTGGTATTGTCCTGCCTACCAGGGAAGAACCGCGCTGGATCCAAGATGAAGGCCGCTTCCAGGATGCTCTCACAGCCGCTGGTTACGAAGTCGAAATCCTCTTCAGCCAGGGCGACTCTGCCAAGGAGAAGGCCAACGTCGAGGACCTGATCACCAAGGGCATCAAGGTGCTCATCATCTGCCCGCATGATGGTACAGCCGCAGCCGCTGCTGCAGAGGCCGCTCGCGATGCAGGCGTGAAAGTGGTTTCCTATGACCGCCTGATTCGCGATACGGACGCGGTGGATTACTACGTCACCTTCGACAGCATTGCGGTAGGCGCTGCCCAGGCTCAATACCTGGTTGACAAAGCCTCTGGGACTGGGAATCCGCTCTACCTGTACGCTGGCGCTGCCACCGACAACAACGCCTTCTTGTTCTTCGAGGGTGCCTGGAACGTCTTGCAGCCCAAGATCGTAGACGGAACCTTCGTCGTCAAGAACTCCAGCGAGGCGATTGCCCTGCAGGACAAGGCTACCTTGACCCGCGACGAGATGGGTCAGATCATTGGTCAGATCACCACGAACTGGGATTTCAACACTGCCAAGAACCTGGCAGAGGCCAACCTGACAGCCACAACTGTGGAAGACAAGGGTGATGTGTTCATCCTGGCCCCCAATGACGGCACTGCTCGGGCTATTGCCGATGCCTTCGGCGCCGACGCTGATGTCAGCAGCTACGTGGTCACCGGTCAGGATGCTGAAATCGCCTCCGTCCAGTACATCATTGATGGCAAGCAGTCCATGACCGTTTTGAAGGATGTCCGCACCCTGGTTGGCGACGCCATCGCTGCCGCAGTTGCCTATCTCGAAGGCGGCGTTCCTGAGCAGACCCACACCTACAACAACGGCGTGATAGATGTCCCCGCCAAGCCCTCTGTCGTGATCTCGGTTGATGAAGCGAATGTCGTGGAAGCGATCATCGACTCTGGCTATTGGGACGCCAGTGAATTCACCGGACTCGAGGCAGAACCCAAAGTCGAAGTTGGCCCAGGCTTAGTTGGCATCGTCCTGCCTACCAGGGAAGAACCGCGCTGGATCCAAGATGAAGGCCGCTTCCAGGATGCTCTCACAGCCGCTGGTTACGAAGTCGAAATCCTCTTCAGCCAGGGCGACTCTGCCAAGGAGAAGGCCAACGTCGAGGACCTGATCACCAAGGGCATCAAGGTGCTCATCATCTGCCCGCATGATGGTACAGCCGCAGCCGCTGCTGCAGAGGCCGCTCGCGATGCAGGCGTGAAAGTGGTTTCCTATGACCGCCTGATTCGCGATACGGACGCGGTGGATTACTACGTCACCTTCGACAGCATTGCGGTAGGCGCTGCCCAGGCTCAATACCTGGTTGACAAAGCCTCTGGGACTGGGAATCCGCTCTACCTGTACGCTGGCGCTGCCACCGACAACAACGCCTTCTTGTTCTTCGAGGGTGCCTGGAACGTCTTGCAGCCCAAGATCGTAGACGGAACCTTCGTCGTCAAGAACTCCAGCGAGGCGATTGCCCTGCAGGACAAGGCTACCTTGACCCGCGACGAGATGGGTCAGATCATTGGTCAGATCACCACGAACTGGGATTTCAACACTGCCAAGAACCTGGCAGAGGCCAACCTGACAGCCACAACTGTGGAAGACAAGGGTGATGTGTTCATCCTGGCCCCCAATGACGGCACTGCTCGGGCTATTGCCGATGCCTTCGGCGCCGACGCTGATGTCAGCAGCTACGTGGTCACCGGTCAGGATGCTGAAATCGCCTCCGTCCAGTACATCATTGATGGCAAGCAGTCCATGACCGTTTTGAAGGATGTCCGCACCCTGGTTGGCGACGCCATCGCTGCCGCAGTTGCCTATCTCGAAGGCGGCGTTCCTGAGCAGACCCACACCTACAACAACGGCGTGATAGATGTCCCCGCCAAGCCCTCTGTCGTGATCTCGGTCGATATCGAAAACCTCGTCGAAGCGATCATCGACTCTGGCTATTGGGACGCCAGTGAATTTACTGGATTACCCTAGTTAAGAAGTTTGATTATCGAAAGGAATAGTGATGGATTATCCATCACTATTCCTTTATAATGTAAGAGTCCACTGCAAAAACTACGAGTAGAGGATTTGGGGCGGGATATATGGGGGTGCGTGCGCAGCACGCACCCCCATATATCCCACCCCGCCCCCTCGTTCATGAGTTTTATCAGTGAACTCATGTAAGAGTTCACTGATAAAATTACGACACCGCGGAGATGTGGAGTACGCGGAGCGAAAGAAGGATGTAGCGATGAAACAAGCCGCAGAAAACACACCTGTCGTCGAAATGCGCAACATCAAGAAGAGCTTTGGCGCGGTTCAGGCGCTGTGCGGAGTGGACCTGGTATTACACCACAATGAAGTATTGGGGCTGGTGGGCGACAACGCTGCAGGCAAATCCACCCTGATGAAAGTTCTCAGCGGAGCCTACATCCCCGATGGCGGAGATATTTTCATAGAAGGTGAGAAGGCGCATCTTTCAAATCCTTTGGATGCGCGCCGCCTGGGAATCGAGATGGTCTATCAGGATTATGCTCTTGCTAACAACCTCGATGTAGCTGCGAATGTTTTCATGGGGCGAGAAGTAGTACGGATCAAGCTGGGCCCCATTGGGGTCATGGATTACCGCCATATGGAGCAGGAAACGCAAAGTCTGCTCAGCCGTCTCAAGATCGATATCCCATCGGTGCGTCAAAAGGTGGAAAGACTGTCTGGTGGCCAACGCCAGGCAGTGGCGATTGCTCGAGCAACCGCCTTCGATGCCAAAGTCATCATCATGGACGAACCTACGGCGGCTTTGAGCGTCTCTGCCATCGACAAGGTGCTCGAATTGGTACGAGAACTCAAGGCGCAAGGCTCTTCGATCATCGTTATCAGTCACCGCCTGGAAGATATCTACCAGGTAAGTGATCGAATGATCGTACTCCGTCAAGGGCGCAAAGTCTCCGATACCTCTGTGGAAGGTGACATTCACGAGTTTCGTGAACGAGTTGTCGCTTACATGATTGGCGCCCGTGATGACTTCACCGAAAAAACAGTTGCTTGATAGGCGCAAAGAGGCTCGAAATGTCATTCATAAATGATGCTCGGAAAATGTTGCGTGAGAACATCCGTGAATATGGCATGTTCATCGCCTTGTTCATCATCATGGCGGTTTTTGCTATTACGACGGACGGCTTATTTATTTCGTCGAGAAATTTAGTCAACCTAGTGAATCAGACCGGCTATATTGCTGTATTAGCCGTAGGGATGACGTTGGTCATTGTCATCCGGCATATTGACCTTTCGGTTGGGTTTCTGGCGGGTTTTCTGGGGGCGGTGGCGGCTATCGCCATGGTGTCGTGGCATCTGCCTGTTTGGGTGGTCATCCCCATGACCCTGGTGTTCGGAATTCTGGGAGGGTTGATCTCTTCCTTCCTGGTGGCGCAGTTGGGAATCCCAGCCTTCGTTGCCACCCTCGCTGGATGGCTAGGCTACCGGGGAGGGCTGCAACTGGTCACGATCTCTACTGGCACAATCGTTATTCCAGATGAAGCTTTCAACGCCATCGGCAACGCCTTCATTCCCGATATTCCAGACATCGGCATATTATCAGGAATCCACAAAGTCACTTTATTCCTGGGATTGCTTGCCATTATCTCATTTACATCAGGCGAAATCATTTCTCGCAGGAAAATGCAAAAAAACCATTTCGAAGTATTGTCCACAGGAATGTTCACCTTGAAACTGGTTTTCGTCTCGGTCTTGATCGGTGGTATTGCCTGGATTCTGGCAGGGTATCAAGGGCTTTCATGGACAGCCGTAGTCGTATTGATCGTGGTTATCGTATATGATTTCATCACGACAAAGACAGTCCTGGGCAGGCACATCTATGCGGTTGGTGGAAACCCAGAGGCGGCCGAATTAAGCGGCATCAGCGTCAAGAAAATTACGCATGTAGTTTTTGGTTCGATGGGGATGCTTTCTGCTCTGTCGGGAATCTTATATGCAGCCCGGCTGCGCTCCGCCACTACGGTAGCCGGCACTTTGTTCGAGTTGGATGCCATCGCTGCGGCTTTTGTCGGCGGTGTATCGGCTGCGGGTGGCGTCGGCAAGGTGATGGGATCGCTCATCGGCGCGCTGGTCATGACCTCTCTGACCAGCGGCATGAACTTAATGGGTATCGATATCTCCTACCAGTACATCGTCAGGGCTACTGTGCTCGCTACCGCGGTCATCTTCGATGTTACCACCCGCAAGACAGGTAAATAGATCGACTCCAGATCGTAGCATGTCGGAAACTCTATTACGGGTTAATTCACTATCCAAAACTTATGGCAAACTTCCAGTGCTGGATGACGTCACCTTCGAGATGCGACGCGGTGAAATCCTGGGGCTGGTTGGCAGGCGCGGAACGGGGAAATCCACTTTATTACACCTCATTGGAGGCAATACCCAACCTACTCTAGGGACAATCTCGTTCGAGGGAAAGTCTGTGTATTTCTCCTCCCCCCATCAAGCCCGCCGGGGGGGAATAGAGTTGGTTAATCAAGTCGCTCAACTTGTGGCTCACCTGGATGTCATCCAAAATATTTTCTTGGGTCACGAGATTGCCCTGTTCCCCTCTGTCGGGCTGCCCAAATGGGAACAGATGTGCGAGACCGCCAGAGAGTTGCTGTCAAAATTCGATTTGCCTCACAGCCTGATCAATCACTCCATCGAGAGCTTAACCAACGAACAACGGCATCTGATTTCCCTGCTGCGCGCCTTCATTCGACCGGCGCGACTTCTCCTGTTGGATGATATTCTGCCCAACCTGGGTTATCATCGCCAGGAAATCGTGCTCGAACGCGTCCGTGAACAGGCTCAACTAGGATTGGGGGTGATCATTTGCAGCGAAAATCTGAAGCACCTGTTCAATATCACCGACCGTATCCTGGTATTATTCGAAGGCCGGTTAGTAGCAGACCGAAATACCTCTGATTTCACCCCCCGTGATGTCGTCGAATTGATCGTGGGCGCAAGTCACCAGGAACAGGTCACGCCGGTCATTTGGGCGCTGGAAAGCTTCCACAAGGCCCAACGGCACACGGAAGAACTCTTTCAGGAACAGGCCCAACTGCATGAAACGCTCGAAGCCAGCGACTTGCTCAACCGTCAGCTCATCGAAAAGCTTAGTGACCAGGTCAAAGCCATGGATCGCTTGAATGCAGCTTTGCAGGAAACACAAAGGCGCTTGATGACCGAAAGAGAAGAGGAACGAAAATCCCTGGCGCGTGAGCTGCATGATTCTGTGATACAGGATTTACTCGGTTTGAACTATCGCCTGGAGGATGTAGAGAGTGGTGAAAATACCGATGAGCAGCGTCGCGAGCTGCTTGCAATTCGTGAGGCAATCCGCCAGGTGGTAGGCGATTTACGCCAACTATGCCGCGACCTGCGTCCTCCAACGATAGACAACCACGGGCTTTCTTCCGCAATCCCCTCCCTGGTACAAGAGTGGGAGGAGCGAACCGGAGTCACAGCGAATATAGACATCGCCCAGACCCTGGGCCGGTTGCCGGAACTGATGGAACTCTCGATTTTTCGGATTATTCAAGAAGGCCTTGGCAATGTGGCAAAACATGCCAATGCCCATAAGGTGCAACTAACCCTGACGCACTCCCCTGAAGGTCATTTATTGATCCGCTTTGCGGATGATGGGCGTGGGATCGAAGTCTTGCCTGACCTGGCGGATCTTTCGGCGAAGGAGCATTTTGGTTTGGTTGGCATCGGTGAGCGAGTGGCCTTGATGGATGGTCGAATGCGAATCAAATCTTCTGCTGGCGAGGGTTTTGTATTGGAAGTCGAACTACCCAACCCTAATCCTTTCGGATAAATATTTCCGAAGAAGATCAACGGGAGGCGTCATGAACCTCCTCGGGATAGATGTTGGTACGACTGGCTTCAAAGTTGCCCTGTTCTCTCTCGATGGCGAGATGCTAAGCTCCGCCTACCGTGAATATGACCCCCTTGCCCCCCAGCCGGGATGGGCGGAACTCGACGCCGCGGCCATTTGGGAAGAGGTCAAAGCCGCCATTCGCTCGGTAGTGATTTCCAATCCGGGCGCGGAGATTAAGGCTTTATCAGTATCCTCGCTGGGGGAAGCGGTGGCGCCTGTCTCGGAGGATCGCCAGATTTTAGGGCCGTCCCTGCTGAATTTCGATATACGCGGCGAGGAATTCCTGGCGGAACTGACCGCGCTGCTGCCGGATGAACGCCTGTACGCCATCAACGGCAACACCCTTGGCAATCATTACAGCCTCACCAAGCTAAAATGGATACGCTCCTATCAACCCGATCTATACTCCCGCACATACAAATTCTTGCATTGGAGCGCCTTTATCGCCTTCATGCTGGGCGGCGATCCAGTGGTGGATTATTCTCTGGCTAACCGCAGCCTGCTGTTCGACATCCACAAATGCGACTGGTCAGATTCCCTGCTGGCAGATGCCGGCCTCGACCGCTCGAAGCTGCCTGCTGCGGTTCCATCAGGTACGGTGATCGGGATGGTATCGGCGCACATCGCCGCTGAGTTGGGATTGTCGCCTGGCGTACAAATCGTCAGCGGCGCGCATGATCAGTGCGCCAACGCCGTCGGTTGCGGGGTAGTCGACTCGGGCAGCGCCGTGTATGGCATGGGCACTTACCATTGCGTTACCCCGGTTTTCGCCGCACAACCTGCTCCCGAGGCGATGATCGAGCGCGGTCTGAATACCGAACATCACGCCATCCCCGATCGCTACGTTTGCTTCATCTATAATCAGGGCGGCTCGCTGGTCAAGTGGTTCAGGGATACCTTCGCCGCCGCCGAACACCGCCGGGCCGAAGCGGAGAGTTATTCCATCTATCCAGCGCTCTTCGAGGAGGTCCCAACAGGCCCCAGCAAGGTGATGGTGTTGCCGCATTTTGCGCCCACCGGCCCGCCCGACTTCATTACGGATTCATTCGGCATGATGGCCGGGCTGCGCCTGGAAACCAGCCGCGGCGAGATACTCAAGGGAATCATCGAGGGGGCGGCCTTCTACCTCAAAGAAGTGGTCGATTCGTTGCCGGAAACCGGCATTCGGTGCGAAGACTACCGAGCTGTTGGCGGGGGCAGTCGTTCCGATGTCTGGGTGTAAACCTGCGCCGATATTTTTGGGCAGCCTTTCACCCGCCCGGTGATCACCGAAGCCGGGGCTTTGGGCGCGGCGATCATTGCCGGGGTTGGCGCGGGGTTGTTCGAGAGCTACACCCAGGGCGTGGATGCCATGGTAAAACTCGAACGCGTTTTCGAGCCGGCCCCGCGCCAACACGAACAGTATCAGGCTCGCTACCAACACTACCGTCGATTATGGCCCCTGATGGCTGATTATTTGCGAGAATTGGGATAGATTTTTCGATCGTTACGCCGCTCGATCAGTCTCCTGATCCGGATATTTCTCTCCCTGGTCATGGGGTTGAACCAGGCTATAAGAGCTGCCGCGGAGAGCATCGCCAGACTAACGAACGAAACCAGGACGCGAATTGTCAGGAGCGCCCTGTCGGGTTGGACGAATTCCGTCACATCTGCTGGCGGGGTTTGGTAGCCTGACCAGCCCAGTAGTTGCAGCGTAACGAACATGACCATCGCCATCGTCACCCTGCGGATGAAATTGCGCGCCCCGTAGTAGATCCCCTCCTGACGGCGGCGCGTCCGTAGTTCGTCCCACTCGATGATGTCGGGGAACATGGCGTCGGGCAGCACGTAAGCGGCAGAGACGCCGAAACCCGCCAGAACACCCAGCATCAACAGATCGTCGATCTGGTCGGGTTGGACGAAGAAAATCAGCAATAACACCAACGCTAAAAAAGCCATTCCGATCAGATAGGCGTCGCGCTTGTTCCTGCGACGAGAAAACCACATCCAGAATGGCACCGACAGAATACAAAATAGCATCAGCAGGCCCAAAAAGGCCGATTCGAGGGCTAATCCCACGCCCAAGATATTCGCCTTTGCCAACAGGTTGCCTTGTGCGATCCAGTAGAGCAAGTAAAACGGGAACACCACAGCGATCATGTCCAGCGCCGTCCAATTCAGTAAAAAGATCGCCAGCACAAAGCGAAAAGGGATATTGCTCCAGGCGAGTTCTAGCAGTTTATAGACGGGCATTGTTTTTGGCGGCTGTTCGATGGTCGCTTTCTCTCGAACGAAAAGAAAAACGCCCAGGTAAAAGACTGCGCCCAGGCAGCCAAAAACAGCCGCCGCCGTCATATAGCCTTCCTGTTGAGACAAACCTGTCTCGATTGCGTGGTCTATCACCATGGGGGCAGTGATCACAACCAGCAACGAGGCCACTAATTGGAAAACGGTTCGGAAACCTGAAAGAGCGGTACGCTCATCGTATTCTCTGGTCAACTCTGGGGTCAGGGAGAGGTAGGGTATCCCGGTCAGGGTGCCGAAGGTATCTACCAGCATATACGCTAAGGTTACGTAGACGATCAAGGAAAGCTGACTATCCCATCCTGGCGCGCTCCACATAGCTACGAAAGAGATTCCGAGGGGAATCGAAAAGATCAGCAGAAAAGGTCGCCGACGACCCCAGCGCGTTCGCACCCGGTCACTGAACATCCCCACCAGCGGATCATTGACCGCATCCCAGAGCAGTCCCACGATTGCCCCGAACGAGGCCAGGCGCGGGTCTAGGCCAACAGTGTCGGTGAGGTAAATGACGAAGAAGAGCGACCGCATCATGCCAATGGATGAAGGGCCGATCTCTCCGGCGCCATAGACCAGCTTCGTCCAGAAAGGTAACTTGTCTTCTTTGTGTTCGGTCAACGATGCTACTTCAGCAGCAGTTTCTCCAATTGCTTCGGATCCCAGTCCACGACGATCGTGCCATGGATATCGAAGGTGGGGGTGGTCAGATTGCCGTTGGCCCATTTGCGCACCTGATCGGCGGCATGTTTATTCAATATCACATCCACTTCTCGATATTCGACCTGGTGTTCCGCAAGCCAGGCGCGCGCTTTCCTGCATCCCGGGCACCATTGGTTGCAGTACAAGACCACGCCGCCCTTGGGTAAATCTTCGAAAGCGGGTTTTCGCTCAGGTGCCCTGTGCGCGGCCTGCGGGTTGATGCGCGCCAACTCAGCGAACAACACTTCGTTGTTGGGTTGGTCATCAATAGCGTGGATATCAATATACCGAATGATCCCTTCTTGATCCATGATGAAAATGGCGCGCTCCGAATGACCTTCGGAACGCAGCACGCCATACTTTTTAGCCGCCTCGCCGTGGGGCCAGAAATCGCTCAGCAGCGGAAATGATATGCCGCCTAAACTCTCTGCCCAAGCTTTCAAACAAGGGACATGATCAACGCTGATGCCCAGAACCTGGACATTCATCTCCGTGAACCGGGCATATTCTGCCTGGTACGACGGAATCTGGTTCGTTCATATCGGCGTCCAGGCCAGGGGGAAGAAGGCCAGGACGGTCGTTTTGCCGCGCAGATCGGCTAATATCACATCCTTATTCAGGTGACTTGGAAGGGAAAAATTCGGGGCCTTGTCGCCAACTTTTAATGCCATGGTTTTCGATACTCCTTTCAAATGTTCGCGTTGAAAAACTTGTCGATTCGAGACGATGCTTCGTCAGGCAATTCAGTGACATTTAACCATTCTTACTTATACTGTCTACATTTGTCAAGGGGTTCGTTGTTGGTTATAATCTCGACATATCACTAAACTACGATAAGGAGAATCGAAAATGTACGAAAGAAGCATCGAATTATTCAATCAAGCCGTAGCCGATGAAATGTCGGCGGTGCACCAGTACATGTACTTCCACTTTCATTGCGGGGATCAGGGCTATGATCTGCTATCGGGCCTGTTCTTGCGGACTGCTATCGAAGAGATGAATCACGTCGAACTCTGCGCCGAAAGGATCCTCTTCCTGAAGGGCGAAGTGGAAATGGTCGCCTCCAAGGCAGTTCAGAAAATCCTCGATGTTGAGAAGATGTTGGAACTGGCTGGCCAGATGGAACAAGGCAGCATCAGAGACTACAATATCTGGGCGAACGAATGCTCTGCTAACGCCGATTCTGCTTCCCGCAAAGTCTTCGAGGCGCTCGTCGCTGATGAAGAGCGTCATTTCGATCAATACGATACCGAAATGGAAAATATCCGCAAGTTCGGTGAGCAGTATTTGGCGCTGCAATCCATCGAGCGCAGTAAAAACCTGGGCGCCGGGGCAGGCGCGGCCATATAAAGAAGACCGATCGGGAGATCTTTTTATTTTTCCGCCTCCACCCACATTCGCTCTCCATCGGTAGAAATATGAATCCAGCCATGTTGGTCGGTGCGTAGCAGGGAGTAACCGCCCAGGGCGTCCAGCGTCTCCTTGTCGGGACGTCCAGAGGGGTCGTCTGGCGCGACGCTGAGTAGCACGAGTTGGGGGTTGAGGTTAGCGATCCATCCCGAGGGGTTGAGCGGCGCGTAACCGTTATCGGCCAGCAGCAGCGCGGTGATGGAACCGATGTCTTTCCCCATCCGGAGATTTTCATAATCGTCTTCGTGAGCGCCCAGGGGGAATACAGCGCGGAAGTTCTCCCATGCCAGCAGCAGGATGGCGCCGCGTTTCCCAGCGGTGAGCACGCTCAGGATTGCGCCATATCCCAAATTCAGGGTGTGACCGGCCTGTGCGGGGATGTTGGATATTCGGTATCGAGTGAGGGTTTCACGGAGATAGTCGGCGGAACGGTTTGGACTTTCGGACCCGGCCCAGAGGACCTGCCCCGGGGGGAATCGCTCTAACGTACGGGGCAGAGCGGCGACTTGCTCCTGGGCTGGTGAGGCCACGATCAGCCAATCCAACTCCCGGTGGAAGGGCTTGCCCTGAGCAAAGCCGAAGGGGGGCAGGCGGCGTCCGAGGCCGTCCGAGAGCAGGCTGGCCGAGGGGCCGCCGTTGATCAGGGCGTAGCGTCCGCTGGGGGATTGGATCAGCAGGGCGTCGCCGGTTCCCACGTCGAACAGGGTCAGATGCAGGCGGCCATCGGGAGCGCTGAGGGCGGCGCGCCAGGTCAGGATGGTGAGGATGCCCAGGGCGGCGATGATTGGAATCGGCTTGAGGGCGGAAATCAAGCCCTGGGCGCGGGACCAACCGAACGTGAGTCCGAAGAGCAGCCCGTAGAACAGGATCACCCACAGCAGGCCGAAATCCCCCAGGATCAGCACTCCCCCGCGTGATTTTCCAAAAAGTTCCACTGCCCGGATGGTGAACAACATGAAGGGCCAGGCCAGCGGCGCCGTCAATTTGCCCAGCGGCAGCCAGATGACCCCCAGGATGAGGGCCAGACCGCCGATGGTCATGATGGGGGCCTGCACGGGCAGGATGACCGGGTTGGCGATGACGGCGCTCAACGAGATGCGCCCGAAGTGATATGCCATGATGGGCAGGGTGGTGAGTTGGGCGGCCAGGGTGAAGAGGAAGTACTCTCCGATTGGGCCGGCGATGCGCTGCGCGGTGGAGCGTGAAACGGATAGCGTAAGGCGGTTGGTGAAGTCTTGCTGGAAAGGGCCGGCGTAGAGGACGAGTCCAAGGGTGGCGGCGAAGGAGAGTTGGAAGCCAACATCCCAGGGGACGTGGGGGTCGTGCAGCGACATCAGGGCCGCGGTGAAGGCCAGGGTGTTGAGGCCATGCTGGCGGCGTCCGACCTGGCGGGCGAAGAGCGAGAGGCCGCCCATGATGGCGGCGCGCACCACGGCGGCGTCGGCCCCGACCAGCGCTGTGTAGAGGGCGATGCCCAGGGCGGCGGCGACTGCCCCGCGGCGGGGGTTGAGCACCCGTCCGAAGAAGCTGGCGAACAGCCCGGCGATGATGGTGATATTGAATCCCGATATGGCGATCACATGGCTTGTGCCCGTGTTCTTGAAAGCTTCCTTCACCGGGGCGGGGATGCCGGTCTCGATGCCGAGGAGGACGCCGGCGAAGAGGGAGGCTTCTGGGTCAGGCCATAGATGGTAGACGGTCTCCAGGGCGCGCTCTTTGAGAGTGAATATTCTCCGCATGATCGGATTCCCATGCCCTGTGTCGAGCACTCCTGTGCTGGCGCGGGGCATATAGCTATAAATGCCTTGACGGGCCAGGTAATCGCGGTAGGAAAATTCTTCTTGTTCAGGGGGGGTGAAGAGCTGGCCGCGCACGACGATTTTATTACCGTAGTGAAATTCTCTTTCGGGAGTCACGCGCGCCAGCATCAGGCCATGGACTTGCGTCCCCAGGACGGCATCGGCAGGATGCAGGCGTTCGGTCTCGATGCGCAAGTTGATGTAGGTGTCGCGCACGTCGGGGAAGTCAATTACCACGCCGGTGACCATCATGGTCTGCCCGGTATCGTTGTAGTGGGCGATGAAGCGCGGATCGGCGAGATCGGGGAGGCTGGCCTGGTAGCGCGCCGCGCCGAGGGTCAGGGCGAGGGCGATGATGGGGAGGGGGAGAGCGAGGGCGCCGGGGAGCAGGGGGGGCAGGGAGCGGAGGAGCGAGAAGCGGTTTATGTCATTACGTTTTACGTATTTACGTTTTAGCCTGAAGCGTAAAAACGTAAAACGTAAGAAGGCCGCCGCGAGCGACGCGCCGGCTAGAATCAGCCAGGTGGTTGTGGGCAGGGAGAGGTTGGCGGCGAGGAGGATGCCCGAGAGAAAGGCGAGAGAGAGCCAGAGGAGGGGCATGGGGGATTGGTCGAATAGTCTGATCGTCGGTTGGTTGATGTTTTCTGGAGAGAGGCGCTTATTCGTTGCGAATATATTATAGCATAATTGCGGTAAGATCGGTGCGCCGCCAGTTATTGGTGTGCAATTCGCGCTAATCTTTTGCTTCGTTTCCTTGTGGCGAATCTTTTCGGTAGCGCTTGGAGGACGCGCCGCGTGAAACACATGCTACAATAATCGAGGCGCAATTTTCCGACTAGGAGAGGGCGAGATCCCCACCCCCGGGCTGATCGCGGCCATACCCCAGTCCGCCGACGTGCTGATACAGCTCGCCCGGCCTGGTTGACGCGCTTTGTTGACGATAGAGTGTCCTCTTGAGAAACCCGGTTTCTTCAAGAAACCGGGTTTCTGTTTAGAGTTTCTAGCGGTCAGGTCGTCCGGCGATAGCTTGGTGGGGATCATAAAGCCGCATGAACTCCCCCACCGACATCCAGATCTCGTCCCGGCGCAGATCGTACATACTTCGCCCGCGCAGGCTGATCGGGTTGTAGGCCCACATCAACCACCAGGTATAGAAATTCTCCCAGAACTCGCCGAAGCGCCCCAGGGGGTTGTGGTAAGGGAAAATCGAGAAACCTAACCGATAAATCAGCCCACCTTTAGGGTTGGTGTATATACTGGTCACGGGCATAAAATGCGTTTTAGCCTGCCCATCCCCCCCGGCGATAAATCGCCGGGCTACGAAGCAGCGCCGGATGAATCCGGCTGAACCTGCCCTGCAAGAGGCTAAAGCTGGATTTATCCAGCGCCGTTTGGTGGCCCGGACATTCATGTCCGGGCGGGCCGAAAGCGTAATTTGTACTCGCTTGGAGTATAACGAAGGGAGCACAGTCACCCCTCCAACGGCGCGCACCCCTGCCATGCGTGGATCATCACGGATTAGCTTTGCTACCGCCCGGAGAGATCGCATCAACATGCGCTGCAATCTGCTCGCCCAGGCAATATCTGATCCCTCGTCTGGGATGGGGGGCATGTGTTCGTTCCAGAGATGGATTTCTAAAATTGGGCTTCCGGCCGGGATTTCGCCATCCGGCAGGCAGATGGGGCGTCGGGATTCCGAAAGGCGAAGGCGCAGCACACACTCTGGGTCATCGCAGAACTCGAAGACGCGGTAAGCCCGCCTCAAAAAACGGTCGAATCCGCGGATGAGATTCACTTCTCACCGATGAGCAGGATGCCGGCAACGATCAGCAGGCTGCCCAGCCATTGTGCAGTCGAGATCGACTCGTGAAAGATCATTCTGGCGGCGAAAATTTGAACTCCCAACACCGCCAATCCTGTGGTCACCGGAAAGGCGATGTTCAGCGGGATGTGGCGCAGAAGCCAGGTCAGCGTAATGACTGTAACGAAGCCGGCCAGATTGCCGATCACCTGCCAGATCAATAGGCCGCGCCAGGTTGGGCTGTGCGCGGAAACCTTGAAACTGGCGTTGGCGAGGATATTGAAAAACAAGTTGACGCCGAATAAAGAAAGGATAACTGCTTCTTTGGATTGGTAGAGTGAATGGATCCAAATATTTTCTCGTGACATTACCGCTCGACCTCCTTTTTTTACACAAAGCACTCAGTCACCCTCATCATGATGGGTTCGTAGTGCGCTGCGCAGTGTTGTCCCCTCCCGGTCGGAGGGCGTCTATCTGTCTACATCAACCAGGATAAAGTTTTCTGGCGCGGCGCGGCGCTCGTTCTCGGCCTGGCCCGCGCGCACGACCAGTTGGCCGGCCAGCAGAGCCGCGGCGAATTCGAAGAGTTGGCGGGGCGTCGGGTTTTCATCCGGTAAAAGCACTTCGCGAGGGATTTTCAGGGCGTAGCACTTCTCCCGGATACCGTTGTCGGTCAGCTTCGAGTTGTCCAGCTCATCGAGAAAGGCATTGCGGATGTGCAAGATTTGGAGGAGGTCGTGATATTCATTCGGGCTGATCAAACCCAGGGCGTAAGCAGCCCGGATGCGCGCCCCAAATGTCCCTAGGGGCGCCTCAGAGCCTAACAACTGATCAACGGTTTCTTGATCGCCGACCAGGAAACACCGGATCAATCGCCCGAGGTGGTTTTTCAAATAGGTTGTACCCACGATGACCATGGCGCGATCGCTGGTATGCTGGAATTCGTCAACGAGCCTTTGCCATTCTTGGGGATAGTGAGGGGGGTGTTTCGAGGTCATAGGACTCCTGGCTCCGAACTCTCCTTATGTGAGTTCATTATACCTGAAGCAGGTGACCAGATGGTCATTGACCATGCCGACCGCCTGCATAAAGGCGTAGCAAATCGTTGGGCCGACGAAATTGAAGCCGCGCTTTTTGAGAGCTTTGCCCATGGCCTGCGATTCTGGGGTCTGGGCTGGGAGCTGTGCGAGAGAGTTCCAACTATTCACGATGGGGATGCCACATACGAATCCCCAAAGGTAATCGCTGAACGATCCAAGCTCATCCTGAAGTTCGAGATAGGCCCGGGCGTTCTGGATGGCGGCCTCGATCTTCAGACGATTTCGGACGATGCCGGGATTGTTCATCAGCTCAGCGAATTTGGCTTCGTCGTAGCGGGCAATTTTCTCGGGATCGAAGTCGTCGAAGGTGCGATAATAGTTCTCGCGCTTGTGCAGGATCGTCGTCCAACTCAGGCCGGCCTGTGCGCCATCCAGGATCAATTTAGCAAAGAGCATTCGATCGTCATAGAGGGGAAGACCCCACTCTTCGTCGTGGTATGCGATCATCAGCGGATCATCCCCAGGCCAGGGGCAGCGTGTGGGCATAGATGTCTCCTAGAACATGAATAATGCAGATGCGCCTATTGTATCATTTGCTTCATTCGTTTATTATCGTATTTAACGAATCACAAAGTGACGGTCATCTTCACGATGGCCGTCACTTCGATTTAGAGGCATACGCTATTCTTACAGATCAGATTTGATTTGCTCGTACTCTTCGCGGCTGATCTCGCCGCGAGCGTAGCGCTGATCGAGGATCTCACGCGGGGATTGCTGCCTGGGGGCTGCCGGGCCGCCCAGATTTCCCTGCCCGGCGTCGAAGAGCGTCTTCACCAGCCAGATGCCCCCGAAGATCAACGCGCCCCAGAAGAGCAGCATAAAGATCAAACCGATACCACCGAAACCCATCATGTTTTACACTCCTTTACCCTGACCTGACAGGGTTTCGAAACCTGTCAGGCCTTTCATTCAGTTCAAATCTTCCAATAGCGCCAGATACTGCTCGCGGGTGATCTCGCCGCGTGCGTAGCGGGCTTGGACGATCTCACGCGGCGACTGACCTCCAGCGTTTGTGTTCGGGCTGCCGCCTGCGCCAACGCGACGCACCAGCCAGATCAGCAGCCAGACGATGCCCACGATCACCGCAACTGTAAGTACCAGGTTGAGGATCATGCCGATCCACCCGTAGGAGCCAAAGCTCCCCCAGCCGCCACAACATCCAAATAATCCAGGTCCCATCATGCGATTGTCTCCTTTCGAATTCTATGTGCTCGATTTGCGAACATGCTTCTCAATACCTACACCTCGATCTTATCCGGAGACCATGAAGTTTCCTTGAAGGGAGTTTAAAGGTTTGATAAAGATATAGTAACTACTCAGCCAAACGGAGAAATTCCCGAAAAAAGGGTGTGCGCAGGGGGCTACGCCCCCTGCGCACACCCTTTTTTCGGGTAAATCCGTTCGATGGCTGAGCAGTTACAAGATATATAGTACCTTAACAGTGAGCGTCTCGCTCTTCGATCGCATGGGAGGGGGAGTGGCGTTGACCGACGCCGGACGGGTTGTGTTCGATTATGCGGAGACTTTGTTCGCGACGGCGGCGGAAATGCGCCGCGCCTTGAAAGAGTTAGAAGGTCTGGAGCGCGGTTATTTGCGATTAGGCGCCAGCAATACGCCGGGGATCTATTTACTTCCGCCGGTGCTGGCAGGGTTCCAAAAATTGCATCCCAACCTGGAAGTAACCTACCACCTGGGCAACAGCCGGGAGGTCGTTCAGGGGATATTGAACGATCAGACCGATTTGGGGTTTGTGGAGGGACATGTATCCACACCTGGCATCCAGGTGCAGCCATTCGTGGAGGATGAATTGGTTTTGATCGCTCCTGCCGACCATCCCCTGGCGGCGAGAGCATCTGTGGGACCATCTGACCTGGCCAGGGAAACCTTCATCTGGCGTGAGGCGGGGTCGGGCGCTCGGGAGGGGATGGCGAAGTTCCTGGAGGGAGCAGGCATTCGCCCCCGGGCTTCACTGGAATTCTCGAGCTGCGAGGGGGTCAAGCGCGCCGTCTCGGCGGGGCTGGGATTATCGGTGGTTTCCCGCCGGGCGATTCAGATGGAGTTATCGTTGGGCATCCTGGTCGTCGTCCGTGGGGAGGAGTTGAGCCTGCTGCGCAACTTGTTTATCATCACCCGCAAAGATCGGCGACCGTCGTCGTCGGCGCTCGCGTTTCTGGCGAATATACGTAAGAGAGTGTTTTAAAACTCAAATCGGCCACAGATGAACACAGATAAAAGGGATTTCGGCGATAAAAGACGGCTGTTCATCAAGAAAATCGGTGTTCATCTGTGTTTATCTGTGGTTTCTGGCGACTTTTAAAACAGTCTCTAAGGGATAAAAAGCAGCCGAGGGATTGATCTGATGCTAACTTGATACTGGCAGCGAAAAGGTGAATGCGCTGCCTTTGCCCGCACCTTCGCTCTCTACCCAAATCTGCCCTCCGTGGGCTTCGATCAGGTGTTTGGCGATGGTCAGGCCAATGCCGCTGCCGCCCCCGGCTCGGGAGCGCGATTTGTCGACGCGGTAGAAGCGGTCGAAGACGTGGGATAGATGTTCATGGGGGATGCCAACACCGTTGTCGCGGACAGTAATCTCTAGTTCCTGATCCCTGATCACCGAACACTGCACACTGACCACTCCACCGGTAGGGGTGTATTGAAGAGCGTTGCCCATCAGGTTGAGAATCACTTGCGAGATGCGGTCGGGATCAACGAGGACGGGCGGCAGATCATCGGGGATGTCGAGTTCCAGGGAGACGCCCTTCTCATCGAACTGAGTGGCTAACCTTTGGGCGATGGATTCCACCAGGAGGTTGATCGCCGTCGAGGTAGGCTCCAGGGGGGAGGCGCCTGCCTCCACACGGGACAGCTCCTGAAGGTCGGCAACCAGCCTCTGCAGGCGTTCGGCCTCCATCTGGATTTGCTGGAAAGTCTCCGGGATAGCGGGCAAAACTCCATCCATCAGCCCTTCCATCGAACCCTTGATAGTCGTCAGCGGTGTGCGCAATTCGTGCGAGACGTCGGCGATCAACTGACGGCGCATATTCTCGGTTTGGGCGAGCTTTTGCGCCATACGGTTGAAGCTGATCGCCAGTTGGCCGAGTTCGTCGGCCTCTTCGGGGTTGCCGGAGATTTGCACGCGCTCAGCGTAGTTCCCTTCGGCAATCCGGCGGCTGGCGGCCATCATGCCGCGCACCGGTGTAACCACCTGGCGGCTGATCAACAGGCTGACAATCACCGCGGTCAGGAAAGCAGCCAAAGCCGACCGAGTCATGGCTTCATTGACCGCATTGTGGAAACTGGCGAACAAATCCGCTTCCAGGTCGGTGGTGATGCCTTTCATCCCCATGCCCATATTTCTGTCTGTCATCATCGGCATCATGACCGCCAGATGACGATCGAAAGCTGAGGGGATGACGACTTCTGTAGAGGTCGCCAGCACGGTGATGCCCACCAGGATGATGACCAGATACGAAAGAAAGAGTTTCCAGCCCAGATGCTGTCGGATGCGAACAAACATATTACAACCTTTCATCGTCGAAGCGGTAGCCGACGCCGCGCACCGTGACGATAAATCGGTCTCCGATTTTCTGCCGCACATGCCCGATGTGGACATCCACGACGCGGATTTCACCGAAATAGTTGTGTCCCCAAATCGCCTCGAGTAGCCGTTCCCGGCTGAGCACCATACCGCGATGTTGGGCCAGCATATCGAGCAGGTCGAACTCGGTGGTGGTTAGCTCGACTGGCTGGTCATCCACCCAAACCTGGCGTGAACCGCTGTTGATACGCACATGTCGAAAAGCGAGCACCTCGCCCTCGCCCCTGCCGCCTTGCAGGCGACGCAGGGCGGCCTTGATGCGCGCCACCAGCTCGCGCGGGCTGAAGGGCTTGGTGACATAGTCATCGGCGCCCACTGTGAGGCCCACGATCTTGTCGGTTTCCTCGGTTTTGGCGGTCAGCATGATGACGTAGACATCCGACTCGCGCCGCAAGCGGGTGAGCAGTTCGATGCCATCCATGCCGGGCAACATGATGTCGAGCACGATCAAGTCGGGTTTGTATGCCTGGGCAGACTTCAAACCCGAAGGGCCATCGCTGGCGGAGAAGACTTCGTAGCCTTCTTTGCGTAAGTATGACGTGACCAGGTTGAGGATGCTGGGTTCGTCATCAATGACCAGGATTTTGGCGTTCGACATTGGGCGTTCCTGATGGCGCATGGGTAAAAAAGCAGACAGGTATGCAAGGAATTTCCTGCATACCTGTCTACCTGTATACCATGTTTAGCGGATTACTTCAATCACTCTTCGCTCATCTCGATGAAATCTCCATGCCAGGTGTGGGGGAAGACCTGCCCGGAATAACCGTTGACGCTGAGCATACCCACGATGAGGCCGTCTTTCTCGAGGTCAATGGTGTAGTAACCATAGAAGGCGGTCACTTCATCGGTGACTTCGACGCCCGGCTCGTAGGCATCCAGATAGTCCTGAGCAATCTGAGCAGCTTTTTCCGCGCTGATAGGCATTTCGGCGGAGAGTGTATCCAGGTAAGATTCATCGCTGTAATATCCGTATCCGCCCATCATCCCATGGCCGCGGCCAAAACCGCCCATCATCCCGTAGCCGCCGAAGCCGCGTCCAGAGTGCATGCCGTACTTCAGGTTCCACATCATGTTCGGGCCATATTCGGGATAGACGGCTTTTGTTGCCGGGTCAACTAGCAGCTCGAAAGCGCCGATGCCTGTGCTCTCTTCCACGACGATGGCGTAGGCGTTGTACTCGAAGATCATGATTTCCTTGATAGCCAAGGCTTGCCCTGAGCCTGCCGAAGGGTCATCTTCTCCGTAAGCGGTCAGATAGGCTTCGACGGCTTCGCGGGATTCATCTACCGAGAGGGGTTCGGCGTTGGTCAGTCTGCCGTAACCGCCCATCATGCCATACCCGCGGCCAAAGTTTCTCATCATCCCTGGTCCCATCCCAAAACCGGAAGGGGGTCGAGAATCATCGAACCAGCCGCGAGCGGATCCGCTCATCATGCCGCCAGGCCAGAAGTTGGTCACGAACTGCGAAGCGCGCCCAAAGGCGAATCCGGTCCAAACCAGGGCAGCAACGCCGACTAAAACGGCGAGGACGATCAAGGTGATTCGTAAGGTTTTATTCATTGTGATACACCTCCAGTGTGTATATTTGGTAACTACTCAGCCAAACGGAGAAATTCCCGAAAGAAGGGTGTGCGCAGGGGGCGTAGCCCCCTGCGCACACCCTTTTTTCGGGTAAATCCGTTCGATGGCTGAGCAGTTACTATATTTGTAGATTTGCCACCTTGTAAGTGGCCGATTTCGATCCCCAGTGTAACGAAGCCGATTGAAGGTGTTATGAAGGATGATTAAAGATTGTGTAAAGAAGTGTTCACTGAAAAAACTCATGAAAGAAGGGGAATGATGTTGTCAGGTTGACAACATGACCTGCACCGATGATAATGCCATAGTGGGTCGGCAGATGCTGGCCGCATCGAGCTAATTGCCTCTTATTGGAGAAGGAGTAGCCTTAATGAGATTGTATCTACGCATCGCCTGGCGCAACATCTGGCGCCACCGCCGCCGTACGCTCATCATCGTTTTGGCTATGGGGCTGGGGCTGGCGTTGATGATGTTCTACGATGGCCTGGTAGATGGCTTCGATCAGGCCATTTACGGCAACGCGATCAAAGTGTTAGGCGGCAATATCCAGGTTCACGCCGAGGGATATCGCACCAAAGCCGATCAGACCCCGCTGCTGTCTCTTCCCGATGACCAGGCGGTGGTCGCGGCGGCATCAGCCAACCCGAAGGTTTTGGCCGCCTCCCGGCGCATCAACACGGGCGGGCTGGTGAGCGGCGTCGAGGGCGCATTTGCCGTGGGCATCACCGGCATCGAACCGGAGAAAGAAGTAGAAGTCAACCTGGCAGCCCAGCATGTCATCGCCGGGCGCTATCTGGCTGCCGACGATCTCGACGCGGTTTTCATCGGCAAGGGCCTGGCCAATGCCATGGATGTGCAGGTCGGCGACCGAATCACCCTGAGCGGGCGCGCTGCCCACGAACAGATGCGCCGCCGCACGATGACGGTGATTGGCGTCTTCGACCTGGGCATGCCTGACATCGAGAAGCGCACGGTTTACATCTCGCTCGGCGAAGCCCAAGACCTGTACGGTCTGACGGGGCAGGTCACCGAAGTCGCCATCACCTTGCGGCAATTGGGCCAGGAGGCGGATGTCATCGCTGCCCTCGAACCCGGATTTCCTGGCTATGAGATCGAATCTTGGGAGACCAATTTCCCCGAGCTACGGGCGGCCCTCGAATCCAAAGGCGGGGTGATGAATATTTTCAGCGTGGTGATCCTGCTGATCGCCGCTATCGGCATTCTGAACCTTCTGCTGATGGCGGTCTACGAGCGCACACGCGAGATCGGCCTGCTGGCTGCCCTCGGTCTGCGCCCGTACCAGATTTCGGCATTGTTCATCCTGGAGGGCGCCTTTATCGGCCTGGTGGGTGTGGCTGCCGGCGTCGTGATGGGGTTGGGCCTCAAT